>ERZ1023666.1-NODE-1-length-192858-cov-26.470122_pt1 | contig 192858 bp, 144 predicted proteins | sample MGYA00380341_ERZ1023666 | MGnify/ENA primary metagenome ERZ1023666 (study PRJEB33179, sample SAMN07448983) | human gut metagenome | biome: Human-gut; feature: Human associated habitat; material: Faeces | host: Homo sapiens | place: India: Bhopal | collected...
CACAAGGTTGTTGAGTTGATCAAGATCATGAAGAAGCACAACGGTTAATTCGTTGACTCTTAACGATTGAAGATATAGCCGTCCAGTTCGCTGGGCGGCTTTTTTGTTTCTGTACCTAGCTATCTTGCCCGTGTTCTTACTCTTTTTGGGGCAAAAGTCTATTTTTCTTTCTTTTTATTTTGTTCTTTCCTTATTTTGCCGTATCTTTGCGCTATGAAACATTCTATGATAACCATACTGGGACCTACGGCTAGTGGAAAAACAAGTCTTGCCGCTGCCCTTGCTGCCAAGATTGATGCGATGGATGCGTCTTCTTGGGGTGGGACAACTGTGGGGGCTGAGATTATCAGTGCCGATAGCCGTCAAGTGTATCGTGGTATGGACATTGGTACTGGCAAGGATTTGGCAGACTATACCGTGACTGACAAAGTGATTCCCTATCATTTGATAGACATCTGCGAGCCAGGAACCAAGTACAATCTCTTTCAATATCAGCAAGATTTCTATGATGCCTATCAAGACATCCAGCGTCGCCATGTGCTCCCGATATTGTGTGGAGGCACAGGACTCTATATTGAATCTGTACTGAAAGGCTATCATCTGTCTCCTGTCCCTCAGAATCCTGAATTGCGTAAGCAGTTGGAAGGCAAGTCTTTGGAAGGACTGACCGTGATGTTGAAGGACTTGAAGGCAAAGACGGGCAGCAATATGCACAATCGCACAGATGTAGATACTGCACAGCGAGCGATACGTGCCATCGAGATAGAATCCTACAACTTGGAGCATCCGATGCCCGAACGAGAGTTGCCGGCTGTCGATTCGCTCATCATCGGTGTCAACATCGACCGTGATGCACGCCGAGAGAAAATCACACGCCGACTTCATCAGCGTTTAGAGGAAGGAATGGTGGATGAAATCAAGGGACTCTTGGACAGCGGCATTCCTGCCGAAAACCTCATCTATTATGGCTTGGAATACAAGTTTATCACAGAATACGTCATTGGCAAGACAACCTACGAGGAGATGGTGAGAGGTTTGGAAATCGCCATCCATCAGTTTGCCAAACGTCAGATGACTTGGTTCCGAGGCATGGAACGCCGAGGTTTCACCATCCATTGGGTAGATGCTCTTCAACCGATGGAACAGAAGGTGGAGCAAGTACTCACGTTGATGAGTGAAGAACGAAGAGTGAAGAATTCAATAGCATCTAATGGCGTAGGCCTATTTGTTATTTAATATTTATGATTTATAATTTATTTTCGCCGTGGCAGTAAATGAGAACAAGTGGGGCTTGCTCTATTGTCCGAGAGGAGGATGGGGAAGCGATAAGCGTTGGGCTAAAATAGAAAAGGCCTTGCGCCAAAATCATGTCGATTATGACTTCGTGCAGAGTGAGAACCAGAACAGCGTGGAGCGACTGGTCAAGATGTTCATCAACAATGGCTACAAGACAATAGTCATTGTCGGAGGTGACTCGGCCTTGAACGATGCGGTCAACTGCTTGATGCAGGTGGAGAAAAGTGTGCGTGACGAGATAGCATTGGGTATTATCCCGAATGGTTTGATGAACGACTTTGCCTATTTCTGGGGCTTTGACGATAGCAACTATGAGCAGACCATACAATGGTTGTTGAAGCGCCGTGTCAGAAAGATAGACTTAGGCTGCATACGCTATACCAATAAGAAAGGTGAGAAATGCCATCGCTATTTTCTCAACTGTGTCAATGTGGGACTCATCGCCTCTATCATGAATCTCCGTCGCAAGACCCATCATGTGTTTGGCTCTCGTACACTTTCATTCATCTTCTCATTTGTGCTGATGATATTCCAACGCCTCGATTATCGCATGAACATCAAGATTAATTCTGATGTCATCAAGCGCAAGGTGATGACCATGTGCATAGGAAATGCCACAGGCTATGGTCAAACCCCTAATGCCGTTCCATACAACGGATTGCTGGATGTGTCGGTGGTCTATCATCCAGAGATGACGCAACTCTTTGAGGGCATCTATCTCTTCGTGAAGGGAAAGTTCCTCAACCATAAGAGTGTGCATCCTTACCGCACCCAAGAGGTGGTGGTGAAAGAGGCGGCACATGCCATGATAGGCGTGGATGGCAGATTGATGAATACACCTAAAGGTCCTTATCGGATCACTGTGGAACAAGAGGTAGTCAACTTCTTGATACCACAATAGAACTTATCATTAAATTGATGTAAGAAGTCGGCTTGCAGATATCATGAGAGGGTAGGGCAAGCTGACTTCTCTTGTTTAAAAAACTAGCGAAAAAGCATCATTTTGGGTGGATAAATGCTTATAAAACATTAAATCTAGGCTTTTTCTGAAAAACTTTGCCCAAAAACTTTGCGGTTTCACATTTTTTCCTTACCTTTGAAAGCATAATAACGAATCTAAAAGTATTAAAACCTTAATATAGATCTATGAGTTATCTAAAATTCGAAAAGGCTCTGATGACTAATCTTCAAGAGTCATTGCCGAAGGAGTTGCTAAGAACCAATCGTTCGGGTGCTTATTCGTGCTCTACGATTGTGGACTGTAATACTCGAAAGTATCACGGCTTGTTGGTTGTCCCCGTACCTGAACTGGACGATGAGAACCATGTGCTGCTGAGTTCTCTCGACCCTACAGTCATTCAGCATGGCGCTGAATTCAACCTGGGATTGCACAAGTACCAAGGCAATAACTTCAGTCCGATGGGTCATAAGTACATCCGTGAGTTTGATTGTGATAAGGTGCCTACGACGCTTTATCGTGTAGGTGGCGTTATCCTGAAAAAGGAAGTGGTGTTCCAGCATTACGAGGATCGCATCTTGATCCGTTACACCATGGTGGATTGTCATTCCGCTACCAAACTTCGTTTCCGTCCATTCCTTGCTTTCCGCAGCGTTCGTCAGTTTACGCATGAGAACGGCACTGCCTCTCGTGAGTATTCGATGGTCGATAATGGAATCAAGACTTGTATGTATGCAGGTTATCCCGACCTCTATATGCAGTTCTCCAAGAAGAATGAGTTTGTCTTCGCCCCCGATTGGTATCGTGGCGTGGAATATCCGAAGGAGCAGGAGCGTGGCTATGCTTCCAATGAGGATCTCTACGTGCCAGGTTACTTCGAGATGGACATCAAGAAGGGCGAGAGCATCGTCTTCGCTGCCTCCACCTCGGAAATCAAGACCAGTACACTGAAGCGTCTCTTCGACAAGGAGGTAGATGAGCGTGCGCCTCGCGACAACTTCTTCCACTGCCTTGTCAATGCGGCTCACCAGTTCCATCGCCGTGAGAAGAATGACGACCGCTATATCTTGGCAGGTTATCCTTGGTTCAAGTGCCGTGCCCGTGATACATTCATCGCATTGCCAGGCTTGACCCTCTCCATAGAGGAGGACGACTACTTCGAACTCGTGATGAAGACCGCCATAAAGGGCTACTATGAGTTTATGGAAGGCAAACCTATCTCCGTGAATATCACTGAGATGGAACAACCTGATGTGCCTCTTTGGGCTATCTGGGCTTTGCAACAGTATGCCAAGGAGACCAGCAAGGAAGAATGCCTGAAGAAATATGGCAAGTTCATCCGCAATATCCTCCAGTTTATTGAGGGTAATCATCATCCTAACCTAGAACTACATCCTAACGGACTTCTCTATACTAACGGAAAGGACAAGGCTGTGACGTGGATGAACTCCACGGCAAACGGTCGTCCTGTGGTGCCACGTAGTGGATATATCGTGGAGTTTAATGCCCTCTGGTACAATGCCCTCTGTTTCGGAGCCGCTTTGGCAGAACTCGATGGCAAGGCTGACCAGCAACAGCATTTCCTCGAAATCGCAGAGAAGACCAAGCAGTCATTCCTCGATACATTCCTCAATGAATATGGCTATCTCTACGACTATGTGGATGGTAACATGATCGACTGGAGTGTGCGTCCTAACATGATATTCCCTGTCGCTTTCGACTATTCTCCTCTCTCACAAGACCAGAAGAAGAAGGTGCTCGACATCTGTACTCGTGAACTCCTGACTCCTAAGGGATTGCGCTCGCTCTCTCCTAAGAGTGGCGGTTACAATCCAGTGTATGTGGGACCACAGACACAGCGCGACTATGCTTACCATCAGGGTACGGCATGGCCATGGCTCGGTGGCTTCTATATGGAGGCTAGCCTGAAGCTTTATCGCCGCACACGTCTCAGCTTCATCGAGCGCCAGATGGTGGGCTACGAGGATGAGATGTCATGCCATTGCTTGGGTACCATCAGCGAACTCTTTGATGGCAACCCACCTTTCCATGGACGAGGAGCCATCTCTTTCGCCATGAACGTGGCAGAGATCTTGCGTGCTTTGGAATTACTTGAAAAGTATCAATATTAATAAGGAGGACTGCTATATGAAAGTATTAATGTTTGGATGGGAGTATCCTCCTCACGTATATGGTGGTTTGGCTACTGCCAACTTTGGTATTTCCCAGGGCTTGCATGCCCAGGGCGATGTGGATATCACTTTGTGCCTTCCTCATCCTTTCGGTGATGAAGACCGCAGTGCTTGCAAGATCGTGGCAATGAACTCGGTGCCTATCGCTTGGCGTGATGTTAACCACGATTATGTGCAGCAGCGTGTGGGCAACGTCATGAATCCGGATGACTATTTCCGCTATCGTGACCATATCTATGCCGACTTCAACTATATGAACGTCAATGACCTCGGTTGTATGGACTTCGCCGGTGGCTATCCATCCAACCTGCATGATGAGATCAACAACTATTCCATCATCGCTGGTGTCGTGGCTCGTTCCGAAGATTTTGATATTATCCATGCACACGACTGGTTGACTTTCCCTGCAGGCATCCATGCCAAGAGAGTGAGCGGCAAGCCATTGTGCATCCATGTACATGCTACCGACTTCGACCGTAGCCGTGGCAAGGTGAACCCTACCGTGTATGCCATCGAGAAGGATGGTATGGACAACGCCGACTGCATCATGTGTGTGTCTGAGTTGACCCGACAGACGGTCATCAACCAATATCACCAAGACCCACGCAAGTGCTTCGCCATGCACAATGCCGTTTATCCATTGAAGCAAGAGTGGCAAGACATCCCTCGCCCTGACCATAAGGGCAAGGAGAAGGTCGTCACCTTCTTGGGGCGATTGACGATGCAGAAAGGGCCTGAGTACTTTGTCGAGGCAGCCAACATGGTATTGCACCGTAGCCGTAACGTCCGTTTCTGTATGGCTGGTTCTGGCGATATGATGGACCAGATGATTTATCTCGCAGCCGAGCGTGGCATTGCCGACCGCTTCCACTTCCCTGGATTCATGCGTGGCAAACAGGTGTATGAGTGCTTGAAGGATTCTGATGTGTATGTGATGCCTTCCGTGAGTGAGCCTTTCGGTATCTCCCCATTGGAGGCGATGCAATGTGGCACACCTACCATTATCTCCAAGCAGAGCGGTTGTGGTGAGATTCTTACCAACTGCATCAAGGTAGATTACTGGGACATCCATGCCCTAGCCGATGCCATCTACAGCATCTGCCACAATGAGAGTCTCTTCGACTACCTCTCTGTGGAAGGCAAGAAGGAGGTTGACCAAATCACTTGGGAGAAAGTGGGTGCTCGCATCAAAGACCTTTACCTCAAGACCTTGGGGTGGAAATAATTAATAATTAATAATTTAGAATTATGAAAACAATTTGTTTATATTTCGAGATACATCAGATTACCCATCTGAAACGCTACCGCTTCTTCGACATCGGTACCGACCATTATTACTATGACGACTATGAGAACGAGCGTAGCATCAATGAGATAGCTGAGAAGTCGTACATGCCAGCTCTCAACGCCCTCTTGGAGATGATCAACAATAGCGACAAGTACTTCAAGGTGGCTTTCTCTCTGTCGGGCGTCGGCATGGAGCAGTTGGAGTTGCACGCTCCTCAGGTGTTGGAGAAGTTGCAGGAACTCAACAACACGGGTTGCGTGGAGTTCTTGGCTGAGCCTTATTCACACGGCTTGGCATCCCTCATCAATGAGGATAGCTTTGCCAAGGAGGTGAAGCGCCAGGCTGCCAAGATCAAGGAGTACTTCGGCAAGGAACCAACTATCCTGCGCAACTCTTCGCTTATCTACAGCGATGACATCGGTTTGCAGGCATCACAGATGGGCTTCAAGGGTATGCTGACTGAGGGTGCTAAGCACGTGCTTGGTTGGAAGTCCCCACATTATGTATATCATTGTCCTTTGGCTCCTAACTTGAAACTCTTGCTGCGAGACATCAAGTTGAGCGATGACATCTCCTTACGTTTCAATAACAGCAGTTGGGATGGCTATCCTCTCTTCGCTGATACCTATATCAATGAGATTGCGGCTTTGCCACAGGAGGAGCAAATCATCAACATCTTCATGGAGTTGTCTGCCCTCGGTATCGCCCAGCCATTGTCTAGCAATATCTTGGAGTTCTTCAAGGCTCTCCCAGCTTGCGCTAAGGAGAAGGGCATCACTTTCTCTACACCTTCTGAGATTTGCAAGAAGATGAAGTCGGTAGGAGAGTTGAACGTACCTGATACCTTGAGTTGGGTGGATGAGGAGCGTGACGTGAGCACATGGCTCGGTAACCCAATGCAGCGTGAGGCTTTCAACAAGCTTTATAGTGTGGCAGATCGTGTACGTATTGCCAACGACCCACGTATCAACCAAGACTGGGATTATCTGCAGGCAAGCAACCACTTCCGCTTTATGACCACCAAGCCAAGTAATGTGGGCCTCGACCGTGGCATCTACTCCAGTCCTTTCGATGCGTTCACCAACTATATGAATATCTTGGGTGACTTCCTCAGAAGAGTCGATCAGCTCTATCCTGCTGATGTCGATAACGATCAGTTGGAGAACTACTTGACGAGTGTGAAGAATATGGAGGAGGAGATTGAGATGAAGGATAAGGAAATCGTCCGTCTCCAGGCTAAGATAGAGAAGATAGAGAAGGAGGCTGAGAAACTTCGTGCTGAGAAGGAAAAGGCTGCCGCTAAGCCAGCTGCAAAGAAAGCTCCAGCCAAGACCGCAACTAAGAAGACAGCGACCAAGGCAAAGGCAGAAAAGCCAACTGAGCCAAAGGCTGAGTAATGGAATCGTATGAATGAAAGATAAGGTGTGGCGTGCTCACCCTTATATATCATAGAGAAAAGAGAAGGCGATGCAGACCCGGAAAAGGGAATCTGCATCGCTTTTTCAGTTTATTTTAGCAGAAGAAGTAGCCCTCTGACATTCCTAAAGTGGGTGAAAGTTACGTAAACGTTTCCGTAGTTTTATTTTTGGAAACTGCATCCCTATTGGAGATTTTTATACCTTTGCAGCATCCATCTCTTTTTTAGTACGCTCTGCACAGCGTTGGTTTACGCTTTGACTGGTTAGTCCAATTCTGGTAATTCTGGAGAATGTTGTTATGGGATTGGAGAAATGATGGTGGCGTGATGGGATGTGAAAAGGGGACATGTCGTAATCTAACGGCACGTCCCCTTTTCTGAATAGTAAGCAGTCTTGCTAGAGAAAACTATTATTTTACTGTATATTTCTTGTTGTTGAGGATGTAAATCCCCTTGCTCAAGCCTTTTAGGTTGTCGGCTGTGGCATTCTTAGCAATCAAACGACCGCTGAGGTCGTATAGGTTCGCTGACTTGGTGCTGTCGGCTGTGATGGCTGTAATGCCAGTAGTGCCGCTAGTATATAGCGTGATTTTCAAGATGACTTGCTTTACTTTGGGAGTAAAGGTTAAGGTGTTCTCTACTGGTGTACTGAAATTGATGCTGTATGACTTTACGCTTTTGTCTTTAGGAAAAACAAATTTGTTTGCATCATAGGTCTTGCCATTGATTTCACCAATATAAGCATCGTCAGTATCATAGTTGTCTTTGCCTTCAAACTCTATCTTGCTAATCTTGATTCCTTTAGGAATCGTAATGGAATATTGATTAGCACTGTATTTGATATAATTCGTACCAGAACCTACGGCGTATGTTTTGCCTTTCTCGTTGCTGATACTGAATCCATTGCTGAAAGTTGCAGTAGGTGTGCTTCCATCAGTGAGTGTTTTCGAATAGAGAATATATGAATCTGCAGTGTCATCCCCTGGTGTTGGGGTAGGCGTGCTACTTGTCTTGGTAGCATCGCATTGGTCATCGTAAGTCGAATCATAGTTCTTTACCCACATAGTGCCATTGTTGCTAACGGTGATCTTAGAGCCATTCTTGAACACGAGGTTATCCACGAATCGGATGTCGATACCCTTCTTGGCATTGATCTGTACGCTGTCGAGCGTCACATTCTTGATGTGGCTCTCTGGGCGACCGACGAGGAAGATGGCATTGCCAGAGCAAACATCGGTGGTCTTGATGTTTTGGAGCAAGATGCCATTGTAGGTTGGGGTAGTGCCATCCAATGCACGGGCATTCGCCTTGTCAGCTGCTGGGTCTGCATTGTATTTCTTATCGTAATAGCAGTCCATGGAGAAAGGATTCGCTACCTTTGTCATAGTGATGTTGGTGAACTTGAAGTCTTCCTCGCCACCTCCACGGAGTGTGCCGTCGCTATTGATACCAGTCTTCAGACGAACACCGGCGGTTGTACCATTCATATTGATTTGGTCAAACCAAACATGCTTGATATTGTTGGTATAGCTACCGATGGAGGCACCATGACCTGTACCGAAGTTGCAGTCCCAAACGTGGATGTATTGAGCATCGTTGTCACAAACCACATTGTCATCACCATTGCTGATATTACAGTTGTAGATGTTGACGTACGGTCCCCAGATGGCAATACCATCAGTATTGTGAGAAGCCTTGCCCTTGCCTGCTTCAGATGCTGGTTCGCTGATAGTTACATCGTGAATGGTAGCGTTGTTAGCTCCATTGCTGTTACTGATGGTGATGTTTACTCCTGGTGTGTTTTGAATTTTGAGGTTGCGGATTAAAAAGCGCTTGCCTTTTTCAAAGCGAATCATTGCTCCTGGGTTGAATGTTTCGCCGTTCTCTCTTGCGAGCCACCATCTTGCGCCTTGACCATCGATAACAGAAGTCTCATCTTCGCCCTCTATAACGATATCTGATGTGTTGCTATTCTTAACACAAGTAATGAAGTTGGTCTTGTTGTTAAGTGCGGTTCCGTATGGCTGAAGTTTCAAAGTACATCCAGCAGCCAAGTGAAGGATGGTCTTTGATTTGATGATGAGATTCTTTTTCGTGGCATTGCCATCGCCGAATAGCCATGTTCCTTTAGGAATGATGACCATACCACCAGTTGAAGGCACTTGGTCAAGTGCGGCTTGTATGGCTACTGTGTTGTCTGCTGTAGCAGAAAGTTTTCCTGTCAAGTCGATAGTGTTTGCCGATGTGATGGCTGGCAACTGAGGCAATGCCACTGCTGTCCATCCTTCAGGCGTGTTTTGTGCGCTTTGCTCTGCAGTAATTCCTGCGAAAGTCTGAGCCTTTGCAAATGTAGGCAAAGCCAAGAGTGCTGCGAGCACGATAGTTTGTAAGATTGATTTCTTCATTTTTTTCTTAGGTTTGATATTATGTGGCAAAGTTACAATTATTCTTCCTATTATAGTGTATGATGGAATGTAAAAGCAAACGCAAACGATTACGGATAAATACAATAAAGTGCAATGCCCATCTCAGGTGTGGAAAACCAAAAATGGCATGACAGCTTGCCTGCCATGCCTTTTCTGAATATGTTGCTAGATAAAGTTTCGTTTCATCTAAAGTCTTTACCTCACGATTACCTTGCTGGTCTTCTTGCTTCCATCAGCGAATGTCTTCACGAGGATGTTGATGCCTTTCTGAAGGTGACTGAGCTGCATGCCATCTACTGAGTAAATGACTGTCTTGACAGCATCGTCAGATGAGATGACCTTGTCGATACCTGTAGCTGTTGACTCGCTCATACCGAAACCACCCATCTCGTTGGCTGCTCTCACCTCGTACTTAGCAGATGCGTCGTCGATGGTATATTCAGTCTCGGTAGTCAAGGCAGCGAACTCGCCGTTCTTCTCGATCATATACATATTAGCATTGCCTGTCCAAGTCAACTTGCCGTTGGCTACCTTGGCAGCGATAGGGTCCTTTTGAGAAGCCAATGCAGCAGGTGTCCAGTCGGTGAATACCTTGTCAAGGGTATATCCTGCGGCTTCATCTGCTGTGAGGATGATGTTCTCTTCTGGTTTTGTAATGCTAGCCTTTGTTGCTTTGAATGCCACCATCTTCTCGCTTGGGGAGAAGACATTGCCATCGGCATCCTTCAAGAAATCGAGGCGGAACTTATCGGCGGCGTTGTTTCCCATGGCATCGATGGTGAAGTAAGCCACCTTCTTTCCGTCGTCATTGATTTCATCCTTTTGGTTGATGGTGGTGTTCAACCAAGTAAGGCGAGTGATATTATCCCATGAACGACCTAGGGAGAATCTTGCAGCCTTATTTTCAATAGTGCAGTCCTTGAAGATGTAACCCCATTCGCTCTTGCTATTAGGAGCTGCGATAACATCATCGCCAGACTTACCGCTTGCGCTTCGACTCTCATTGACGAGAAGTACTCTGTTGAAGTAGGCATCGCCACCACCACAGATATAATCTACAGTACCATGAATTTCAGAGTCCTCGAAGTAGTATTGTCCCTTGCCTTGTGGGTCGTTGCTATAGTAGGTGTCTTGGTAAGAGAGCATCTTCACTTTCTTGCAGATGGTTTGGGAACCACGGTCTTGCAAGCAGATGGCACGACCAGCATCTTTTGCATTATAATAGTCGTAGGCGTTCTGCAAGGTAAGGTCTTGGATATAGAGGTTCTTACCAGTGTTGAGGATGGTGGCTGTTACGCCGATACCCTCTATCTCTGGTTTGTTGACGATGATAGTCTTGTCCATACTCTCACCAATAAGTGAGATGTTGTTGCCACTGATGGTAGTCAATACGGTCTCGCCGAGATCGTATGTGCCGTTAGGCAAGAAGATGTATGAGCGAGGTGCGTTGGCTGCGGAATTGAAACCGTTAACCAATTCCAGTGTAGTGGTAAAACTCTTCGCATCGCCAGCCTTCACCGTGTACCAGTTCCCATTCTGTGTGTAGGCAGGTTCTGTCATATTGATGATGCTGATGCTGTGGATGTAGTTGGAACCTGTACCATCGAAAGAGAGGACGTACTCGCCACTTTCATCTAAGGTGTTCTCGATGACAGTGGTGGCTCCATCAGTGCTAGCCTTGGCGGTGATGCTTGCTATCTGTGTGCCGCTTGGACTGGTCAGGATGATGTTGCCTGAGCCTGAATAGTTACAGAGATTCATCTTGATGTAACCTTTGCCACCCATAAGCAACTTGATCTTGTCGGTAGCGGAGAATGTCCATCCATGAGTTGTGTCATGCCACTTGCCATTGCCCTCAACAGAGAATGCCTCATGGTCACCGGCATCGAAGTATTGGTCTTTCAGATTGTAGTCGTAACGAGTGGTTAGATTGGCAGACTCTATTTCTGTTACGAGAGGATAGAGGTTGAGGTTGCCAGTCACGATGTCCTTGGTGGAATACTTCTTTGGATTTTCTTGCATTTTCGTGCACCAACCACGGAACTTCTGACCGTCGGCGATGGTCACCTTGCTTTCTGCCTCTGCAGAGAATGCGCCGATGGTTTCATCCTCGGTGACTCTCTGTGTGCCGATGACTGTAGATCCATCTATATTATAATAGGTGAGGGTATAGTTCTCCTTCTCTGCTACGTTGTCCATATCTATGTTGGCATAGATGTCGAGCTTGAGGAGGAAGGCGTAATTGCCACTGTCAAGATTGGTAAAACGTAGTTGAACATTGGTACGGTTCACATCAATTGTAATATCTGTGCCAGCTATAGGGTAAGCTGGAGTGTCGCTCAGTAAAACCCAATCCGTGTCACCATCTCCCTTGCATTCCAATTTGTAACCACGAGTTTTTCCACCAGTGGCTCCATTCATATAATGAACCTTTGTGATGCTAGGGATGGTGGAAGTCATCACGTATGTTTCTGCAGTCTTGGGTGCTTGCAGATAACCGCCGGTAGCATTTCCTAGCTTGCCGGCTTGTTTGTTGGTTGAACTAATCTCTGTGTTGTAGAGGATAAAGTCGAAAGCTTCCTTGGTGTACTTGTTCTTCACCGTCACCTTCGATTCAGATGTTGCAGCTTTGGCATCCTTCCATTCCGAGAAGTCGGTGGAGTAGATAGCTTTTTCCTTGATGTCCACTGCTTTAGCGATGAAGCTAAAGACAAGCATCAGGCAAATCATTCCGAGTTTGAGTAGATTTTGTTTCATTGTTTATAACTTTAGGTTTGTTTTTGTTGTTTATGTTTGGCAAAATTACAATAAAAACTCGAAAGTACTATACGGCAAGATATTGAAACGCACGTAATCGTTTGCGTGCGATTTTGGTATTTTAGGGTAGCGAAGTAGGGAAGAAAGTGTTACCTTTGCAAGCAGATAAACCGAACTTAAAATAACAATAACTTAAAACAAACGATTATGAAGAAATTCTTTACTCTAATTGCAGCTGTCGCTATGGCAGCTAGTGTTAACGCTCAGACAATTACTTTTGAGAAAGCTGCTGCGGGTAGTGTTCCAGCTAGTATTACTAAAGATGGACTTGTGCTGACTCTTACTGATCCTGAGAATAAAATTTCAGTAGATGAGAACACAGCTTATTTCGGAACTGCAGATTCACCGATTAAGTTTGTGACCAGATTGAAAACTGGTGGAAAGTCAACCACGCAGAAAAATTATCTGACCCTTACTGTACCTTCTGATGGAACATTAAAGGTTTATGCTCGTACTGGTAAGAATTCAGATACAAAACGTAATATCATATTGACTCAGGATGGTACACAATTAATTGATAAAATCCTTTTGGAGTCAGAAGCAGTAAAGGCAACTGTAGAAGGTGAAACAGAACAAAAAAGTGTTTATCCAGCAGTCTCTGTAGCAGTGAAGAAGGGTGATGTGGTTATTACCTATCCAACTAACAGTGTTAACATTTATGGCATAGAACTAGCTACTGCCACTGGCGTTTCTTCAGTAAGCGTAGCTGAGGCTAAGGCAAAGACTGCCACATTTAACCTCGCTGGTCAGCAGGTATCTGAGTCTTACAAGGGTATTGTTGTCAAGAACGGCAAGAAGTACTTGAACAAGTAAGCATTGGACATATCATTCAATATATTTGGGCTTCTTTCACTTGCCTTAGGGTAGTGAGGGAAGCCCATTTTTTTTTGCTAATCTATAACGGAAGGAACGCAGATGCATAGCATTATCTTGCAATTCCAAGGTGGAAAATTATTTAACATGGGAGAGGTAGGCGTGTAATGCCTCTCGCAGAGGCGGAATATCCCCTCTAGTACCACTTTTATTTTTCCCTAGTTAGGTATAAATTTTTCCCTAGTTAGGTATGAAATTTTTCCTAGGCAGGGAGCACAGAGAGTATAGGCACAAAAAATCCCCACGTTCTGTTGAGCGTGGGGATTTTTATTTACAATTCAATGTTGTTTCTTACTTCTGTACAAACTTCTTGCCAGCCTTAATAACTACGCCCTTGTAAGACTCAGAAACCTTCTGACCTGCGAGGTTGTAAACTGGTGCATTTGCATCTGCGTCGTCAATGGTGATGCCATTGATGTTGGAGGTTACAGGAGTTACAGTAGGAGCCAATTCCATTTGGCTGTTGAATGGGATAATGATGCCCGTGTAATCACACTCTTTCTCGGTATCTACAGTATAGTTTAATTTGAACTTGTCGTAAAACTGAATGGTTTTGTTTTCATCAGTGTAGTAATTGTTGCCTATTTTGACAGCTTTTACGTTTGTAATTTTTACAAGCTTGCAAGCATTTTCAGCCAATGCTGCGTCTTCTACAGACATTTCAACTGGTGTAACAGTGCCATCTGTAGCGGTAAGTTTGTTTTCTGTGATGTTGATCAACTGAGGAATTCTGTTGTAAACATCATACGTAGCAGTGATAGTTCCATTGAGTACTTGACCTGCGGTGTATTTCAAATCACTTTTGAAAATATCGATACCGCCTGTAGCGTCAACGATATACATGTCATTAGTACCATTTACATATTGTACTTGTGCGTTGGTCAATGTTAAGGTTGCTTGTTTTTTAGCCCCGATAGCTTTGAATGCGGCGATGTTGTCAACAGTTTGGATAGGCTCAACTTCAGGTTCGTCTCCAACTTTATAGTATTCAATCTTAGAAATCTGTACGATTCCATTCGAACTTTTTTTGCAATTTACAGTTAGAGTACACTTAACTTTGTTATCTGGTAAGTCTGTATTTTTAAAGATAATCTCACCAGCTTTTGGAGTGACATCAACGGTTTGGCTAGTTGTTAATGCATCTTCATCATTTGTCTCAAAAGTGACTGAAATGCTATTGACATTAGCAGCAGTTACTTTGTCGAATGTAACTACTACACAACCGATTTCTTTGTCGAATATAGGGGATTCGATAGTGGCTATAGAAGCAAGTTTTTTGCTGCCACATTTAATATAAGTCCAACCTTTCCATTGGTAGTTGTTAAAGTTGGTTATAGTCCATGTGTCTGTACCAACTTTAGCTTCCCATGAAGAAGTGTAATCATTGACACTGTTGTTGGCTTTATTGTCATCTGGGAAGGTGAGCACCTTGTATGGTTTTGCGGCCATGAGTGATAGGTTGGCAATCAGCACCAAAGCCAATGAAAGTGAATAGCGTAAAAATTTGTTCATAAACTTTTGTTTTAAATGTTAACTAATAGGTGAATTAACTCTGCGTCAGTATTCCTAACACATCGCAAAGATAGTAAAAATATGTATTGGTTGTTACACTTCGTGTGTTAAAATTCAATGAATATGCAAAAAAGAGGCGAAAAAGAACGCTTTTATGTTCTTTTCCGCCTCCTATTATACTCCTAGTCGCATCGGCTTACGCCTTGCACGGCATCGCTTTCTGCTCTGCACGGCGTAAGCGTTCGCTCTGCACGACAGCAGTCTATGCACTGCACGGCGTTGGGTTACGCTGTGCACAGCGTAAATGAGTACTCTACTTCATTTGCTCCATTTCCAAGCTAGCCCAGATGAAAGGACCGACACCCTTGGCGTCATTGTCACGGATAGGCTCGCTGATGTAATACTCGAAACTGCCGTCACGCTTGAAGTTTGGCTTCGTCACGTATGGACCGGGACCAGGACCCAAGCCACTCACACTGCAACACTTGGTGAGACTGATGGTCTTGTCTGGGTTCACCTGGATGAAATTCTTCAAGATGCCCTTGTATGCCTTGATGCCCGCATCCTGGTATTCCTTGGCGAGGTATCCCTTGCGGTAACCCTTCAAGAGAACGTAGGCAAACATGCTGGAGGCAGTGCTCTCCAAGTAGTTGCGAGGATCCTTCACGTCCATCACGTCATACCATACGCCTGTCTTCTTGTCCTGGTACTTCACCACGCTAGCCATCGCCTTGTTGAGCAAGTCGATGACCTCGCCACGGCGAGCATAGTCCTCTGGCATGGCATCGAGGCACTCGGTCATCGCCATCACATACCATCCCAAGGCTCTCGCCCAGGTGTGCTGGCTCTTTCCGTTCTCCTTGTCTGCCCAGAACTGCTGGTGAGTCTCGTCCCAAGCATGTTTCCAGAGCTGTGTCTTCTCGTCGTAAGTGCGCTTGTCAGTCTTGATCATCTGATCTACCGCATCGTCCAAGTACTTCTTAGCCTTCTTAGGCTTCATCGTCTGTACGGCATACTGGCAGTAGAAAGGCAAGCCCATGAAGATACCATCGAGCCAAACTTGGTTGGCGTAGATAGCCTTGTGCCAATATACGCCTTCCTTGGTGCGAGGCTGGTTCTGCAACTGCTTGAAGAGGGTCTTCAAGGCAAGTTCTGTGCTCTTGCTAGGGAAGAGGTTGTGCATGCGGAGGATGAACTTCGCCGTGCGCACATTGTCGAGGTTGAAATCCTCATATTTATAACCTGTGATGTTGCCCTTCTCGTCAATCATCTTGGCAGGATATTCCTTCAGGTAGTCGATGATTCTCTCATTGTTGGCTTCAGCGTCGCCACCCTTGAAAGTGCTCTTGCCATTCTGGTAGGCGAGGTAAGTGTCGAGCATACCTTCCATCTCGATGCCCATCACATAACTCCAACGGGGTTTGTTAGGAGAGAAATCGAGGTTGTATGGATGAGCCACACGCTGCATTTCACTGTGGGTGAGCCACTCGCTATAGGCTTGATAAGGCTGGTCTGCCTTGTTGAGCACCAACGAACCATTGACGGTGAGGTTGTCAAACTTCACGTTGCGAGTCTTGCCCGTAATCTTGACAGGCTCCTTCTGAACGCCATCAAACTGGCAGTTCTTCACGGTGATGTCGCTCACGTTCTCCACCTGGTCACGGCCGATGATGAGGGCACCGTAGTCGCTCTTTTTGCAAGTCACGTTCTCCATATAAACCTGGCTCACACTAGGTTCGAAACCACGGTAGCATATCTCCTTAGGCTCGTAGTCGAGGTTGATTTTCAAGACAGCCTCCTTGCATTGTCCCACGGTTACGTTGCGCATGTTGATGTTCTTGATGACACCGCCACGGCAGTTGTTGGTCTTGATGCGGAGGATGCGTTCGAGGTTAGGAGAGTCCATCACGCAGTCTTCAGCAAAGACATTCTCGCAACCACCGGAGATTTCACTTCCGATGACCACGCCGCCATGACCGTCCTCCATCTTGCAATGGCGGATGATGATGTTGCTGGAAGGTTGGTTCCAGAGACGACCATCATTGTTGCGACCACTCTTGATGGCGATGCAGTCGTCACCGGTATGGAACACACAGTTTTGGATGAGTACGTTCTCACAAGCCTCAGGGTCGCAACCATCGCCGTTAGGACCTTCGTTCCAGACGGTAACGCCATCCACAGTGATGTTCTTGGAGAGGAGAGGGTGGATAACCCAGAAAGGTGACTTCAGCAAGGTGACATCCTGGATGAGGATGCGCTCGGAGCGTACGAAGTTGATGAGCTGAGGGCGCAAACCTTGTCCCTTGCCAAACTTGCGCTCATCGAAAGCCACGCCGTCTTCGGCTTGCTTCAAGAGCAGGGCACGTGAACCTAGACGCTGGCACTCCTTGGTCACGCCATCGACGTAGCCATATTTCGGATTGCCGTTCATCGGCCACCAAGTCTCGTTGCTACCGCCACCGTCGATAGTACCCTTACCGGTGATGGCAACGTCGGTTACCTTGTAACCATAGACGCATGGGGAATAGTTCCAGCAGGCGATGCCTTCCCAGGAAGTACGCACGAGAGGGTAGAGGTTGGTATCGAAGACAAATTGCAGGATAGCGCCTTCCTCCAAGACGAGGTTGACATGGCTCTTCATCTCGATGGCACCGGTTTTCCAAGTACCTTTCGGAACGATGACCTTGCCACCGCCTTTCTTGGAAACCAAGGAGATGAGACGGTTGATAGCCTTCTGGTTTTGGGCGGCAGAGGCATTCTGCTTGGCACCAAAAGAGGAAATGACAAACTGCCGTTTATGGAGCTGAGGCAGTTGGATGCTTTGTTCGATTTGCTTGTACTCCTGGTCGTTCCATCCCGACGCAAAAGCAATGGCTGGTAGGAGCACCAAGGCAAGCAGTAAAGTTTTTAAGTGTTTCATATTGTTTGTTTTGTTAAGTTTAGAGTCTTATATAATTTCTGCAAAGATAAGGCTTTTTCCTGGATTAAGTATCGCACATAATGTTAAAAAAGCAATTTTGAGTTAAAAAAGTTTGGAGATATGGAAAAAACGGCGTATATTTGCGCCATAATATTTTGAAGGCATTACTCCAAAATATTGATTTTTTGGTTGGCTACGTCCTGTAGCCAACCTTTTTTTATGTTAAATATTTGGTGGTTTGTAGGAAAAACACTACCTTTGCAAGGCAAAATTGCAAATAATTAACATCATTCACACAATAAAAACAAGAAGATAGCCTATTGATTAGACATTTACTTAATTAAAACAAGGGATTAAGAAAATGAGAAATCTACAAGATTTGACCGACGAGGAGTTGGCGATGTTGTATGTCGAGGGCAGTAACCCAGCCTTCGATGAGTTGTTGTCACGCAATGAGGTGAAGCTTTTCTCATACATCATGTTTATGGTGCATGACCAAGAGTTAGCCAACGACATCTTCCAAGAGACGTTTGTCAAGGTCATCAGCAAGCTCCAGAAGCACGAATATGTAGCAAACGGCAAGTTCGCCGCTTGGTGTATGCGTATTGCCCATAATGTGATGATGGATATGTATCGTGAGCAGAGAGGTCGCCACGTGGTGGATACCAATGAGACCAACGACTTGTCCAACATCGGTTGTGCCAGCGTGCTGGATAGCAATGCCGAGGATGCCATCATCAACCAACAGGTGCTTGCCGATGTCAAGAAGTTGATGAACAATCTCCCTGCCGTTCAGCGCGAGGTGGTGTATATGCGCTTCTACCAGCAGCTCTCTTTCAAGGAGATTGCCGAGATGACAGGTGTGAGCATCAATACCAGCTTGGGCAGAATGAGATATGCGCTCCTCAACCTCCGTCGTATGGCGAGAGAGCACAACCTCTATCTTCAGTTAGACTAGGCTAGTCGGCACTTTTGGCGCGACTAGTCTTCCAATTGCTTGATTTCCTTCATCGCATGGATGGTGGAAATCGGGTCGGTACTCTTGAATACATAGCTACCGCTCACCAATACGTTGACTCCGGCTTTCACCAGTCGAGGGGCTGTCTCTGCCTGCACGCCTCCATCTACCTCGATGAGGGCATGGGAATGAGACTCCTTGATGAGTTGGCGTAGGCGACCTACCTTCTTGATGGTGTTCTCGATAAACTTTTGTCCACCGAAACCTGGGTTGACGCTCATCAGCAATACCATGTCGAGGTCGCCGATGATGTCTTCCAATACACTGACCGGTGTGGATGGATTCAAGGTGACGCCAGCCTTCATGCCAGCGGCATGAATCTGCTGGATGGTGCGATGCAGATGAACGCAAGCCTCATAGTGCACGTTCATCATCATGGCGCCAATCTTGGCGGTTTGCTCGATGTATCGCTCAGGGCGTTCTATCATGAAGTGAACGTCGAGGGGCTTGGTGCAAACCTTGCTGACGGCTTCCAATACTGGGAATCCAAAGGAAATGTTGGGTACGAAGACACCATCCATGACATCCATGTGAAGCCAATCAGCCTCACTCTTGTTGATCATGTCGATGTCGCTCTTCAGGTCAATGAAGTTGGCTGAGAGCAAAGAAGGAGATATAAGGGTTTTCATTTCTTCTTAGATGTTTAGTTCAAGCACAACACTTCATATTTCCCGTTCATCTTGAAGGCACGATAGGTATAAGCTATCTGCTTGATGATTTGGATGGTCCTCTTGGAAGGCCTCAATTCTTCAGGAGTAAATATATACTTCATAGGCGTTGTTGCTATTAAAGAGTTGTTATTGTATTGTATTCTTTTATTGTAATAACGATTGCTTTTTCGCTTTATTACATCGAAGTGTCCTTTTTGGCGTTTTTTTTCTTCGGAGTCTTCTCCCTTATATATAATAATCCCTTATATATAATATAAGGTGTAAGCATAGTTGGGATAGTGAAAACGGTAGCTTTAATTACTAAATTCTATTAAATTCGTAATTTTTCCGCCAAAAAGTTGGTGGTTTGAAAGAAAAAGTGTATTTTTGCAATCGAATAATTAAAACAACAAGAATATGATGACATTCGTATCTTCAACAGCATGGTGGTGGCGTATCTCAAGATCTAAAAAGTCGTGAGTCGATAAGCCGTGTGTGGATATGAAAGTCCATAAGAATACAAGAAGGCCTGCCGTAACTTACGACAGGTCTTTTTTCTTTATCTGACCTGTTGCGGAAGGCATCTTCAAGAAGAATATAAAAAATAAAAATAGGAGACTTGAATTATGGAAATGAAGGACATCTTGAACAGAATGTTGAACCACGAGGAACTTTCTCGTGAGGAAACCAAGAACATCATCGTGGGTATCACCAAGAGTGAGTTCCCTGAGGAACAAATCACAGCCTTGCTCACCGGATTGCAGATGCGTGGTGTGACGGTGGATGAATTGCTCGGTTTCCGTGATGGTATCTTGGCGACAGGCGTTCCTGCCATCCTCGACTGTGACCGCTACATCGACGTGGTCGGTACGGGTGGCGACCGCAAGAATACTTTCAATATCTCTACCACCTCTTGTTTCGTCATCGCTGGTGCTGGCTACAAGGTGGCTAAGCATGGCAACTATGCTGCAACTTCCGTGAGCGGTGCTTCCAATGTCATCAAGAACCACGGCGTGCAGTTCACTGACGACATGGACAAGCTCAACCGCTCCATCAATGAGTGTGGCATCGTCTATCTCCATGCCCAACTCTTCGCCAAGGCGATGAAGTTTGTCGGTCCTATCCGCAAGGCATTGCAGTTCCCTACGGTCTTCAATCTTCTCGGTCCTTTGGTCAACCCTAGTCAACCTAAGTGCCAGTTGCTCGGTGTCGCCAACCTCGACCAGATGCGGCTCTACAACCAGGTTTATCAGAAGATAGGCATCGACTATGGTATCGTGAACAGTATCGATGGCTATGACGAAATCTCACTCACCAGCGACTTCAAGGTGACCACCAACAACTATGAGCGCATCTTCAAGCCACAAGACTTGGGCTTCGACATCGCCAAGCCTGAGGAGGTGAGAGGCGGTGCTACCGAGGAAGAGGCAAAGGACATCTTCGATGCCGTGTTGGAGAATCGTGCGTTACCAGCCCAGAAGAACATCGTCCTCGCCAATGCCGCCTTCGGCATCCAAGTGATGGAGAAGGGACAGAAGAGCATCGAGGAGTGTGTGGAGATAGCACGAGAGAGCATCGACAGTGGCAAGGCCCTCGCCACCTTCAAAAAATTCGTAGAACTCAATAGTTAAAGTGAAGAGTGATGGATATACTAGAAGAGATTGTCGCTCATAAGCGAATAGAGATAGACCAGCGCAAGCGCTTCATTTCGCCTCGCCAGATGATTACGCTGACGGAGCAGAAGATGAAGGACGATGATGGCAAGACACCGGGCGGTAGCATGAGGGAGACCTTGATGGCTTCTTCTACCGGCATCATCTCTGAGTTCAAGCGCAAGTCGCCTTCCAAGGGATGGATCAAGGAGGAGGGCAAGGCAAGCATCATCCCCCTGAGTTATCAGGAGAATGGAGCTTCTGCACTGAGCATCCTCACCGACATCGACTACTTCGGCGGTTATGATGAGTTCATCCAAGAGGCCCGACATGTGGGTGTCTCTATACCTATATTATATAAGAACTTTGTCATCGAGGAATACCAACTCTTGCAGGCTCGCTATTGTGGAGCTTCCGCAGTCTTGCTGATAGCTGCCTGTCTGACGAAAGAAGTGTGCAAGCGATTGCTCGAAATGGCTCATCAACTGGGGTTGGAGGTTCTCTTGGAGATGCACAACGACCGGGACTTTGAGTACGCTGAACTGGAGCCAGACATGTATGGCATCAACAATCGCAACCTCGGAACCTTCGTCACGGATGTAGAGAACAGTTTCCGATTGGCAGAGCAACTTCCCAAGGATGTCTGCCGAGTCAGTGAGAGTGGCATCTCGAATCCGGAGGTGGTGAAGCGCTTGCGAGAAGAAGCTGGCTTCCGAGGCTTCCTGATGGGAGAACAATTCATGAAGCAAGAGAGCCCAGGAGCAGCATTGAAGGATTTCATCGCTGCATTGCAGTAATTCTTAACTATAAATTCTTAAAGATAAATAGAATGATTGTCAAGGTTTGTGGTATGCGTGATGCCGATAACATTCGCGCGGTGAGTCAACTGGGGGTTGACATGATAGGCTTCATCTTCTATCCCAAGTCACCCCGATATGTTCAAATGTTGAGCAGTCAGGCGGGTATCATTCCCGACTATTCTGAGGAGAGGTTCAAAAGTCTTAAGCCTCAAATGGGAGAAGGAATATCTGGAGAAAAGCAACCAGCAAGAGTAGGAGTCTTCGTAGATGATATGCCTCAGAACATCGTGACGAGGGTGTATAACTACAATCTCGACTACATCCAGTTGCATGGCAATGAGACAAGGGAGACGATAGAAAACCTCCGTGCCACGCTCGACCCCGATATCAAGCCGGGCATCAAGATCATCAAGGCGATCAGTGTGAGCACAGCCGAGGACATTCAGAAATATAAGGAGTATGTAGGCGCTGTTGACCTCTTCCTTTTCGACACCAAGTGTAAGACAGTCGGTGGAAGTGGTGAGCAGTTTGATTGGCAAGTCTTGGAGCAATACGATGGCGAAACACCCTTCCTCCTAAGTGGTGGCATCGGTCCCGATGACGCCGAGCGAGTCAAGTCCTTCCATCATCCCCAGTGCATCGGCATCGACCTCAACTCGAAGTTCGAGATAGAACCCGCCTTGAAGGACGTGGAGAAACTCAAGGATTTTCTAGAAAAGCTAAGAGAATGAAATCAAGCTCTTATCAAGGCGGTGTAACACCGCACAAAAATCGCAATTCTATTGCGTAAGAAAAACTGGCGAGACCTTTGATGGTCCGCCAACCTTAGAGCGAAGCGGTTAAGAGCGACGAGTAGGAGCGGTTACATCCTTCCCCTTTTTGGAAAAGGGGAAGGCTTGGTTAGGAATTAAGGACCCCCTCTTCGTAAGAGGGGGACAGGGAAGTCGAAAATAAGAATAAAAAACAAAAGAAACAATGAATAAGATAAACAAACTTTTTTCAGAAAACAAAGAGAGAAAGTTACTGTCTCTCTACTTCTGTGCAGGTTGCCCAACCCTCGAAGGCACCGGCACTGTCATCAAGGCGATGGAACGCCACGGCATCGACATGATAGAAGTCGGCATCCCATTCAGCGACCCATTGGCAGATGGACCAGTCATCCAGAGCGCAGGCACAAAAGCCTTGAAGAACGGCATGACCGTGAAGACCCTCTTTGGTCAGTTGAAAGCCATCAAGGACGAGGTGAACATCCCATTGGTGCTGATGGGTTATCTCAACCCTATCATGCATTATGGCATCGAGGCATTCTTCCAAAGTTGTGTGGAGAGTGGCGTGAGCGGAACTATCATCCCAGACCTTCCATTCGATGACTACTTGAAGGTGGTGAAGCCTATCGCCGACAAGTATGACATCCGTGTCATCATGATGATTACCCCAGAGACCAGCGAGGAGCGCATCCGCTTCATCGACGAGCATACCGATGGCTTCATCTATATGGTCAGCTCTGCCAGCATCACAGGTGCCCAAAGCAACTTCGGTGATGCCAAGTTGGCTTACTTCAACCATATCAATGGAATGAACCTTCGCAATCCTCGCATGATAGGTTTTGGAATCAGCAACAAGCAGACCTTGACCAGTGCGCAAGACAATGCCGCAGGTGCCATTATCGGAAGTAAGTTTGTGACACTGCTCAATGAGACTGGCGATCCAGATAAGGCATTGGATGAACTTTATGAGGCACTCAAAAAGTAAATGATAAATAATAAGTAATAAATGATAAATGCCCGACGGATATGGCGTAAGCCCATTTATTATTTATACATTATAATTTAATATTTAGCATATTATGTATCAAGTTGACGATAAAGGATTTTTCGGAAAATTCGGAGGAGCTTATGTTCCTGAGATATTATATAAGTGTGTGACAGAACTCCAGCAGGCTTACAAGCCTATCATCGAGAGCGAGGAGTTCAAGAAAGAGTATCATGCTCTCTTGAAAGACTATGTGGGTCGCCCTTCACCTCTCTATTATGCCAAGCGCATGAGCGAGAAGTACGGATGCCAGTTGTATCTGAAGCGTGAGGACTTGAACCATACCGGTGCGCACAAGATCAATAATACCATCGGTCAGATTCTGATGGCGAAGAAGATGGGCAAGACTCGCATCATCGCTGAGACGGGCGCCGGTCAGCACGGTGTGGCAACTGCTACGGTCTGTGCCTTGATGGACATGGAGTGCGAGATTTTCATGGGCGCTACCGATGTGGAGCGTCAGCATACCAATGTGGAGCGCATGAAGATGTTGGGAGCTAAGGTGCATCCAGTTCGTACGGGTAACATGACTTTGAGTGATGCTTGTTCAGAGGCGATCCGTGACTGGTGCTGCCATCCACAAGATACTTTTTATATTGTAGGTAGTACGATGGGGCCTCATCCTTATCCTGACATCGTTGCAAAGATGCAGAGTGTTATCTCCGAGGAAATCAAATGGCAATTGCAGGAGAAGATAGGTCGTGATTATCCAGATTATCTCGTCGCTTGTGTGGGCGGTGGAAGTAATGCCGCTGGTACCATCTACCATTATATTGATGATGAGCGGGTGCAGATTTACCTCGCTGAGGCTGCTGGTCATGGCATCGACACTGACTATACCGCTGCTACCATGCACTGCGGTACCGAGGGTATCATCCACGGAGCACGCACCCTCGTGATGCAGACCGATGATGGTCAGATCAAGGAAGCCTTCACCATCAGTGCCGGTCTCGACTATCCTGGTATCGGTCCGATGCACGCCGACTTGGCAACCCGTGGTCGCAGCCATGTACTTGCCATCAAGGACGATGAGGCAATCTATGCCGGATATGAGTTGACACGTATGGAGGGTATCATCCCTGCCATCGAGAGTGCCCATGCCGTGGCAGCCTTGAAGAAGATGAAGTTCAAGAAGGACGATGTCGTGGTCTTGACCGTCAGTGGTCGTGGTGATAAGGACGTAGAAACTTATCTCAGCAACAAGGCAATGGCTAAGGAGTATGGCAACTTCTAATGTATAATTTATAATGAATAATTTATAATTATGGCACAATATAATTATAAGACTGTAACTCGCAAGATTCTCGCCGACCTCTATACGCCGGTGGGAGTCTATATGCGACTGCGAGATATTTATCCCCAGTCGGCTTTGATGGAGAGTAGCGACTATCATGGTTCCGACAACTCTCGTTCTTTCATCGGTGTGCATCCGATTGCCAGCATTGCCGTAGGTCATGGCATCGTAACTGCCACTTATCCTGATGGCAAGGTGGAGAAGCAGGAACTGCCTGCCTTCGGTGAGGGCAAGGGCGAGGAGTGCAAGCTCGCCATCTCGAAAGCCATCAACGACTTCATCCAGTCGTTCCATGTAGAGGGGGAAGGCAAGGACTTCTGTGGTCTCTATGGTTTCACCACCTTCAATGCGGTGAGATATTTTGAAAACATCCCTGTCAAGGATACCACAATGGAGAAGAACGATGCCCCTGACATCTATTATATCATGTATAAGGACATCATCGTCTTCGACCATTTCAACAATACGATGGAGCTGATCGTCCTTAATGAGGCAAATGAAGAGGAAAAGTCAGAAGAGGCAAAGCAAGAGAATTCCTCACTCTCCACTCTTCACTCTTCACTCGAGATCGACGCCTTACTGAAGGCTGTCAACAAGGCGAATGTGAAGCCATACGACTTCCACCCTGTAGGCGAAACCACCTCTACCTTGACCGATGAGGAACACAAGGCGAACATCCGTCGCTGCATCCAGCACTGCTTGCGTGGCGATGTCTTTCAGATTGTGGTGAGCCGCCGCTTCGTACAGAAGTATGAGGGCGATGACTTCAAACTCTATCGTGCTTTGAGAAGCATCAACCCAAGTCCTTATCTCTTCTATTTCGACTTCGGAGGTTTCCGTATCTTCGGTTCTTCTCCTGAGACCCACAACCGCATCGTGGGCAACAAGGCGTTTATCGACCCTATCGCAGGAACTACCAAACGTACTGGCGATATGGAACAAGACCGCAAGGCGGCTGAGTTCTTGCGCAACGACCCAAAGGAGAATGCCGAGCACGTGATGTTGGTGGATTTGGCTCGTAACGACTTGAGCCGCAACTGCCATGGTGTGAAGGTGGATTTCTATAAGGACATGCAGTTCTATAGCCATGTCATCCACTTGGTGAGCCGTGTAAGTGGTACGCTCGATGAGGGTGCCGACCATATCAAGGAGTTTATCGATACCTTCCCAGCTGGTACTTTGAGTGGTGCGCCTAAGGTGCGTGCCATGCAGATTATCTCAGAGTTGGAGCCACACAACCGTGGTGCATACGGTGGTTGCATCGGTTTCATCGGTCTCAATGGCGACCTCAACCAGGCGATTGTCATCCGTACCTTTATCAGTCGTAATGGAGAACTCTGGTTTCAGGCTGGTAGTGGCGTGGTGGCAAAGAGCAACGACCAGTATGAGTTGGAGGAGTGTAATAACAAGTTGGGTGCCTTGACCAAGGCGATTCACATAGCAGAAAATTTGTAATATGAAAGTAGTAATCATAGATAATTACGATAGCTTCACCTACAACTTGGCTCATTTGGTGAAGGAACTCGGTGTCGAGGTGACGGTGTATCGCAACGACCAGTTTCAGTTGCGAGAACTAGATAGATTCGACAAGATTATATTGAGTCCAGGTCCTGGCATTCCATCGGAAGCAGGGCTTTTGATGGATGTCATCAAGACATACGCTGGCAGAAAACCAATGCTCGGCGTTTGCTTGGGGCATCAAGCGATAGGAGAGGCGTTCGGTGCCAAGTTGACCAACCTCTCTGAGGTGTATCATGGAGTGGCTACTCCTTGTACGCAGTTTGGCAATGACCCTATATTTGCCGGTATGCCTAAGCGTATTGAGATAGGTCGTTATCATTCTTGGGTGGTTGATAGGGCTGGTTTCCCAGAGTGCTTGGATGTGACGGCGGTGAGTGATGATGGTTGCATCATGGGCTTGCGCCACAAGCATTATGACATCCACGGCATCCAGTTCCATCCAGAGAGTGTCTTGACTCCAGAGGGCAAGACGATAGTTAAGAACTGGCTGTTTGGGGAGAATGCTCCACAAGGTCAGAAAGATAACTATCATAATTAAGAAGTGTATCTATTATGTTTAGCTTCAGGATCTATTATATTTAGTAAGTCTAAGTATAGTGTTTAGTAAGTCTAAGTATGATAGTTTGAAGAGATGAAGCATGATATTTTTAAAAGATAACGTATGAAGAACAAAAAAACGGAAGTTAAGCGATTCGCTCGACTTCCGTTTTTTGTTGTTTGATGTATCTTTTAGAGTTTACTTGATAATCTTCTTGGTTGTACCATCGCTCATCTTCACGATGTTGATACCTTTGGTGAGGCTATTCTGGCGAATACCATTTACGTCGTAGATGGCTGTAGTCTCAGCATTGCTTGTTGCTGGCTTGATAGTCTCGATACCAGTTGGAGTGTTCAAGAAGTTCTTGATCTCTTCAAGGATGCCGGTGAGCTTAGCCTTGTCACCATCGTAGGTAGCGAAAGAGTGACCAGCGTCAGAAACCTTTGTCAAGACTTCCTTGATCTTGGCAAGCAAACTTTCATCCTTTTCAACCTTCTCGTTTGTGAGGTAACTATCTACCTCATTGAATGAGTTGACGTAGTCAACGTAGGCATCTTTCTGTTTTGTAGAGATAAAGAGCCAGTCGCTATTAGTTGTAGCTGTTGATGCTGCTTCGTAGCCTGTTCCGTTAACTGTGAAATAGCGAGTTTGGTAATTAGGAAACATATTGGTTCCCAAATTCTTAGTTACAGATAATGTATAGCTATTTTCGGTGCTCCCTTTTTCGATGTTGATATTAGAGGCACCACTCTTTTTTCTGATATCTGCTACCCATCTTTTTGCCCAATGTGTAAAATCTGACTCATAGTTCATGTGAATACGGTCTGCTGTTGAGTTGTTGCAAGCAAATGTATGTGTTCCATTTGAACCATCAGTGATAGTCCATGTATTAGCTTCTTTGATGTCTTTGACTGTAGCAGATGTACCACTGATAAATGTTCCTGCACCTACATTATAGATGTACACTTCTTGATCATTACCAGTTATAGCCTCACCTTTTACCCAATCGCCGACCTTTACAGGAGCGAATGTTTCTGCTGATTCATTCTGAGCGTTAACAGTTGTTGTGCCGACTGCCATAAAAGCAGCGAGCATTAAACCTTTGGCAGCATTTGCCATCAATTTCATTGTTCTCATCTTTTAAATATTTAATCCTTTAATCTAATAGTTGATTTTTCTGATTTCTCCATTTGACATCTTCACGATGTTGATACCTTTCACCAATTGAGGTAGTTTGTTGCCAAACACGTCATAGATTCCCATCACCTTGCTAGGCTCCAACTTGTCTCCCTTTAAGGCTGGAGTGTTGTTTTGATCAATGCCAGTAGTAGTGTCTCTACTAGTCACTTCCATTGTGACGATTACAGGGCGGTGGTCACTAGTGTCAAACTCAGAATCTACATTGAAGTTAAGTGCCTTGATGTGACAGTCTCCAACTGTAGGATTGAGGTAGAGTACCTTATCAACAATCTCGCCTTCTTTGTAACCTAACTGATCTACCATGAGAGCATCGCTTCCGAGGGTAGGGTAGATGCCATTCTTGCAGTGCTCTATCCAAGCATCCTTCACTTCATATTTGCCAGCTTGGTTGATAGGGTTGATGAAAAGACCTCTGATGTCGTCACGAGTGTAACGACAGTTAGTGTCGCCCATCACTATAATAGGGCTTCCATTGGTGTTGGCGACGATGGCATTATAGAGTTGTTTCCATTGGTCAGCACGTGCAGCATTATCCTTTTCACCCGTATCAGCATCCATGTGCATAATATAGAAGTCTATCTTGATGCCGTCGCCTAAGTCGGCAAGGTAATGTCGGTATCCTTTTCTGATCATCTCATCATTGCCGTGGTCAGCCCATCCATTGCAAGTATTCCATTTCGTCCATGACTCGTCCGAGAATGTGTAGGGAACTTTGCTCAGAAAGTTGAGTCCGTCAGTATCAAAGTTCATATTTAGTTTGAATTGCTTTAAATTGATGCCACCACGATAAGTGCCAATTTGATACTTTCCCTCTGTGATTTCATTCGCCAAGTCATTATGGTAGTTGAAATCCTCGCTTAGTCCCCAAAAGTCAATGTCGCTTTTATTGATGTATTGTCCGATAGTTTTGGCACCATCAGCTCCTTTTCCATCAGGGTTGACATTGATGAGACCAAACTTCTTAGGCAATCCATCCACATTGAAGGGACAAACCTTGAAGGTCTTGGATATATAACGACCAGCCTCAGGCTGTGTGCCTTGGGCTGAGATGGTGATGCTGAAGGCAAGGCAAGCTATGGATGATAGCAAGAGACCTTTCGCCATCGACAACAAGTTCTTGATGGTTGTCATCTTTATACACTTTTTATCTTAAACTAAATCTAATATAACTCGTTAGATACAATCTTTTATAAAGTCGGGTGCAAAATTACGAAAAAAACTAGAAAGGCGCAAATAGTTTCGACAAAAAGTGCAGTTTTGATACGAAAAAGGCTCTCGATGGAAAATCGAGAGCCTTAAATGTGTAAGATATAAATCATTATATGAGTACTCATATAGCAATTTAAAATGAAATGTTTCCTCCAAAAATTACAAGTCCCAACCTACGGCACTAGCACCGAGCACAGCAGCAGAGCTACCATCAAGTGTAGATACCAAGAATTTAGCCTTGCCCTTGAAAATCTTCAATACGCTCTTGTCGTAAGCCTCCTTTACAGGCTTCATCAACAAGTCGCCAGCCTTGGTCAGACCACCGAAGAAGACGAATGCTTCTGGAGAAGAGAATGCTGCGAAGTCGGCGCAAGCCTCACCGAGCATCTTGCCAGTGAAGTCATATACACGCTTAGCCAAGGCGTCGCCCTTGCCAGCTGCCACACTTACATCGTAAGAAGTGATGTCCTCAGGCTTCATGTCACGGAGGAGAGATGGCTCCTCGCTCTTCTCAAGGAACTCGCGAGCTGTGCGAGCTACACCGGTAGCTGAACAATATGCCTCCAAACAACCCTTGCGACCGCAACCGCATGGACGACCTTCCTCGCCACGTACCATGATGACGTGACCCAACTCGCCTGCGAAACCATCGCAACCATAAACCATCTGACCATTGATGACGATACCAGAACCTACGCCAGTACCCAAGGTCACGTCGATGAAGTTTTTCATACCACGAGCCACGCCGTATGTCATCTCACCGAGGGCAGCAGCGTTGGCATCATTGGTCAAAGCTACAGGCAGACCACCCAAAGCATCAGAGAACATCTTTGCCAATGGCACTACGCCATCATGAGCCCAAGCCAAGTTAGGAGCAAACTCAATCGTTCCGTTATAGTAATTGCCGTTAGGAGCACCGATACCCATAGCCTTGATCTTGCTGATGCCACCTACGGTATCAACGATAGGCTGAAGTGCCTCAACGGAAGCCTTTACATAGTCATTTACATTCTCATAACCACCAGTTTTGATTGCAGTAGTAGCCTTGATCTCACCCCGTGAGTCTACGATGCCGAAAACGGAGTTGGTACCACCGAGGTCCAAACCGATTACATACGGCTTCAATTCATTTTCTGTCATGTCTTGCTATTTATTTAGTTAGAAATTTGTTAGATTTTGGCACAAAGATAGGAAAAACTTCGGAAATGGCAAAGTTTTATGGTTAAAAAATACCTAAAACAAAGTTTTAAGCCAAAAAATTACTCGATATGGGTAAAAAGTTGTATCTTTGCGCTCTGTATGAGTATAACATTTCCAATTGAGATAAATATTCTTGATTTTATATTCAAGGGAATTATCATAGGTATTATCGCCTCTGCCCCTATGGGACCTGTAGGCATCTTGTGTATCCAGCGCACTTTGAACAAGGGGCGTTGGTATGGTTTCGTGACAGGTATCGGTGCCGCTTGCAGCGACATCGTATATGCTCTCTTTACGGGTTTGGGAATGAGCTTTGTGATGGATTTTGTCAACAATGCTCAGAACAAGTTCTATCTTCAGATCTTTGGTGGCTTGCTCTTGCTTGCCTTTGGCATTTATTGTTTCAAGAGCAATCCTACCAAGAATATGCACCAGAGCAGCAACAAGCAAGGGTCGCTGACGCACAATGCCATCACGGCATTCTTCGTCACCCTTTCCAATCCTCTTATCGTCTTCCTCTTCATGGCAACCTTCGCACAGTTTGCATTTGTTGTGCCCGACATGCCGTTGGAGATGGGAGTGGGCTATCTGAGTATCGTGTTCGGAGCCTTGCTTTGGTGGTTCGGACTTACTTGGTTGGTTGATAAAATCAGAGGCAAGTTTGATACCAATGGCATCCTTATTATTAATAAGGTTATAGGAAGCGTGGTTATCATCTTCTCGGTCATCGCCTTGATAGGTACGATTTTCAATCTTTATCATCTCCCAGAGTTCTAGAGAAATTATTAATTATTAATTCTTAATTATCAATGTTTGTAGCGCAAGAATTAAAGAAGAAGAGTATCGCAGAATACTTGTTGTATATGTGGCAGGTGGAAGACATCATCCGTGCTTATGGTTGCTCACTCCCTGTCATCAAGAAGCAATATATCGATCGTTTCAACTTCACTGACGAACAGAAGGACGAGGAAATCGACTGGTTTGGCAATCTCATTCGCATGATGAACGAGGAGGGAAAGCGTGAGTCGGGTCACCTTAATATTAATAAGGTGTTGCTCAAGGATGTCATCGACCTCCACGGAATGCTTTTGCAGAGTACCAAGTTCCCTATCTACAATGCCGAGTACTATAAGGTGTTGCCTTTTATCGTGGAATTGAGAAACCGTGGCGATAAAACCGTGAACGAGATAGAAACTTGCCTTGATGCACTCTATGGCGTGATGATGCTCAGATTGCAGAAGAAGCCTATCACCCCAGAGACAGAGCGTGCCATCAAGGAAATCACCACCTTCGTCGGTTTGCTGAGCGACTATTATATCAAGGATCGCACGGAAGGACTGGACTTTGATGAGAATTAATAATTTATAATTAAGAATTAATAATTATGGCTCGTGCATAGTAATTCTCGCAAGCATATATATAATGTATCAATATTTAAATAGGTATTATATTAAGGTATGAAAGAAATAGAAAGAAGAAGAACATTTGCCATCATTTCTCACCCTGATGCTGGTAAGACAACATTGACCGAGAAGTTCCTGCTCTTCGGTGGACAGATTCAGGTGGCAGGTGCCGTCAAGAATAATAAGATTCGCAAGACAGCCACTTCCGACTGGATGGACATTGAGAAGCAGCGTGGTATCTCTGTCTCTACATCCGTGATGGAGTTTGATTATCTTCCAGACGGACAGACTGGCGACCCATATAAGGTGAATATTCTCGATACTCCTGGACACCAGGACTTCGCCGAGGATACCTATCGTACGCTCACTGCCGTTGACTCAGCCATCATTGTGGTCGATTCTGCCAAGGGCGTGGAGGCACAGACCCGTAAGTTGATGGAAGTTTGCCGTATGCGTAATACTCCTGTTATCATCTTCATCAATAAGATGGACCGTGAGGGTCGTGACCCATTCGACGTGCTCGATGAATTGGAGGAAGAATTGAAAATCAAGGTGCGCCCATTGTCTTGGCCAATTGGTCAAGGTGCTAGATTCAAGGGCGTCTATAATATCTATGAACATCAGTTGAACCTCTTCACACCTAACAAACAGCGTGTGACAGAGAAAGTGGAGGTGGATATCAACTCCGAGGAGCTCGACCAGCATGTGGGAGAGCGTGAGGCTTCTCAACTTCGTGAGGAACTCGAACTCGTGGATGGGGTCTATCCTGAATTTGACGTGGAGACCTATCGCTCAGCCGAGGTGGCTCCAGTGTTCTTTGGTTCAGCCTTGAACAACTTCGGTGTGCAGGAACTCTTGGATTGCTTCGTTCAGATAGCACCTTCTCCAAAGCCTACCCAGGCAGAGGAGCGTGAGGTGGAGCCAGAGGAGCCTAAGTTTACGGGCTTCATCTTCAAGATTACCGCCAACATCGACCCTAACCACCGCTCTTGTATTGCATTCTGCAAGATTTGCTCTGGTAAGTTCGTGCGCAACCAGCCATATTATCATGTACGTCTCGACAAGACCGTGCGTTTCTCTTCACCAACCCAGTTTATGGCGCAACGTAAGAGTACCATTGATGAGGCTTATCCAGGCGACATCGTAGGTTTGCCAGACAATGGCATCTTCAAGATTGGCGATACCTTGACCGAGGGTGAGAAGATTCACTTCCGTGGTTTGCCAAGCTTCTCTCCATTGTTGTTCAAGTACATCGAGAACGACGACCCAATGAAGAGCAAGCAGTTCCAAAAGGGCTTGGAGCAGTTGATGAACGAAGGTGTGGCACAGTTGTTTGTCAATCAGTTCAATGGTCGCCGCATCGTGGGTACCGTAGGACAGTTGCAGTTCGAGGTCATCCAGTATCGCTTGGAGAACGAGTACAATGCCAAGTGTCGTTGGGAGCCTGTTCACTTGCACAAGGCTTGTTGGATTGAGGCTGACGACGAGAAGGAGTTGGAGAACTTCAAGAAGCGCAAGTATCAGTATATGGCAAAGGACATCGAGGGAAGAGATGTGTTCCTCGCCGACTCTGGCTATGTATTGAGCATGGCGCAGCAAGACTTCGAGCATATCAAGTTCCACTTCACCTCTGAGTTTTGATGTAGTGAGAATGGGGAGGACAATTTCTCCTGTAGAAAAGGAGGAGTAACTCTCTTGTAGAATAAGGAGGACAGCCTTCTTGTAGAAATAGAAGAACCGATAAAGAAAAGAGGAAAGAAAAATGATAGATGAAATGGCGGAGAAACCTGGTGTGATGGTGCGGGTAGTCGATTGGCAGAAGGAGCATATCTCCGATCGCCAGATGACGCTGGTCCTGGCTTTTGTCATCGGTGTGCTTGCCTCAGTGGCAGGTTATTTTCTGCATAGTATTGTGCATGAGATACAAGTCTTGCTTACGTCGGGATTTGAGAAGAACACTTACAACTTGTTGTTCCTTCTCTTTCCTATCGTGGGTATCTATCTCACGTCGCTCTTTATCAAATATGTGGTGAGAGACAATATCTCGCATGGTATCACGAGGGTGCTCTATGCCATCTCCACCAAGCAGTCGAAGCTGAAGAGCCACAACTGCTGGTCATCGGTGGTGGCATCTGGTATCACCATCGGTTTTGGTGGATCTGTGGGTGCCGAGGCTCCTATCGTGCTGACCGGTTCTGCCATCGGCAGTAACTTGGGACAGATATTCAGGATGAACAAGAAGACGATGATTATGTTGGTGGGTTGTGGTGCCAGTGCAGCCATTGCAGGCATCTTCAAGGCACCGATTGCCGGACTTGTCTTCACCCTGGAGGTGCTAATGGTCGATTTGTCCATGGCATCCCTTTTGCCTATCTTGATTTCATGCGTCACGGCTACTTGTTTCTCTTACATCTTGATGGGGGAGAAGTCGCTTTTCGACTTCACGCTGACCAATCCTTGGGAGTTGGACCGATTGCCAGCTTGTATCTTGCTGGGAGTTTTCTGTGGTTTCGTGAGTCTATATTTCATGCGAACCATGTCGGCTTGTGAGGGTTTCTTTGCCAAGTTGGGCAAGCGTCCTTATCTCAAACTCTTGGTGGGTGGTCTCGTGTTGAGTAGCCTCATCTTCCTGTTTCCGTCTCTCTATGGTGAGGGTTATTCTGCTGTCAATATCCTTTTGAAGGGTAGGACGGAAGCCGATTGGAACCAGGTGATGGGCAATTCCTTGTTTTATGGGCACAGCCAACTGTTGATTCTCTATATCGGACTGGTTACCTTTACCAAGGTCTTTGCTACTTCTGCTACCAATGGTAGTGGCGGATGCGGAGGTACGTTTGCGCCATCCCTCTTTATTGGAGGTTTCGCAGGCTTCTTCTTCTCACGCCTTTGGAACATGAACCAAATCGGTGTTTATGTTCCGGAACAGAACTTCACCTTGATGGGTATGGCGGGTGTGATGACGGGAGTGATGCATGCCCCATTGACGGGTATCTTCTTGATAGCTGAGTTGACGGGTGGTTATCAGTTGTTTATGCCATTGATGATTGTCTGCATCAGTTCCTTCCTGACCATCAGCATCTTCGAGAGTCATAGTATCTATGCGCTTCGATTGGCACGAGAAGGAAAGTTGCTCACCCACCATATCGACAAGGCCGCCCTCACGTTGATGGGTATGCAGAGTTTGGTGGCAAAGGATTATCACCCAGTGAGTCCAGACCTTCCGATGTCTAAGTTGGTGTCTGAGATAAGTCGAAGCAACAACAACTTCTTGCCTGTGGTGGATAAAGGTGGTGTGCTCTTGGGCATCATCGATATTACAAAGATTCGACATATCATCTTCCGTACCGAACTTTATAATCGCTTTACGGTTCGCCAGCTGATGCTTCAACCCTCAGCGGTGGTCAGCGACCATGAACCGATGGATGAGGTGATGAGGAAGTTTGACGAGACCGATGCCGCCCAGTTGCCTGTGGTCGATATGAGTGGTGTCTTGGTGGGCTATCTGAGTCGTACCACGGTCTATTCCACTTATCGCCAGATTGTGGCGGATATGTCGGCGGAGTAAATTTCAATTAATAATGATATGAAGAAAGAAGATTTAAGAATCATATTTATGGGAACCCCGGAGTTTGCGGTGGAGTCCCTCAAGAGCCTTGTAGAAGGCGGATATAACGTGGTGGCTGTGGTGACTCAGCCTGATAAACCTGTGGGTCGCCATCAAGATACCTTGCAACCATCACAGGTGAAGCAGTATGCCTTGTCGCAGGGCTTGCCTGTGTTGCAACCTGTCAAGATGAAAGACCCGGAGTTTGTGGAGCAGTTGCGTAGCTATCAAGCCGACTTGCAAGTGGTGGTAGCGTTCCGCATGTTGCCAGAGGTGGTATGGGATATGCCTCGCTTTGGCACATTCAATGTTCATGCAGCGTTGCTTCCTCAGTATCGTGGTGCAGCTCCTATCAACTGGGCGGTCATCAATGGTGAGACGGAGACGGGTGTCACTACCTTCTTCCTCGACCATGACATAGACACCGGTCGCATCATCATGCAGAAGCCTTTCGCCATCCCGGATGATGCCGATGTGGAGTATGTCTATGACGGATTGATGCACTTGGGTGCTGAGATTGCGGTAGAGACGATAGATAAGTTGATTGCCGCTAACGGCAACATTGAGTCAATGCCTCAGGAGGAAATGATTGCCACAGATACCGTTCTCCATGTTGCGCCAAAGATATTCAAGGATACCTGCCGTATCCATCTCCATCAGCCAGCCAAGAAGGTATATGATTTCATACGTGGTCTCTCGCCATATCCAGGTGCATGGACTGAGATTCAGAAGGAAGGTGGCAAGGCGCAGGTGTTGAAGGTATTTAAGACTAGCAAGACTGGTAAAGCGATAGCTGCTGATGTAGCTGTGGGTAGTCTGAAGGTGGAAGGCAAGCAGTTGCTCATCGCCTGTGAGGATGAGTGGCTACAGTTGGAGACCATCCAAATCAGTGGCAAGAAACGTATGGAGGCACGTGACTTCCTCAATGGAATGCGTGACATCGAACTATACAAGAGCATCTAAAACTATTTAAAATCAAATTATATTGGAGGAATCAAACAATGACTCAAGAAGAAGATATTAAGAACGCAGTGGAGTGTATGCGCAAGGGTGGAGTGATTCTCTATCCTACGGATACTGTTTGGGGTATCGGTTGTGATGCAACCAATCCAGAGGCAGTGGCAAAGGTTTATCAGATTAAGCAGCGTGATGACAGCAAGGCGCTCATCTGTTTGGTGGATAGTGCCGACCGCATGGCTCGCTATTTCCGCAATGTACCAGAGGTGGCATGGCAGTTTATCGACGTGGCTATGCCTGTAAAGCCAACTACCGTGATTTTGGATGATGCCACTGGTGTTGCCAACAATCTCGTGGCAGAGGATGGCACTTTGGCGATGCGTGTTACTTACGAACCATTCAGCAAGCAACTCTGCTATCGTTTCCAGAAGCCTGTTGTGAGCACCAGTGCGAACATCAGTGGTGAGCCAGCTGCACAGAACTATTGTGACATCGACCCTAAGTTGTTGGAGCAAGTAGATTACGTATGTTGGTCACGTCGTCAGGAACACAAGCCTCACACCCCATCTAGCATCGTCAAGCTTTCGAAGAATGGCGAGGTGAAGGTTATCAGATAGAGTATAAGTCCTCAGTCTTTATGGTGAAAGAACTCGTCTCTTATAGCGTGAAAACCTAGGAATAGACGATACGCAAGCAAATGCCACGCAATCGCACGACATATGTCGAGTGATTGCGTGGCATTTGCCATTTGATTGCACGACATATGTCACGCAATCGTCAAGATGCAGTTCTTTCAGCGTAAAAACCGTGGTTTGGCATCGTTTTCCCCCACGTCGATGAGTCTTATTCCTCAAAATCGTCATCCTCATCTTCGATTACCTCTTCCTTCTTTCCGAAGTTAGGATCTATCTTGAGGAAGGCGGTGACGAGGAAGGTGATGGCGCAACATGCCATCACTACGATGAAGAAGTGGCGATAACCTAGCATATCTTTCATGTAGCCCGAAATCATGCCTGGTAACATCAAGCCGAGATAGGAGATACCGGTGCAGATGGAGTAGTGGGAGGTCTTGAACTTGCCTTGGCTGTAGTATAACATATATAAGGTAAGCACGGTAAAGCCCAAACCATAGCCAAACTGCTCGATGAAGAGACAGGTGCTCACCATCACAATGTCAGAGTTGAGCGAATAGCTCAGGTAGATATACACCACGTCTGGCAAGGTGATGGCGCAAACCAATGGCCACAACCACTTCTTCATGCCATCTCGACTCACCAAGATGCCACCGATAATACCACCCAGCAAGAGACCAATCAGTCCCACGGTACCATTGGCAAGACCGTATTCCTGTGGCGACAAGCCCAGTCCGCCCTGTGAGTTAGGACGAAGGATGAACGTCTTGGTCATCGTGTTGAGCAATGCCTCTGGGAAACGATAGAGCAAGAGGAAAAGCATCACGCAGATAGTCTCCTTCACGCCAAACTTGACGAAGAAGGTGCGGAACATGTTCTTCAACTCGTGTGCCACCTCGCCAATCGTTCTGTCGGTCTGCACGTCTTCCTTAGGAGTCGGCATAAAGCGGCTGTGATAGAGCCACAAGCCGATGAAGATACCTGCCAATCCATAGAATATCAAAGCCCAGGAGAAGCGAATCTGGTTGCGGAACATCACTTGCAAGACTCCTGCCAACATCACCAAGAAACCATTCACGAAGATGATGGCGAGGCGATAGAAGGTGTTGCGCAAACCAACAAACTTGGTCTGGTTGTGCTCGTCTAGCTCTATCATGTAGAAGCCATCGGCGGAAATGTCGTGGGTGGCACTGCAGAAGGCAATGAGGAAGAAGAAGCACATGGTGGCTTGAAACCAAAAGGCGGTAGGGAGCGAAAAAGCGATGCCTGCCAAGGAGGCTCCGATGAGCGCTTGCATCGTGAGCACCCACCAACGCTTGGTCTTCAAGAGGTCGATGAAAGGACTCCACAAGGGTTTGATGACCCAAGGTAGGGCAAGCCATCCTGTGAAGAGACCTACCTCGGCATCGGTGAGTCCCATCTGCATGTACATGACCACCGAAAGGGCTGTCACGATGACATTAGGCAGTCCTTCCGCAAAATATAGGGTAGGAATCCAAGCCCATGGATTCCTTTTGTTTCTCGTTGTTCCCATCAATAATTATTAATTCTTAATTGTTAATTATTAATTACTTATAGAGTTGTTTGATTTCTGCTCCCTGGTAGTAGTGGAGGAGAATGTCGTTGTAGTCATATCCTTGCTCACCCATCACGGCAGCACCGATCTGGCAGAGACCTACGCCATGTCCCCAACCGGCTCCGATGATTTCGAATCGTTGTGGCACGCCTTGCTCATCCTTGTCATATTTATCTACCACGAAGGCTGAACTGTAAAGATGAGTGTCGCTCAGGGCACGGCGAATCTCCAGTTCCTTTCCAATCGTAAAAGTCTTCTCTGTGCCGATGATTTGGAGTTTGCTGATGCGACCACTCTTGCCACGTTCCACTGCTTTCATGTCGAGGATGGCTCCGAAGTTCATCTTCAGTTTCTCCTCGAAGAGTTGTTGGATTTTCTCCTGGCTGTAGGTTACCTTCCAGCGATAGAAGTCGGCGGTCTCCTGGTCGTAGTCGTTGAGTACCTGGGAGAGAATCTTCTTGTCTGTCGTATTGCAGAAGGCAGGAGGGTTGGAACGAATCCATCGCTCGGCTGTAGCCTCGTCTTGGAGTGAAGAGTGAAGAGTGAAGCGTGAAGAATATTCTTGCTCTTCGTTCTTCACTCCCAATACCAAGTCTCTCACGGCGGTGAGATAACTCTTCGGGGTATCTTCCCAACAATATTGGAACTCCTCGGTCTCACCTCCGCAGCACTTGGAGAAGCGGGCATCGCAGATGTCTTCGCCATCGAGCAAGACTTGTCCGAGTGTCTGGCGAATCGCCTCTGCCACGTGAGGAGAGGTCTCCTTGGTGATGCCTTGGTAACGCTGGCAGTGGTCATCGGCACATACATCGAAGATGGTATGGTCCTCACGGTCGTACCAACGTATCAGCATATCGTCCTTCTTGACAAAAGAGAAGAAGTTGTTGCCACTGGCGGCTACCTCACGGCGTTTCTTCATCTGTGCCAAGAGCCAAGAGCGGGAAATCACAGCATGAGCTTTCAAGAGTTCCAAACTAGAGGTGGCACTCATCTCGCTGGAGATAACACTCTCCAAGTATTTCTCCACTGGCAACTCGTTGATGGCGCATATCTTGTCTGCCTCGACCACGAAACGGAGTGTGCCGAGGAAGGTCTGTGTCTCCTTGCGCTCCCAATGGAAGTTGACACCGATGGTGACATCACTCAGCGAGAATGAGGCATCGGCACTCTGTGGATGGAAAGTCAACTTGCTGTATTGGTTGCCATTCCAGAGTACGCCGCCCTCAGAGAACTCCACGACTTGCTCGCCTATCACGGTCTCGCCCTTGGCAAGATACGGCTTGTTGAGTGAGAAATGAATTTTCTGACCGCTGACGATGCCCACGGTGACGTTTGGTTGCTTACCATTATTATATAAGGTGGCAATCTCGCTTCCAGTCTCAGCCTCCTTGGAGGTCTTGAGCTTGGTCACGATACTGTTCATCTTCTCTGTCGAGATGCCGCACTCCTGCAAGATGGTGGTGGCACTTTCCTCGGTCAACTTATGGAAGTCTTCCTCACGAGGGGTGATGATGAGTCCCGACATATCCAAGGCTCCTGGGGAAACCATCACTTGTGCATCACCCTTGGCGAAATATGCGTCAGGACGATGCTTCTCTCTTGGGATGACCACGCTGATATACTCGTCTCCCTTGCGCCAAGCGATGATGTTCATCATAGGTTCCGTCTCGTCGCCACGCATCGGCATCGACTTATAGAGGCGGTGGAAGAGAGTCTCGTCGCTCTCCTCACTCTTGGAGATGATGACGAAAGCCGGTACGATGAAATCTCTCACCACGGCAATCTTTTCCTCATCGTTGAGGCTGATGACGTCGGTGAGGTTACGAGAGAGGCGTTGCCAGTTGGCTTGTAAAGGCAGAATGCCACTTGTACCAGCCTGGAAGTGAAGATGGTCGGGAGCAGAGGCTCCGCATTTCGGACCATTGTAGAATACCATCAACTCACTGTGCAAGGACAGGAAGCGATGCATCTCGCCATAGTTCTTGTAGATGGCTTGTGGCTGATGCTTGCGAGTTGGGATGGTGAAGTGGACAGGCAGAATAGGGAATGGGTTGACCAAGAGGTGAAATCGTTCGTCTATCTGCTGTGACATCTGCTCCTTCGGACGATTCTTGTCGCAGAGGAAGCAAGGGCGTTCGCCCAATGTCTTCTTGTCTATCTTGGCTCCGGTGCTCACGATGCGAGCTGGATTGAACTGGAGGCGCACTTCTTCGGATAGCTTCTTAGTCTCCACATGCTTGAGGTCACGGAAACGATGGCGTGCGTCATCCCACTTCTCCAACTGGCGGTTGAAGAATCTAGAGATGCTGCTGTCTTCCATGATGTCTGCCTTGCCCTGGAGCATCTGTCGGCGTGCCTTCAGCTCCATGGTGCGCAAGCGGTCTTTGTAGAGATTGTTGGCGTTTACTCGGTCGATGCTCAAGGCGGCGTCGCTGTTGCCACCCCAGCGACGGCAAAGGTATAACTCATCGTAGATTCTGCCGATACGATAGCGGCGAGAGAAAGCCAAGCCTAGTGCATAATCCTCGCCATACGAGGTGTTAGGGAACTGAATCTGTCTCACCAATGGCGTGAAGAAAGCACGTGGTGCTCCCAATCCATTGATGCGCAAGGCGTTGTTGCATCCATTGTCTTCCGTCCATTCCTTGTGGTCGATGAGTCCAGGAGGCAAGGTGTTGAGGTCGAAGTCGCACATGCGGTAGGAGCCAATCATCATCGCCGCCTTCTGTTTGTAGAAAGCATCTACTATCTTTTGGAGTGTCTTTGGCGAAGAATAGAGGTCGTCGCTATCCAACTGTACTGCAAACTTGCCGCAATGGTCGCTGTTGATGGCTACATTCCAGCAACCACCGATGCCGAGGTCTCTGCGCTCTGGCACGATTTGGATGAGGCGACCAGCCTGTTTGTCGTTCTTCTCTTCCATCTCGTGAGCGATGCGACTGAGTATCTCGCCCGTCTTGTCGGTGGAGTGGTTGTTGACCACGATGACGTTAAACTTGAAGTTGGCTTTCTGGCTGAGGGCACTCTTCACGGCATCAGCGATGGTCTTCTCTCGATTGAAGACAGGGATGACCACGGAAGCCTCGTACTCAAAGTCTTGCTCGTTGAAGTCGGGCAAGCGATAATAACTAGTATCTATCAGTGCTCCCACCTTCTCCAGGTGCTGGGTACAAGCACGCTCCATCTCTACCTGAACCTCTCGGTTGCGAGGATTCACATAGTCAAACTGCTTTTCGCCACTCTTTCTCGTGTCGAGTTCGTTCTCTGTATAAAGATATTCGTTGAGGTGGAAAATTTCGCCCACACGGCTCAAGTAGAGGCGAAGGTCGTAGAGACCCGCATAGAGATAATCTACTCGATCGGTCTGGGCAGCATAGTCACGAAGGCATTGTGACTTGATGAGCCAGAGACTTCCGAAGTCGAAGTCGTCGCGGAGCGAACCTTCTTGGTAGTCGATGACGGGATGCTTTTCGAGTTTACCCACGGCAGAAGTGCCGTCTTGTGAAAGGCTCTCGTCCTTGACCATCGAATAATGGTCGCTGTAAATCATCACGGCTCCCGTGTCGTCGGCGGTGCGGAGAAAGCGTTCCAAGGCATAGAGTCCCCACTTGATAGGGGTGGTCTTGGTGCAGATGATGACGTAATCGGCATCTGTGTTCTCGGCGATGCTCGTGATGGTGTTGGAACTCTCTAGTCGGTCGATGACCACGAAGGTGCATCCGTCGGGTACTTGGTGCTGGGCGGCAAAGTCGCTACTTACCAAGAGATTGATATGTTGAACAGTCTTGTTGTCGTGAAGTTCTGTCAAGGCTTCTTGTGCCACCGTAAGGTCTTCACAAGGCAAGAAAAGGTCTATTTTTTCTCTCATTTTAGCTCTGAATATTAAACATTTTAGCTTATTATATTAAAATATGTGGCAAAGATAACACTTTTTCGCCAAAAAAGCGTATCTTTGCAGTATGAATAACGAAAAAAAATATCTTTTGGGTCTTACCCTTGCTGAATTGAAGCAGGTGGCGAAGGACTTGGGAATGCCAGCTTTCACCGGTGGGCAGATTGCCAAGTGGCTCTATGTGCAGCATGTGAAGAGCATCGATGAGATGACCAATCTTTCGAAAGCCAACCGTGCCAAACTGGCTGCCGAATACGAAATAGGATGCGCAGGATATACCGATGCACAGCACTCTGTGGATGGTACCATCAAGTATCTCTTCCCAACTCGAAGTGGCAAGTTCGTGGAGACCGTTTATATTCCAGATAAGGACCGTGCCACCCTTTGCGTCTCCTCGCAGGTGGGATGCAAGATGAACTGCCTCTTCTGTCAGACGGGCAAGCAAGGATTTGAGGGAAGTTTGCCTGCGGGCGACATCCTTAACCAGATATACTCTCTGCCAGAGGTGGAGAACTTGACCAACATCGTGTTCATGGGACAGGGCGAGCCGATGGACAACCTCGACAATGTGCTTCGTGCCACGGAGATATTGACTGCAGACTATGGTTGGGCATGGAGTCCGAAGCGTATCACGGTCAGCTCGGTGGGCATCAAGAACAAGTTGAAACGATTCCTGGAGGAGAGTGAGTGCCATGTAGCCATCAGTCTCCATGACCCGATACCATCCGAGAGAGCGGAGTTGATGCCAGCCGAGAAGGGAATGGGCATCGAGCAGGTAGTGGAGTTGTTGCGCAACTATGACTTCTCTCACCAGCGTCGTCTCTCTTTCGAGTATATCGTCTTCAAGGGTGTGAACGACAGTATGCAGCATGCCAAGGCGATCATCAAGCTCTTGAAAGGGCTTGACTGCCGTATCAACCTCATCCGTTTCCACCAGATTCCAGACATCCCACTGCATGGGGTGGATGATGAGAAGATGGAGCAGTTCCGTGACTTCCTGACCTCTCATGGAGTTTTCACTACGATTCGTGCCAGCCGTGGACAAGACATCTATGCCGCTTGCGGATTGCTGAGTACCTCGAAGAAGATTGGGGAAATCAGACATATCGAAGAATCGTAAAAGTATGAACGATGGTTACACAAAAGGAAGAAAAAGAAAAAACTAAGACGAAAAGGACTGAGACAGGGAAGTACTTCTATGATTTGAGTAAGGCTACTTTCTCAATTACCGTACTGGGAGATGTTGCTTTGGCAATAAAAGATAACTGTTTCACTGATTCGCTGATTTATGGAATGGCAACAGGCTTACTAATGTCGAGTTTCTTGTTTTTTATTGGTTATAAAATTTTAAATAGATAAATTATGAATGCATTTGTCTTTACAATGTCGTTTGGCTGTGTTATTTCAGGACTGATATTGCTCTGGCTTTACACAAAGCCCGGAAAGAAGTGGTTGGAAAATATGTAACCCTTCTCCTAAGGACTTGGTTGAAAAATATGTAATAACGATGGTTAGAAGATTGCTTTTGGCTTTCAGCCTCCTTGTTACGGCTTGCCTTTTCTTCGCTAGTTGCTCACTGGGCGGCAAGCGAGGGAATAAGAAGAAACTGCCTGCTAGCATAGGACAGCCTTATGAGGTGTTGTTGGAGGGAGATACGTTGGATATCGTGAAGACGATGCTGACGGAAGACGTGGACATCCTGCCGCAACCTGAGCCGATGTGCAATGTTATCTCGGTGAAGCGAGGCAAGGTGAGTGGGAGCTATCTGTTGATGAGAACCCGAGTAGTGCTCTATATCGGTACAGAGAGAGCCTCCACCGATAAGGAGAAAGAAAACTCAGATGAGAGAAAGACTTTCTCCATCAAGGTAAGCCACGATGAGAATGCCACACCGCAAAATATCATCCGCATCCACGCAGCCTCCGTGCAGGAGCTAAGAGACAGCCTTCAGTCAAGGGCAAGACTGCTCCAAGGCGCCATCTACGATGTGGAGCAGAAGCACCTGTCTGCTGCGATCCAGCAAAACCCAGAGGAACAGAAGCTGGTGAAGCGACTCTTCGGCATCGACATCAAGATACCAGCCCAGCTAGATGCCAGCAAGGAGGCGAAGGACTTCCTCTGGCTATCCAACAATGCAGCCCGAGGAATGCAGAACCTCATCTTCCTGAGGGTAAATGCCCGATATGAGAAGAAAGCTATCGACAGCTTGCTGCGCAAAAATATGGTGGGGGAAATGGACGACATGTATATGCAGCTTAGCTACCCCAAGATGCTATACAACAACCTGACCCAGGGACTCTGGGAGATGAAGGGAGATGCCATGGGCGGACCCTACAGGATGGGGCGAGTGCCACTAGACGAGGACGTGATCTATATCATCGCCTTCGTATATGCCCCGGAAATGAAAAAGAGAAATCTCATGAAGCAGCTTGAAGCGGTGATGACAACTGCCAAGAGAGCCGCTGGCAACTAACATAGCGGGTCATTCTTTTTATCAATAAAGGAAGCCCGCACATTTAAATGATTTGCAAACAAAACTTTATTAAAAAACAAACAATGGACAATCAGAACGTAAGGGTGGCAATCACCCATGGCGATACCAATGGTATCGGATATGAACTCATCTTTAAGGCATTTGCAGAGCCAGAAATGTTGGAACTCTGTACACCTATTATATATGGTTCCCCTAAGGTGGCAGCTTACTATCGTAAGGCGATGAATCTGCCAGGACAGTTCTCTATCATCCAGAAAGCAGAGGATGCACAGGATGGAAGGATCAATCTCCTCGCTGCCGTAGAGGAAGAGGTGAAGGTAGATATGGGTATGCCTACACCAGAGTCTGGACAAGCAGCCGTAAAAGCTCTCGACCGTGCAATGACCGATTATCGCAATGGATTGTATGATGTCTTGGTGACCGCGCCTATCAACAATGGTAACGCTCAGATAGAAAACTATCCTTTCCAAGGTCATAAGAAATATATTGAGACTTGCCTCGGTGAGGGCAAGAAAGGCTTGTCTATCTTGGTGGGTGGTAACTTGCGTATCGCTTCCGTTACGGAGAAGACTCCGTTGAAGGAGGTTGCCGCTGGCATCACTACAGATGCTATCGTAGAGAAGGTGACGCTGATGCAGCAAACCTTGAAGCGTGACTTTATGATTACCAATCCTCGTATCGCAGTACTTTCGCTCAATCCAAAGAGCAATGAGGATACCAGTTGTGGAATTGAGGAGCGTGAAGTCATCATCCCAGCCATCGATGCCTTGGCAGAAAAAGGTGTGCAGGCTTTCGGTCCATACGCATCAGATGAGTTCTTCGGACAAGGTTACTTCGCCGACTTTGATGGTGTCATGGCGATGTATCATGACCAAGCTACCACACCGTTCCATTCTCTCTATACCGAGGATGGTGTGATCTATACGGCAGGTCTCCCAATCATCCGTACCACAGCCGATGTGACACCAAGCTTTAGTATCGCAGGAACGGGTCATGCCGATGAGACATCTTTCCGTCATGCCATTTATCTCGCTATCGATGCATTCCGTCATCGCAACGACTATGATGAGGCTTCATCGAATCCACTTCCTAAGCTTTATCATGAGAAACGTGATGAGAGTGAGAAAGTGCGCTTTTCTATCCCAAAGAAGCATTCAAATGCGCCTTTCAACCCAAATGCAGAGGTGAAAAGTTAAAAAAGTGACTATTTTATGCCATTTTTGCAGTTTATTCAAAAAAAATGCGTAATTTTGTCAGCTAAATGGACGTAAGTGAACTACAGAAGATAAAGCAAAGGTACAACATCGTTGGAAATAGCGATGGTTTGAACCATGCACTCGATGTCGCCTTGCAGGTGGCACCGACCGATCTTTCTGTGCTGATCATCGGTGAATCGGGTGTCGGAAAAGAGATCATTCCACGTGTCATCCATGACAATTCTCCTCGCCGTCGAGAGAAATATTTCGCCATCAACTGCGGTAGTATTCCTGAGGGTACTATAGACAGTGAACTTTTTGGTCATGAGAAGGGTTCCTTCACAGGTGCCATCGGCGAGAGTGAGGGTTATTTCGGTATCGCCAACAAGGGTACCATCTTCTTGGATGAAGTGGGTGAGTTGCCTATTCAGACTCAGGCTCGACTGCTTCGTGTGTTGGAGACAGGCGAATATATCAGGGTAGGCGGACAAGAAGTGAGAAAGACAGATGTGAGAATCGTTGCTGCCACTAACGTCAATATGCGCAAGGCAGTAAGCGAGGGACGTTTCCGTGAGGACTTATATTATCGTCTGAACACCATTCCTATCCAGATGCCACCTTTGAGAGAGCGAGGCAATGACATACTTTTGTTGTTCCGTCTCTTCGCCATGCAGATGGCAGAGAAGTATCGCTTGCCAAAGATTTCTCTGAGTGATGATGCCAAGGTTATCATGCTGAAATATAAGTGGCCGGGAAATGTGAGACAACTCAAGAATATCACCGAACAGATGTCTGTACTCAGTGAACAAAGAGAAATCTCTGCCGATGTGCTGCTTAAGTATATACCGCAAGATGAGGAATCTACCCAATTGGCGACGATTCCTAGTCAGTCGGGCGGCAATCATAGTTATGAGAGCGAGAGGGAGCTGCTCTACAAAATACTCTATGAGTTGAGAGGCAACGTGAGTGACCTGAGAAGGGATGTGACTTCCTTGAGGAAGCAACTCGATGAGGCACGACAGTTGAGTGGTGCAAGTGGTTTCTCCGCTCCGCAATCCATCTCATCCATTGAGCCGAATTATCCTACCACTATGCGCCCTGCCCAGGTGATTCATCCGCATGAGGCAGAGGATGCTGTGGCTGAGGAAATCAATGAGCCGGAGACACTCAACTTGAACGACATCGGACGACAGATGATTGAGAAAGCCTTGGAGCGTAACAATGGTAATCGCAAGAAGGCGGCACAAGAGTTGGGCATTTCCGACAGAACGCTCTATCGCCGTATCAAGCAATATGGACTCGGCAACAATGATGAGGATTCGGAAGAAGATAACGAGAAAAAGTAAGAATGAAGATATGAAGCGTTTTCGCAAACATATATATATAATAGGTGTCATCTTGATGATGGGCATTTTGGCGGCTTGCTCCGTGAGCTATAAGTTCAACGGTGCAAGTATCGACTATACGAAGACCAAGACTATTCAGATAGCCGAGTTCCCTATCAGAAGCTCGTATGTTTGGGGGCCGATGGGTCCGATGTTCAACAATGCCTTGAAGGATGAGTTTGCCAACCATACTCGTTTGCAACAGGTGAAACGCAACGGCGACCTAAAGATTGAGGGTGAGATAACCCAGTACAGCCAGCGCAACAAGAGTGTGTCGAGTGAGGGATATTCAGCGCAGACAGAGCTCTCCATCACGGTCAATGTGAGATTCACCAACAATGTAAACCATACCGAGGACTTTGAACGCCAATTTACTTCCTCCAAGAGTTACGAGACCACTCAGAGCTTAGCCTCTGTGCAAGAAGAACTCGTCAACCAGATGGTAAAAGACTTGGTGGAGCAGATATTCAACGCCACAGTTGCCAACTGGTAATGGGGTAGATAATAAATGATAAATTATAAATAATAAATATTCGTTTGTGGAACTATTAAGATTGATACAACATCCAGAGGAGATGAATAAAGAAACCCTTTATGACCTCCGAGAGCTGCTAGCACTCTATCCGTACTATCAGACGGCTCGCCTATTGATGTTGCAGAATCTATACTTGCTCCACGATGCCAGCTTTGATGAGGAATTGCGTAGGGCAGCCATTTACATCACTGACAGGAAGGTTATCTTCCAAATGGTGGAGGCGGCTCATTATCAACTCAAAAAGATGGAGAAACCAGTCGAAAAGAAGGATGACAATGCCGATCGCACTTCCGACTTGATAGACAACTTCTTGGAATCAATTCCTGCTGATGAGGAAGAAGAGAAAAAGAAGAAAGAGAAGAGGAAGCCAACACCTGCAGATGCAGCTGTTGACTATGTGGCTTATCTCTTGGAGACGGAAGGCGAGGAAGAAGAAGAGAAACCTTCCCGTACTATCTCACTGATTGATGACTTCATGGAAGATGGAGGATTCAAGTTGCCGAAGATAGACTCTGCTGCCGATTACCAACCAGAGTTCAAGCCTCAGATAGAGGAAGAGAAGGATGATCAGACAGAGAATGGCGGCGTCTTTACGGAGACCTTGGCGAGAATCTACATCAAGCAAGGCAAATATGAGCGTGCGCTCGACATCATCAGTCGTCTTCATGCCAAGCATCCTGGCAAGAGTGCCTACTATGGCGACCAGATGCGCTTCTTGGAGAAACTGATCAGAAACAGCAAGAAATAGAGAAAAATAATAATAAATAAAACTAGTTTTAAAAATGTACACATTATTTGTAGTATTAATCGTCTTGATAGCATTGTTGATGATTTTCATCGTGCTCATCCAGGAATCAAAGGGAGGTGGTCTTGCATCCAACTTCTCTTCATCTAACGCCATCATGGGTGTTCGTAAGACCACCGATGTTGTCGAGAAATTAACATGGGGCCTTGCTGCAGCAATGGTCATCATCAGTGTAGCTTGCGCTTACGTAGCTCCTACAGCAGTAGGCGAAAGCAGTGTTATGGAGAATTCTGCTACAACAGAGCAGACTGCTCTTCCTGCTATGCCAGGTGCTAGCAATGCAGCTGGTGCTCAGAAAGCTCCTGCAACTCAGGGCGCAGATGCTCAGAAGGCAGCTCCTGCTGCGCCAAAGGCACCAGCTTCTCCAGCTAAGTAATTGAAGAAACTACGAACCATTTTTATAAAAGGTTTGTACATAGGTTATGGCTATTTCTCGCGAGAGAAGTAGCCATTTTTCTTGATTTTTGAATAAAATGCGCTTCTTTTTGAAAAAAAATCGAAGAAAAATTTGGTGGAATCAAAAAATATTGCTACCTTTGCACTCGCTTAAAAGAAATAACGATTAAGCTAGCTAACATGGTGGACGTAGTTCAGTTGGTTAGAGCGTCAGATTGTGGTTCTGAATGTCGTGGGTTCGAGTCCCACCTTCCACCCATAAAAAATCCTGCAAGTCTTTTGACTAGCAGGATTTTTTAGTTTCTGTTATCTTTATCTTATTTCAGTCCGTCGGTATCACTGGTTGTTTTCAATCCATTGCTCTTGCTTCTTTCTTGAATGTTGACATTCTTGACGAGGGTGTTCTCTATGAGTTTGTTATCGAATGCCATCTTCTTGTCTGTGCAAGTGATGTTCTCGAAGGTGAAATCTCTTAGGCGATACTTATCGCTTGTGCCTACATCGAAGAAGTTGTCGCAATTCATGCTGATGTTCTTGATGGAGATGTTGTTGCACTGACTGAGTGGCATATCCTTGCGATCACCAGGCTTGAAGAACTGTGTCCAAGGACGGATGACGAGGAAACTGCCGGTGTTGCCTGTGATGTTATCAACAGTGATATACTCGTAATGCTGAGGGGTGTCAGGGCGCATCTTGAGCCAAAGTACTCGTTGAGCGTTGCCCACCTTGATATTTCTCAGTACGATGTTGCGGTCGTTCACGCTCTCGCTGCCAAGGGTGAGGCAACCATGAACTCTACCATAGTTGCAGTTTTGAATCAGTACATTATATACAGGACCATTCTCTGGGGCTTGGTCAGCCCAAGTGCCCTTGCCACCCTTGATGGCGATGGCATCATCATTGACGTGCATATTGCAACCATCTACCAACACATCATGGCATACATCAATATCGATGGCATCGCTGCTAGGGGCTTTTACTCCTTCTGTCGGTGCGAAGATGGTACAATCCAAGAAACGGACGTGGTCGCAGCGGTAGATATGATTGGTCCAGAATGGGCTGTTTTGGATATGAGCATCTTGGATTGTTACGTTGCTGGAATTGGAAATGTAGATGAGGCGAGGGCGCTGTGCATCCTTATTGGTGCATTGGCGATTCCAGGTGCGGCGAATCCAAAATTCTTCCCAATAGTGATAACCATTGCCATCGATGATACCAGGACCAGCAATCGTAAAGCCATCGCAATGGTCTGCATTGATGAAGGCAGAGAAGTATTTGCATGTCTCGCCCTCGATACGAGTCTCGATGACAGGGAAGTGGGCGATACGGTCGCTCCCCTTTAGCTTGCCGCCTTCCTCCACGTAGAGGTGGGTCTTAGGACGGAAGAAAAGTGCACCGCTCTGGTAGGTTCCGGCAGGGATGACGATGACGCCACCACCGTTGTTGGCGGCTTGGTCGATGACGGCTTGGATAGCTTTTGTCTGAATGAGGTTGCTGTCGTTTTTCACGCCATAATCCGTGATGACATACTTCTTTCCGAGCGTGTCAACATTCACCTTTTGGGCGTTGCAGAACCAAGCATCCATCTTAGTGCCATCGGGCCAAAGTTCAGTTTGGGCCTTCTTGACTTTCTTTTGTTTCTTTGCGGCTTCAGAGCTTGCTGGCATCAGAGCCAGCAAGCATGCCATCAGAAAAATATATTTTCTCATGATTCGTTTTGTTTCTTGATGAAGGGATAATTACTTTCTAGTTCTTTTCTTTGCGGCGACCTTCTTTGCAGCAACTTTTGGGGTTGTAGCTGTGAGGGTCGCATTTTGAAGTTTATAATATTCAGCAGCTCCTAGCAAGAGACATCCTGTACCATAGTCCTCGAAGTCTGGGACGGAAGTGAAGGTGACAGGCTGACCAGCTGCAGGGTCTTTGCCTGTACCTTGGTTATAACCGATAAAGCCATCCTCATGGACGGAGGCTGCCAAGGCTTTCCAGGCTTTGTTCATCGCTTTTTGATACTTTGCTTGTGGCAGGATGCCTTGGCGTACGCCCCATGCCATGCCATAGAGGAAGAGACCGGTACCTGTCATCTCAGGACCACCGTAGTTGGCTGGGCAGAGAAGACTGACGTTCCAATATCCATCTTCACGTTGACATTTCAAGAAGGCTTGACTCATAGCGATGAAGTCTTTCTTGAGGAAAGCATAGTACTTGTCGTTTTTAGGCAGGGTTTCCATGACACGTACCAAGGCGGCATATACCCAACCGTTTCCACGGCTCCAGTAGCAGTTGCTGCCATCTTTCTCCTTGTAAGGTGGTACGTAGTCCTTGTCACGCCACCACAGACCTTCTTCTTTATTGAAAAGACCGCCTGCAAGTGTGTCACGGCTCCACTTATAGGAGTTCATGGCATAGTCGAGATACTTGTGTTCGCCTGTGAGTTTGGCGTATTTGGCATAGACAGGCATTGCCATTTGGATGGCATCGATCCATGTCCAGTAAGACACTCTATTGGTGCTCATCTGATGGTCAAGATTGGCTTTTACTTGGCTCAAGTCCTTCTTGCCACCTGTTTGTACATAACGGTCGATGTAGGTTTGCTGACAGCATTGGTTGTCGGCATCGGTATCGTTCACACTGTGGCGAGCTGTCCATTTGTGATAGTCAGCCCATCGGTCGGTGTAGTCGAGGTAACGTTGTTGTGGGTCAATCTCATAGAGTGCCATCAAGCCCTCGTAATATACGGCACGAGTCCAGAGGTTGCTGGTACGTACTTTCTTCACATAGGTGTCGATGGTCGGATCGCTGTACTTCGTCATAAAGTAGTTGTTGGTGCGATGTGCCACTTCCAAGATTTCGTTTTGCAATGCGTTTTGGGCAGACAGGCTAGTCAAGCCGCAAACCGCGCATAAGGCTGAAAGAATTAGTTTCTTCATGTTGCTTTTTGGTATGTTATGGTTATACATTGTTTGATGATTGTCTATTGGAATCAGAGAACGATTGTTCGTTCGATTCTGATGATGCTCGTCGATAGGGGAGAATCATGGGCGAACCAACTTAACGTAACTGTTGAGACCGCTAGGCACAGGCTCCCAGTTCTCATAGGTGGTTTTCTTGTAGTTGATGTCAACCACGTTGATTTCTTTCATCTTGCGCCATTTCACTCCCTGTCTATCCAGTTCGGCGATATGGTTGGCAGGTAGGTTGGTCACCTCGATGCGGAGGGTATTCTTGCCTTTCACGAGTGCGTCCTTGCAGTCGAGAATATAAGGTACAGCCCATGCGCAGCCGATGTATTTGCCGTTGATATAGACTCTGGCGCTCTCACGAACATCTCCCAAGTCGATGCTCCAAGGAGCCTTAGCTTCCTCTTTCGATAGTTTGAAGGTGGTCTCGTAAACGCCCGTTCCCATTGTCACCTTGGTCTTGTCGTTGAGTCCTTCCCAAGTCTTCAGACCTTGCAATTGGAATTTCTGTTCCACCTGCGGTTGTTCCTCGGTGAAGGAGAGAGCCCACTTATTGGTAGTGAGGTCGATTTCTTGTTTCCCTTCCATTGTGGAGCCTTGGTTCTTGTTGTAAGACTGAGTCTCCTTGATATGGGAGAGGATGTCGCTGCTGATGCTCCAACTGTCGATAGGTTTGTTGGAGGTGATAAGGATGCGACTCTCGCCACTCTTCAATAGCACTCGAACTCCCTTGCTGTCGATATGGGCAGCTTGATATTCGTCAGTCATAGGATTGTACCAGATGCCTTGTTTCTCACCTGTTGCAAGGTTTACGCTAGTGTCGATGTCTTGTGGTGAAAGGTTGGCGATGAAGTAGTGGTGTCCTATCGGATTGCTGCGTCTGATCATCTTCAATCCCAACTGCTTCTTCATTAGTTCGGGTTGTGCCGCTTCAGCCATCGCCTTCGTGTTGTCGCCCTTGATAATCTTGGCACCTTGCGCCTTCAGGTCAGAGAGGTGCTCGATGACATCCTTTGGCATGATGTTGTTGCCTGGGATGATGATACCCTTGTAGCGAGTACCGGCGGCAGTCTCGATCATACCATTCTTGAAACGGCATGTGCGAAGGTATTTGTCGCTGATGTAATCACAATCGAATCCTGCCTTGTCGATGTCGAGGATGACCTTGATGAACTCAGGTGCCTTCTTCGCCATACTGTGGATGTCGAACTGCATCAACCAGTTCTTGGTGTCGTTGCGCCACATGTCTCTCACAGGCAGATATACCAAGAAGTCGTTGTCGGGCTGTCCCCATTGCAGGTAGGTTTGGCTGCGAGTGATGTACTTCATCAGTTCAGGTGCGTCACGCCAAATGCTGTTGGTAGGACTCATGTCGATAGAGGCATAGAACTTCCAACCTGGCCATGGATCGTTCTTCGGTGAGTAGGCGGTGCCATGGAAGAACATGTGGTTGACACCAGCGCAGAACATCAAGTCCATGTCTGGCTTCATCTGGCTCAGGGAGGTTCTGAAGTGCTCGGTGAGCCAAGTGAAGGTCTCGCTCGATGTATATTTCTTGTCAGTGATGTGTGCGGCAGAAGGAGCATATTTCAACATACTGAGGTCGCTGAAGTTAGGACGAGTCTTGCCTGGGTCTTTTCGCAACCCCTTAATGCCGAAGTCGGTGAGACCGAATCCCTCAATCTCAGGGATGTCAACGGCAGCATAGCAGTCGATGAGGTTGGCAGGAGAACCATGTGCTTGGTTGCGAGTGATGGCACCACGCTCATGCGCCCATTTCGTCCATTGTTCCGTGAAGTTGTGCAACAGCATATCGCCGAGAGTCTCACGGTAGTCGCTTACCACCTCTGCATCTCCAGCCAAGAACTCTGGGAATTTGTCTTGCAACTGATAGCCGTGCATCTTCTCAAACTCGGTTAGCAGGGTAGGAGTCCAGTTGGCACCATACACCTCATAACTGTCGTTGAAGAAAGTATGAGGATAGGGTGTCTTGGATGCCACGAAGGCACTGTCGATATGGGCGAGATAGTGAGCCACGGCAGTGGAGTCGAAATGGTCGATGACATATCCCTCTCCTCCAGGGGCGGCACGCTTCACTTTCTGTCGAGTACGACTTTCGTATAGGGCGATGACACGTTTCTTTCTCTTGTCACCCTCCACAGAATAAGCCTTGATCAGCTTCAGCTTGGCGAAGGCACGTTCCTTGGCAGGCACTTGGAAGTCGATGTCCATCAGTTTCTGCTTGACATCCACAATGGTATCCACGAATATAGCCTTGCAGGCAGCTTCGTTGATAGGCACCCACGGACCGCCGAATGGCCATCCCGTGCCCGTAGCCATGTCAGTCTCTATGCCTACTTGTTGGTTTTCCTTTTCCACGAACTGTAGCATATCCATCCATTTTGGGGAAAGGTAGGGAATTTCATTCTTGTCATTGCCTTGCACGCCATAGAGAGGAGTGATTTCAACGGCACCGATGCCAGCCTTGGCATATTCGTCAAGATTCCACTTGAGGTTTCCCTTATCCACTGCAGATCCCATCCACCACCATCTCACTCCCGGCTTTGATTCCTGGGTAGGGTTAGGTAGCATCTGAGCATAACTGGCAGATGTCGCCATCCATGCGAAGGCGAAAGAAAATCCCATGATTTTTGTCTTTTGTAGTTTGTTCATTTATGCTGGTTTTAAGTTGACTATATATAATAATGTAATTGCACGGGCAAAGATAGGTAAAAAGTTTGATATGTTCAAACTAAGATTTACAAAAAAGCCTAATAGTACAAAAATGAGGGTTGATTTGTCAAAAAATAGGGAATGGCATAGGATATATTGACTAACTTTGCAAGCGAAATCAAAACAAACTAAAAACAAAAAAAATCATGAGTAGCATATTGGAAGGTCGTCCTGCTTTGAAGAAGGAGGTCGATAAGATTGCTGAGGTAGCAGGTTATCTCTGGCAGAATGGATGGGCAGAGCGTAATGGTGGCAACATCACCGTCAACATCACCGATTTGGTGGATGATGAAATCAAGTCTTTGCCAGCTATCAGCGAGGTGAAGCAGATTGGTACAGCATTGCCAGCATTGAAAGGTTGCTATTTCTTCTGCAAGGGTACTGGCAAGAGAATGCGTGATTTGGCTCGTTGGCCTATGGACAATGGTTCCATCATTCGCATCTTGGATGATTGCGCTAGCTATGTCATCATCGCCGACAATCCTGTGATGCCAACCTCCGAGCTTCCTAGTCACTTGAGTGTTCATGCTCGTCTCATCGAGAAGGGTTCCAACTATAAGGCAACTGTTCATACTCATCCTATCGAGTTGATTGCTATGAGCCACAACAAGAAGTTCATGGGCAAGGATGTGCTCAGCAATCTCCTTTGGAGTATGATTCCAGAGACCAAGGCTTTCTGTCCACTCGGTTTGGGTATCGTCCCTTATCAGTTGCCAGGCAGCTTGAAGTTGGCTGAGGAAACTTTGAAGGAATTGGAAGATTATGACGTGGTAATGTGGGAGAAGCACGGAGTCTTCGCCAAGGGCTTGGACGTGATGGATGCTTTCGACCAGATTGATGTTCTCTCCAAGAGTGCCAAGATCTATATTGACTCCAAGTGCATGGGCTTTGAGCCTGATGGTATGAGTCAAGAGGAAATGGCTGAGATGACAAAGGCTTTTAATTTACCAAGATAAAGAAATAGGTTGCATACGTTTTAGATTCAGTAGAATTTTGTTATATTTAAGTTAAGTAGTTTAGTAGATTTAAGTAAAGAATTTAGGTTTAAGAGTAAAGAATAAGCCCCCGGACATTGTGAAATGCTCGGGGGCTTCCTTTATATGTATGTTTGCTGTTTATCCCAAACATACGTTTCTTTCTAGTCCATGTGGAAGAGTTCTTCCAGTGGGATGGTGACAGGCGAGTTGTCTGGATTCACCTCCATGATGTCAGCCATCATGTCCCACCATTTCTGGGTGATTGGGTCCACATTGGTGGTGTCCTGGCTGTTGGTGTCGCTGTCACATTTCTGAACGGCGAAGAGGAGGTTGGTCTCCTTGTCCCAGAAAATGCTGTAGTCGCTCACTCCCTGTTCCTTGATCATTTGTTTCAACTCAGGCCAAATCGCAGCGTGGCGCTTGGCGTATTCTTTCTCGCATCCCTTCTTGAGATACATCTTAAATGCAAATCTTTTCATGGTCTTTTCTTTTTTAAATTAACTGTGGCAAGAAACTTGAGATAATCAAGACGATGATGCCAACGATGAGTACTGCGATGGTTTTCGGTGAACATCCCTTCCATTCTTTCAGGATGATGCCCCAAACATTGGAGAATACCACGTTGAGTGCCATCAAGATGCAGAAGGAGAGCGTCAAGAGGGTAGGCGACTCCGTGAGGAATCCCTTGCCAAGCGACAAGCCGAAGAACTGGCTGTACCACAAGGCTCCTGCCAAGGCGCAGAACACCAGGTTGTTGCCCCATACCTCCGTCTTCTGGTAGTCGCCCCAAGTGTGATTCTTGCTGTTCTGGTAGAAACAGTAGATGGCATTGGTGACGAAACCGCCCAATGTCACCAAGAAGGTGGCTGGTAAGGTTTTGTACATATCAGGTGTGAGCGAACCGAAGTTGATGTCAGCTCCGAAGGCAAGACCTACGTTGAAGCAACCGCTCATGAAACCAGCCAACAGTGCGATGGCGAGACCCTTAGGGAAGTTGAAGTCCTTGACTGCCGCCTTTTTCTCTTCCTCAGAGAGAGAAGCAGCCTTCATGCTGCCAGCCACACCGATGATGGCGATGCCCACCAAGGTAACGACCACGCCGAGGATAACGCTGAAAGTCAAAGCTGCCAAAGCGTTCATCTCAGGGAAGAAGATGTTGAGCAAGACAGGACCCATGATGGTGCCCAAGCCAGCGCAGGTTCCCAAGGCAATGCTCTGTCCGAGGGCTACACCGAGGTAGCGCATGGAGAGACCGAAGGTCAAACCGCCTACGCCCCAAAGCACACCGAAGAGCATGGTCATTGCCACATTGAATCCATATCCATCAAATAGTTCGAAGAAACTGTGTCCTTCCGGTACTGCCAACAAGGCACCGAAGAATGGCAAGATGAGCCAAGCGAAGACACCTTGTATGATCCAGTAGGATTCCCAGCTCCAATCCTTGATCTTGTTGATGGGAACATAGCAGCTGGACTGGCAAAATGCTCCAACTGCTATGATGATTAATCCGATGATGATGTCCATAGGCTTAGTTTCTCTTTGAGAGGACCTCAGCCTCATATTTCTCTACGTCTGCGATATACTCCTCGCCTACAGGGATGTTGTTCTTCAGGTTGAAGTAGTCATAGACAGCGCCCATAGGCAATGTCTTAGCTTCCTCAAGAAGGGCGAGACGCTCGAAGAGCTTGCCTTCGTCCTCGTACTTGCGAAGAATATCGAGTGGCTCCAAGAATGCCTGCAACAATGACTTCTGGGCTGCACGTACACCTACGATGTAAGCACCGATACGGTTGATGGAAGCATCGAAGTAGTCGAGACCGATGTGAGCACGGTCGAGTGCATTGGCACGAACCAACTCAGAGAAGAGGTTGCGAGTATTGTCGTCGAAGAGTGTTACGTGGTCTGAATCCCAGTGCATAGGGCGAGATACGTGGAGCATCAACTCTGGTACGTAGAGCAAGAGTGCTGATACAGCGTCAGAAACGTTCTCTGTTGGCTCGTAGTGACCGGTATCGAGTGTGTAGATGACATTGTTCTTGGCACAATAGCCTGTATAGAAGTAGTTGGAACCTACTGTGTAAGCCTCCAAGCCGATACCGAAGAGCTTTGCCTCCAAGCAAGACTTCATGTTTGGCAATTCCTCTGCCAATATCTCGTCCAAGCTATCCTTCAAGATCTGACGATAGCGAGCCTTTTCTACAGTGATGTCCTTAGAACCATCATGTACCCAAATGTTCATGATACATGGGTCGTTCTGAAACTTACCCATGGCATCTGCGATACGACGACAACGCTTGGTATGCTCAATCCAGAAATCACGGATTTCCTTGTCTGGGTTTGCCAATGTGAGGTTGCCACTCTTAGGGTGAGAGAAAGAGGTGGAGTTGAAGTCGAGCTTCAAGTCATGCTCCTTAGCCCACTGCATCCAACCTTGGAAGTGCTCTACGCCAACTTGGTCACGATCTACAAACTTGCCGCCGAACTCACCGTATGTCTCGTGAAGATTCAAACGATAGGTACCAGCCAAGAGAGACTTCACTTTCTCGATGTCTTGGCGCAACTCGTCGATGTTGCGTGCCTTGCCAGGATAGTTGCCTGTTGTCTGGATACCACCAGAGGCAGCTACGTTGCGCTCGAAGCCTACTACGTCGTCAGCCTGCCAGCAGTGCAAGGAGATAGGAGTCTTCTCCAAGGTCTCGATGGCCTTATCTGTGTCCACACCAAGAGCGGCATAGCGCTCCTTAGCAATCTCGTAATTCTTTGTGATTAAATCTGCGTTCATTGTTTTTAAGTTTTATGTTGTTATTGTTTATTTTGTTTTTATGTTGTTATTGTTTATTTTGTGATTTCCAAGAAATGCTCGTAAGCCTTGTCCCACGCTTCCTTGTCTTGTGGCTCGAAACGCTTCAGCTCCAGTGAGTTAGCGATGATCTGTCGCATCTCCCAGATGTCCTTGACTGCGCCTGAAGCCTTGGCTTGCAGCATGATGTTGCCGATGGCGGTGCCTTCCTGAGGACCAGCCAGTACGGTGATACCGCAACTGTTGGCTGTGAATTGATTGAGGTAAGCATTGAGCGAACCGCCGCCGATGATATGTAATACATGGATGTCGAAGTTGGCAAACTCCTTGAGCCATGTGAAGATCTGACGATAGCGAAGGGCTAGGCTTTCGAAGATACAACGGCAAATCTCGCCATAGGTCTTCGGTACATACTGCCCGGTCTTCTCACAGTAACCTTGGATGGCACCCACCATTGAGGAAGGATTGGCGAAGACGGCATCGTCTGGGTTGATGATGCTCTGGAAGGCTGGCTGCTTCATCGCCTCTGCTATCAGGGCGGAGTGGGAGAGTGCCTCCATGTCGGTGTTGTTGGCTGCGGCGGCATCTTTCCATTCCTTGCGGCAACGCTCGTAAATCCACATACCACAGATGTTCTTGAGGAATCGGGTCGTACCGTCGATACCTCCCTCGTTGGTGAAGTTGAGGTCGAAACTTCTGTCGTTGATGATGGCTTCCTTCGTCTCGATGCCCATCAGGCTCCATGTGCCAGAGCTAAGGTAAGCGAACTCCTCGTTCTTGGCTGGTACGGCTGCTACGGCACTGGCGGTGTCGTGACCTGCTACGGCTATCACTGGGATGGCTGTCAGTCCTGTCATCTTCTGCACCTCTTTGGTCAGTGTGCCGATGATGGTGGCAGGGGAGGTCATCTCGCCAAACTGAGAGCGTTTCAGTCCTAGACTTTCCACGAGTTCCTCGTCCAAGTCCTTGGTCATCGGGTTGAGTATCTGTGAGGTGGAGGCTACTGTGTATTCGCAGATAGCCTTGCCAGTGAGCATATAGCTCAAGGCATCAGGGATAAACAATACCTTGTCAGCGTTTTCCAAGGCTACGTTGCCAGCCTTGCGCATGGCGTAGATTTGGAAAAGTGAGTTGAAGTTCATGAATTGGATACCTGTCTTCTCATAGACTTTCTCCTTGCTCACCTTCTCGTCGAAGTATTTTTCCATCATGCCGAAGGTGTGAGGGTCGCGATATGCCATCGGGTTGCGAAGGATAGCTCCGTCCTTGCCCACATATACGAAGTCGCATCCCCAAGTGTCGATGCCGATACTTTGGATAGGGATGTTGCGCTGTGCAACGAGTTTCAAACCCTTGATGATTTCGTAGTAGAGAGCATAGATGTCCCAATAGAAGTGACCACCTGTCTCGATGAGGTTGTTGTCGAAACGTGTCAACTCCTCCAGGTCAAACTTTCCATCCGACAGACTGCCGATGATGGTTCGTCCACTCGTAGCTCCCAAGTCAACTGCGAAGAAATATTTTTTTTGTTCCATTATAATAATGTAGGTTTTAAGTTGTTACATTTTTCGCTTGCAAAATTAGGGCGAAATACTGATAGGCGACAAGAGATTTTGATTTTCGTGCATTAATATTTGTCAATTGTTTTTGAGTGGAAATGGAAGAAAATAGGGAGTGGGGAGTACAAAAACACCCATACAGCCCCGCGGCTGTATGGGTGGATGTTATCGTGTCATGGTTCTGAAATCGGATGGTTTCATACCTGTCTGACTCTTGAACTTGGAGGAGAAATAGTCGGGCGACTCGAAGTTGAGGCGATAGGCTATTTCCTTGATGCTTTCTTCTGTGGTGGAGAGAAGCTCCTTGGCTCTTTGCAGTTTTAGGTTCTGCTGATAGAGGGCAGGGGCAAATCCCGTGTGCTCCTTGAATAGCTTTCTGAAAGAGGAGTAGCTCATGCCGAGTTTCACTGCTAGTTCTTGTATGGTCAGATTCTCTTCCAGCGATTCACGGATGCGAAGTCTAGCCTTGTTGATGATATCGACATGCTTGGTGTCCTTGTTCTGTTCGATGTTTCTTTCCAGGGAGTACATGAGTCCGATGAGGTGGTTGACGATACCAGCCAGGCTCTGTTGCGAGAAGGCAGCCTCCTCGATGGCGGTGCGATATGCCTCTTCGTATAGGTTGATGATCTCATTACTGAATCCCACGTGGTAGATAGGTTTCTCGACAGAGAGAAAACCATGTTTTACCCTGTCGTCAATGTTCTTGCCCTTGAAGCCAATCCAAAAGCTTTTCCATCCTTTCTCACGGTTGGGATGGTAGGTATGCCATTCGCCAGGAAAGAGCATGAAGATGTCGCCAGCCTTGATGGTCGTCTCCGGACAATGCTCAGATTGGAAGACACCTTCGCCTTCCGACTGGTAGAGCAGTTGGTATTCATCCAGCGTCCTACCTTTCTTGATGTCGAAGTAATATCCATCGGCATGTCCCTTGGTAGGGTAGTCTTCACCTGGCTCGATATTTTCTTTCCCCACAGTGCTGACGGTGAGACCCCATTGGGCATCCCTGTCTGTAGCTAGGAGGTATTTACTTGTTTGCATTGCTTATATATAAAATGTTCATGAATGTTATTTGTAGTATTTCTGATGTTGTCGGCAAAGTTAATAAAAAAATGTGGTACTCCATCATGTTTAGTGTGAAAAAGCCTAAAATGTCGGGAGATGCTTGGAAATGCATTGGGAGGTGTTCGAAAATCCATTGGGGGGCTTTTGGAAAAACCTCGGGAGGATTTTTGAAAAACCTCGGGAGGATTTTTGAAAAACCTCGGGACTTTTTTATTTTCGCATACTGTACGAAAATATAAATAAATGGACGATTTTCTATTGTTGAATCCCCTTTGAAACGTAGCGTTCTAGACATTATATCAAAAAAAAAAGGTGAAAAGCCAAAAATTAAAGTGTAAAAATACCCTAATTACCTACTTTTGCAGCCGAAATGTTTGAAAGAATGTTATATTCATAAAACCTATAGTTTACCTAATTGATATAATCTTGCATTATGTTTTCATAGGAAACCGAGTTGAACGAATAAACCTAAAAATAAATATGAGCAAACAAATCAAAATGATTAAGAAGTCTGTATTGCCATTTGCGTTGGTATGCTCAGCTTTGGTGATGTCTCCTTGTATGGGGGGGCAAATCTATGCTGATGTACTCAATGTTCAGCAAACGAAGGCAGTCAAGGGTACGGTAGTCGATGAGACTGGTGAGCCTGTAATCGGTGCAACCGTATTAGTCGTTGGTGGAGGTGCTGCTCAAGGTACTGTCACTGATATGGACGGTAACTTCAGCATCCACGTCAAGCCAGGTGCAAAACTCAAGATAACCTATATTGGTTATGATGAGACCGTCATTGCAGCCAAAGAAGGCATGAAGGTTCAATTGAAGACTTCAGGTGCCGTCTCTTTGAACGCCGTGGAAGTTGTCGCTTATGGCGTGCAGAAGAAAGTAACTGTTACAGGTGCCTTGTCGTCAGTAAAGAGCGAGGATTTGGTTCGTACACCAGTGTCTTCTGTCAACAACATCTTGGCTGGTCAACTTTCAGGTGTGACAACCGTACAGTATTCTGGTGAGCCTGGTTCTGATGCAGCTTCAATCTTCGTGCGTGGTAAGGGTACATTCGGTAACTCCAATCCATTGATTCAGGTCGATGGAGTAGAGCGTGATATGTATGATATCGACCCTAATGAAATTGAGAGTATCACCGTTTTGAAGGATGCTTCTGCTACAGCTGTATTTGGTGTGCGTGGTGCTAATGGTGTAGTCCTCATTACAACCAAGAGAGGTCAGGAGGGTAAGGCAAAGATTTCTGTCTCAACTTCTTTCTCAGCTTTGACTCCTTCTAGAATGGTTGAGCAGACTTCTTCTTATGAGTATGCAAATTTTTATAATCAGATGTGTGAGAATGATGGCGTAGGTCATGTGTTCTCAGATGCTGTCATTAAGAAATTTCAAGATGGTTCTGATCCATATCGTTTTCCAAGTACCAATTGGGTAGATTATGTAATGAAGGATGTTACTCTTCAGACGCAACATAATGTAAGTATCTCTGGTGGTACGAAATCTGTACGTTATTTCATTAGTGCAGGTATGTTTACTCAAGGTGGCTTGTTCAAGCAGTTTGACCAAGCTTATACCAATGATTATAGTTATAATCGTTTTAACTATCGTTCTAACTTGGATATCGACTTGACAAAGACAACTACTTTGAGTGTCAATTTGTCTGGTGTGGTTGATGAGGCAAAGAAACCTTATACAGGTCAAGGTTCTTCTGGTCTTATCAAACAGATATATTATGCTACGCCTTTCTCAAGCCCTGGCTTTATAGATGGTCAGCTAATCGCTGGCTCTACTTTGAAGACAGATAATGCTGATGGTAACGTTTTGCCTTTTATTGGTGGAACAGGTATGGGCTACTATGGTTCTGGCTTCATGAATACCAATAACAATAAGTTGAGCATGGACCTCCAGTTGAACCAGAAGTTGGACTTTTTGACAAAGGGATTGTCTTGGAGAATCAAGGGATCTTACAACAGTAACTTTACTGTATATAAAAGAGGTAGCGCAACTGTTGCTTCTTATACTCCTGTATGGCAGGGCGTTGATGAAGAAACCCAGAAAGATATCTTCGCATTCAGAAAGAACAACGATACTACAACTCCGGCTTATTCTGAGGCTCGTGGCAAAGGCCGTAACTGGTACTTTGAAACTGCGTTCAATTACAACAGAACCTTCGGCTTGCATACTGTAGGTGGATTGTTGCTTTACAACCAGAGTAAGACTTACTATCCAAGTGAGTATTCTGATATACCTTCTGGATATGTAGGCTTAGTTGGGCGTGTTACTTACGACTGGAACAACCGTTATATGGCTGAGTTCAATGTCGGCTACAATGGTTCAGAGAATTTCTCAAAGGACAATCGTTTCGGTTTCTTCCCTGCAGGTTCTGTAGGCTGGGTTATGAGCGATGAGCCATTCTTCAAGCCATTGAAGAAGGTTGTTTCATTTTTGAAACTCCGTGCTTCTTGGGGTTTGGTAGGTAATGATAAGTTTGCTTCTTCTACAGGTTGGCGTTTCTTGTATACTCCAGACCCTTATAGCGTAAACCAGAACTCTTTGTTCAATCGTAATGGTATTAACGGAACATTAGATGCTTATGGTTATAACTTCGGTGTGGAGAATGGTACCACCAAGATGGGATCGGTTGAGGCAGCAAAGCACAACAAGGATGTGACTTGGGAGAAGGCTTTCAAGCAAGATTATGGTGTGGATATCAACTTCTTGAACGATCGCTTGCGTGGTACGTTTGATTACTATAAGGAGCATCGTACGGATATTTTGGTAACTGATTATACAGCACCTACATTGCTTGGCTTCTCTTTGCCTGCTTCTAACTTAGGTGAGGTAAACTCATGGGGTTATGAGGTAAGCTTGAACTGGAATGATAAGATTGGTAAGAATTTCCGTTATTGGGTAAAGGCTAACTTGTCTTATAACCAGAATGAAATTGTGGAAATGAAAGAGGCTCCACAAGAATATACTTACCAATATGTGAAAGGACATCGTATAGGTTCTAGAAAAATGTTGAAGTTCTGGAAATTCTATTACGAAGGTGCCGAGGTTGATTACAAAAACCAGTTTGGTGTAAACTTGGATGGCCAATTCGTTGAAAAGTTGGAGCCAGGAGATTGTGTATATGTAGACTTAAATGGTGATGGTACTGTAAGTTCAAAGGATGAGTGCTATGGTTATGGTTATACCGATGACCCTCAGTATATTGCTGGTTTGAATATTGGATTCCAATGGAAGGGACTTTCATTTAATGCTCAGCTGACAGGTTCTTGGAATGTTACACGTATGTTGAGTGACGTATTCCGTCAACCATTCTACAGTGCTTCTAATTCAAAGGAGGGTGGTCTTTTGAAATATCACCTTACAAATACTTGGACTAAGGAGAATCCTTCACAGAGTGCAGAATATCCACGTGCAACATGGAACCATTCCAAGCAGAACTATGATGTGTCGTCAACTCTTTACGAAAAGGATGCTAAGTATCTCCGTTTGAAAACTTTGATGATTGCTTACGACTTCAAATTCCCATTCATGAAGAAGTTGGGGTTGAATCAATTGCAACTCTCATTGAGTGGTTACAATCTCTTTACGCTTACTCCATATAAGTGGGGTGATCCTGAGACACGTGCATCTAATGCACCATCTTACCCACTTCAGAGAACATATACTGCCAGTCTTAAGTTAGGATTCTAAAAAATAGAATAAGTTATGAAATTATTAAATAAAACAATATTGGGGTTTGTAGGAATGTTCCTGATGATGTCATTTTTTTCAGCTTGTACTGATAAAATTGCATTTGGAAATTCTTTCTTGGAAAAAGCTCCAGGTGGAAGTGTAACGAAAGATACTGTTTTCAACAGTGCTGTCTATACGGAACAGTTCTTGAACAGTATTTATGCTTTGCAATATTATGGATTGCCTTATACCGTGAAGAATGGTACAAGTGCAAACCCTTATACGGGTAAGCTGGACCAAGTTACCGACTGTTGGTTGATGCACTGGAACTCTACTATAGCATATAATGCTTATTATACCGGTACATTGGACTCAGGTCAGGATCCATTGATATCATTTGGTAATGATAATGTGTGGAGAGCAGTTCGCGCAGCCTATCTGTTGATAGAGAATGTTGACAATGTACCAGACTTGTCTGATGATAAGAAAGCTTCTTTTAAGGCACAGGCTAAGTGCTTGATAGCAGCTCGCTACTTCGATTTGTTTGCTGAGTATGGCGGCTTACCTTTGGTTAAGCAATCATACTCTGGTACTGAGGGCTCTTATAACCTTCCACGCGCTTCTGTTGACTCAACTGTTGTGTTTATGATAGGCTTGTTGGATGATGCCATCAATTCTAATGCTTTGCGTTGGGCTTATGATGGCAATACCACGGAGACTGACTCTACCAATAATATTGGTCGATGGACCAAAGCTGGTGCTATGGCTTTAAAGGCAAAGATCTTGACTTACGCTGCTTCACCATTGTTTAATGACAATGAGCCTTATTATCAAGGTATGTCTGAGGAACAGAAACCATTGGTATGGTATGGTGACTATAGCGAAGAGCGTTGGCAGAAGGCATTGAAGGCTTGTCAGGATTTCTTCAATGCTTGCAACTCCAATGGATGGTATCATCTTACAACATGTGCCTCACTTGGTTTGAGTAAGTCTCATGATCATTATCGTCAAGCATATCGTAAGGGATATGCGGCTCAGGGTAGTCATGAAATTATACATTCTACTCGTGTGTTGACAACAGATGCTTATAAGGCAGCTGCTTATACTTGGCACTATTGGCAGACAAATCCTCCTCGTTCAAACTGTTTACCTACAGAGGAGTACATAGAAATGTTCCCTTGGAGCGATGGTACGCCTTTCAACTGGAAGAAAGATAGTCTTGCAGGTAAAATCGTTGGTGCAAATGGTCGTTTGTTCTATCGTGTCACAACTGGTCGATTTGGAAAGAAAACAGCTTCTCGTGACCCACGTCTTTATGAGGAGTGTATCGTCAATGGCCAGCAAAAGTCACTTGACTGGACCACAGGTAAGTCAAATGGTGATATCTACGAGTTATGGGTAGGTGGTCAAGATGCTTCCAACTATGTGGCTGCTTATGATGAGAAGGCACAAAAGATTGTTGTCAATGAATCTTTGGTAAAGCGTTTTGCATCAGGTTACGACAACAATAAATATTTTATGGAGAATGACTACTTGCGTCAGTATACTCAGTGGGTATATTTGAGCTTGGATGAAATGTATCTCTTGTATGCAGAGTGCTTGGCACAGACAGGTAACCTCAAAGATGCTATCGCACAGGTGGATGTTGTCCGTAGTCGTGTCGGCTTGAATAGCTTGGGTAAGGCAGTTCCTGCAGTAAAGACAGACAAGGATACTTTTATGGAAGAGTTGTTTAGAGAACGTGCTTGTGAACTTGGTTTGACTAATGCACGTTATCACGACATGGTTCGCTACAAGCGTGGTGATTGGATGGTAAAGCCTTTGCATGGTATCATCACTTATCGTTTGGAGAAAAATGTTCAAGGTGAGTGGACCCGTGCTTATCGTCCTTGGATTGGTAATGATAAGAACAATGGTATGGCAGAACCAAGCCGTTTTGATTATGATAAGTTTGAAATCAAAAACATGAAACGTTATTGGTGGGGCAAGGATCCTAAGTCAAACGAAATCACTAAATGGTTCTTGTGGCCATTCCCTCAGACTGAGATTAACAAGGGATACGGCTTGATTCAGAACCCTGGATGGTAAGAGTTAAAACTCATTGAGTACAATCATTAGTTAGTTAATTTAGATTCTGTTATGGACAAGAAAAATATATATGCGCTTTCGTTATTGGTAGGCTGTGTCCTACCAGTATCGGCGCAAAGAGATAGTATTGCAGCATCTTTTGCAAATCAAAAGATGGAGGTGGGTGCGAATAAGGATTTTACTCGTGCTCAGTCAACTGCTGCTATTACTATTATAGAAAACAAGGACGTTAATCAGCGTTCTTCCAAGAATATCAGTAATTCCATCTTGGGACAGGGCGGTAACGGCTTGTCTTCTATGAGTGGAACTGGCACTTATTTCTATTCAAACCCTACCTTTTATATTAGAGGACTACAGAGCTTGAGTACAAGTAGTCCTTTGGTATTGGTTGATGGCATAGAGCGTGATATGAATTTGGTCGATGCTTCTGAGGTTGACCACGTGTCTATCTTGAAGGATGCAGCAGCTGTAGCGCTCTATGGTAACAAAGCTGCCAATGGTGTTATTGAAATCACAACAAAGAGAGGTAAATATAACTCTCGTGAGATTAAGGTTAATTACGATCATTTGTTTAATTACCAAATCAATCGCCCAAAGTTTATCAATGCGCAGACCTATGCTTCTGCGATGAATGAGGCTTTAGGATATGAGGGAGCTGCTCCAAAATATTCTGCTGATGAAATCAAGGCTTTTGGTAGTGGTCAGTATCCAGACCTTTATCCTAATGTAAATTGGGTTGATGAAACATTCCGTCATCATGGAGTTACCAATAAAATTGGGGCAGAGGTGACTGGTGGTGGTCAGAAATTCCGTTATTATACCAATATCTCATTGTTGTCCGACAAGGGGTTCATTAAAAACAACATCGATGACAATGGTAACAATACCCAGGACAAGTTCGTTCGTGGTAACTTGCGAGTTAACTTGGATATCGACTTGACTCCAACCACTCTCTTGAAGGTAAATACCTTGGGTATGTTGAGCGAGATGTCAGAGCCAGGCAATGCATTCAACTTATGGAGCACTATCTATAGCTTGCCATCAGCAGCATTTCCTATCAAGTTCCAGAATGGTGATTGGGGTGGTAGTACCACATGGGCTGGTACCAATAACCCTGTTGCCAACACAGCTGGTGCTGCTTACTACAAGATTCACGAACGTTCACTTTATTCTGATATGACCATCAATCAAGACTTGAGTTCTTTCTGGAAGGGTTTGAGTGCAACAGCTCGTCTTGGATACGATACCTATTCTACCATTTATGAGAATCATAGCAAGACCTTCCTTTATGGTTACTATGCTCCAACAAGTTGGAATGATGGAGTTCCTACACCTGGTGCTTATTCACAAGGTGGTGAGAAGGGTACGCAGAGTTCTGATGCCAATACTAATGCTTACTCACGTAGATTGCATTTTGACGCAGGCTTGAACTTCGAGCGCAACATTACTCCTTTGGATTACTATTATTCTTCATTGCGTTGGACTTATGAGTATGAGAATACCACAGGCTTGAATACCACTGTTTATCGCCAAAATGCCACTTGGTTGAACCATTATGCATATAAAAATCGTTACATTGGTGAAATTGCAATGGTAGTCACAGGCTCAAGTCGTCTTGCTCCTGGACATAAGTGGGCTTTTGCTCCAACATTGAGTGCAGCTTGGGTTGTCAGCAATGAGAATTGGATGAAGGACATTAAGTGGGTGAATTTCTTGAAACTCCGTGCATCTTATGGTCAAGTGAATACCGATTATTTGCCAGGTGATAATGTTTGGACCTACTATACTCAGTCTTACAGCTCCAATGGAGTGACTTATCCATTCAACTCTGGTTATGACTCAGCTTTCGGTTCTACTGTCTTGGGACAGATGGCAACAAAGAATCCTTCTCATGAGAAAGCTTATAAGTATAACCTCGGTTTGGATGCAACCTTGTTTGAAGGATTGAATGTTCAGATGGATGCTTATTATCAGCGCCGTTCTGATATATGGTGTTCTGGTTCTGGTGCTTATGGTTCAGTGATTGGCTTCGCTGCTCCTTATGTGAATGCCGGAATTGTTAATTCTTGGGGCTTTGAGGGTTCCCTCGACTATACCAAGCAATTGGGTGATGTACAACTCAATATCGGTGGTACGTTTTCTTTGAATAAGAATAAAATCAAGAATCAGGCTGAGGAACCACGTGCTTTCCAAAACTTGGTGACAACTGGCACTCCTTTGAATTCAATCTATGGATTGGTAGCTGATGGTTACTTGACACAGCAGGATATTGACAACATGAGTCTTCCACAGACTGATCCTAACTATGTGCCAAAGCAGTCTTTCTCTACCGTACATCCTGGTGACATTAAATATGTAGATGTCAATGGTGATGGTGTCATCGATGCTAATGACCAGAAGAAAATAGGGCATGCTGCATGGCCTGAGCTTTATTATACGGTGCACCTCGGTGCTGAGTGGAAAGGGCTTGGATTTGATGCTATGTTCCAGGGCATCGGTCGTAGTTCTTGTATGTTGAATACTCCTGGCTATTATTGGGGATTGGTTAGCAACCGCTCCTTGTCACAGTATGTTTATGACAATCGATGGACTCCAGAAAACCCAAATGCAGAGTTCCCTCGTTTGAGCTCAAGTTCAAATGCCAACAATTATCAAAACAGTACGTTCTGGTTGCGAGATCGCTCTTTCTTCAAGTTGCGTAACGTGGAGGTTTACTATAACTTCCCTAAGAATTTGATGGCTAAGACTGGATTTATCAATGCTGCTAAGTTGTATGTCCGTGGTATCGACCTCTTCACATTGGATCATCTCGCAACAGTTGATGCGGAGTCTTTCGGAGCACTAAGTCCATTGACTCGTAGTATTGTCGTTGGTGCATCTGTAACATTCTAATTTTAAAATGAAAATTATGAAACTGAAAAATATAATATTAGCAACAGCCCTTGGTGCTACCGTCTTGAGCTCGTGCTCCGACAAGATGAACTATAAGGAATATGTCGTTAATGACGAGGAGTATGTCAAGGAGATGTTTGGTAGAGTAGGTGGCTTCATGACTCAGATCTACAACGACCTTGACGCTGATTTCGGTTACACTTCAGCTACTGGTTATTGCAACTTGTCTGGTGCTATGTTGAGTTCTGCTACCGACGAGTCTGTCTATTCTCATCCAGGTAACCATGTAGAAGACTTCTACAATGGTAGCTGGAGTTCTACCAATACCAACCTCAATTCCAATATTTGGGGAAAATGCTGGGATGGTATCAGCTATTGTAATTTATTGCTTGACAACTTTGCCAACTTGGAGTTCCCTCATTATAAGTTGGATACTCATTATAAAGAGGAGATGGACCAGTATAAAAACTACTTCTATGAGGCTCGTTGGGCAAGAGCATACTTCTATTTCTTATTGGTTCGCCAATATAAGAATGTGCCATTGAAAATCCATCATATGGGTGCTGATGAGGCGAACGCTCTCCCTCAGGTTTCTTCTGATTCCATCTTTAAGTTCATCGACTCCGAGTGCGAGGCCATCAAGGATAGCATCTTCAAGGACTATGGTGCTGTTGGTTATCCTACTCCGGCAGAGAATGCACGTGCCAATAAGTTGACAGTTATGGCACTCCGAGCTCGTGCAGCTCTATATCATGCAAGTCCATTGTTTAATGAAAACAATGATAAGCACCTTTGGTACGAGGCTGCCAAGAGATGTCAGGAGTTGTTGACTGAGGCTGCTGTCGAAACCAAGGGACTGGCTGGAAATTACTCTAAGTTGTTTGGTAGTGATAGTTGGAGTGACTCAAATGCTCAGCGCGAGTATATCTTTGGTAAGCGTTTGGCGGCAAGCAATGCCTTTGAGAAGTACAATTTCCCTATTGGAATGGAGAATGCCGGTGGAGGAAACTGTCCTACACAAAACTTGGTAGATGCCTTCGAGATGACCAATGGTAAGGCAATCACAGATGAGGATAGTGGCTATGACCCACAGAATCCTTATGAAAACCGTGACAGTCGTTTGGCTGCTGTTGTTGCAAGAAATGGTGAGCAGTGGCCTAACTCAGGTGGTGTTTTGGAAACTTATGCTAATGGTGCAAACTCATCTTCTGTTACTTATGGTACTCCAACAGGTTACTATTTGAAAAAGTACTGTAATGCTTCTACAATCATTAAGAATACAGGTGCCAACTCTGATAAGCATATTTGGGTAATCTTCCGTTTGGGTGAGTTCTACTTGGATTATGCAGAGGCAGCTTTGAATTACAATTATCTCAATGGTCAAGGTGATAATTCCGGTTATGTAGGTCCTGATGAGGGCAATGGATTGCCTATGACTCCAGCTGAGGCTATCAATAGAATTCGTTCTCGTGCTAAGCAACCAGATATTCAGACAGGTTTGTCATACGAGGAATTCTTGAAACATTATGAAAATGAACGTTTTGTAGAGCTTGCTTTTGAGGGACATCGTTTCTTTGATTTGCGTCGTTGGAAGAAAGCAGACAAGTACATGGGTACCATTTACAAGATGTCTATAACTCGTGACAAAGATGGTAACCTTACTTATATAAAGGAACCATATACTACACATAAATGGGAAGATAAGTGGAATTTATTCCCTATTCCAAATGCTGATGTCATGAAGTGTGGTTACAAGCAAAATCCTGGATGGTAAAAACAACGCCAGCGAATAGCTGAAAGGGTGTTCGCTGGCAACTAAGATTTTTAATATAACCCTTTTTTAATTCATTAAAAACTGTTTTTTATGAAAAAAATTTATCTTTTATTGTTGACACTTGTAGCGTTTGTTACAAGTAGCAATGCAGCGATTAAGGTAATCTACAACCAAGACTTTGAGTCGGCTGTAGATGCTACAGCTGCTGGTTGGGCTTCTCCAAGTGCTGCCGCAGGTCTGAGTATTACTTCAGATGGTGAGAGTAAGGTACTTTCTTTTGCGCCATCAGGAAACGATCGTTCTGCCCACACTCTTTGGGGTGCAGATCTCATTAAGAATGCTGGTGTTTCTACTTATACAGTATCTTTTGAGTTTTGTGCCAAAGCTTGGGGTAGCAACCACGTTACAACAGAGTACACATTGATGGCTGATGAAACTACATGTACAAAAAGTGCAAATACTAGCTTCATTTCAAAAAGTGATAATTGGTTGTTTGATTTGAGCCAGCAGACTACTAATACAGCTGCTGCTTCTGGTAGTATGTCATTCACTATCAATAAGGACGAGAACTCTGTTATTTCTTTGGCTTCTGGTACATGGTATCATGTAGATTTGGCTGTTGATGTTGATGCAAGAACAGTTGAATATAGTATTCAAGCTGGTGGAAGCGATCCTGTTCAAGGTACCTATACAGTTCCGGAGGGAGTTGAAATGTATGCAACAGGTCTCTACTTCTTGGGTGCTCGTTATTTCTCTGTTCAGTATTTTGATAATATTTCTGTTACATCAGAAGTTGATGGTGATTTTGCCAATACACCAACAACAACTTTGTCAAGCATCAATAATCAACAGCGTGTTTATTCTCTTGGCTTCAAGGAAGGTGAAACATTGCATGTAAAGTGGAATGGAGTAGAACAGAAATATGAATTCAGTGATGCAGAACCAAATGCAGTAGATCCAACAAGTGGTACCATTGCATGGTCAAATAACCCTAACTATGATTCATCTAACGAGGGCTTGGTTAATGATGCTTGCCCAAGCGGTAGTCTTGAAGTATGGACAACTGCTGGAGATGTAGAGTCAGAACATGTAACTTTGGAGGTATCTAATGAATTGGTGCCAGTAAGTGCAGCTACAGCAGCTATCTCTGCCGTTTCTGCAGGTTATGGTAAAACATATGTTTTGACAGCTGATAACAGCACAGTAGAATTGGCACCAACATTGTACATTGATGCAAAATTCACAGGCAAGGATGCTTCTCAATCTTTTACCAAGTCTGATTTGACATCTGGTGCTACTATCGAACTTCCTGGTGAAGGTACTCTTACTTTGACTACTAAGGCTTTTGGTTATAAGTCAGTTAATTCAACAGTTGTTAATGACATTGAGTATCAGCAGAAGGCTGACTATAACTTCGCTCATTGGACAGACAAGGAAATTGCAGCTGCAGGCTTTACTGCAGATGGTAATGTAACTGGTAAATATGCTACTTATGGTCGCCTCTATTGGTATAATTCAGCAACATACGATGCATCAGCAGAGAATAATGAAGAGTCAAAGACAGCCTATAGCACAATTCCTCAGTTTACAAAGAAGAGTTCAGAATGGACTGATGGCGTTCTTTCTGGTGATATTGAATTTACAGCTGCTCCAACAGTAAATGTTCATGTTTTCCAAGGCGTAGGTCTCAATCTTGAAGGAAGAAAGGGTGATGCTCAAGATGGCAACTGGATTAGTTCTCTTAATTTGAAGATTAACAATTTGAATGCTACTGACTTCATCATGGTTAGTGGTTACAATAATTATGGCTCAAATGCATTGCACCCTGTCGTAGCAAGTGAAGAGGAATTCTTGGCAAGTGACAATGCTCCTGTTATTTCAGTAGTGTCAGGTACAACAGAAATTAGTCTCAATCGTATTTCTGATGTTATCGCACGTCTTCAGGTATTTAGCCCTGTTGGTGAAACAGATGGTATTGCAAATGTAAATGCAGCAGATAAGACTAATGCTGATGCTCCAATTTATAACCTCAGCGGTATGCGTGTTAACAAGAACAATCTCCAAAAGGGTATCTATATCCAGAATGGTAAGAAATTCGTTGTAAACAAGTAATTTGTTACTTTAATAGCTTAGGCTATTAAAATAGATATAAGGAAGAGGATGCTTGCATTCTCTTCCTTTTTGTCTTTATAGGTTCACATTATTATTAAATCATTTACATTTCTCAAAAAATATAGTAAAAAATCAAATTTTTAGGCTTCAAGTTTTTATTTTATATGTAATTTTGCAAAGTCAATTTTGAATATAAATTAAAACCTAAATATTCATGAATAAAAAACTGATCTTAATGGCCGTGTCTTCTATGTTCACGTTCCTTCAGGCTCCTGCTCAACGCATGATGGAGAAGTTAGACAGAGGATTGGTCGCAGTACAAACTACAAATGGAGTTTATCTCAGCTGGCGTGTGTTAGGTGAGGAGTATTATGGTGTTACATACAACGTATATCGTGATGGCAAGAAAGTCAACGATGCTCCGCTTTATGTGTCAAACTTCACTGATGCCAATGGTTCTGCCCAAAGCAACTATACCATCAAGCCTGTTGTGCGTGGCATAGAGCAAGCTACTGCGAGCAAGGTAGCCGTGCCATTGAGTAAAAACTACAAGGAAATCAAGATTGCTAAAGTACCATCAAATATAGATGGTAGTGACATCTCTAACTATTATGAGCCTAATGATGCTATTGTGGCTGACCTTGATGGTGATGGTGAGATGGAAATCTTGTTAAAACTCCGTAACACCAACGATGCGGCTAATAGTTATCCTATAGATGGCAAGAACTTTGATATTATCCAAGTATATAAGTTGGATGGTACTTTGCTTTGGTGGATTGACTGTGGACCAAACATGGTAGATTTCCAAAGTAATGAAATCAACATTGCTGCTTACGACTGGGATCAAGATGGCAAGGCAGAGTGCGTTCTTCGTGGTGCGGATGGTATGGTAATCCACATGGCTGATGGAACCACTAAAACTATTGGTGATGCTTCTGTCAATACTCGTGGTGATTTGGTTCGCAGTTCCGCAATGACCTTTACGCATACAGGTGCTGAGTATCTTATCTATATGAATGGTGAGACAGGTAAGCCATATTATGTGGGGGAATATCCTTTGAAACGCCTGGAGGCAGGAGAGACTAACTTGGAAAAGGCTTGGGGTGATGGTTATGGTCATCGTAGTAGCAAGAACTTCTTTGGTGCTCCTTACTTGGATGGGCGCCATCCAAGCATCTTCCTTGCTCGTGGTATCTATACCCGCCATAAAATGGTGGCTTTTGATGTAGATCCAAAAACACATCAACTTACAGAGCGTTGGAGATGGGTGAATAATACTCCTGGTAGCCCTTGGTATGGTCAAGGTTATCATAACTATACCATTGCTGATGTTGACTGGGATGGTCGTGACGAAATCGTATTTGGTTCTATGGTCATTGATGACAATGGACATGGCTTGAGTACCACAGGCTTGGGACATGGTGATGCTCATCATGTGGGTGACTTCAATCCATACGTACACGGTCAGGAAGTGGCTGCTTGCAATGAGGATTTGCCATCTAATAATTATCGTGATGCAACAACAAGTAAGATTTATTATCGTTTGGCTGGTGGCTCTGACGATGGTCGCTCTATTGCAGGTAAGTTTACTGACGACTTGATTGGAAGCCAGTTCTTCTCAGGTCATGAGAGTAATTTGATTAGCTGCGTATCAAACAAACAGACAACTCTCAATACTTCTGGCATCTCTTTGAACTTTAGAATCTTCTGGGATGGTGACTTGTTGGATGAGACTTTTAATGGTTCTGCTGTAAGAAATTCTAATGGTACTATCTATAAATACCAAAAAGGTTCAATTGAGACATTCAGTGGTACTTTGACGAATAACGATACCAAATCAACCCCTTGTTTCCAAGGAGATGTCTTTGGTGACTGGCGTGAGGAGGTGATCATGCGCTCACAAGACAACCAGAGTATTCGTATCTATACAACAACAATCCCAACGGAGCATCGTATTCCAACATTGCTGTCAGATCCACAGTATCGCAATGCGATGATTACTCAGATGAATGGTTATAACCAGCCACCTCATGTAAGTTATTTCTTGGGCGAAAAAGAAGGTATCACTACTCCTGCTCCTGCTCCTACAATGAATGGAAAGGTAGAAGTGAACAATGGAGGTACTATATCTTCAAGCACAAATGATAAGGAAGTTATTCTTGCCGAAACCAATGATGCTACAGTCAACGTGGCTGATGGGGCTTCACCATATATCTTCTTTGATAATGCGCCTACTTGGGTGCAAGGTCATGATGACAATGATAACATCACAACGACTACATATACTCACACATTGACAGGCGGTGCCTTCGGTGGAGAGATGAGATTGGTGAAGTTGGGTGATGGTAACTTGATCTTGCCAAAAGTAGAGCAAAAGCATTCTGGTAAGACAGAGGTGTGGGCTGGTACTCTCAACTTTGATGGAACCATGGCGAATAGTAAGGTCTGGTTGAATCGTTTTGCTGTCCTCAACTCTGATGGTGGTAAGTTCTTGAAGGGCATTGAGGCTGATTATGGTGCAACAGTTCGTCCTGGTGGTGCAGAGAAGGTTGGTACTATCGAGGCAGATTCTTTAACATTGAACTTTGGTTCTATTGTAGAATTTGACATTGATGGTAATGGCAACTCTGACTTACTGAAGGTGAATACTTTGAAGGTAGAGAAGAAGGACTGGGAAAATGGTCCAGAGTATCTTGTGCCACGTTTCAACTTTGTTATTCCTGAGAATTTGAAGGCAGGAACGTATAAAATTGCAGAAATAGGCAAGGTTGAAGGTGATGTAAAGAATATTGTGTTGACTGGCTTGAAAGGTCATAAGGCAAGTTTGCAATATGAGAATGGTGTTCTTTCTTTAAATGTTGTTGATTTGCGTAGCGCTACTTCTGTCGTTTGGACTGGTGAGGAAGATAACCAATGGAACTTGGCAGATAAGAGCAACTTCAAGAATGAGGCTGAGTCTAAGGCTGATGTCTTTGTCTCAGGTGATGATGTTACCTTCAATGACGATGCTAAGAAAACCAATGTCGTATTGGCAGAAGATGTTACTCCTGGCTCTGTTACTTTCGATAACAATGCCTTGGAATATACTGTAAGTGGTGACAAGGCTATTGCTGGTAGCACTTCTATTATTAAGAATGGTGAGGGTAATGTTAATATCAATAACGTAAATACCTTTACTGGTCTTGTTAATGTCAATGCTGGTTCTTTGACAGTAGATAATCTCGGTCAAGTTGATGGTGTTAACAATGGTGCTTTAGGTCATTATAGTAATGTTATTACCTTGAATGGTGGTACGTTGGCAGTTAATAAGTCTTTAACAGCTTCTCATCCAATTGCAATGGGTGTAAAGGGTGGTTCTGTCAATGTCGGTAAGGATGCAACTCTGACGTTGACTGATAAAGTCGTTGGTACAGGCAAGACTTTGACAAAGGTTGGTGCTGGTACTTTGACTTTAGCACCGGTAGCGGATTACGCAAAGTTGATTGTTGAAGAAGGTATAGTAAGAGGTCAAGAATCAAATTCAAAGCATGGCTATCCAAAGACTATAGAGTTGCACAATGCAATTTTGCGTGATGCTGATAACATGTATTCATCTTCTTCAAACTCTTCTAACGTTGTTGTACCAGATGGTTATAAGGCTTCTTGGTATTTGGATTCTCGCTGTATATATACAGGAACTTTGACGGGTAAGGGAACTTTGTCTCTCTATGCTACCAATACGCGCAACCAACTGAATGGTAACTGGTCAAACTTTGAAGGTAACGTCAGTATCTTTGCAAGTAAGACTGGTCAGTATGACCCTGAATTGATGCTTGGTAATAGCAATGGTATGAAGAAAGCATCTGTTACAGTTTCTTGCCCTGTCAATAATAAAGGTAAGAATTTTGCATTTGGTAATCTTGCAGGTTTTGGACAGTTGAATGGTAGTGGAACTTGGACGATAGGTGCTTTAGGCAAGACTATTACCTATTCTGGTACTATCAATGGTGGTAAGATCGTAAAGACTGGTAGTGGTTTATGGACCTTGAAGAAAGCTCAGAGTAGTTTAGGTGGTCAAACTACAGTTAATGAAGGTGTTATGAATCTAAATATGCCATCTTCAACAACGCCATGTTTGGGCAAATATCCAATAGCAATCACTGGCAGTGGTATTTTAACAGGTAGAGCTACAGTTTATTCCATCAATGTAAATGATGGTGGTGTCTTGCGCCCTGGTTATTATTCAACTTCTGCTAATTCTGCTAATTCTGCTAATTATGCTTATGGAGCATTGAGGGCAACCAATGGTATCTTCGCTTATGCAGGTTCTACTGTGAAATTCTGGCTTAGGAATGCAAAAGGAACAGATAAAAGTCGTTCCTTCTTGAGTACGGAAAGCAGCTTAGTTCTCGAAGGTGACGTTGTTGTTGAAAAGGATCATTCACTAAACCTTAAGGCTGGAGACTCCTTTACTTTGTGGAAAGCCAAGAGTTTCAGTGGCACTCCTTCTTCTTTGATTTTGCCAGAATTGCCTGCAGGTCTTGAGTGGGATACTTCTAAATTGTATCAACCAACAGGTATCTTGAAGGTAGTTGTTTCAACTGGTATTTCCAAAATTTCTGCAAATGAAGAATTCGAGGGTACTGTTTATACACTTTCAGGTACAAAGGTTGGCACATTGCGAACAACCAAGGCTAATATGAAGGCAGATTTGAAGGCATTGGGCATCGCGGATGGTGTATATATTGTCAGAGTTGCTGGTGAATCAATTAAAGTTGCTATTCAATAGTGTTAGTGTATGAGTATAAAATATAATAAAATGTATGCAATCCTTACCGTCATATTGATGGCGGTAGGAGTTGCCTCTTGTTCTGATGATAGTAATGTCTATAATATAGGAAATCAACAAGAATATATAAAACAGACTTTCGAAGGAATGAAAGGCACTTATGCTGGTAACTTGACAATGCCTGATAATAGTGTTTACACGACGAAGTTTGTGATAGATGATATGGCAAACCTCAAAATATCTTCTTTCCCAATGGACAGAATCTTGAATGAAGTCTATAAGGGTGATTATTTGAATGTAAAGATGAGTGGCGATGCTGTTTCTTTTTCTTGTCCAATAGATAGTGTTGGATTTTCAGGAGGCTATATGACGTTTGTTACGAAGAATGATTATGTGTCTAACGAGATTCGTTTTTCTTTCACTAAAGATGAAACACAGCATTCTGGCTATGCCTTTGTGACGGTAAAAGGTTATTATGATCCTACAAGAAAATGGGTGAACGTAAATTACATAGTTACTGATTTAATTGTTGATGGGCGTGATTATTCATCTGAGGCTTGTCCTTTGAATCATAACTTCGAAGCGAATCGCCAATAATATGTTTATAGAAAAGGCACATTCCAAAATCGGAATGTGCCTTTTCTGTTCTTAATTCTTTTTCTGTTTATCTTTATTTTCTTCTTATATCTCTTCGCAAGCTATCATCTCTGTTCCTCGGTATATGACAACCAACTTGTGAAGTTTGGTGGTTTTTACCAATTCTCTTACCATATCACTATCGGCATAGCGAGTGATTTGTTCAGATGCCTCTTTGAAGAGTTGCTTAGCTTGTTCTTCATTCGTGTTGGACTTGCAGTATTTCAGTTCTACAATGTAGGAATCGACCATATCTTTGTAGATGTCACACAGTGGTGAGAGAAAAATGTCAGCATAGCCTCCGTCGTTGTCTAGCTCAGAGATTGGACGATAGAACTTGCATTGACTGGTGAGCGCCAGTGTGAAGCCGTGGACGAATGCTTCTCCCTTCTGCTTGTCTCGTTGGGATGAGTACTTTTTCAAGCAGTCTGCAATGTACTCGAAATAAGGCTTAAAATTGCCATGGTATGCCATTTGACTTTCAAGTTTTCCCTTTCCGTAAGCATTGTATGTCAAGTCATTTTCCTTATACGTGTTCAAAAGATAGGTGTACATTTGGTCTCTTACAACCTCATTAGGAATGATGAACTTTGTTTCTCCATCATAGGTTCCGTCTATCGTAATCATGCCGAAATAGAACAACAAACTCAGGAAGTTGTCTGGGTCATTGATTTGCTCGGCAGGGAAGTTCTCATTGAGAGTGCCTGTTACGAATCCTTTGGTCACCAATTCCTGGATGATGCTGGCATCATTTGAGAAACTCTTGTCATGGCGAATGAGCATACGTATCTTGTCATAGTCGATGCGGATGTTGGTCTCCACCATGGAATCTGGGATGTCATATTCGTTGCGGATATAGTTGTCCAGAAAATTGAGTACCATGACGGAATTATACATCGTAGTCTTACCATATCGCTTAATAGCAAAGCAATAGTTGTCATACCACGGTTTGATGGTCTTGATCAGTTCATCTGTAGTATGATTGAATGGCAAGACGCTTGTGTAATAGTCAAACATCTCTCTTACCTCTTCTTCTGTAAAGCCCGTCATCTCATTGAATTCGGGAGCCAAAGAGTAATTAGTGCCAATATTGAAGCCACTTGTCAAGTCGTCCATCGTGACTGGACTGACTCCTGTGACGAATACTCTTCCCAATATGCCACCTGCTGCTCCCTTGATGGTGTTGAAGAACTGGCGCATGTATCCTTCTCCATGAGTCTGGTTGCGGTATCTCATCAGATGCTCCTCATGGGCGAGAATCATATTGGTGAAATTATCGTATTCGTCGATAAAGAGATAAATCTTTTGACCTACCTCCTGACATTTCTGACACAAATATCGCAATTTGGAAACAGCGTCAGGTTCTTGTTGTAACCCCTCTTTGGTATCTGCAGGGAGCAGATGTTTATAGATGTCGCAGAAAAAGTTGAACATGATTCTGCAATGGTTGTTCAAACCATCCTTGTAATCGTCCAATCCTGCTGCCACTTCAGCAAAGTTGAGGCGGATGGTAAGATAGGTATTATGTTCTGGGGTCGGATTCTTGCCGATGTAGAGATTACCAAACAATTCTTCAAACTTGTCCTTCTTGTTGATGTCGTAGTAATTCTCAAGCATCGAGAGGGTGAGAGTCTTGCCAAAACGTCGAGGACGGATGAAGAAGAAGTACCTATTGGACTCCTCTATTTTTTCAATAAAAGGAGTCTTGTCAACATAGTAATAATCTTCCTTGATGATATCCTCAAAGTTTTGCATGCCGTAAGGTATGCGTTTGCGATAGATTCGCTTGGGTCTTTCTGTTATTGTCATATTCTTGCAGTCTTGATTTGTTGTGGCTTTTTGTCCTGTCTAGGATGCCAAGCTTTTATTTGTCGGCAAAGTTACAAAAAAATCGTTGAAAAGCAAATATTTAAAGTGAAGAATCTATAAAAGAAGTAGTATTCTGTAGTGTTCTTTCCTCATGGGTGGCTTTCAAGCGGTGGCAGTTCTCAAATTCTGATGTTCTTTTACCAAATGTTGCAGTGATTACTCCTTGTTTTCGCTTACTTTTGCAAGCAATAACTAAAACAAATTCTGGTTAATATAATTATGAGGAGAAAACTACTGTATGTGGCATTGCTGATGCTAGGAATGTCAGGTGTGTCGGCACATCATATCGCAGCTCAAAATGCCTCATCTTCTTATATGGAGCATTTGGATCGAGGTGTTGTGGCTTTGCCTGCGCAAGGTCAAGGCATCTTCGTGAGTTGGCGTATGCTGGGCACCGATAGCAAGGACGTTTGCTTTGATGTGGAACGAGACGGCAAGGTCATCGCTTCCCATATCAAGGCTACCAACTATACCGATAAGGATGGCTCTTCTTCCCATACTTACCGCATCATAGCCTATCAGCAGATGCCCAAGGCGGATGGAGTCGCCCCTCGTGAGGTGTCGCAGAAAGTGAAACCTTGGACAGACCTCTACAAGTCGCTGCCTATTGACCGCCCAAAGGGAGGAACGACTCCCGATGGTCGCTCCTATACCTATACGCCCAACGACTGTAGTGTGGGGGATGTGGATGGCGATGGCGAGTATGAAATCATTCTGAAATGGGATCCTTCCAATTCGCACGACAACTCGCACAACGGCTATACGGGTGATGTCATCTTCGATTGTTACAAACTCAGTGGCAAGAAACTCTGGCGCATCAACTTGGGTAAGAACATCCGTGCCGGTGCCCACTATACCCAGTTCCTCGTCTATGACTTCGATGGCGATGGCAAGGCAGAGATGATTTGCAAGACATCGGCAGGAAGCAAGGATGGCAAGGAGAAGTTTGTGAACGAGGTTGCCACCGATGAGGATATTCGTTGTCTGGACAATAAGGCTGACTACCGCAATGGGGCAGGACGAGTCCAGACAGGACCAGAACTGCTCACGGTCTTCAATGGCAAGACGGGACAGGCGATACATACGATATGGTACAATCCCAACCGTGCTTTCGGAGTGGGCAGGCAAGTGGCTGAAGGCGAATCCTTGAAAGATGGATTCCCGGCTTATTCCTCTGTTTGGGGTGACAAGGGCAACTATGGCAACCGTGGTGAGCGATACCTGGCAGGCGTGGCTTTCCTCGATGGCAAAGATCATTTGCCGAGTGCCGTAATGTGCCGTGGCTACTATACTCGCTCATATCTCTGGGCAGTCGATTTCGATGGAAAACAGTTGAAGACCAAGTGGCTTCATGCCTCTACGACTTCTGGCACGGCTTATGCCCAGGGAGCGCATAGCTTGGCAGTTGGCGATGTGGATGGTGATGGATGTGACGAAATCACCTACGGCTCGGCTGCCATCAACAATGATGGAACCTTGCTCTATTCCACTGGCTTGGGACATGGCGACGCGCAACATCTAGGCGACCTCGACCCCGACCGACCGGGCTTGGAATACTTCATGGTACATGAGGAATATCCATACGGATCAGACTTGCGTGATGCCAAGACGGGCGAAATCCTCTATCGTACGCTCGATAGGGATGATACGGGCAGAGGACTTGCCGCCGACATCGATGCCAACCATCGTGGTTATGAGATGTGGAGTTCGGACAATCCAGAGGTAAGAGACTGCAAGGGCAACGTCATCGTAGAAGCCAAAGACGCTTGGAAGAAACGCTCTGGCGAAAAGAAAAAGAAGCAAGCGCCTCAACAGGGCGATTGGAATAGCAATGAGAAGACGACCTTCCGTGCTGTTTCTCCGATGCCAGCGATGAACTTCCGTATCTATTGGGATGGTGACTTGCAAGACGAACTCTTGGCAAACGGTCGTGCTCCCCATTTTCCTCCCTACCTCCAGAAGTGGAATGGGAAGGAGGCGGTGGCGCTGCCTTTGAGCAATGGCAAGCAACTTTTTGAGATGGGACACTCCGTGAGTTGCAACTGGACGAAGGCAACGCCTAATCTGCAAGCCGACCTCTTCGGCGATTGGCGTGAGGAGGTCATCTACTGGGATGAGAGCGATGCCGCCCATCTGAACATCTTCACCACCAATATCCCGACAGATTATCGTGTACCTACCTTGATGCACGACCATATCTATCGCATGGGGGTGGCTTGGCAGAATGTGGGCTACAATCAGCCTCCGCATCTCGGATATTATCTCCCAGACAAGGCGGAGAAAGTAAGTGGAGAGTGAAGAATCTTCTGTGAAAAATGAAGAATGTTTCCCTCTTATATATAATAAGGTGTAAATGAATGAAACAATGAAACGAATATTATTTGGAATAGCTTTGATGGCTGCTGCGACAACAACTTTCGCACAGTCTAACGATAAGACAAAACAAGTGGCTGGTCCTATGGAGGATGTCAACCATGTGATAGACAACACTGTGGATAGTCTCAACAAGGCGATGACGGCTCGTATCACCCCAGGAACGAGCCGCAAGGGCAACAACCCTGTGCTTTTCTTGATAGGCAACTCTACCATGCGCAATGGTACCCTCGGCAATGGCAACAATGGTCAGTGGGGTTGGGGATACTATGAGCATGAGTTCTTCGATGAGAACAAGATAACCGTAGAGAACCAAGCCCTCGGTGGCATGAGCAGCCGTACCTTCTATAATCGTCTTTGGCCTGATGTGCGCAAGGGCATCAAGAAGGGCGACTGGGTCATCATCTCTATCGGTCATAACGACAATGGTCCTTACGATAGCGGTCGTGCCCGTGCCAGCATCCCTGGCATTGGCAAGGATTCCCTCAACGTCACTATCAAGGAGACGGGAGTGAAGGAGACCGTCTATACCTACGGTGAGTACATGCGTAAGTATATCAACGATTGCAAGGCGCTCGGCGCATATCCTATCTTGATGTCGTTGACCCCTCGTGATGCTTACGATGAGAACGGTAAGATCGTGAGAGTTAACAAGACTTTCGGCTTGTGGGCAAAGCAGGTGGCTGAGCAAGAGGGCGTGCCATTCGTTGACCTAAATGAGATTTCCGCAGCCAAGCTCGATAGCTATGGTCACTGGAAGGAGAAGTATCACTTCTTCACCGACCATATCCATACCTCTCGCTTCGGTGCGATGATGAATGCTCGTTCGGCAGCAGAGGGTATCGCTGAGAGCAAAGACCCTAATCTCGCTCCACTTAAGGCGATGATGATCAATGTGGCTTTGCCTGTGGAGAACTTCAAGCGTGAGCCTGGCAAGCCTGTTGTCTTCTTGACTGGTGACAGCACGGTGAAGAATGCCGACAAAGACAAGGATGGTATGTGGGGCTGGGGCTCTCAGGCTTATACCGTCTTCGACCAGAAGAAGATAACTTGTGTGAATGCTGCCAAGGCAGGTCGCAGTTCTCGTTCTTACCTCAACGAGGGCAGATGGGAGAAGGTGTATAACAGTCTTCAGCCGGGCGACTATGTGCTCATCGAGTTTGGTCATAACGACATCTGTTCTCTTACCGACAAGAAGATGCGTGGCTCCATTCCTTGTGCCAAGGACACCTGCCACGTCTATCAGATGGAGGAGAACAAGCAGTATGAGGTGGTATATTCTTTCGGATGGTATCTGAAGAAATTCATCCAGGATGTTCGTGAGAAGGGTGCCACTCCTATCCTCGTTTCCCTCACTCCTCGCAACGAGTGGCCTAAGGGCAAGATAGAGCGCAGAAATGACACCTACGGCAAGTGGTATCGTGAGGTGGTGGCAGAGACTGGCGTTGCCTTCCTCGACCTTCACAACATCTCTGGTGATGCGCTCGACAAGATAGGTCAGAAGAAAGCCAAGGCTTACTACAACCACGACCATACCCACACTTCGCTCAAGGGTGCGCAACTCAATGCCAAGAGCGTGGCTAAGGGCTTGAAGAAGATGAAGAGTCCTTTGGCTAAGTATTTGAAGTAAAAGTTGATAAAGATGAAACACAAGTATCTTTTGATGGCAAGTTGGCTACTGATGTCGCTGCCTATATCGGCTCAAACCATCCAGTTGGATTTGAGCAAGGCTCAGAACGTGAAGTCGAATGCACCTTTCACTCGCAACATCGAGGTGCCGGATGGCAACTATAAGGTGACCGTGGTATTAGGCTCCAAGAAGAAAGCGGGCAATACCGTGGTACGTGCTGAGAATCGCCGACTGATGGTGGACGAGGTGGCTACGAAGAAAGGACAGTTTAAGACCGTCGAGTTCGTGGTCAACAAGCGTACGCCTGAAATCGAAAAAGGCAAGAGAGTGAAAGTAAAGGATCGTGAGAAAAACTATAATACCTGGGACAACGCCATCAACCTGGAGTTTACGGGGGCAGCTCCTGCCGTGAAGGAGGTGAAGATAGAGCGTGACACGACCGCTACTACCATCTTCCTCTGTGGAAACTCCACCGTAGTCGATCAACCCTACGAGCCTTGGGCTAGTTGGGGACAGATGATACCTCGCTGGTTTGGTCCTGAGGTCGCCATCTCCAACAACGCAGAGAGCGGTTTGACGGCTGCCTCTTTCTTGGGTTCCTATCGCTTGGACAAGATTCTGACGATGATGAAGAAGGGCGACTATGTCATCTGCGAGTTCGGTCATAACGACCAAAAGGAGAAGATGGCAGGTGCTGGTGCTTGGTACAACTTCTCTTATAACCTCAAAGTCTTTATAGATAAGGTACGTGCGAAGGGAGGCAACATCATCTTTGTGACTCCTACCCAGCGCCGTCGCTTCGATGATGCTACCCATAGCAAGATACTGGAGACACATGGCGATTATCCTGATGCCATGCGTGCCGTGGCTAAGCGAGAGGGAGTGCCAGTCATCGAGTTGCATGACATGACCCGCACTTTCTTCGAGACCTTGGGATATGAGAACAGCAAGAAGGCTTTGGTGCATTATCCTGCCAACACCTTCCCAGGACAAGACAAGCCGCTCGCCGACAATACCCACTTCAATCCATACGGCGCCTACGAAATCGCCAAGATGGTGGTGATGGGGATGAAGCAACTTAACTTGCCTATCGTGAAATACTTGCGCTCCGACTGGAAGGACTTCAATCCAGCGCAGCCTGATGACTATAACAAGTTTGTTTGGTACAATTCTGTTCAGCAGGATGTGACGAAGCCAGACGGAAACTAAATATAAATGATAAATTATAAATGATAAATGATAAATTATTTGCAACGCTCTTGTTGGCAGCGACTTCGATGTCTCTGTCGGCAACAGAGCGTGATACCATTTGTATCGACAAGGGATGGATGTTCCATCGTGGTGACATCTCGGAGGTATCTCAGTTGAAGTCTGCGATGCAGGCTCAGGGTGAGGCGGTCAATCTGCCTCACGACTTCCAAATCTCTCAAGACTGGGTGGCTCCTGATGTCAGCGAGCGACCCGACAACAGTGATGCGGGCAGCAATGTGCGCAGCCGTTTGAGTCCTCGTGGATTCAAGGAGATGGGCATCGGTTGGTATCGCTATGAACTGACTCCGAAGGAGGAATGGAAGGGCAAGCGCATCGTGCTCGACTTCCAAGGCATTATGCTGGTGGGCGATGTCTATCTCAATGGACAGCGCATCGGGGGCACCGACTATGGCTACCTCGGAATGGATGCCGATATTTCCAAACTCTTGAAGTATGGACAGGTGAACGAGATTGCGGTGAAGGCGGATACTCGCAACCCCAACAATTCTCGTTGGTACACGGGTGCCGGTCTCTATCGTGATGTCAACCTCATCATCACCGACTCCAAGTTGTACTTCCCTCGTCATCCTCTCTTCATCCGTACCGTCAACAACCAACAGGTGAATATCCGTGCGGAGATTGTCAATCAACTGAAAATCGACAAGGCGGCATCGGCTGCTATCGGGAAGGATGGTAATCATTCCGTGATTCCTGTGGAGGTTCGCATCCTTGATGCGGATGGCAAGGTGGTGGCTCAGCAGAAGAGCGACCTTGCCTTCAATGCCCAGTGGCGTGACCGTGAATATGAGTTGCCTAGCATCTCGCTTCCGAATGCTCATCTCTGGTCGTGCGATACACCTTATTTATATACGGCAGAGGTGACGCTCTATGATCATCAAGGCAATGTGGCTGACCAAATCAAGGAGCAGTTTGGTGTGCGCACCATCGAATATACGCCAAGCCAGGGCTTGCTCGTCAATGGCAAGAAGGTATTGCTGAAGGGCTATGCCAACCATCATACCTTGGGAGCACTCGGTGCTGCGGCTTATCCGCGTGCCATCGAGAAGCGATTGAAGTTGATGAAGGAGTTCGGCATGAACCATGTGCGTACTTCTCATAACCCTTATAGCGAGGACTTCCTCAAGCTCTGCGACCGTCTCGGTATCTTGGTGGTCGATGAACTTTATGACAAGTGGCTCACTCAGTATGCCGGTGGAAAGGTGGAGTGGGAAAGCCTTTGGCAGAAGAACATCCCTGAGTGGGTGACTCGTGACCGCAACCATCCTTCCGTCGTACTCTGGAGCTTGGGCAATGAGTTGCAGCAGTATGCCAACTTGCCTTTCAACGACTGGGGTGTGACGGCTTACAAGCTTCAGAAGGAACTGCTTCATCGTTATGATGATACTCGTCTCACGACCGTGGCGATGCACCCTCGCTATCGCAATCTGGAGACCAACGACATTCCTGCCGACTTGGCGGTGGCTACGGAGGTCAACTCCTACAACTATCGCTATATGTACTTCCCTGGCGATATGCAGCGTTATCCAGAGAAGACCTTCTATCAGAGTGAGGCAAGTACGGCTGCGATGGGACCTAACTTCTATGAGATGGATAGGGACAAGGTGATCGGTTTGGCTTATTGGGGTGCCATCGACTATCTCGGCGAGAGTATGGGATGGCCTGTGAAGGGCTGGAACCAAGGTGTGTTCGACATCTCCTTGCAGCCAAAGCCGGATGCTTACTTCGTGAAGAGCATGTTCTCGGAGGAGCCTACAGTGCATATCGGTGTCATCGAGAAGGGTGGCGGCAATGTGCAGTGGAATGGTATCAATGTCGGTGTAGGCAAACTGTCGGAGAACTGGAATCGTGAGCAGGGCGAGAAGATTTCGCTCTATACTTATACCAATGGTGACGAGGTGGAGCTGTTCTTGAATGGCAAGAGTCTCGGCGTAAAGAAGAATTCCGAAGACCCTAAGCAGCGTGCTCGCATCAAGTGGGATGGCATCGAATATGCACCTGGCACCTTGGTGGCTGTGGCTAAGAAGAATGGCAAGGTGGTGGCTCGCCATCAGATAGAGACCACGGGCGAGGCAGTCGCTCTCAAACTCGTTCCTGATGCTGAGACATGGCATGCCGATGGACAGGACTTGATGCACGTTCGTGTCTATGCCGTTGATAAGAAGGGCAGGAGAGTGGTGAATCCGAAAGACCAGAATGCCTTCGCCAAGTTGCAGTTCTCTGTGAAGGGAGGTGCCGACATCGTGGCTGTTGACAACGGTGATATGGCTTCGGGTGAGTTGGCTACTTCAGGCAAGCAACTCTCGAAGACAGCCGAGCGTAGTCTCTTCATGGGTTCTGCCTTGGTCATCTTGCGTTCGCAGACCGATGCTTCCAAGGTGGAACTGACGGTGACGAATGGCAAGGCGAAGAAGACAGTGAAGTTGGAAACGAAATAAAAAGAGTGCAAGGCAGCAGATAGATTTCTGCTCGTCTTGCACTCTTGCTTTACTTGATGACCTTGTCAGTGATGATCTTCCCGTTGGCTAAGGTAGTCTTTCTGATATTGACTCCTTTGGTGGAAGTCGCTAGCTTGGTGCCGTTCAGCGAGAAATACTCCACACGGGCGATGGCGGAGTGGCTGCTATTGCCGTCAGCCAAGGTCTCTTCGATGCCGGTCGTCTTTACGCTCGGATAATACTCGTCGATTGATTCGATGGCATCCTTGTTCTCTTCCTTCATGATGTTCTCCACCAGAGAGTTGGCATACACCTCGATGTTGGTGTAATAGCCCTTGGCATCTAGCGAGTAGGTAAGGGCATCGCTGGCATCGTTAGGGTTCAGACCATTGGCTTTCTCCCATTCGTCAGGGATTCCATCTTTGTCGGAGTCGAAACCTGAAGGACGGCTGCCCTTGCCAAAGTTACATTTATTCTTTCGTATCACCAAATGTTTCTTAGTGAAATCATATCATTGTTTCGTTATTTTAAACTTTTTATGGAGAAATGTTTGGTGGATTAAGAAAAAGTTGCTACCTTTGCACTCGATAAAACATCAAGAGTTGCCCAGTTGTGGCACACCAACCGAGTTTCGCATAGAGATAACCACGGTGGTAAAAGGATGCGTAAGTGTTTAACAACTTAAAATAATTATCTTTATGAATACAAATTCAAACAATTCAAAGAGTGTGAATGATGCTGTCAATTCACAGCGTGTAGGTAACGAGCATAACAATTATGCTCAGGTAAGAATCGCTCATTATGCCGCTTGCTTTGCCGAGTATGATGATGAGGAGTTGCAGGCGACTGTTGCCCATGAGCGCAAGGTGCGTGGCTGGGTCTCAGAGCTCAGCTACTTCTTGGCGGCGTTGAGAGAGGAGTGCGAGAAGCGCCACCTTGATTATTGCTGGTAAGGGTTATGTTGATCATATTCGTTGTTTTTTAAAGTTCTTTGTGGCAAAAGTACGATTTATCTTGCAATATACCAAATATTTCTTGGTGAAATAGAGGTTATCTCAATTATTTTTCGTACTTTTGCCCTCGAAAGGGAGGCGAGGGCTAGCGCCTTTGCCGCCCGATAAACAGAATGTTTAACAATTAAAATATAAAATAAGAAACAGAAAGAACAATTATTTAGACTTTTAAAGTCTTGATATATAAAGCGTTTACGAAATTCGGAATACTCTCGAAATTTGGCGATAGACAGAAGTACAGCCGAGATTAAGTGAACGCCTGCGCTATAGCGTGGGCGGAACTTATCGGTTGTACGGGCCACGCCAAATGCCTGAGAGTATGATAAGTGAAGCTCACGCTTCTTTTGTATCATGCTCTCAGGTATTTTTGGTTTTCTCATGTGATAGGATTTCTCCTTCGATGATGTGTGGCTCGTTCCCGAATCAAGTTCTACGCTCATTCTCATAGCGGCAAAGAATCGGCATTTTATTCCCTTTGTCTCTTTCTTATGACGAGCAAGTAGCACTGGGCGATAAGGCTTTCCTTGTCGTTCTCGTCATTGCTCTTAGGTATGCTCCCCATGGAGTATGCCATGTCTTCGTATAGGAATAAAATGCAAACCCATGACAGACTTAGAACTCAAGAATCTCAAAGACAATCTTTGGCACTCGGCTGATATGCTGCGTGCTGGTGCCCACTTGGCGGCTAACAGATATGGTCAACCTATCCTCGGTCTCATCTTCCTCCGCTATGCTGATGTGCTCTTCAAGCAGCATAAGGCTGAGATAGATGCAGAGTATAACAAGTATAAAGGCTCTCGTATGGAGCGAGCATACAAGGATGTAGCCGTGGAGAAGTGTGGCTTCTTCCTCCCCGAATGTGCTTACTTCGATTATATCAACGATGCGCCCGATGATGCCAACAAGGCTTTGTTGGTGAAGCGTGCCATGGAGGCTATCGAACAAGAGAATCCTCGTATGCAGGGCGTTTTGCCTAAGGAGGTGTATGGACAGTTGGTGCCAGAAGAAGAACCGGAGTTGCTGAGCCGCATCGTCAGAGTGTTCAAGGATATTCCTGAGGACATCAGCATCGACATCTTCGGTCAGATATACGAATACTTCCTTGGCAACTTCGCCTTGGCGGAAGGTCAGGGTGGAGGAGCCTTCTATACGCCAGCCTCAGTGGTGCAGTATATGGTAGAGGTGCTTCGCCCAGTTACGGGAGATAAGAAGTTCTTGGACCCAGCTTGTGGTTCGGGCGGTATGTTTGTGCAAGCGGCTCGCTATATGCATCGCCACAATGCCAGCAACCAAGACTTGATGAGTTTCCGCTGTTATGGTGTGGAGAAAGAGCCTGATACCGTGAAGCTTGCCAAGATGAACCTCTTGCTCAACAATGTGCGAGGCGAGATAACCGAGGCTAATTCTTTCTATAGCGACCCTTACAATGCCTTTGGGAGTTTCGACTATGTGATGGCAAATCCTCCTTTCAATGTGGATGAAGTGGTGTTTGAGAAGGTGGCAGATGATGCCCGATTCAATACCTATGGTGTGCCACGCAACAAGACCAAAGCTACCAAGAAGGCTTCGGATAAGAAGGAAACCGTGCCTAATGCCAACTATCTGTGGATAGGTTACTTTGCCACGGCTCTGAACGAGAATGGCAAGGCAGCTCTCGTCATGGCTAATTCGGCGAGTGATGCAGGTGGCTCGGAGTTGGAAATCCGCAAGAAGATGATACAGGATGGCATTATCAGTCAGATGGTTACCTTGCCAAGTAATATGTTCTCTACGGTTACGTTGCCAGCTACCCTTTGGTTCTTCAATAAGCAGCGCACCCACAAGGATGAGATTCTCTTCATCGATGCTCGCAATATCTTTACGCAAGTGGACAGGGCGCACCGCAAGTTCTCGGACGAGCAAATCAAGAACCTCGGTATCATCACTCGCCTCTATGAGGGTGATAGCGATGCTTTCTGGGCATTGGTTAACGAATATAAGGCAGAAGGTAAGCAGGAAGAGGTGGATTGGTTGCTCGAAAGATGGCCAGAAGGTACCTACCGAGATGTCATCGGTTTGTGTAAAGTAGAGAAGATAGCAGGTGAGGATGGCATTGAGGACAATGATTGGAGTCTCAATGCTGGTCGCTATGTCGGTGTTGTGATAGAGGACGATGGAATGACAGAAAGTGAGTTCCGTCAGGAAATGCTGTCTCTGAATGGTGAATTCTCTCTGCTCAGTGCTGAGGCTGCGGATTTGCAGAAGGAGATAGAGAAGAATATGAAGAACTTGTTTGGGGAGGAGTAGAGTATGGAGTATTCAAAAATTGGTGATATTTGTTTGAAAGTATGTAGTGGTGGAACTCCTACGAGTTCTAATCCTAATTATTATAATGGTGGAATTCCTTGGTTGAATACCAATGAAGTAAATTTCTGCAACATAGATTCAACGAATAAAACTATATCTCAAGAGGGATTGGAGCATTCGGCAGCGAAATACATTCCTGCTAATACGGTCATTGTAGCAATGTATGGAGTGACTGCTGGCAGATCTGCTATTGCAAAAATTCCATTAACGACAAACCAAGCTTGTTGTAATTTGGTGATAGATGCAGCCAAAGCTGATTATAGATATGTTTATTATTTTTTGAAGCAACAAAGCGACAATTTGAATAAACTAGCGAATGGTGGAGCACAGCAGAATCTCAATTCGCTTATAATCAAAAAGTATAAGATTGCTTTACCAAACTTGGAGGTTCAGCATCGTATAGCCTCCATTCTCTCCACATACGATTCTCTCATAGAGAACAATACCAAGCGTATTCGTCTTTTGGAGAAAATGGCAGAGAACCTATATAAAGAATGGTTCGTCCGCTTCCGCTTCCCTGGACATGAGAATGTGGAAATGGAGAATTCAAAATATGGCAAACTGCCAAAGACTTTTGAAATCGTAAAGATGAATGAAGTCTTTGATTACTACATTGGTGGTGGATGGGGAGAAGAAGAACGATCTGAAGGTTTCCCAGAAGAAGCAAGTGTTATAAGAGGGGCTGATTTTCCAAATATTTGGCATTATGATGTAAGTTCTTGTCCAAAACGTTATCATAAAGCTAAAAACTATAAGGCTCGTCAGTTGGAAGATGGAGATATAATCATGGAGATTTCTGGAGGAACTTCTGAGCAACCTGTTGGGCGTACAGTACTCGTTACAGAAGATTTGCTTGAAAGATTTCCAAATAAAAGATTAATCTGTGCTAGTTTCTGCAAACTCATAAGATTGAAGAAAGATGTCGTGTCTCCCTATTATTTCTATTATTGGATGAAGTTCTTGTATGATACGAGAATCATTGATAGATTTCAGTTGCAATCGACTGGTATTATCAATTTCAAGTTTGAGCCATTTCTGCGAAGAGGTGATGTTGTGTTACCTCCCAAAGAAGTAATGCTTGCTTTTGAGAAACAAGTAAGTCTATGCCATAAGGAAATGAATCAATTGGCTAAGCAAAACTCCCTCCTAGCTCGCCAGCGAGACCTCCTTCTCCCTCGCCTCATGTCGGGCAAGTTGGAAGTGAAGGAAGAGTTGTTGGAGTAAGTGAATAGGCGAGTTTGTGCCACTTGTGCCACTGTGCCATCGTGCCAAAGGGAAAATAAACAATGCCACGTGGCACAATGGCACTATTGGCACAAAAACATTGAAGCATATAGGATAGGTCTTCGAAACATATAGGAAAAGTCCTTTGAAGATATAGGTTATGTCGTTGAAAGATATAGCTTTGTCAGTCGCACAACAGCTGTTGTGCGCTCGTACATCAGCTGATGTGCACATGTCCAACACGTGTTGTGCACACGTCACCCAGCTGATGGGCGCAAACTTTACACTATAGCAACAGGCAAGTATAGATAACAACTAGCGTAATAATCATATAGAAACCAAGAATAAGCATATGAAGTCATTTATCAGTGAAGACCATATAGAGCAAGCCATCTGTAATCGACTTTCGCAGCCGGAATACGGATGGAAACGAATAGAGTGTAGCCCGGAATTGGAAGACCAAGACGAGGTGGCATCCACTGGACGTGCCAACCCGTCGGAGTGTATTCTGCCCGAAGTGTTCCTCTCTGCCTTGCACCGTCTGAATCCGCAGATAGACGATGAAATCTTGAAGAACATCCTCCAAGACTTCCGCAAGGATTATTCGGGTACCGATATGGTGGATACCAACTACAAGTTTTACAACCAGATAAGAAATGGCATCAAGGTGAAGACCCGCAACCAGCATCGTGAGGACTTCGACATCGTGAAGCTCATCGACTTTGATCATTCTGAGCGCAATGAGTTTCATTGTGTCAACCAGATGTGGATCAAAGGTCACTTCCGCTATCGCCGTCCCGATGTGCTCCTCTTCGTGAATGGACTGCCCGTGGTGTTTATCGAACTGAAAAACTCTACCGTCAAGATAGAGGAATCTTACAACAAGAACCTCGTATCTTATCGCAAGGACATCCCGAACATCTTTGCCATGAACCAAATCTGCGTGTTGAGCAATGGTTTGCAAACCAAGCTCGGTGCATGGAATGCAGGCTATGAGTTCTTCTTCGAATGGCTCAGGGTAAATAACGAAAAAGAGAAACTGAACAGGGAGGAGATCGCCGAACATGGACTGAGTATTCAGACCTTGATAGATGGTCTCTTCCGCAAGGAGCGACTCTTGGACTATATCGAAAACTTCGTGTTCTTCGATAACAAGCGCATCAAAATTATCGCCAAGAACCACCAGTATCTCGGCGTGAACAATCTGATGGAAACCGTGAAGCGCAGGGAGGAGCTGAAGGGTAAGCTTGGTGTCTTTTGGCATACACAAGGTTCGGGCAAGAGCTATTCGATGGTGATGTTCGTAAGAAAGGTGAAGCGCAAGTTGCATGGCAATTTTACCTTCTTGGTGATCACGGATAGGGATGACTTGGATACGCAGATACATAAGACCTTTGTGCGCACGGAGGTGGTGGGCGATAAGGAAGAATGCCAACCTAAGAATGCCGTGCAGTTGAGGGAGTTCCTCTCTGGCAATAAGCCGTTGGTGTTCACGCTTATCCATAAGTTTCAGTACGATAAGACCAAGAAATATCCCGTACTCTCCACTCGCAGCGACATCTTTGTATTGGTAGATGAGGCTCATCGCACCCAGTATAAGCAGTTGGCCGAGAATATGCACACCGGTTTGCCGAATGCCAACTACATCGCCTTTACCGGAACGCCACTCTTGGGCAGCAAGCGACTCACCAACCAATGGTTTGGCGATTATGTATCGGAATATAACTTCGCCCAAGCCATTGAGGATGGTAGCACCGTGCCGCTCTTCTATAGCCGAAGAGTGCCAGAGGTGGGCTTGACCAATGACTGGCTAGATACCGACATCGACCAAATCGTGGAAGATGAGAATCTCAACGACCGAGAAAAAGAACTCTTGGAGAACTCTTCCTCTCGCATCTTGGAGGTAATCAAGCGAGATGGCAGATTGGACCGCATAGCCAAGGACATCGCCCATCATTTCCCAAGACGAGGATTCTTGGGCAAGGGCATGGTGGTGAGTGTGGATAAATACACTGCCGTGAGGATGTATGACAAGGTGCAGAAGTACTGGGCAGAGGAGAAAAAACAACTCATCAAGGAGCGTAATGAGGCAAAAACGCATGATGAGCGTGTCGCTTTGAGTGAACGTCTCAGCTATATGAACAAGGTAGAGATGGCGGTGGTCATCAGTAAGGAAGATGGCGAGGAAGATAAGTTTGCCGCCCAAGGTCTCGACATCACGATGCATCGCAAGAAGATGGAGGCGATAACGCCCGATGGCAAGGACATCGAAGACCGCTTCAAGGATAAGGATGACCCTCTGAGCTTGGTCTTCGTCTGTGCCATGTGGCTCACGGGTTTTGATGTGCCATCGCTCTCCACGCTCTATCTCGACAAACCGATGAAGGGGCATACATTGATGCAAGCCATCGCTCGTGCTAACAGAGTATATCCTGGCAAGACGTGTGGCATCATCGTGGATTACGTGAATGTGTTCAAGTACATGCAGCAGGCTCTGTCTGACTATGCCTCTACGGATGATAACGCAGAATATCCTGCCAAGGACATCGAGCAGTTGATAGCCAACATCGACCAATGTGTCATGGAGACAGAGGCTTTCTTGTTGCAACTCGGCATCAAGCTGGCTGACATCATCGCCGAAGGAGAAACGCTCGACCAACTAGAGATGTTCCGAAAGGCATATAATCGAATCTTGGAGAAGGATGAGTGGAAAGACCGCTTCAAGGTATTGAGCAATCTGCTGATGAATCTCTATGATGCCGCCAAGCCAGAAATATTTGAGAGGGGTTGGTATAATGAGAAGTTTGCACCGATAGCTTATCTCAATGGTCTGTTTTGCAATCAGATAGATGACGAGAAGTTGCGAAAGGCGAAGTTGAGAATGGCTGAGGCTCTCGACCAGAGTGTGTCGGCGTATGCTTCCGATGGTATGGCTTCATCGGAGATTCAGCCTCAGGCTACGTATGGCATCCATCAAGGTAAGGTCATTGACCTCAGTAAGTTGGATGTGGATGCATTGCGCAAGGAAATCAACAGCACTCCTTATAAGGCGTTGGAGATAGATGACCTACGTGCCTTCATCGAGCGAACCTTGAAGCAGTTGATTAACAAGAACTGCACTCGTATCACATTCTCTCAGCGATATAAGAGTATCATCGACCGATATAATGCTGGTGGTAGTGAGAATGAGGACTATTACGAGAAGCTGCTTCAGCTCATCGCTGACTTGAAGAAGGAGCAGAGTCGCACCACGGATATGGGATTGGAGGAAGAGGAACTCGAAATCTTCGACCTTTTGAGGTCTGACCGCAAGTTGACCAAGGAGGAAGAGCAAAAGGTGATATTGGCTGCCAAGAATCTCTATCAGAAGTTGTTGGCAGAGAAAGAGAAGGTGCTGGTGGTGGATTGGTATAAGGATGAACAGCCTCGCCATCAGGTGTTTGCCTTGATACAAACTTCGCTCAATGACGATTTGCCGATGAGTTACGACCGAGTGTCATTCAATGACAAGACTCATCTGCTGTTCAATCATTTCGTGGATATGGCAGTGCAAGGGTATGGATGGGTAGCGTAAGGCTACCCATTCTTTATTTCTCGTAAATCAAAAAATCTTGCTTAAGTCTTGTATCAGCCACTTCCATACAGGCAATACCTCGATGGTCTTGCCATTTACTTCCACAGTTTCCTCGGTATCATAGCTTAAAATCAGGAGACGTTGGCAATCCAAAACCTTGGTGAATTTTATCAATGCGGAGCTTTCTCGTTGCCAGGTCTCATCAGTCTTATGAGGATTGTAGCTTACCTGTATCGCCAAGGCAGCATCTGGAATGTAGAAATCTACCTCAATGTTTCGGTTATAGAAGAACACTCGCTCGTCTATGCCATATCGGCGGATGAGTTCCATGGCTACCATGTTCTCTAAGAGGGAAGTGTCGATATCCAATGCCAAGATACTGATGATGCCGTTATCCACAAAGTAGTACTTCGGGTTGGTCTCACGATTGGTGAGGTTGTCTGCGATGTTCTTGATGGGATATATCAGAAAGGCATCCTTTGAGTACTCTATGTAGTTGATGATAGTAGCTTTTCCTAACTTAGCACCAGTTGAGGCTATGATATTAGAAAGGCGGGTGAAAGAGGTGGGCTGTTTGACACTCTCTGCCATCTTTCTAAACAGAATACGGAGTGAGAACAGGTTGTCTATCTTGTTGCGAGTTGCTATATCGCCAATGTATATCTTCTGATAAACGCTATTGAGGTAATCTCGTTTGGATGCAAGTTGTGCTCCCTCTGGGAAACCACCAAAGCGGAAATACTCTGCAAAATATCTCTGTACATCAGCTCTGCCAGAAGTGGTTGCAATGTTCATGTCATCGTATGGGATATTATTAGCAGAAAGGTATTCGCTGAAACTATAAGGCAAGATATGCTTGGTAATGTATCTACCTCCTAATGTGGTAGCTACGTCACTGCTCAGCATCTTGGCATTGCTGCCAGTTATATATACTCTATATTTGTTGTCTGCCAATCGTCGGGCGAACTTATCCCATCCCTCGATGTTTTGGATTTCATCAAGGAATAGTATAGGGCGTTGTGCAGACATCATGCCATGAACCTCAAGGATAAGATTGAGTTCTTGGGCTGTCATTCCAATGAGTCGCTCATCCTCAAAGTTGATATATAGCATCGAGTCCCAAGTGATACCTTTTTTTAGGTTGTCTTGGATCTGCTGATAGAGCATGAATGATTTCCCTGCTCTTCGAACACCAATAAGCACATAGTTGGCGAAGTCTTCCTTCTCTATGTTTCGATGAACGACTTGCTGGCTTTCTATCTCTTTTCGATTCTCCAAAAGAATCTCTTTGATGGTCTCTTTTTCTATCATAATTGCAATATTGTTCTATTCGTAGAACAAAAATACAATAATTTTGTTTTATCTACAAAACAAAATGATGATTTTTGCGTATTTTAACGCAAATTATTCATTTCAGCCTTCTTGCTTCTTAAAACATAGGCAAATTCTCTTCGAAAAATACACTTTTCAATCTTCTTTTGCTGATATTGCCTAAAAAAATCGTAACTTTGCAGCCGCATTTATGAATAAGGTATTAAGTATCTCTATAAAAGGATGACAATGAATTTGAGCGAATTGGCGCGCAAGCGAGTGGCGGTAGCCGCCTATTATTTTGTGCCGGGAGTGGTGTTTGCCAGTTGGGCAAGCCGTATCCCGGATGTAAAACATCTGTTGCACTTGGGCAACGGACAGTTGGGGTCGGTACTCTTTGCCATCCCCATCGGACAACTTCTGATGATGACTTTCTCTGGCATCTTGGTGAGCAAGTTTGGTAGCAAGAAGATGCTCGTGGTATCGGAAGTGTTTTATGCCTTGGCATTGCTGAGCATCGGTTTCAGCCATACCGTCTTTCATCTCATTCTCAGTTTGGTGGCTTTCGGAATGATGGCGAATCTGATGAATATCGCCACCAACACGCAGGCATGTTTCTTGGAAAAGATGTATGGCAGGAACATCATGTCTTCCTTCCATGGCTTGTGGAGCTTGGGAGGATTTGCGGGAGGTATCGTCGGTTCCATCTTTGCCAGTACCTCGCTTCCTATCCCTGTGCATTTCGACAGTATCTTGGTGATGTCCCTCCTCGTGATAGCCATCGGCTTGCGTTATCTCGTAGATGACCAGACGGCAAAGGCGGAGGAAGAGGAAGTGCCGAAGTTCTCATTCCGTACCATCGACCCAACGCTGTTCTTGCTCGGACTGATGGGATTCGGTGGTATGTTTTGCGAGGGGACGGTCTATGACTGGAGCAGTGTGTATTTCTCTTCGGTGGTGAAACCCGATGAGGCTTTCATCCGTGCCGGATATGTGGCAGGTATGGGAGCGATGACACTCGGACGATTCCTTGCCGATGGTTTCGTTACGAAATATGGTCCTAGCAAGGTGTTGAAGACTTGTGGAGCCTTGATTGTCGTCGGCTTGTGGATGGCGGCAGCCTTGCCTTACCTCATCACAGCCACCTTGGGCTTCTTGCTCGTAGGTTTCGGTATCTCTTCTTCCGTGCCTATCTGCTATAGCATCGCTGGCAAGCTCGGCACGATGAAGGCGAGCATTGCCATCACCATCGTGTCGAGCATCAGTTTCTTCGGATTCTTGGTAGGTCCTCCTGTCATCGGATGGCTCTCTGAGGCAACTGGTCTTCGCATTGCCATCAGCATCGCCGCCTGCTTCGGCTTGTTTATCGCCTTTATTGCAGGGAAGGTTAGTAAAAGAGTGTAAAAATTAAAATGTACAAGGCAATGCGGAGAGCTGATACATGATGGTCTTAGCCATGCGCTCATGTCCGGCATCATTTGGATGCAAGCGATCGTGCTCAGTGCTCTTGAAGAGTTTGGATCCTTCGTCACAAAGTGGGAAAAGACCAGAGACGGAGTTGAGGTCGATGACTGGCACTGCCCAGACGTTTCCTGCTTCCTTGACGGCGTTGACATATTCATCGAGGAAGAGTCCACGCATGTTCTCGTAGTTCTCGTCAGGCTGGATATTCTTGTCGTTAGGGTCGAAGATGGCACGATGGATAGGTGTCATCAGCACGATTTGCTTGTTGGGATACATCTGCTTGAGCTTTGACATGGCGATGTTGATGCGTCCTTTCAAGGTGTTCTTGTCCATCACGAAGTGGCGATGGCGACGGGTAACCACTTGGCTTGGGCGACCGATGGCTGCTCTTACGGAGTCCAAGGTCTCTGTGTACCATTCGCCGATAGGCACACCATGGTTGTAGTCGTTGGTACCCATGAGGATGAGGATAGCATCGAAGTCGTCGCCGTGCTCTTCCTTCAACTTGTCTGCCTGGCGAGGGATGTCGTTCCATTCTCTTCCGCTCACACCATAGACGTATGGAGTGATGCCGAGCATATCTTCCAAGAATCCCCAGTATTTCTTTTTAGAACCATTGTTGCGTGGGTCGGTGATGGAGTCGCCAAAGTAAGCCACTCGCTTTCCTTTCCAAGGATGCTGGAGAGCCTTGAAGATTTTTTCTTTCTCTGCGATTTCTTTCTTTGTCATCGCCTTTTGGGCGAAGGTAGGCATCGCCAAGGTAAGGCTGAGTGCCATGAGGATAAGTGTTTGTTTCTTCATCTTTGTTGCTTGTTTTATGTCCTAAAGCTTTTGTTTTGTTTGTTTCATTTGCAAAAGTACACCTTATTTTTGAGATAATACTTAGTTTTAGTTCAAAAAAGTATCAAATAGTAAAAATTTGTACAATCTTACTTGTTGTTATTCGTCAATTCCTATTATCTTTGCACTAAAATTTACACTGATAGACAGAAAAGAACGCTACCAGAGTTTGCGTATCATATGTAGGGAGGTAAAAATAAAAAAGTCCCGATGTTTTTGGAAAAAGGTCGGGATGTTTTTAGAGAAGTGTAACGAGGTAAAAATGAAAGCCTAGAGAGAAAATGCAAACGTCGTGAAGTGACGGAAAATGCTGGGCTATGAGAAAAAATATAAAGGTCGAGAGTCTTTTGAAATAGACTCCCGACCTTTTGCTGTTTTATACTTTTGCTTTCAGCTTCTTTTGCTGTTTTATACTTTCAGCTTTCAGCTTCTTTCGCTCTTTCAACTTTCAGCTTTCGCTTCTGAACCAGTTGTATTCTTTCGATTTCTAAAAGACGACAGTCGTCTTTCTCTTACAGGAACAAACTTCCTATTTGGAAGACCAGGGCTGATACTACCCATGCTAGGAGCGTGGTGTAGCCGGCGGCGAAGCCTGCCCATTTCCAACTGCCCGTCTCGCCCTTGATGGCTGCTATCGTGGCGATGCAAGGGAAGTAGAGCAATACGAAGAGGAGGAAGCAATAGGCGGTGAGCGTTGCCTTGGATGCTGCCTCGGCATCGCTGTAACCGTAGGTCTTCTTCAAATCAGAAGTCATCTGCTTCTTCAAAACCTCGTATTTTCCGTCTTCATCGTTGTAATCCTGATCGTCAGAGAAACTGTCGTTGTTGCTGTAGAGCACACCCATCGTTGAGGCTACAATCTCCTTGGCACCCACACCGGATACCAAGCCCACATCCAGTTTCCAGTCGAAACCCTGTGGGGTAAAGATAGGCTCGATGGTCTTACCGATTCTGCCGATATAGCTCTGCTCCTGCTGTGCCTGGGTATCAAGTTCCTCATTGTGAGGGAAGTAGCCCAAAGCCCAGACGATGATACTTGCCACGAGGATGATACCACCCATCTTCTTGAGATACTGCTTGCCTTTCTCCCAAGTATGGCGACCGATCGCCTTCCAGGTAGGGAAACGGTAAGGTGGCAACTCCATCACGAATGGGGTATCCTCGCCCTTGATAACGAAACTGGCGAAGATGCGGCTCAGTATCACTGCCATGAAGATGCCCACGAGATAGAGTGAAATCATGATGAGCGAGCGATATTGCAAGGCGAAGAACGTACCGATGACCATGATGTAGATAGGCAGACGAGCCGAACAACTCATCAAAGGCAATATCAACATCGTTATCAGTCGGGAGCGATGACTCTCGATGGTTCTCGTCGCCATCACCGCTGGCACATTACAGCCGAAGCCCATAATCAGTGGGATAAACGACTTGCCGTGCAAGCCCATCTTGTGCATCAACTTATCCATGATGAAGGCGGCACGAGCCATGTAGCCCGAATCCTCCATGTAGGAGATGAAGAAGTAGAGGATAAGAATCTGCGGCAGGAACACGATGACGGCTCCCACACCACCGATGACACCATCGATGAGCATATCCTTGATAGGACCATCTGGCATATACGTGCTGATGGTATCACCTAGCCAAGCTACACCGTCCTCAATCCATCCCTTTGGAATCTCGCCCAAAACGAAGGTGGCGGAGAACATGATGAAAAGCAAGAGGATGAAGATAGGGAAGCCCACGTATCTGTTGGTGATGACACGGTCGATGAGGTGAGTCACTTGATAGGTGTCCTTCGCCGTACCGGTTTCATATCCCGCCTCTTGCAATGCACCATGGATGAAACCATACTTGGCATCCATGATGGCGGTCTCGCTATCTTCTTGTGTCTCTTCCTTCACACGCTTGGCAGCCTCGTCGCGAGCGGCAAAGATTTCCTTTGCAGAGTTGAGATGGCTCACATATTCCTCGGCGTGCTTGTCATTCTCCAAGAGTTTGATAGACAAGTATCGGGTGGAGTAGCGTTGGCGGATGCTGTCATCTGCCTTCAGATACTTCTGGATATGTTCGATGCCATGCTCTATCTCATGTCCGTGGTTGATATGGATATGACGATAGTGCGAAGTGCTATCTTCCTTGCCTTCATAGAGTTCGATGATGGTCTCGAAGAGTTTATCTACTCCTCGTCCATTGGTGAACACAGTAGGAATCATGGAGATTCCGAAGAGCTCGCCTAGTTTGTCGTAGTCGATGTTGTCACCACGTTTCTCGGTCTCATCAAACATGTTGAGCGCACAAACCATACGGATGTGCATATCTATCAACTGAGTGGTGAGATAGAGGTTACGCTCCAGGTTGCTGGTATCGATGACATTGATGACAATATCCGGTGTATGCTCGATGAGTTGCTTGCGAACATAGAGTTCCTCTGGCGAATAGGCGGAGAGGGAATAGGTGCCTGGGAGATCGACCAGGTTGAAATGATAGCCGTTGTAATCGGCTTCGCCCACCTTGGCATCCACGGTGACACCACTATAGTTGCCCACACGTTCGTGAGCACCCGAAGCAAAGTTGAAGAGGGAAGTCTTTCCACAGTTAGGATTGCCCACTAACGCCACGTTGATGACGTGGTGCAAGCGGTCTGCCTCTTTCTCGGCAACGAGCATCTTGTCGCCCAAGGCTTGCTCGTCGGCTTCCTTGCTATCTACTATTTGTGAGTCCTTGACCTGTTCTCTGCCTTCAAAGTCTGCTTTGTTGAGTTCACTATCGTTTTTTGCATCGTTTACGGAGACGACCTCGATATGGTCAGCCTCGCTGTGTCGGAGTGACACCTCGTAGCCCATGATTTTATATTTCACTGGGTCTTGGAGTGGGGCGTTGAGAAGTACTTCTACCTTCTTGCCCTTGATGAATCCCATCTCGATGATTCTCTTTCTGAAACCACCGTGACCGGACACCTTGACGATGACGCCACTTTCTCCTGTTTTGAGTTCTGATAATCTCATACCTTATTATATTATATTTCGGCTGCAAAATTACTAATAATTATTTGCAACTGGGTAGCAATGATGTTATTAAAAACAAAAATACCTAGAAATGATGAGAGTATCATCAAATCTAGGTATTCTTATCATTATTTCTTGTGATTTTGATGCGCCTTCGCAGGGCATCTCGTCAGTATTAAATCTTAGATGTTTCTGCCGTGGCAGTTCTTGAACTTCTTGCCACTACCGCATGGACATGGGTCGTTAGGGCGTGGCATGCGCTCTGCACGGTAAGGAATGCGAGGCTGACCTGCACCCTCACGAGTGTCTTGGTTGGCTGCTGCCTGTTGTGCGGCACGCTCAGCACGCTCACGCTCCTCGTCGATGTCAACCTTAGACTCTACGTAGTTCTGCTGTGTGCGCTGCTCTGGAGCTGCCTCCTGAACAGGTTGCTCCTGCTCGATAACTGGAATCTGACCACGCATCAAGATGCTGGCGATACGGTCGTACATATCATTGATCATAGCATCCCAAACCTTGGCACTCTCCAACTTGAAGATCAAGAGAGGATCCTTCTGCTCGTAGCTTGCGTTCTGTACAGAGTGCTTCAACTCATCGAGCTTGCGGAGGTTCTCCTTCCAGTCATCATCGATGATGTGGAGTACCACGCTCTTCTCAAACTCCTTGACTACGCTCTTGCACTCAGACTCGTAAGCCTCCTTGAGGTTGCAAGGAATCTGGTACATACGCTTGCCATCTGTCAATGGAACCATGATGCGCTCGAAACGATCGCCTTGGTTCTCGAACACCTGCTTGATGATAGGGAGGGCAGTCGTCTGGATGCGGTCGGTCTTGCGCTTGAAGGAAGCCATAGCCTCCTGGAATGCACGCTCAGCCAAATCCTCTGGCTTACCGGTCTCATACTCCTCGGCACTGAATGGAATCTCCATGGCGAGTACTCTCAAGAACTCCTCCTTGGCACCCTCGAAGTCGTTGTTGTTGACGATGTTCAGCACACGGTCCCAGATGATGTTGACGATATCCATACCGATACGCTCACCCATCAAGGCGTGGCGACGCTTCTCGTAGATAACAGTACGCTGACGGTTCATCACGTCATCATACTCCAAGAGGTGCTTACGGATACCGAAGTTGTTCTCCTCTACCTTGCGCTGAGCACGCTCGATGCTCTTGCTGATCATAGGACTCTCGATACGCTCACCATCCTCGAAGCCGAGGCGGTCCATTACCTTGGCGATACGCTCGCTGGCGAAGAGACGCATCAACTTATCCTCCAATGATACGTAGAATACTGAAGAACCTGGGTCACCTTGACGACCGGCACGACCACGAAGCTGACGGTCAACACGGCGGCTCTCATGACGCTCTGTACCGATGATGGCAAGACCGCCTGCAGCCTTAACCTCAGGAGTCAACTTGATATCGGTACCACGACCTGCCATGTTGGTAGCGATGGTGACGGCACCCTTGCCATTGGTTGAGCGACCTGCCTCGGCTACGATCTGAGCCTCCTGCTGGTGCAACTTGGCATTCAATACGTTGTGAGGGATGTTACGCATCTTCAACATCTTGCTCAACAACTCTGATATTTCGACAGAAGTAGTACCTACCAAGACTGGGCGGCCTGCATTACGCATCTCCTCAATCTCGTCGATAACGGCACGATACTTCTCACGAGCTGTCTTATATACACGATCGTCCAAGTCCTTGCGGGCGATAGGACGGTTGGTAGGAATCTCCACTACATCGAGCTTGTAGATGTCCCAGAACTCACCAGCCTCTGTACTTGCTGTACCGGTCATACCAGAGAGCTTGTGGTACATACGGAAGTAGTTCTGAAGAGTGATGGTGGCGAAGGTCTGTGTGGCAGCCTCTACCTTGACGTGCTCCTTAGCCTCGATAGCCTGGTGCAAACCATCGCTCCAACGACGACCATCCATGATACGACCTGTCTGCTCATCGACAATCTTCACCTCGCCATCCATGACAACATACTCGTCGTCCTTGTTGAACATGGTGTAAGCCTTCAAGAGTTGCTGCAAGGTGTGAACACGCTCACTCTGTACGCCATAGTGAGCCATCAACTCATCCTTCTTGTCCAAGCGAGCTTGGTCGTCCAAGTCGGTACGTGCCTCCAACTCACTCAACTGTGTAGTGATGTCTGGCAACACGAAGAGTTCCTTATCGTTTACCTGCTTAGCCAACCAGTCTGTACCCTTGTCGGTCAAGTCGGCTGAGTTCAACTTTTCATCTACAACGAAGTACAAAGGCTCTACAGCCTTAGGCATCTCACGGTTGTTGTTTGCCATGTAGTACTCCTCAGTCTTCAACAAACCAGCCTTGATACCTTCCTCAGAGAGGTACTTGATCAATGGCTTGTTCTTAGGAAGCGCCTTAAATGAACGATAGAGTGCCAAGAAACCTGCATCCAAGAGCTCCTGGTTCTTGGTCTTGGTACCTTCGCCAATCTTCTGCTTAGCCTCGGCGAGCAACTCAGTAGCCTGCTTGCGCTGAACCTCATAAAGGCGCTCTACCAATGGCTGATACTCCTCGAACATCTGGTCATCACCCTTTGGAATAGGACCAGATATAATAAGAGGTGTACGGGCATCGTCGATCAACACGGAGTCAACCTCATCGACGATGGCATAGTTGTGCTGGCGCTGAACCAAGTCGGCAGGACTGGTAGCCATGTTATCACGCAAGTAATCGAAACCGAACTCGTTGTTGGTACCGAAGGTGATATCAGCCATGTATGCCTTGCGACGAGCATCGGAGTTAGGACGGTGCTTGTCGATGCAATCTACAGAGAGACCATTGAACATATAGAGAGGTCCCATCCACTCAGAGTCACGCTTAGCCAAGTAATCGTTGACAGTTACGACGTGAACACCATTGCCGGTCAAGGCATTCAAGAATACAGGACAGGTACCAACGAGGGTCTTACCCTCACCAGTAGCCATCTCGGCAATCTTGCCTTGGTGCAAAACAACACCACCGAAGAGCTGAACGTCGTAGTGGATCATTTCCCACTTGAGGTCATTGCCACCTGCAGTCCAGTGATTGTGGTAGATAGCCTTGTCACCATCGATGGTGATGAAGTCGTTGGCTGGGTTGGCTGCCAACTCACGGTCGAAGTCGTTGGCTGTAACCACAGTTTCCTCGTTCTCTGCGAAACGGCGAGCGGTATCCTTGACGATGCTGAAAGCTGTAGGCAAAACCTCGTTGAGGGCAACCTCATACTTGTCGAGTGCTTCCTTCTCCAACTTGTCGATCTGGTTGAAGATAGCCTCACGCTCGTCGATAGGAGTATCCTCAATCTTAGCCTTGAGTTCTGCTATCTTAGCCTTTTCTTCCTTGGCAGCTGATTGTACATACTGTTGGATTTCTTTTGTTTTAGCACGGAGTTCGTCATTGCTCAAGGTCTTGATATTTTCATATTCTGCCTTAATCTTCTCTACGATTGGCTGAATCAACTTCATGTCACGAGTTGACTTGTTGCCGAACAATGACTGGAGAAATTTGTTAAAGTTCATTGTATATTTATCTTTTTTATTGTTATTCGATGTTGTACTTTGTTTGAAATTGGTTGCAAATTTACGAAAAATATCTGTAAATCAGCAATCTTTCATCAAGAAAAGCCCGATAGGAGGGTATATTCCTTGATTTTGCTTACATTTTGACAGTGAAAGTGTCGGGTCCTCGAATAACAATGCTGCCGTATGGCGCACGATACTTGTGTGCCACGGCTGGGTAAAAACAAATATAACGTGTATGGTCTGTCAGATTGTCAGAAGCATCGGCTGACAGAAGTGCCGATGATAGGTGGTATGTCGTCTTGATGGACTCATCCTCTGAGGCTTCCTTGATGGCTTTGATGACGCAAAGGAGGTCTTCCTCCAACGCCTTCGCCTCCGGTTGCTGGATGAATTCGTCGTAGGATATATCCGTGAGCGCAAACTTCAGTGCCTGCTGATAAGTCTGCGCTTCCATGCCTGTTGCCGCAAGGACAACCAGAAGGGCTGTGATATATCTATTTACCATCATTCTTTGTTTGTCTTTTGTTTGTATTATGGCATTCTAATGCTTGCTTTGTTATTGCTTAATGCTTCAATTGGTAGACTGCCATTTTCAATGCGTACCTCATTAGCAAAGATAATGCCAAGATGATCATGCCCTCGGCGTAATCCTGCCATATTTGCATGAAGAGGGAGATGACGAGCAAGGTGCCCCATACATTATAGTACCAGTGCATTCCGCCTTTTCTCATCCTCTTGCTCACCTTGTAAACGAAGAGGAGATTGAGAGGGTTGAGTATCAACATTTGGAAGTTGACCTGCACGGTAGGGTGTTGTGAGAATACCATTGCCAATAAGATGAGTCCTGGCAGTCCTGTGGCGATTAGCAACAGGGTGTCCATCCACCAAAAGTTCTTCTTCTTTGCCACTTCGCATGCAGTAATGAGGACGATGAGAATAGCCAAGATGACTGACACCATGCGGGGAGTGATGCTTTCCGTAGTGGTGACCTCTGCTTGTGGGGCAACTATGTAGAACGTGCTATCTACCAACTTGATGTATGGCGTTTTAGTCGGATAGACATTCACGAGCTTGCCTTGCTGGACTGTGTCTTTTCTTGCTTCGACCTCGAAGTCGTTGTAGAGATTCTCAGGTAAGAACTCCCATTCCTCCTTGTTGATAGGAAGGTCGGACTGGTAACCCAAAAGGAGGTCGTTGCCGAATCGTGCCCATCTGTGGTTCTCATTCCATCTGTGAATTTCTTCTCTGTAGGTGGAGTGCGCATCCACGTTCTTGAAGTCGGTGGTGTGGTAGGCAAGATGCTGGATAATCATATTGCGTGCCCTTGTCGTACAGTTGTCGTAGAAGAAATTGTAGCGATAGGTACGGTTAGCCTCTTGATTGTTCTCGTCGATAGCGGTGAGTATCTTCCATTTCTCGTCTCTAGTGAGTGCCAGTCTTTGTTGCTTCACCCATCTTCCCTCGTAGGTGTATTCAGCGATGAAATGCTGCATCGGGAAGACTCCTATCTGGTAGTCGGTGAGACCGAATACGAAACGAAGGATAAAGAAATCTTGTTGGAAAGAGAACATGCCCCAGTTGACGGCGAGGTCGGTGCCATGTACCTTGTCCTCTATGCGGAGAGCGGTATGACCATAGTATGACCATACCTCTTGTCCTGGTCCGCAAGTCAGGAGAGATATATCTACAGAGTCTAACCATGTGGGGGCTAGACCAGGGATGTTGCTAGTTTCGGATTGGGCGTTAGTTGCCCCAGCAGAAGATTCTTTTGAGTGATTACCTGGAAAATCCTGCGCAGCCGCGTTAGTCGTTAAAATGATTAACAAAACGGCTAAAATTGCTCTAAAAATGTACTTAAAACGTTTCACGATGCAAAAATACCTTATTATTTTGGATTTTCCTTCTTTTTTCTCGTTTTTTTTCAATACTTTTGCACTCTGAATATAATTTTGACTGATTTATACTAAATGAGAAAGCTTATCTTAGCAACCCTTTTGTTGGGTTCGACTCTTATGGTAAATGCCCAAAGTGGTACTAATTCTCCATACAGCCAGTATGGTCTTGGCGTGTTGTCTGACCAAACTTCTGGTTTCAATCGTGGTATGAATGGCGTGGGTCTTGGTTTTCATGAGCACAACCAAGTCAACTATTTGAACCCGGCTTCCTATTCCAATATAGATTCTTTGTCTTTTATTCTTGATGCTGGTATCTCCGGACAGATTACCAACTTCAATGAGAATGGTGTGAAGAAGAATGCCAAGAATGCTAACTTCGAGTATGTGGTAGCTGGTTTGCGAGTTGCCAAACACGTCGGTGTCAGCTTCGGTATCCTTCCTTTTACCAATGTGGGATATAATTATACCAGTACGGGTAAGGTAGGTACTAACTTCGATGGTGCTACCTATACCAATACTTATAATGGTGAGGGTGGACTTCATCAGGTATATGTCGGTGCTGGTTGGATGCCAGTGAAGGGCTTCTCTATTGGTGCCAATGTAAGTTATGTTTGGGGTGATTACAATAAGTATGCTAGCAATGCTTATAGTAATTCCAACTATAATACTTTGACTCGTACCTATTCTACACAGGTAAACAGCTATAAGATTGACCTCGGTGTACAATATACAGCTAAGGTGGCTAAGAAAGATTGGTTGACCGTGGGTGCGACTTTCTCTCCTGGTCATAACCTAGGCGCATCTGCTGATATGAGCGTGATTTCCAACAACTCTCAGACGGGTACTGCTGATACAGCCGCTTTCGCTATCGACAAGGCTTTCAAGCTTCCTAATATGTATGGAGTGGGTTTGATGTGGAATCATGCAGACCAGTGGAAGGTAGGCTTCGATTACACTTTGCAGCAGTGGGGTAACACCGATTATCCTGCTGTCTATAAGAGAGTGGATGATGAAAGAGAAACTTACAATGTGGGTGGTGAATATACCAATCGCTCTAAGTTCAATCTCGGTATGCAGTATTGCTATGGCGAGTATAACCGTCACTTCTTCAAGCGTATTAGATACCGTGCCGGTGTCAGCTATGCCACACCTTATTTCAAGGTGAATGGAAATGATGGTCCTAAGGAACTGTCTGTTAGCGCAGGTTTCGGCATTCCTATTGTCAATGGTTACAACCGCCGTTCTTTCTTGAACATCAGCGGTCAGTGGGTGAAGAGTTCTGCCAAGGATTTGATTTCAGAGAATACCTTCCGTCTTAACATTGGATTTACTTTCAATGAGGAGTGGTTCAGAAAGTGGAGAATGAAGTAATTCTCCTCTCTTTTGGTATGAAAGTCAAGTAAGTGTCTTACATATATAATAATGTATAGATTAAGAAACGTATTTTTCGGAGGGTTGATGCTCTTGTTCATGGAGGCTTGCCAGGAACAGGTGGAGCATACTGCGCCTGCTATCCTCGCCAAGGACTCGGTGGCGATGATGACTTCGTATGGCGTCAATACGCTTGTCAGCGACTCTGGAGTGATGAAATATCGCATTGTCACGGAACGATGGGAGGTCAATACTGCCAAGAATCCGTCACGTTGGACTTTCGAGAAAGGTATCTTGCTCGAACAGTTTGATGAGACTTTTCATATCAATAGCTATATCCAAAGTGATACGGCTTACTATTTTGACCAACTGAAGGTGTGGAAACTCTATGGGCGAGTACGTATATTGACCAAGGATGGACTCCGTTTCACCAGCGAACAACTCACTTGGGACCAAAACAAGCATGAACTTTCCAGTGATGTGTTTAGTAAGTTGGTTACCCCTGAAAGAACACTGCAGGGGTCTCATTTTTGGAGTGATGAGAAGATGACAAGATACTTCGTGAGCAATTCGAAAGGTAGCTTCGAGAAGGGTGATGTGGCTGGTACTCAGAATGATACTTTGAGTTCGCAACCTGATTCCGTTAAGCGGAATATGCGCCCTCAGGCTACACCGAGAAGTGCGACGAATTCTGTCCCGCTCATGCACTAATATAACAATATAGACAATGGAACAAGTAGGTGTTAGTCTTATAATTGGTATTATTATTACAATGGTCTTCTCCGCTTTCTTTAGCGGAATGGAGATTGCTTTTGTCTCTTCCAACCGTATGTTGGCAGAGATGGATAAGGAGAGAAACGGCTTTACGCAGCGTATCATCTCCCTCTTTTATGCCCATCCTAATGGCTTCGTCAGCACCATGTTGGTGGGCAACAATATCGCTCTTGTTATCTATGGTATTCTGATAGCTCGTCTTTTCGACAATACGATATTCGCAGGTATGGATGCAGGATTTACGGTGCCTGCTGATACCATATTATCTACTTTGATTGTGCTTTTCACCGGCGAGTTCCTTCCAAAGACTTTGTTCAAGGCAAACCCTAACCGCTTGTTGGCGGTGTTTAGTCCGTTTGCTTATATCTGCTATGTGGTCTTGTGGCCGATTAGCAAGTTCAGTACTTTCTTGAGCAAGGTGATTCTTCGTGTATTCGGTTTGAAGATGGATGATGAGAGTGCTGATGATGGCTTCTCAAAGGTGGATTTGGACTATTTGGTTCAGTCAAGTATCGACAATGCAGAGAAGGATTCCGACATCAATGACGAGGTTAAGATATTCCAGAATGCCTTGGATTTCTCTGATACCAAGGTGAGGGACTGTATGGTGCCTCGTACCGAGATTCAGGCGGTGGATTGGGATGCCTCCTTGGAAGAGTTGCAACAGAAATTTGTGGAGAGTGGCAACTCTAAGATTGTTGTTTATAAGGAGGACATCGACCATATCGAGGGTTATATCCATAGCTCCGAACTCTTCCGCAGTCCTAAGAAATGGCAAGACCATATCCGCACCATGCCTTTCGTGCCAGAGACGATGCAGGCACAGAAACTGATGAAGATATTCTTGCAGCAGAAGAAGACGCTTGGTGTTGTCGTAGATGAGTTTGGAGGTACCAGTGGACTGGTTAGTTTGGAGGACATCGTGGAGGAAATCTTTGGTGACATCGAGGATGAGCACGACTCTACGAAATATGTTGCCAAGCAAACAGCAGATGGAGATTATCTCCTGTCGGCTCGTTTGGAGATAGACAAAGTAAACGAGATGTTTGACTTAGACTTGCCTGAGAGCGACGAGTACATGACCATAGGCGGTTTGATACTCCATGAATATCAGAGTTTTCCAAAGCTCAATGAGGTCGTGAAGTTCGACAAATATGAGTTTAAGATTATCAAATCCACCTCTCGCAAGATAGAGTTGGTACAGTTGCATATTTTGTAAAGAATATCAATGAGATACGTCAAAAAGCACTTATTCCTGTGGATAAGTGCTTTTATTCTTTCCTTTTTTGCTACTTTTTGCTACTGTATGACAAAAAAGGTGGCAAAAAATTCCCTTATTTGCGATTTTCTTTGTATTTTTGCAGTCAATTGGCTACTAGTCATCTGTTTTCCCAAGGAAACGTTGTCGAGCCATCTTAGAAACAAAGAAAATAAAACAATAAAAAATAAAAACAAAAAAGTAATGGCAGCATTAGGAACAATTCGAAAAAGAGGTGTCATTCTGGTATGTATTATCAGTTTCGGCCTCTTCGCATTCATCGCTGAGGAAGCTTTCCGTTCTTGTGATTCTGCAAAGAACAACGAACGTCAGCAAGTCGGTGAGGTGTATGGTGAGAAAATCAATGTGCAGGAATTCCAGAAGCTCGTTGATGAGTACACCGAAGTGATTAAGATGCAGCAGGGACAAGACAATCTCCCTGAGGAGCAGATGAACCAAGTAAAGGACATGGTTTGGAACTCTTACGTACAGAACAAGATCGTGGCTCACGAGGCAGAGAAACTTGGTCTTACCGTAACAGACGCCGAACTTCAGGACATCTTGAAGACAGGTACCAACCCAATGCTTCAGCAGACTCCTTTTGTCAATCAGCAGACAGGTCGTTTCGACGTAGCTTCTTTGCAGAAGTTCTTGGCTGATTACAAGGCTCAGAAGGCTAATCCTTCAGCTAATGGTCAGATGATGGAGCAATATACCAAGATTTACAACTATTGGTCATTCATCGAGAAGACACTTCGTCAGCAGACTTTGGCTCAGAAGTATCAGTCTTTGCTCGCACACTGCTTCCTTTCAAATCCTGTAGAGGCTAAGATGGCTTTCAAGGAGGAGAACGAGGAGAGCAAAATCCAGTTGGCAGCTTTCCCTTACTCAGACATCCAGGATGATAAGGTGAAGGTAGAGGAGAGCGACTTGAAGGCTAAGTATGATGAGTTGAAGGCTCGTTTCAAGCAGCCTGTTGAGACTCGCGACATCAAGTTCGTTGATGTTCAGGTGAGTGCTTCTCAGGCAGACCGCTCTGCTATCAACAAGGAGATGGCTGGTTTCCACGATCAACTCGTAGCAGCTGCTGATCCTACTGAGGTAGTACGCAAGGCTGCATCTACAGTTTCTTACTTGGGTCTCCCTGTCAGCAAGCAGGCTTATCCACAAGACATCGCTGCTCAGCTCGATTCTATGAGCGTAGGTCAGGTTTCTGCTGTTAAGGCAAATGCAGCAGACAACACTTTGAACATCGTGAAGTTGGTTGCTAAGCAACAGTTGCCAGACTCTGTTCAGTACCGTGTTATCCAGGTTGCTGCTCCTTCAGTAGCTGAGGCTAAGACCAAGGCTGACTCTATCCAGGGTGCTATCGCTGGTGGTGCTGACTTCGAGGCAATCGCTAAGAAGTATGGTCAGACTGGTGAGAAGGCTTGGATGACAACTAAGCAGTATGAGTATGCTCAGACTATGGATAAGGACAACAAGGCTTTCATCAATGCTTTAAATACTCAGGCTGTGAATGCTACTTCAGAACTTCAGTTGGGGCAGGGTTATGTGATCCTCCAGGTTTGCGATCGTAAGGCAATGGTTGAGAAATATACCGCTGCTGTTATCAAGAAGAGCATCGATTTCTCTCAGGATACCTATCGTACCGCTTACAACAAGTTCTCTAGCTTCGTAAGTGCTAACCAGACAGCTGACGACATCTTGAAGAACGCAGCTAAGAGTGGTTACAATGTACAGGACTTGAAGGATGTGACAACATCTGTTCACTACTTGGCAAACATCCACGCTACTCGTGAGGCTTTGAAGTGGTTGTTTGAGGCTAAGGAAGGTGCTGTATCTCCATTGTATGAGTGTGGAGACAACGACCACTTGTTGGTAGTTGTACTCGATAAGATTCATCGCATTGGTTACCGTGGCTTGGATGATCCACAGGTAAAGGAGATGATCAAGGCCGAGGTTATCAAGGACAAGAAGGCTGAGATGATTGAGGCTAAGTTGAAAGGTGTGAAGAGCATCGCTGCTGCTAAGGCTAAGGGTGCTAAGGTATCTGATGTTAACCAGATTACTTTCGCCGCTCCTGTATTCGTTGCTTCAAGTGGTGCTAGCGAGCCTGCTCTCTCTGGTGCAGTTGCTGCAACTAAGAAGGGTGCTTTCTCTGCTCACGCAGTAAAGGGTAATGCTGGTGTTTATCTCTTCCTGGTAACAGGCAAGTCTAATCGTCCTGTTAAGTTCGATGAGAAGTCTCAGGAGCAGAAGTGCCGTCAGAAGTCAATGCAGTATGCTGGCAACTTCATGAATGAGCTTTATCTCAACGCAAAGGTTGTTGATAACCGCTATCTTTTCTTCTAATTAGAAAGATAGAGTTAATCATATCATATGTTTTGAGCGTGGTTTCTTTTCGAAGCCACGCTTTTTTTATCCTTTTATGGCGTAGGGGTTACGCTCCTAGTCGTATGAGGCTACACTCCTAGTCGTATGAGGTTACACTCCTAGTCGCATGAGGCTACACTCCTAGTCGCATGAGGTTACACTCCTAGTCGTATATCTGTCTGCTCTGCACGGCATCAGCTTCTTCTCTGCACTGCATTATCACACGCTCTGCACGACGTTTTATCTCTTTTGTAACGGACTTTACTTCGTTGCCCAATGAACCTTACTCCATTTTTACATATATAAAACCATTATTTGTGGGTAATAAAAAAGCGTACAAACTTTACGTCTGTACGCTTTCTTGAATGATGTGAGAGCTGATAGGCTCTACATCTTTATCATATTCCTTATCCTCGGCTCCACCAATGTTTCTTCTTAGGTGGTTCTTGGCTTGCACCAAGGCTTTCCTTGATGATGGTACGATAGCTTTTCCCTTGACTGATGATTTGATAAATCTGTCCCCAGTCGGGGAGACCACCGATGTTGCGGTCATCAATGAAATAGTCGGCTTTCAACTTGCGGGAGAAGTGGTTGTTGTTCTCAAGACTCTCCTCAGGATAGTCTTTGTTGACAGCCCAAAACTCCACGCCTCTTTCTTTGCACCAATCCACTGCCTCTTGCAAGAGATGTCCTTCTCTGACACTCCACAGGATGAGGCGGTGGTGGTCTCTGATGAGCATTTTCAATGTTTCGATGGCGAAAGGTATCTCCGTTCCTATCTTAGGATATTCGTGAGTGACGATGGTGCCATCAAAATCTACTGCTATTGTTGCCATCTTTCTTTATCTTTTTACACTGTCGTCGTTCTTGTCACCATAGTGACTGTTGCTATAACTGCCATAGGTACCGTAAGCACCATATGAACCATAGCTGCCATAGCCGTACTGCTTGCCGTATGCGCCGTAGTTAGCATACTTGCCGTACTTACCATATTTGCCATAGCCGTAGTAGTAGCCATACTTCTTCTTAGACAAATCGACACCGTTCAAGACAATGCTCATATTTGGCATCTTCTTCTCGTAAGCAAGACCATTGATGAGTCCGAAGCTTGACTTCTGGGTGTAATCGGCACGGCAAACGTAAACTGTAGCGTTTGCGATGCGACCCAATGCCAAGGTATCTGTTACGAGACCTACAGGAGCTGTATCAATGATGATATAGTCATAGTGCTCTTTCAATATGTCCATAGTCTCCTCCAAACTCTTTCTTGTAACCAACTCACCTGGGTTAGGTGGTACAGGACCAGCCATCAAGAGATCGAGGTTGCTGTTGACACCTGAGTTGACAATCTGCTTGTTGACATCATCCCATGTAATATTGTCCTTGATGAGCAAGTTGGTGATACCATGGTGATGGTCGTCTATCTCGAACAACTCAGCCAAACGAGGCTTACGGATGTCCAAACCTACCAATACGACCTTTTTGCCAAGCAATGCGAAACTGATGGCAACGTTGGAAGCGATGAAAGTCTTACCTTCACCTGATGTGGTAGATGTCATCAAGATGACCTTGTCGTGCTCCTTCATCAAGAACTGCAAGTTGGTACGGAGACTACGGAAAATCTCTTCCATGAGGTTGTTCTTGTTCTCGTGTACCACGATGTCTGCCTTGGTCTTGGCACGGTCGCTGGCGATGGCTACATCGGCGATGATAGGAAGCTTGGTTAACTTCGCTACATCATCATGCCCCTCAATCTTATAGCGGAAGAATGCCAACAAGAAGAGGATAAGGGCTGGAATAGCCAAACCGAGACCGAAGGCGATCATCAATATTATGGAATCCTTTGGAGTTACCTTGCCTGCGAATACAGGGTTGTCTATCAACTTACCCTTGTCGGCTGTAGCTGCCAATGAGATGGAGTTCTCCTCACGCTTCTGGAGCAACATCAAGTACAAGCCAGACTTTACCTCCTGCTGGCGACCAATCTGTGTCAAGATACGCTCTTGCTCAGGGGTATTGCTGATTTGTCCCTGGTATTTGCCCTGTTGAGAAGCGATGCTATTACGCTGGATGTTCAAGCCGGCACGAGCCTGAGACATCGCACGCTTGATGCTAGCCTGTAAGTCGTCCAACTGGGATGTCAATGGAGTGACGGTAGGAGAGGACTCGCTGGCACTGTGCAACAACTGGTTGCGCTGCAAGGCAATCTCATTGTATTTGTTGATGAGAGAAGTGGCGCTAGCATCGTTCAAACCTACATTGGATGGGATAGGCTGGTGTCTGTTGCTAGGCTCGTTCATGTACTTGGTCAACTCATCGAGCAAGGCAACTTGTGTGTTCGCCTCGTTCAATTTCTGTGCATAGGAGTCAGCGTTGCTGAAGGCTGTAGAGGCATTCATGCTCAACTGTACCATATTGTTGCGCTTTTTGTAGTTCTCCAACTGTCCTTCGGTGTTACCCAACTCTGCGTTGATCTTCTCCAAACGTTGGTTGATGAACTGTTCTGTGCGTACTGCAATCTGGTTCTTGTCCTCGTTGGCTTGTCTGTTATAGACGATGGCGAGTTGCTTCAGATAGTCGATGGCACGTTGTGGAATCTCGTCAGTGATGACGAGTTGCGCAATAGATGTCGCCTTAGTAGAAGGGCTTACGCTGAGGCTTCCCACATACTTGCCAGCGGCAATCTCTGGCGCAATCATGGTCACCTTCAGGCTCTCGCCATCTCTCAACATATAGTTGCCATTCTGTGTGAACTTGACCATACCGACACGTGTGCCGAGAGTGGCTGGCAGTGTGGTGATAACCTTGTCAACAGTGACAGGGCCGGGGTTGTAAGAGTTGTCGTCGATAGGTACGAAGTAAGAGCCTACCACGTGATAGTTTCTGCCTTCTCGTGTAATCTTGAAGCTCATAGGAGCATTGAGCTTTTTCAAGTGCTCATAGTCCATATCTACATTGACTTCCTGCTCACCATAGATCAAGTGGTCCTTGATTCTACCCTCATGGCGGTAGGTAGTGTAGAGTTTGAGGTCATAGACAGCTTGTTGAGCCAAAGTTCTAGACTTCAAAATCTCCATCTCGTTGTCGATACCATTGCTGTTGGAAATGATACCCAGGTTGGCAGAGCTTTGTATGGAGTTACCTCTTCTGCCGTTTTGCTCCTCTTTGATCAACAGCTTCGCTGCTGTCTGGTAGATAGGTGTGGCATAGCGCAGATAGATGTGCGCTGCACCCAAGCAGATAATCAAAGAGAGCACAAACCATTTCCAGTTCAGGATGAGCGTCGTGTAGATCACGGCGAAGTCAAAGCTGGACTTCTCTTCGTTTTCCTGAATACTCTCTAATTCTAAGTTCTTGATTTCTTCCATTATTTTAGATGTTTGTATTTCTACTTGTTATATACCTTATTATATATATAGGGGATTACACCTTTTATATATAGGGTAGCCAGAAAGTTGAGCCTGGTTACTAGTATCTCTTGGATTCAGCCAGTTCCATGAGATATTGACCGTAGCCATTCTTTAGCATCGGCTTGGCGAGTTCCTTCACCTGCTCGGCTGTAATCCAACCTCTTTTGTAAGCGATCTCCTCCAGGCATGCCACTTTCAGACCTTGGCGTTTCTCGATGCACTCGATGAAGGTGCTGGCTTCCGACAAACTATCGTGTGTACCTGTGTCGAGCCATGCAAAACCTCTCTGCAAGGTACGTACCTTGAGTGCCTTTTGGTTCAGATATTCTTGGTTGACGGTGGTGATTTCCAACTCGCCTCTAGCACTAGGCTTGATGTTCTTGGCTATCTCCACTACGCTGTTAGGATAGAAGTAGAGTCCTACCACCGCATAGTTGCTCTTAGGATGCTCAGGCTTCTCTTCGATGCTCAGGCAGTTGCCGTCTTTGTCAAACTCAGCCACACCATACCGCTCAGGGTCGTTGACGTAGTAGCCAAAGACGCTAGCCATTCCCTCTTCCGCAGCCTTCACGCTTTCCTTCAGGAGTCCAGTAAAGCCTGCTCCATAGAAGATATTGTCGCCCAATACCAAGCATACGTTGTCATCGCCGATGAATTTCTCGCCGATGATGAAAGCTTGGGCAAGTCCATCAGGAGAAGGTTGCTCTGCGTATTCGAAGTGAACGCCCAACTCGCTACCATCACCGAGCAAACGGCGGAAACCAGGCAGGTCGAATGGGGTGGAGATAATCAAAATATCCTTGATGCCAGCCAACATGAGTACGGAGACTGGATAGTATATCATCGGTTTGTCGAAGATAGGAATCAACTGCTTGCTGATACCTTTCGTAATGGGGTAGAGGCGTGTTCCAGAACCTCCTGCTAGTACTATTCCTTTCATATTCTATAATGGATTATGTTGTTAATATGCGTTCTTGTCGTGGATGATGATGCTCTTGGCTGTCAGGTACATGATGCGGATGTCAAGCCAGAAACTCCAGTTCTCGATGTACCAGATGTCTCTCTTGATGCGCTCTTCCATCTGCCAGAGTTCCTTGGTCTCTCCACGATAACCCGTAACTTGTGCCCATCCCGTGATGCCCGGTTTGGAGAAATGACGTACCATGTACTTGCCGATGATGGAACCATATATCTCGGTGTGATGCAGCATGTGAGGTCTTGGACCTACGATGCTCATGTCTCCCTTCAGCACGTTGATGAACTGAGGAAACTCATCGATGTTGGTCTTTCTCATGAAGTTGCCAAAGGCGAACTTGCGAGGATCGTGCTCGGTGGCTTGCACCAAGTCGGCATCCTTGTTGACGTGCATGGAGCGGAACTTCAAACACTGGAAAGTCTTGCCGTTCAATCCCGTTCTTGCCTGACGGAAAAAGATAGGTCCCGGACTCTGAATCTTGATGATGAGTGCGATGATGGGCAAGAATGGAAGCAGACCTAGGCAGACGATGGAGCTGACAATGATGTCGAAGGTGCGTTTGGCGGCACGATTGCCAAATCTCGTCAAGGGCTCCTGGTGATTCGTAAATACGCTCTTGCCCAAGTAGTACTGAGGTTCCAAGCGCAACTTATACTCACCAAACTGTCGAGGCAGGTAGTAGAAGTGAATCACGTTCTTGTCACAATACTGCATCAGGCGAACGATGTAGTCGGAATAGTCGTGCGATAGGCAGCAGAATACTTCCTCGATATTCGTTGGGATGCCATTGATGGTATTGTTAATGGTGTTGTCCATTACTTGGTCCAAGACTTCCATGTTGCCTAAATAGGTCAGGTTCTTGGGTGCATTTGGTATTTCTGTATCAGCATAATATCCATGTACACGGTAGCCTGCCGAAGGGTCTTCTATCATGATGGTGTACATTTCGATGATAGCTGGGTCGTTGCCAATAAATATCACGGTCTTGCTGTTTCTGCCCTTGGCTCTAAGGATCTTCAAAATCTGAAGTTCGACGAATCGGGATATGAGCAACATGATGTAGAAAGCGACGGCAAAGAAAAAGCTGAACTTAATGAGTTCATACCCACTCTTGAGCAGGTACGCCATCGTCAAGTTGAAGCATACCATCGTGGTAAGCAGTAACTTGAAGGTACGTCCCAAGACTTGGTAGAACTTCACTCTTCTAAAGTGGATGATAGACGAGAACAGAAACTCTCCAATGAAAAGAGAGAAGTTCAGTACGAACAAAGTTATTTTGTGGGTATGATAAAAAATATGCGGAACTGAGATGTTGTCCCAGCTGACGGCGATGACAAAAAGAATGTTGAGGATGATAAAGTCTGCGACTATTACCAACCATCTTACTAGATCACTTCCTCTGTAAACCTCTTTCATGGGCTTCTTTGATTTGCAACAATTGATTGTGTTGTGTTTGCATATTCAAAAACGATGCAAAGGTAGTGAAATATTTCCATATCTTAAAATAAATAAGGTAAAAAGTTTCATTTTTACAAGAAATATATGCATACGGCGCAAAAAACAAGCTCTGAATTTTGATATTTTGCGATTTTGTTGTATTTTTGCAGAATAAAACAGAATTTAAAAGTAAAGATTAATAAGAAATGGGAATATTTTCAAAACTATTCGGTCGTAAAACTGAAGAGAATAAAGTAGGTGGCATGGAAGATTACATGACCTTGGTTCGTGTCTATTTCCAGGCAGCCTTGGCTTCTCAGTTGGGCATTACCAATTTGGCAATGCTTCCCGACCTCCGTGTATTCAAAACGACTTTTCACGTTCCTACCGTCAACAACCGATTGGGTATCGGCGAGAAGTCGCAGGTCAAGAAGATGATGTCTAGCATCTACAATACCGACGATGACTATTTCAAGGAAATCGACCAGAGCATCCGTAAGAATTGCAAGAAATTGCAAGATGTCAATGTATATTTGATACAGTTCCAGACCTTCACGCAAGACTTGATGATGCTGATGGGCAACTTGATGAAGTTCAAGCTCCGCCTTCCTTCCTTCATGAAGAAAGCACTCTATAATATGACGCAAAAGACTGTGGATGACATCTTCAACAAGAATGACTTCTCCGATCCTAGCGTGCTGAAGACTGTCGTACAGTTGCGCCAGTTGAATCATCGTCTCGGATTCAGCCAGAAGTGGGTGACAGACTTCACTTATCAAGTAGTGATGTTGGCGAAGAAAGAGCCACGTCCTTCAGATGAGGAGGTAGAGAAAGCCAAGGCTAAGATGGGCAAGTAACCCTCTTATTCATTAAATTTAATAAAAATATGGGGCGAATATTTGTCTCTTTCAAATTATTCCCTTATATTTGTAGCCAAAAAGAAGTGTAATGAGTGCTAATGAGAAAAACATCAATACGTTTGCTACTAGAGTAAGGCAGATGATACTCAAGTTTGATGAACTCAAACAGGAGAACAACGATCTGTATGCGATGGTAGATGAGCGTGATGCCAAGATCAAGCAGCTTGAGTCTCAGTTGACTCAGGCTAAGCATGATTATGAGAGTCTCAAGATGGCAAAGATGATGACCATCTCGGATGCGGACATGGAGGCTACACAGAAGCGCATTGCCAAGTTGATCAGAGACGTGAGCAAGTGTATCACGCTCTTGAGTGATAATTAAAACAAAGCATCATGGCAGATCAGAGTGAAGAGAAATTATCGATAAGATTGCATGTGTATGATACCGACCTCACCGTGAGAATACCACGGGAGGACGAGGAGTATTATCGTAAGTCGGGTAAGCTGATAGACGATATTGTCAATTCATACACCAAGATTTTCAAGGGACGTAAGAGCGACAAGGAGATACTCTATATGGCGCTCATCGACATCGCCTTGAGATATGAGAAGGAGTCGGGAAAGAACGACACCAAGCCTTATGATGATATTCTCACCAAGTTGACTGCCGAGATAGAGGAGGCTTTGAAGTGAGAATACTAATAAATACATAATATAAATGATAACAATAATCGCCGCTCTTGTAGCCCTCGTCATCGGTGGAGCTATAGGGTTTTTCATTTTCCGTTATGTCATTAAGGGAAAATATAATGAAATGATTGAGGCCGCCAACAAGGAGGCTGAAGTAGTAAAAGAAAAGAAACTTCTCGAAGTAAAGGAGAAATTCCTCAATAAGAAAGCTGAGTTGGAAAAAGAGGTACAACAGCGTAACTCTCGCATCCAGCAGAGTGAGAACAAGCTTAAGCAGCGTGAGATCTCCCTCAACCAGCGCCAGGAGGAACTCGGTCGCCGCAAGCAAGAGGTAGAACAGTACCAGCAGCGTGTGGATAACGAGAAGAAACTCCTCAGTGTAAAGCAACAGGAACTGGAGAAGATGCAGAAGCAGGAGCAGGCTAAGTTGGAGGAGCTCTCTGGCCTCAGTGCAGAGGAAGCTAAGCAGCGCTTGGTGGAGAGCCTCAAAAACCAGGCTAAGCTCGATGCTGCCAGCTACATCAATGAGATTATGGACGATGCCAAGCTCAATGCCAACCAACAGGCTAAGAAGATTGTCATCCAGACTATTCAGCGTGTGGCAACTGAGACAGCCATCGAGAACTCCGTATCTGTATTCCATATCGACAATGATGAGGTCAAGGGACGTATCATCGGTCGTGAGGGTCGTAACATCCGTGCCTTGGAGGCTGCCACCGGTGTTGAAATCGTAGTGGATGATACCCCAGAGGCTATCGTTATCTCTGCTTTCGACCCTATCCGTCGTGAGGTTTGTCGCTTGGCTCTCCACCAGTTGGTAGCCGATGGCCGTATCCACCCAGCTCGTATCGAGGAGGTGGTAGCCAAGGTGAAGAAGCAGTTGGAGAACGAGATTATCGAGACCGGTAAGCGTACAGCCATCGACTTGGGTATCCATGGCTTGCATCCAGAGTTGATTCGTATCGTAGGTAAGATGAAGTATCGTTCTTCTTACGGTCAGAACCTCTTGCAGCACGCTCGTGAGACTGCCAATCTCTGTGCTGTGATGGCTTCTGAGTTGGGCTTGAATCCTAAGAAGGCAAAGCGTGCAGGTTTGCTCCACGATATTGGTAAGGTGCCAGACGAGGAGAGCGAGTTGCCACACGCACTCTATGGTGCCAAGATTGCAGAGAAGTATAAGGAAAAGCCAGACATCTGCAACGCCATCGGTGCCCACCACGATGAGATGGAGATGAATACCTTGTTGGCTCCTATCGTACAGGTTTGCGATGCTATCTCAGGTGCTCGCCCTGGTGCTCGCCGTGAGATTGTAGAGGCATATATCAAGCGTCTGAACGACTTGGAGGCTATCGCCATGAGCTATCCAGGTGTAACCAAGACTTACGCTATCCAGGCAGGTCGTGAGCTTCGTGTCATCGTTGGTGCTGATAAGATGACTGACGAGGAGAGTACAAAGCTCTCTGACGAGATTGCTACCAAGATTCAGAATGAGATGACTTATCCTGGTCAGGTGAAGATCACTGTGATTCGTGAGACACGTAGCGTAGCATACGCAAAGTAAATTTAAGTGAAGAGTGAAGAATTTGATAGCTTTCGTTCTTGAGAAATATAAAAAGCCGTCCTCGTTATCGGGGGCGGCTTTTTTATATTTTAAGCATACGAGTGCATACCCGTAAGGAAGTAGTTGACACCGAAGTAAGTCATCACGATGCTCAGGAAGGCGAGGGTGATATAGATGTGGTAGGTGAGTGGCTTGCGGAAGATAGGCAAGCTCTGCGTGTGAACTACCACAGCATATATCATAAAGGTGATGAGCGCCCAAGTCTCCTTGCTATCCCAACTCCAGTAGTTGCCCCAACTGACATTCGCCCAGATGGCACCGATGAAGATACCGAAGCCCATACAGGTCAAGGCTGGATAGAGGAAAAGGCGGCTCAATGCTTGCAGTTCTTCGCCGTGGCTGCGCATACAGATACCCATGATGCCACAGATGAAAGTGAGTGACAACAAGGCATAGCTCATCATGATAATACTTACGTGGATGCTGAGCAGCGGACTATTCAATACTGGCATCATCTGCCCGATGGCTGGGTCCATCTGGTTGATGTGGCTCACGAGCAAGAAGAAGCCTGACAATAAGAAACCAAATACCATCACGATGCGGATTCTGAACTGCATCAAGAGGGCAATCAGCATCACAAGCCAAGCTACGCTCAACATGCTCTCATATCCATTCGACAAAGGTACGTTGCCACTGATGATCCATCTCAGCACGAGTCCAAAGGTCAAGGCAAGGAAGGAAATGCCCAATAGGATAGGGAGGGCGATGTCCAAAACCTTGAAACAGCGTTTCTTGGTCATGCGATAGATAGTATAGAAGAGGGCGATGAAGCCCAGCGTCAAGTTCACCATGAAGAGGATGGTAGCGAAAGGGAAGGCATTGTTGATGCGTTCCGCCTTATATTGGGTCTTCGAAGGCAAGGAGTTGCCACCGCTCACTTCCTGGTATTTCTTCATCTTGTCGAAGAAGATGTTTACTCGCTCCGTGTTTCCAGCCTTTACGTCGCCATAGAGCAACGAGAAAACGTTGGTGATATAGAGCGCATGCTGATGTTCCACTGCCTTAGGTAATCGGTCGGAAGGCGAGAACCAAGTGGTGGTACCAACCTTGATGAATGGATTCTCCTTGGTGGCACGTACATTCTTAGGGAAGGTATAAGGCAATACCTTGAGCGATACGCCACGGCGCAAGTCCATTATGAGTTGTATCTTTCCATCGATGTCGGCAGCTTGCTGATGGAACTTGTCTTGTGCCCCATTGTAATATTCCTGCACATATTGCCCGATGATGTAACCGCCCATCTCCTTGTTGAAGAACTGGTTGATGGAGCAATAATCCGGCAAGTTCATCGCCGTCTTCAACTCTCCACTCTTCACCTTGATGAAGGGTTCGCTTGCCCATTCGTCTCCGTAGAATATCCAACCGGTCAAGACTTGTTCGGCTGTCAGTCCCTTGTAGCTTCTAGCACCATATATCTTCTTGCAGAAGTCGAGTGCGTAGGTTTGAACAGGACAGATGCGGTCGTTGTAGAGGATGTTCAACTCGCCAAACTTCTCTGCGGTAGCCTTTGGCAAGACTTCTGCTGCTTGCAGATTTCCCATACTTATAAGCATCAACATCATCAATGCGCCCTTCTTCAGCAGCTGACTAGCCAATAGTTTGCGATAGCTTGCCTTAGGGTCGATGAGAATCCAAATCAGTGAGATGAAGAGGAGGGCATAGCCAGTATAGGTAATGGGGATGCCGTATGGGTCGGCGTTGATGGCGAGCACGCTTCCCTTGCCGTCCTCATCATAGGAAGACTGGTAGAAGCGATAGGAGCGATGAGAGTAGATGTTGTTCATCGATACCTGTCCTTCGCTCTTCTCATTGCCGTCGGTCACAGTAAACTTGGAAGAGTAGTCAGCGACCGCTTGTGTACCATCGTGCATCTTCGCCTCGAAGTTTTGCAGGCAGAGCGAGAAAGGTAGTTTCTCCTCTTGCATCCCCATGCCATCTTGCGAATCGGAAGCTGCCATATAGGTATCGGTAGGTTGTCCGATACGTAAATGAATCATTCCTCTTTTGGCGGAGATATGCGTGAGCATTGCTCCTGCGAGGATAATGATAAAGGAGAGGTGGAGTGCAAGCGTAGAGGCACGCTTCACCTTTCGCTTGATGATATAGAATACACCGAGGGCAGCCATTACTGCCCACATTAAGATAAACCACCATGCGCCATAGTAGTGGGTATGGACATAGTCTGTACCCTGGCTCTTCTCCACAATGGTGGCGACAGCCATGCTAATGAGTACAAGAATGTAAAGGGTGAAAATAATCTTTTTGACCATTTTGTTAATACAATTCGTTCATGTCGAAAAACATTAATCGCGTATGTTTGTTCTTGTCTTCTGCATCTAGAAACTTGAAATCATTTTTCTCATAGAAAGGCACTGCTGATAAGTAGGCATCAACGGTGAGGAAACGGAAGTCAGAAAGAGTGATTTCATCTCTGAGATGTACTTTTATAAGCCAGATGATTTTACTGCCAATACCTTGGCTCTTAAATTTAGTTGAAACTGCTAGTCTTCCTATCTTGACGGCTGGGTAGCTATTAAAATGTTTGTCATGTGGAAAAAGCTTTTTTACTTTTTTCCATGCACTATTGGATGCTTCTATTTTTGTTATTTTGTCATTTAGAAGACAGAAATATGCAAGGATTTCTTTTTCTTCTTCATCTTCAATAACAAAAGTCTTGCCTATGTGCTTGCTGTGGAATGCGACAGCATCATCAAGAAGAAAGCCATTCAAGTCGGCATCACCGCAATCGAATGGCTTAATGTCTTCATTGATTTTAATGCGTTTTAATTTCATTTTCGCAGAGATTAATAAATGAATTCAGTTATGAAGTCTTTGCAGGCTTCACGAGCTTTTCTTGTATTCTCCTTTCTTTCTTCAATAGACATGTTGTCCACTCGCCTCATGTGTTCCATGAAACGTTCTGCGTTTTTGCCGTATAGTATCGGCGTTTCTCTGATTGGTCTTGCCATAATAATACCTCCTATTTTTGTTGATTTTCGTATTTCTGCTGCAAAGTTACGATTTTCTTTTGAGAAGACAATGCTTTTTAGACAAGTATTTATGCGATGTGATGTAAAAAAGCTGCCAAGTCTATCTAGGGCTTGGCAGCTTTCTGATATAGAATAGCGAATGCTATAAAATTCTGAAATACAGTCTATCTGATGCAAACATTAGATAGAGCGCAAGAACTTCACCACTGCATCACGGTCTGCCTTGGAAGCATTGTAAAAGTGGATGGCTGAAGAGTAAGCATGACTCTGCTTGCTGTAGCAGTGCCACATGATAGCCTCTACCTCGTTGCGAGCACGGCAGTCGTGCAAGCGATCCTCGGCACCTGTGTTGAGCAATGACAAGCCACGACCCCAAAGTGGAGTGGTTCGGCACCAAGAACCATGGATGTCGTTCTTCATATGGAGCTTGTGCTGAATCAAGTCTGAATATGGATAGATAGTCTGGTTCTGATAGCGTGGCAATGGTTTGTCAGCGATATACTTAGAGGTGATGTAGTTGTCGTCGCCTGTCTTCCAAGATGGCTTGTGGCAGTTAGCACAACCCCATTCCATGAAGAGCTTCTTACCCTGTTGAACCTGTGGGTCGTTCAAGTTACGAGCACGAGGGATGGCGAGACCACGATGCCATACCATGAAAGCATAGTAGTCATCCATGCTCTGCTCTTGTGGGAAGTTGTGGATGTTGTTGTCGAACTGATTGGTATAAGGATTCAACAGAACTCTTACTGCATTCTTGATACCTTCGTCCGTACCATCTGCGTAGTAAGGAGAACTTGGATCTTTCTTGATGGCTGCAATAACTTCAGGGTCCTCAGACATCTTTTGAGCCCAAGCTTCAGTGGTGTAGAGCAAAGGACGGTCTTGGCGAGTTACGTTGGTGATATTCCAAATAGCATTGGCACCAGGACCGTCTTGCAAAGAACCACGGGTCAAAGCGTATGTATAACGCTTCACTATCTTCTTGTTGAGGTCTGTTGTGTTAGGGTCGAATGGTGTACCATCTGCATGAACACCGCCTGTTACATTCTGTGTGCGACTGTCTTTTGTACCATCTGCGCTCTTTTTGGCTGCGTCACGACCGAATGTGGTATAGAATGCACCTGATGCGAAATCATTTGCCTCTGCATCCCACATGCTAGGGTTGATATAGTCTGATACGGTAAGACCAGCCTTCTTGAAGTAAGCAGCCTCTGCGGCATACTGGGCCTTGATGGCCTCGTTAGGGATGGCATCAATCAAGCCTGTACCGCCGATACCGATGGTTGACTCTAAGCGGCAAGCTACTGCACCGTTTCCAGTCTCGTATGGGGTAGGAGATGTGCGGAAAGCACCCTTAGGGATTGAAATCTCAGGATAGATGAGGTCGAACTTCTCGCCATCAGGGAATTGCATAGCAGGAATCTCGTCTGTTTCCATCTTGTTGATGTGTGGCCACTTAAGATTGATCATACTCTCGTCGATAGGAGCCTTGAATGGAGCGGCAGCTTGTGTCTGCGGCATACCTGTAACCTCGGCTACGTAGCCACCGTCATTGCTGTTGGCCCCATCTACAGGGTGATAGACTACGAGCAAGTAACCATTGCCATTGCCGTAGCGAGTCTCGTATTGATTCATGCGCTTGCCATGACCATACTCTGGGTGGCAATCGAGGCAAGAATTACGAACTGAGGCAGGACCGAGTCCTTTGAAAGCACCTGTGTTGAGTGTATATTGGCGCTCAAACAACTGCTCGCCTTGGAAAAAGGCGTCTTTTAAATTTGTATGATCGTCAACATAAGGAGTCTGGTCGCTATAACAGCTCGCTGTTGTATTCTCGGTGGTTCCCAATTTACCACCTGGATACCATTCGTCGGCAGTGAAATTGCCAACATCCTGTCCTACGTAGTTGGCATCTGTCTCCACGATTTCAATGTCCTTGTCATCGGAGCAACTTACGGATGTGAGTGCCATGGCAAGAGCCATTGACATCCATGCATAATTCTTTTTCATAATGTATTTTTGTAATGTACTTTGTAAACGTGACAATACGTAGCCCACCTTTTTCTTTGCAGGAATCTGGAGAGACTACGTTTTGTATTATATTCTTATTTTCCTAAGATATGGAATGGCTTATTTTGAAGCACGAATCTTACGGAACCAAGCACCTGCCTTGTTCAACTCCTCATCGAGATTGTTGATCTTGTCGATGCAAGTCTTCACACGTGTGTAGGCTGCCTCGCTATTGATAGTGCCATTCTTGTATGCTTTTTCGATAGCTGCGATATCGGCAACGAATGAACTGCTGTTCTTGGCAGTCTCCAATGCTGCGATAGCCTCGTTGAGAGCTGTGTTGATGTCGTTGTAGCCACTGTAGTTGTACTTCTTCATGATGTTCATCATAGAGTTGGTTACAGGAGTTGTGGCTGTAACGTCACGAGTGCCATAGAGAGAATTCTTGATAGAATAGATGTTGTCCTGGTAGTCGATGTAAGAGCGCTTGCTGTAAGGAGACTCGATGTAGTCTCTTGACTCCTTCTCGCCATCTTCTGTAGTGCCACCCTGACCAGATGCTACACGGAAAGCCTGACCCAATTTCTGAGTGTAAACCTCTTGGCAGATGTTAGAGCAACCAGCTACGCATGCATTCTCCAAAGTCTCCTGCCATGTCTGGAACCATCCATCCTGGGTAGCACCCTTGAGCAACCAAGCACCATAACCGATACCAGCAGAGCAGAGTCCATTCTTACCACCAGTGTGAGTGTTTTCTTCCTCGTTGTTATCTGCTACGTTCAATACCCACTTGCAGTTGCTGTTAATCCAAGAGTAATCAGTGTTGTCTTGTGTCCAACCATAGTGGAGCAAAGTTGTCATGTTGTAGATGTCGCCAGAAACAGCGTCAGCGAATGCAAGTTCGTCGATACCGGCAACTGTTGTCATGCCAGCCTCTGTGTCGTTAGCAGCGAAGTCGGCTGCTGTACGAGCGGCACCATTGCGGAAGAGTACGAACTCAAGTCCGTGGAAACCCAATACAGAGTCGAATTTGCCATTGTTTGTGAAAACATATTGAGAACCTTGACCCTTGATGCCTGACATAACGTTAGCATCAGTCAAAGCCTGTACCAACTGGTCGTGGTCCAAAGGCCATGAGTCGATGTGTGGGTCGATTTCGTGGTCGGTAGCAGCACCATAGAGAAATGCCTCGCTGCGCTCCCACTGAAGACGTGCGTTCTTGAATGCTTCGCAAGCAGCCTCAACATCTGCGTTAGTCAAGTTGCCAGCCTTTGCATTGGTGTAAAGCTTGGCGCAAGCCTCATGCAAGGTCTTGCAGTTGTCACGCAAGGCTTGGTATGTTGGATAAACTACATCGTTCACATAAGTGTTAGCTACAGCAGAAAGTTCTGCTGAAGGGACGATGTCGTTACCTGTTGATGGACCATCATTGTCATCACTACATGAAGCGAAACCCAATGAAAGTGTCATGGTTGCTACGAGCATCATGACGTTTTTGAATGTCTTTTTCATTTTGTGTTTTGATTTTATTGTTCAGTTATAAATGTTTCTTGTTGTGCGATTAGAGGAAGAAACCCTCGTAAGCGATACCGATGTTGATGGCTGGCTCCTCGTTGTATTTTGATTTCAAGAAGCGATGGTTGTACTCTGCTTTCACGCTGATCTGCTTCATTGGATAGTAGTTGATACCAGCTGCGAGAATCTTCTTGTTGGTCCACTGTGTTGTAGTGTTGTGTACAGATGAGTCATAGTACTCATAGTGACCGAATACATAGAGCTTCTGGTTGTTCTTGCGTAGTGATGGAATCTGTGAGAACACATTGTATCCTGCCTCTATCATGGTTGCTACAGCATGACTACCGAAGTACTTGTTCTTGCCAGACTCATTTGGTTTTACCAAAGAGGTGCCTGGATAAGTGTGGTCGGAAATCTTATCGGCATCACTTACGTAGCCATAGTCCACATTACCACGTACAATCCAGTTGTATTTATTATAGGTAAAGTCAAAAGCGCCTACATATACATTTCCCTTGATATCTTTATACACAGCATCGTAAGGAGTGGTGTTGCTCATGGCTTGTCCGTAGTAACCGCTCAAACCTAGGCGAAGACCAGGTATGCTATAGTTGTCCACACGTAAGGTTACCGCATATTTGTTGGCTACCTCAAACTCGTAAGGACTCTTGTTACCGCCTTGAATCCAGTTGCTTCGGCTGAACTTATAGGCATTCAAACCTGCCAAGAACTGAGCCTCATAGCGGAAATCGCCTGCTTTACCCCAGAAGCTAACACCTGTTTGGTGCCATGTACAAGGAAGAATGGTGTTCTCGCCCTCAGGACGATAAACTGTGAAGAAGTTCAATGGCTCGTGATAAGCATTGGTCAAGCCGATAGGCACTACAATGTGACCAGCCTTGATATTAGCCCATTTGGCAAATGACTTCTGAATCCAGAATTGCTCCAACTCAACCTCGCCACCTTTCTCTTGTTCCTGTTCGTATTCGATAGCCTCCTCAGCCTCATATTCGATGGAGGATCCTACACCACCGTGCTCAAACTCAATCTCGGTACCGAGTGTCCAGCCCTTACCGAAATCATAGCCCAAATAAATCACTGCATGTGGAATATCGAAACGACCATGGGAAGGGGCGTTTTTGTATGCTGATGCGTTAGAATAGCGGTTACCTGCATCACTATAGAAGTTACGGCTATAAGCCACCTCGCCATAACCGCCGATGCTGAGGCGTTTGCCATTTGCATGCTGCATCACGCTGTCTGCAGCTACAGTCTGTGCGCTCGCAGTTGCAAAACCAGCTACCAAGGCAGCAGACATCAAACCAATTCTTAAACTGTTCATCTTTATTATTTTTATGTTGTTATCTTCAGTCTTTTTTCCTTATTTATTAAAAGGATTCTTATCAGATGAATCGTTCTTCATTTTGAGAGCGATACGAAAAAGAAAGAAGTGCGGATATCTGTTTGCGCTCTCGACTTCAAGGTCGATTTAACTCAGATGAACAGTTCAGACCCATCCACTCAAGAATGGCAAGCATCACCGCACCTTTTCGATTTCGGCTGCAAAGGTACTGACTTTTAAAATTTCTTGCAATACTTAAAAGTTGGTAAACTGTGGCATCCCCATTTCTAGGTATTGCACGTTTCAAAACTTTTTTGTAACTTTGCCGCCGACAAGGAAACATTATGAATGTTTATCTAAAATAAGGTAAGAAAGATGAAGAATCAGAAGATGTATGAAGCTGACGACAAGATGATCAGCATCATTCGCGACAATTACAACATATTGCAGAGCCTCGGTAGCTTCGGCATCAACCTGGGCTTCGGCGACAAGACAGTCAAGGAGGTATGTGAGGAGCAAGAGGTGGATACCTATACTTTCTTGGCGGTGGTCAACTTTACCATCAATGGCTATAAGGAGTACGACAATGCCAACCGCTTGTCGCTGCCTACGCTTTTGCACTATCTCAAGGCTTCCCATGCCTACTATATCGACTTCCAGTTGCCTTTCATCCGAAAGGAACTTGTGGAGGCACTCGACGAGAAGGATAATCTCGCCCGTCTCATCCTCAAACTCTACGATGACTATGCCCATAGCATCACCAACCACATGAAGTATGAGGAAAAGATGGTATTCCCTTATGTTCAGGCACTTATCGATGGTAATGCCAATACCACTTTCGACATAGAGACCTTCTCCAAACACCATGTCCAGGTGGATCAGAAACTGAAGGAGCTCAAGAGCATCATCATCAAATATCTGCCTTCCGATGGCTTGCACAACAACCAGCTCAGTGCCACCCTCTACGACATCTATAATAATGAGGAATGGCTCGCTCATCACTCCGAGGTGGAGGAGGAAATCTTCATCCCTGCGGTGAGAAACGAAGAGCGCAAGTTGAAGCAAAATGACGTAAGCGTGAAGATAACCAATATGATCAATTCTGCTCCTCAGAGCGACGAGCAGTTGAGCGATAGAGAGAAGGATGTCATCGTAGCCTTGGTACAGGGAATGACCAACAAGGAGATAGCCGACCACCTCTTCATCTCCATCAATACGGTGATTACCCACCGCAGAAATATCGCCCGAAAATTACAGATTCACTCACCGGCAGGCTTGACGATTTATGCCATCGTCAACAATCTCGTAGATATATCTTCCGTGAAACTCTAGGGTTTCTTCGGCAAAAAGATAAGATTCCTTTTGTGAAAATGTACTAAAAAAAGCCGTTCATCACAATTTCTGATGAACGGCTTTTTGCTTTTGTTTCGATTTTTATACTCATTTATGGGGATAGCCTACTCACTAATGGGGATGGTTTATATGCGATTGATATCGACATATCCGTGTGTAACGGCATAAATGGTGAGGGCTGATACCGACTTGAGCCCTAATTTTTCTTGAATATTCTTGCGATGTGTTATCACTGTGGTCAGTCCGATGCACAGTTGATCGGCTATTTCCTTGTTGATTTTTCCCTGTGCGATGAGTGAGAGTACCTCTGTCTCACGGTCGGTGAGGGCATTGGGCTTATTGGTGGTGGCATCCATCGTTGGCAAATGCTCGCCATGAGGGTGTCCCATGCGCTGTAAGCTCATCAGTTCCTTGATGAGTAGGTGCTCCGATACGTTGACGCAGATGCAATGGAAGTTGCTCATCTGGCTTTTCGGGTCATTGCTAGGGGTCAGCACGATGGTCTTCTGCTTGTGGTCGAGGAAGAAAGGGCGGTTGGTCAGTACGATTTGCATCGACACGAAGTAGTGCATGAACTGCTTGGGGTCGTTTGCCTCAAACTCCCCGAAGGTGCCAAATGCCTCGATGTCGGCAAAGGGCATGGCGGTCTCCAACAATTGTTTGAGCCCCATCACCGCTAGGGTGTTGTTCTCCACAATCGCCAACTTAGGCTTCTTCATTCTCATTCTTTCATTTATGCCATTCATCTTCTTCTTGATTTTATCATTACAATCTCGTTATTTATGACTTCTTGCCTCGTCTTGGGCGTTTTTTATCCCTACCCCCACTTTCATTTTTACCTAACTAGGAAAAAATTCTTACCTAACTATGCGTGAAATTTTACCTAGTTAGGCGTGAGGAAATCCCTGGCTAGGCATTTTCTGCTCCTTGGCTAGCTCTTGGGAGAAAATTCTTTACAGGAATGGGGTGAGCAACTTGGCTGCAAACCAACCTCTGAATCTCTGCCATCCGGTGCGCCACTCTCGCCAGTTCTTCTCGTTGAGCAAGAAACTGTCTTTTTTCTCTCCATCAAAGAGATCGACGAGCTGTTGGGTCGTGCAAGGATCGACGATGACCGCATTCTCCTCATAGTCCCAGCGGAGGGAGCGGGCATTGAGGTTGGCACTTCCCACTGTGCAGAACTTGCCATCTACCATGATAATCTTGGTATGGTGGAAGCCTGGCGTGTACATCCATACATGGCAACCTGCCTTCATCAACTTATGGGCGTTGTAGAAACCGCAGTCGGGTGTCAATGGGATATCACTCTTTGTACTCAACATGATCTCCACCTTCACGCCTCGTTTCACGGCATTCTTCAGAGCCTTCTTCAACTTATGACTCAAGGTGAAGTAGGGACTGATGAGCTTGATGCTGTCTTGTGCGTCGTTGATGGCGTTGACATAGAAGTAGCGGATGATGTCCTTCGAGATATGTGGCTCACGGTTGATGATGCCCACCATCTTGTGATAAGCGGTGGCTGTGGTGTCTGGCTTCAGGTTCTCCACGAGATAGTCCTTGCGCACGGCACGGTAGTACTCTGCACCATGGATGTTCTGTCCGCTCACCTTGTTCCACATCTTGAGGAAGATTTTCTGTAGGGTATTCACCTCCGAACCATCGATGCGGCAGTGCATGTCGTGCCATTCGCCGACCACTTCCGTACCTTTTATATAATAGTCGGCTACGTTCATGCCCCCCGTATAGGCTATCTGTCCGTCGATGACTACTATCTTGCGGTGGTCACGGTTGAAGACCGCATTGATCCAAGGAAACTTCATCGGCTTGTACTCGTAGATTTCGATGCCTCGCTCCCGGATGCTCTTGATATGTTTCTTCAAGAGGGGCTGGTTGTTGGAGGCATTGCCGAAACCATCGAAGAGGGCACGTACCTTCACGCCTTCCTTGACCTTCTCGCCGAGGAGGTCGAAGAGAAGACCAGCGATGCTGTCGTTTCTGAAGTTAAAGTATTCGAGATGCACACTACTCTTAGCTTGTCGAATCGCTTGAAACAAGTCGTCAAACTTCTCCTGTCCGCTCATCAGTAGTGTTACGGAATTATCGTGGGAAAAGGTAACCCCTTTCCCACGAAGTTGGTTTACTATCAAAGAATCGCTCCTTTGTGCGCTGCACAGCGAACTAAAGAGCCATATAGTCGCTACTAAAAATATGTATCTTAATCTCATAGGCGTTAGCCCAATTATTTTATAATTTGTAATTTATTATTTATTAATTAAACCATGCATGCATAGTGATCGACGATGCCCTTGAGGTGATTCTCCTTATCGACCACGAGTACGGTATGTACCTTGTACTTGTGCATGATGCGCTGTATCTCTGAAATCTTGGTCTTCGGTGTCACCATCTTCGGTGTCGTCGTCATGATGTCGCTCACGGTCTTGTTGAAGAACTCTGCCTGCCACTTTTCCATGGCACGGCGGATGTCACCATCGGTAATCAAACCAATGACACGTTGCTGCTCATCGAGCGAGATGCCGAGTCCCAACTTGCCCTTGCTCACGTGGATGATCGCCTCGCCGAGGTGCATCTCCTGAGGGATGATAGGCATGTCGTCGCTGCGCATCACATCTTCTGCTGTGGTGAGGAGTCGCTTGCCCAGTTCGCCACCGGGGTGGAATTGTGCGAAGTCACGAGGTTTGAAGTGGCGTACCTGCATGAGTGCTATCGCCAAGGCATCGCCCATGGCAAGTGCCGCCGTGGTGCTGCTCGTAGGAGCTAGGTTGAGCGGACACGCCTCCTTCTTCACCTTCACGGTGATGTGATGGTTGGAATATTTCGCCAGGAGGGAGTTGGGATTGCCCGTGATGGAGATGATAGGGATGTTCATGTGAAGTACCATCGGGATGAAACGGAGCAACTCATCGGTCTGACCGCTGTTGCTCAACGCCAAGACCACGTCCTTGTCGGTCATCACGCCGAGGTCGCCATGGTAAACATCCAGTGGGTTGATATAGAAAGCAGGAGTGCCGGTGGAGGCGAGGGTAGCGGCAATCTTGGCTCCCACGTGTCCACTCTTTCCTACACCTGTCACGATAATCTTGCCTTGGCAATGGAACATCATATCCACTGCCTTCTCGAAGTTATCGTCCATGTATTGTATCTGGTCGAGGATGGCTTGTGCCTCGTCTCTCAAGGCCTGCTCGCCATACGATCTTATCGTCTTATTATCCATGAAATAATTAAGAATTAATAATTAAGAAATAATCATGAGGCTAACGCTGTATCATCTGCGCCAAACTCCTATATCAATTCCTTTATCAGTCCTTCCAATTTGTTTAGCTCTAGCATATTGGCTGCATCGCTCTTTCCCTGGTCTGGGTCTGGGTGTACCTCAAAGAAATATCCCGTGGCGCCAAATGCCTTGGCAGCCTTTGCCATGGCAGGCACAAACTTGCGGTCGCCCACCGTCTTGCCATCACCTGCACTAGGGCGCTGCACACTGTGGGTGCAGTCCATGATGACATTAGGCACAATCTCCTTCATGTCAGGGATATTGCGGAAATCTACCACGAGGTTGTTGTAGCCGAAGCAGTTGCCACGCTCGGTGAGCCATACCTCCTTGGCACCGCTCTCCAAAGCCTTCTCCACAGGGTAGCGCATGTCTCTGCCACTGAGGAATTGGGCCTTCTTGATGTTGACCACTTTGCCTGTCTTTGCCGCAGCTACCAAGAGGTCGGTCTGGCGACAAAGGAAAGCTGGTATCTGAAGTACATCGCAAACCTCGCCAGCAGCTTCTGCTTGATAACTCTCGTGGATGTCGGTGAGTACACGGAGTCCATACTTTTCCTTGATGTCGCCGAGCATCTGGAGACCTTTCTCTAAACCCGGTCCACGGAAGGAGTGGATGGAGGTGCGGTTTGCCTTGTCAAACGAAGATTTGAATATAATATCTGTACCTAGTTCTTGGTTGATGCGCACGAGCTCCTGGGCTACTGTCTCCAATAGTTCCATCGACTCGATGACGCAAGGACCTGCTATGAATGTTGCCATTGTGTTTAATTTTTAGTTGGAATCTCTGGTGTAACGTTCTTGATGGTAATCTCACGCTGTGGGAATGGAATCTCGATGCCATGCTCGTTGAGCGTATCGTAGATGCACTCCATGATGGTGCCGTCGTCGGCATATTGCGTGAGCACATTGACCCATACCAATACCTTGAGGGTGATGCAGTTGTCATCAAAGCTCTTCAAGACCACCTTCACACCCTTCTCGTGGTAGATGCAGTCGAGCTTGGAGAGGTTTTCTACGAGCAGTTTCTTCACTTGCTTCACATTGCTGCCGTAAGCCACACCTACTTCCAAGATGTCCAACTCATAACCATGGTTGCGAGTCATGTTCTTGTAGTTCTTCGAGAAGAGCTGGGCATTCTGGAAGGCGATGACCGAACCATCGATTGCCTCCAGCATCGTAGAGGTATAGCTGATACTGCTTACCTTTCCTCGTGTACCGTCACAGATGATATAGTCGCCTACCTTCACACGTCCCATCATCAGGGAGACGCCATAGTAGATATTCTCCAAGATGTCCTTGGATGCAAAACCGAGACCCGTTGACAAACCGGCGAAGATGGCGAGCAACCAAGACTTACCTACTTGGAAGAGGTTGAGGGCTATCATCAACCATACACCCCAGATAATCACCTGAAGCACATTCTTGAACATCACTATCTTGGAAGCAGCCGACTGTGGGTCTTGCTTCTCGAAGTGATGGCGCATCAAGTCGTTGGCGGTGATGTTGATATACTTGAAGAGGAAGTACAAGCAAGCCACCTGTGTCACGCTATAGAGCGAGGCGGTGAAGTTGCTGGTCTTGATGTAGTCTTTGTTGAATATCATCCAAGTGGTGTCGCTCATATTGAAGACATCAGCCGCCCAGTAGATGGCGATGATGAAGGAGAGCACGCCAGAGATAGGCAGGAGCACCTGGTTGATGAAGCGGAAGCCCCACTTGTCGGTGATAGGCACGTGCTTCAGATTCTTACGCTTGGCATAGACATCGAGCCAGTCCTTGATACAGGTGATGCTCAGAATACAGGTGAGCTGCATCATCCACCAGATGATAATCTGCACGGCGAGCAGCGTGAAACCTATCCAAGAGCAGAGGGTACTGGTGCCGAATACCGCCAAGGATATCCATGTGTATATCATATCATTGCGAGGCACCTTCTTGTTGTGTCTTGTGATGACATTCCACTGCCACAATGAGCAGAGCAATAGGATAGGAGGGAAGATGAGGTTCACCAAGTCGTTTGGTATCAAGACGATACGGAAACTGATGACGATGAAACCCACCAACATCAATGGGGAATAAATGCGGAATGCACTCTTGGTTTGGTCGTTGCCTACACGGAGCAAAAGTGAAATCAAGATGACGCCTATCAACCAAGCAAACTCCACCAACAAGCCACTCGCCATGATGACGAAGTTCTGGTGGGCAATCATACGGATGATGCCAAGGATGGCAGCGAAGGTGACGATGGTCATCGCCATCACGATGCAAGGACGTTTCGCCATGAAACTCTCCTTGATGCTCTCAAAGAGACCACGCTTTACGAGATAAGTCATTGCCACACGGATGGTTAGCAAGTTGAGAGCCACGGAAATCAAACCATAGAAGATGATGATACCGAAGAGGATGAAGATGATTCTCACATCCCATTGCGACATCATGCCAGGGGCGGGTCGGTATTTCTCCGTCACGGAAGTCTTCGCCTCCTTGTAGTTGGTGCCCAGTTGGCTGAGAATGCGAAGATAGTTGTCGCCACCATTGTTGAAGATACTAGTCTGGATGTCTTCGTATCGGTGGTTGGCGTAGTCATTGAGCGCCTTCAACTTCTGTTCGGTGCGGTCGTAAGCCTTGATATACTCGTTGAGCTGAGCCTGCTTCTCCACAAGTTGACGGCGGATGTTGACAGCTAGGGTCAAATCCACGTTACGGTTCAACTGTGCCTCGTCACTCAAGAACATCGTGTTCATATTATAAAGGTAGTTGATGAGTGAGTCGAAGCGAGCCACCTCGATATTGTTCTTCTGGATCATGCCACGGAACGGAGCCGCCTTTGACTTGAACTTATGGAACTGGTCGGTAGCCTCATGGCAGGCGTAGGTCAAGTCGAAGATGTAGCCATTGCGCTGAGAATAGAGCATGATGGAGTTTTGGTCGGCTTGTGTCACGATGCTGACAAGTTCCTTGATGACAGCTTGCTGCTGTTCTTTCGCCAACTTGTTCTGCTTCTCCAGGTCGAGGTGATACTGGCTCAACTCGGTGCGGAGCATGTAGAGGGTGGTGTCAAGGTTAGCCTCCTTGAGCACGGCGTGGGTTGGTAGCAGATAAGCCATCAACAGCATGAGCATGAAGAATAATTTCTTTTTCATTTGCTTTTCTTAATTTGACTGCAAAGTTACTCAAATTCACAGAGAACGCAAAAAAAATAGGCAACTTTTTCGTTTTTTGTTTGGTAATATATGCCATTATGCTTACTTTTGCAAGAAAAAAACGAGACTATGTTGAAATTGATAGCCGATAGCGGCAGTACAAAGACCGATTGGACACTCCTCGGTGAAGAGGGTGGAGTGTTGGGTACTTGCCATTCGCAAGGACTCAATCCTTATCATTTGTCGGATGAACAGATTACCCAGGTACTCGCCGACGAGGTGATTCCCTCCTTATTGATAAGTGGAGAAAAGCAGCGTCAACTTGGCGATGCGCCAAAACCTTCCATCGTCATCTACTTCTATGGAAGTGGCGTGACTGATGCCATGATACCGAAGATGGAACGCCTGCTAGTGGCATCGTTCTCTGCCTGTGGCTTCTTGGTTGGTGTCGAGGCTCATGCTGCCAGCGATATGCTGGGGGCGGCAAGGGCATTGCTGGGACATGAGAGTGGCATTGCCGTCATTCTCGGTACAGGCTCCAATAGTTGCTATTATGATGGGGAGTATATCGTGAGAGGTGTTCCACCATTGGGCTATGTGCTTGGCGATGAGGGAAGTGGCACGGCGATAGGCAAGGCTTTCTTCCGTCTCATCTATCGTAACCCCAAGGCTGCATCCTTGCGAGAGAAATTTGAGGCATGGTCGGGGAAGGATTATGCTGCCGTCATCGAGCGTATCTATCGTCAGCCTCTAGCCAATACTTATCTGGCATCTGTCTCCACTTTTGTGGGAGAACATCTCTCTTCTCTTTCTGCCCAAGAACATCTGTCTCCGGATGAGCAGATAGAGAAAAAAATTCTCTCAGCGATGCTTCATCAGGTGTATGGCGATTTCTGCCGAGAGATACTTTCGTTCTATGCCCAGTTAGCGGATGGTGCGAAAGAAGATTCAGAAATGCCCTCATCCGTAAAAGTAGGTTTCGTGGGGAGCATTGCCCACTACTTCCATGATGAGATAGCAAACGCATTGCATGAGTTGGGCTTCCAAATGGGTGAAGTCTTGAAGTCTCCGATGGAGGGATTGATACGCTATCATGCTGGGTATTAGGAAGAAATACTCAGCTTTTTTCGTTTTAAGGGATAACAAATACAACCACAGTCACAACGAGAAAAATATATGCGAGTAACATTTTGTACATAAGATTTTAACCAAATGATACCCCCCCATATCCGTTTTTTCGCTACTTTTGCCACCGAAATATTATAATCACAACATCAATTAAAGCAAATGACTATATATAATAATGTATAACAGATACTAATAACGAAATTTTAGTATATAACCTATAAATTAAATTTAAAACCTAAGTAATTATGAGAAAAACATCTCAAAAATTCTTGCAGAGTAACTTGCTCTGTAGAGTTGCTTTGGTAGCCATCCTTTTGGCATTCCAGGCAATGTTAGGAATCGGAGCGGGTGTCCTCTATGCTCAGAAAGTTACGGGTACCGTGATTTCCGGATCGGACAATGAACCATTGATTGGTGCAAGTGTCATGGTCCAGGGTACAAAGGTGGGTTCAGTGACCGACCTAGACGGTAACTTTACGATCGACGCAAAGAACGGCCAGACTCTCGAAGTGTCTTATCTGGGTTTCATCACCCAAAAAGTAAAAGTGAATGGACAGAAGCTGAACATTACCCTACAAGAAGACAAGCACTCACTTGATGAGGTCGTTGTAGTAGGTTACGGCGTTCAGAAGAAAAAGTTGGTGACGGGTGCTACCGCACAAGTGAAAGGTGATGACATTGCCAAGTTGAACACTACTAATCCACTTCAAGCTATGCAGGGTCAGACTCCTGGTGTTAGTATCAGTTCTACTTCTGGACAGCCAGGATCAGACATGAAAGTGCAAATTCGTGGTTTGGGTACCGTAGGTGATGCTTCTCCTCTTTACCTTATTGATGGTATTGGTGGTGACATCTCAACCTTGAATCCAGCCGACATTGAGAGTATCGATGTCTTGAAGGACGCCGCTTCTGCTGCTATTTATGGTGCTCAGGCTGCCAATGGTGTTGTTCTTATCACAACAAAGAGTGGTAAGGCTGGTCGTGCAGAAATCAGTTTTGATGCATATAAGGGCTGGCAGACTGTTGCTCGAAAAGCAAAATTGCTTAATTCGAGAGAGTACATGGCCATTATGGATGAGGAGCGTATCAACTCTGGCGGTCAGCCATACGATTGGTCTTCATTCAAGAGTATTTATGATACTGATGGTAATCTGATTGATACCGATTGGGTAAGTTCTATGCTTAAGGACAATGCACAAGTAGAGAGCTATTCTTTGGGTATTACTGGTGGTGGAAAAACTTCTACCTATGCAATGTCTCTTGGTTATATGGATCAAGAAGGTGTTGTTGGTGGCAAGAAGGTAAGCAACTATGAGCGCTATAACTTCCGTATCAATTCGGAACATAAAGTGATAGACAACATTCTTAAGGTAGGTGAGCAGGTAAGCTTTATTTATAAGAAGAGCAATGGCGTTATGGTAGGTAATAGCTATAACAATACATTGCGTGGAGCTTTTGGTACATCACCTTTGTCACCTATTTATGCATCTAATCCTTATGCTGGCGCTTATGCTGAAGATTTGGTAGGTCAGTATAATGGTTTCTATGGTAGCCCTTATAATGCTACTGATGGTAGTGATTGGTATAAGTATGATGGTAACCCTTATGGTGCCATGATGACTAATAGCAACAACCAAACTAAGAATGTAACATTTAGTGGTAATGCTTATGCGGAGTTGACTCCTTTCAAGGGCTTTAAGTTCCGTACAGTATTTGGTGCAGTTTATGGTACTAGCGAATATAGAGGTTATACTCCTCTTTATCACTTCAGCCCATATTCATATCAGGATACTAGAACCTCTGCTAACCAAAATATGAATCATGGTTTGACTCTTACTTGGACCAATACTGCACAGTATGATTGGAGTTTAGGTGAACATGAATTCAGTGCGTTGCTCGGTACTGAGACTAGTCGCTATGAAGGTACTTATTTGGGTGCTAGTAGTGGTAATTTGAAGGATGGCTTTGCTGATTGGAGTCATGCTTATGTTTCTAATGGTACATCTTCTTCTACAGCTGATGGTTTGAGTGCTTCGGGTAATCCTCATGACGAGACTCGTACGATTTCTTATTTCGGTCGTTTGGGTTGGAACTGGAAGGAAACTTATATGATCAACGCAACTCTTCGTTGTGACGGCTCTAGCCGTTTCGCACGTGGTCATCGCTATGGTTGGTTCCCTTCTGTATCTGCAGGTTGGACAGTAACCAATGAAAAGTGGATGCAGAGTACTGCCAAGTGGATGGATTATTTGAAAGTTCGTGCAAGCTGGGGACAGGTTGGTAACCAAAATATTGATAATTATCAGTATTTGGCTCCTATCAAGACAGCGAATACACATTATTTGTTTGGTACATCGGGATATGACGATGCACAGTCTTCTACTATTTTGGGCAATAACTATGGTGCTTTCCCAAGCCGTTTGGCTAATGAAAATCTTACATGGGAGACATCTGAGCAGCTTAATATCGGTATTGATGCACGTTTCTTCTCTCGTTTGAATGTTAATCTTGATTATTATATCAAGACTACAAAGGACTGGTTGGTACAAGCTCCTATTCTTGCAACAGCTGGTACTGGTGCACCATTTATCAATGGTGGTGATGTGAAGAATAAAGGTTTTGAATTCAACTTGAGCTGGAGTGATAATATTGGTAAGGACTTCAATTATAATGTTGGTTTCAATGGTGCATATAATAGTAATAAGGTAGGTAATATTCCTACTATGGATGGTACTATTCATGGCGGTACAGGCGAATTGTATGACAACTCTCCTGAATTCTATCGTGCACAGAATGGTCATGCCATCGGTTATTATTGGGGCTTTAAAACTGCAGGTATTTTCCAAAATCAGCAAGAGATTGATGATTGGATTGCAGCAGGAAATGGTGTTTTGCAGTCTGATGTAAAACCTGGTGATGTGAAGTATTATGATATTGACCATAATGGTAAGATTGATGATAATGATAAGGTAGATTTGGGTAATGGCATTCCTGATTTTACTTTCGGTTTCAATCTTGGCTTTGACTATAAAGGTTTGGACTTCAATATGCAGTGGAGTGGTGCATGTGGTCAGCAGATTGTACAGACCTACAGAAACCATACAAATTCACAGGCTAATTATACAAAGGAAATCTTGAATCGTTGGACCGGTGAGGGTACTAGCAATACAATCCCTCGTGTAACTACTACCAATATTAACTGGCAGTTCTCAGACCTCTATGTTCACGATGGTGATTACTTGCGTTTGAGCAATGTAACTCTTGGTTATGATTTCGCTCGTATCATTGCGTTGAAGGCAATAAAACAACTTCGTTTGTATGTACAAGCACAGAATCTCTTGACCTTTACTAAGTATAATGGTATGGATCCTGAGATTGGCTATGGCCCATCAGGTTGGGTATCAGGTGTGGATTATGGCTATTATCCTCGTCCTCGTACTTTCCTTATTGGTGTAAATGTTAAATTCTAAAATGAGGAGGATTCATATGAAATATTCAATATTTAAGATAACGACAGCTGCTATCTTGATGGCAGGTATGGTTAGCTCTTGTGGCGATAGCTTTCTTGATGTAAGTTCAAAGACACAAGGTAATACTCAAACATTCTATAAAACCCAATCTGATGCAGACCGTGCACTTATTGGTTGTTATGATGGTTGGAGACAGTGTTCTTCTAACCCTGGAATAGGATTTCTCGTTGCTTCTGAGGTCATGGGATCGGAATGCTTTGGTGCTACAGGTAACACTGATGGTCGTGGCTACCAAGTTATAGATCGCTTTGATCAGGGTGAGTCATCTTCTGACTTGAACATCTTTAAAGAAGATTGGGCTAGATATTATGAGGGAATTTTCCGTTGTAATGAGTTGATCAATAGAGCGGAGCAGATTGCTTGGGCAAGTGACCAAACAAAAGCTACTTGCCTTGGTGAGGCTCACGCATTGAGAGCTTTTATGTATTTTGATTTGGTTCGTTTGTTTGGACATATTCCTTTGTTGGAGACATCTACAAAGGAAAATGTACCACAAGCAACTCCTGATGAGGTCTATACTTTGATCTTTAATGATCTCCAGTTCGCTATTGACAATATTCCTGCTGATGCTTATCCTAAGAAGGATGCCGCTAATAATGATGGTCGTATCACTAAGTATGCAGCGGAAGCTATTTATGCACGTGCTTATTTGTTCTATACAGGTTATGTTGGTGGAACATTGGAAGGTGTAACAAAAGAAAAGGCTTTGGCATGTTGTGAGGATATTATCTCTAGTCACGAGTATGATTTGGTTAGCCCATATAAGAACTTGTGGCCTGCTGCGTCTGCAGGAAAGGCTAAAGTAGGTGATGCAACAACCTTGCTTGGTACTTATGCTGGTGATGGCAATATAGAGACGATCTTGTCTCAGAAGTTCACCAATACTCAAGATTACGATGGCAACAATGATTCCAATCGTTGGCAAGTAATGATTGGTATGCGCTCTCTCAACTCTGCTCCTTATGGTAAGGGTTGGGGTGCTATGACTGTGAATCCTAACTTTGTTAATCAGTATGAGCCTAATGATGCTCGCAAGGAAGCCTCAATTATTGATCTGGCAGGTGAAGGTGTTACTTCTTTGGATGCATTTGAAGCTAGTTACTTGGATTGGAGAGAATATACTGGCTATTGTGTGAAGAAATATTCTCCACTCTGTTTTGCAGATGGTACAAGTGCTTCAAAGATAGATGGTAGTGGTGACTTCCAAACTCAGAACCATCAAGATTGGGTTATCGTAAGATATGCTGATGTCTTGTTGATGGCGGCTGAATTGGGTAGTTCTAATGCTCAGGATTATTTGGACAAGGTACGTAAGCGTGCAGGATTGAATTCTGTAGCTGCTTCAAAAGAGAATATCTTGAAAGAGCGTAAGTTTGAATTTGCATTTGAGGGTATCAACTACTGGGATCTTCTCCGTCAAGGAGTTGACTACGCAGCTTCTCAGATTGCAACTTCTGGCGTGAATGTGAAGTCTGGTGGTGTGGACGATAAGGTTGTTATCAATGCACAGAACTTTAAAGCCAAGAAAGGTTTGTGCCAAATACCACAAGAGCAAATTACGCTTTCTGATGGTGTACTTGTTCAGAATGATGGCTGGAAATGATAACATTTAAAATTGATGAACAATGAAACTAAAATATTTTTTATATTCAGTTCTCGCAAGCGTTGTTATGCTGTTTGCGGCATGTTCGCCAGACGATGACAAGCTAGGAGGCGTTGACGTGACTCCAGAACAGCTTGCGGTAGGTGAAGGATTTACTATTGATGTAGATCAAAACACCAACCAAGTGACTTTTACCAGTAAGATGCCTAAGAGCTATTCTGTTTATTGGGAATATGGACCTATGCCTGCTGAGGGTGATAAGGCTTCTATTTCAGGAACGAGTACAAATGATGTATATCAGTTAGGCATTGCTTTCAAGGGCAATTATTATGTCCGTATGGGTGTTCAGACTAGAGGAGGTATAGTCTTTAGTGACCGTGCTCCTTTCAGTATTGATAAGTTGAATACTTCTTTGTTGTCTGATCAACTTTGGACTCTTCTTACAGGTGGTGTAGATCATTCTAAAACTTGGATGCTTGACATCGATGCTGATGGTCAATCTATTAAATTTGTTGGTCCTAAGTATTTCTATACAACTGGAGCAAATTGGAATAATTTCCACAATTCTAAGGGAGCTAACTATATTGATTCCAAGACATGGGATGCATCTACCGCTATTGAGCCTTCTACAGCTTGGAATTGGGTAGCAGAATGGGCTGCTAATAGCTGGATTTGTGATGCTAAGGATTATGGTACGATGACCTTTGATTTGATTGGAGGTGCTAATGTAGATGTTAATGGTGAAAAGGGTTCGTTCGCAATGGATGTAGATAACCACACTATTACGTTTACTGGTGTTTTGCCTTTGGCTATTGACCAAAATGCAGTTGCAGCTCAGTGTCCTTCTGGTACATATAAGCTTCTCTATTTGTCAGATAATGGTATGCAGATTCTTTTCGATGGTGCCAATGAGACACCATTCACATTGAACTTCATCTCTAAGGATTATAAAGATAACTATGTTGCTCCTGTAAATACGGTCATTAATCTTCCTGCTTTATGGAAAGATCTTGTGTTGCCAATGAATCAGAAGCAGACTTCTTATACATTTGATACAGAAAATCCTTACACCTACTTTAGTTTGAGTGGTGAGGAATTGAAAGATGGTCCAGTCAAGTATAAAGCAAGCGAAAATCTTGGCGATGCATTGATTGAAATCAATAGTGCAAAAAACGCATTTACCGTGACTGATGTTGATGGAAACAAAACAGAAAGTTCATTTACTGTTTCTGATGGTGAATATACTACTGATAAGGATGGCAATGTTGTCTGCTCTGGTGGCGGTCTATTTACCATTCCATCTCTTCCACAATTTAATATCTCCGAGAATGCAGATGTACAGTTTGGTTCAAAGGACAAGACTTTGCAGTTGTTGGGTTATGAGGTTAACGATATGACAGGTGACATTACCGACATCTATCTTGGTTCAAAGCAATATGATGCACAAGGCAATGCGCTTTACTATTTGGCATATCACTTGATTAAGCAAGTTGCAGGCGGTACAGTTGAAAGCTTTACTGCTTCCCTCAGTTTTGCTGCTAAAGATTTTAAATTCTTGCCTGCGGCAGAAACTTATGTTACGGGAGAAGGTGATTATACTCTAACTGTCGTTCCTGATGGTACTATCAATACAAAGGATCCTCATTTGATGTATCTTGACATCCCTAAGTTGTTGAAGAAACATCCAAATGCAGACATTGTTATCAAGAGTGTGAAGGTAGATGGTACAGAGTTGCTTGGCTCTTTGTTCACAGACACAGACATTCCTCGTAGTGTGGGTGATGATCCGTCAACAGGAAGACGTTATGTCCTAAGCCCATGGGGTGACCCATCGAATGAAACAGATACAAGACATTATGTCTATGCCGATCTTCTTCCTAAATTTGCTTTCAGCAACAGTATTGAGGTTACTTTCCATGTAACTTATGATGCTGGTGAAGTTGTTCTCAAATAATAATTTAATGTATTAATGATATGAAACACAAAATATTGACAAGCATCGTTTTGCTACTGTCCGTTGTCTTCATGGCGGCTTGTAGTGATGATGACTATAATGCTAGTACTGATGCAGTCGTAAAAAGCATTACTACTGGTGATGCTGCTGTTACTGCCATATCTGCGACGACTCATGGAGTTGTAAAAGACTTGTCTGGAATGAGTTCTGATAGATATGTTGTAGGTACTGTCTATGGTGTTAATCCTGACCCTACTACGGCAGGTACAAAACAAATAGGTGCTATAGATGAACTGGGCAACGTAACAGCTGAGCTGAGCGGATTGACAGAAGGTACAACCTATTATTACGCAACTTATGTCACCTTGCAAGGTAAGGTGACTAAGTACGGCGATGTAAAGTCTTTTGTCGCAACTGATGCCGATGTTGCGACTTTGGCTGCCACTGATGTTACATCATGCCATGCTACTCTGAATGCACAAGCTGCAGGAGTCGATGACATTCTTTCTTCTGTTAGTGTCGGCTTTAGATATGCCACTACAGAAGAGGGAGTAGAAGAAGGTGTTGATGTTCCTTTGGATGAGGCTACAGCTTCTGTTAGTAAGACAGTAAAAGGACTTCTCCCTTCTACTACATATTATTATGCTGCATATACCAAGTTGGGTGATGGATATATCTTTGGAAATGTCCAAAGCTTTACAACAAAGGCGCAGACAATGGAATATGTAGATATGGGTGTCAGCGTTCTTTGGGCAAAATGCAACATCGGTGCTGAGACAGAAAGTGAGATTGGTATCTTAGCTGGTTTCGGTGATCAATCTTTCTATAATCGCTCTACAAGCAATGATGACTATACTCCATGGGACATTGCAGGCACTGAAGAAGATATGATTTACAATCTTCATATTGATGGCGATGCTAAGATGAAGAGTACTATGCCAACAGAAAAGCAGATTAATGAGTTGATAAGCAAAACAACTCAGAGTTTAGTTGAAGTGGATGGTGTCTCTGGCGTTAAATTCACAGCTAAGAATGGCAATTCTATTTTCTTGCCTTTGACAGGTTATCGTAGTGGTGATGTCACAACTGAAGCTGCTGTTGGCTATTATTGGAGTGGAACTGTAAGTACTATTGATGAGGGCTTTGCTAAATCTTTGGTTTTAAATTCTCTTGGCAGTTCAGTAGGTATCTCTGCTCGTAATTTGGGCTTGGCTATCCGTTCTGTACGTGAGGAAGAACCTGTAGAGGAGGGGATCACAATCCGTAACTATAATGGTGTTCAGGGTGATATCCAAAATAATGGTGATTATCGCTTTGATATTTATAACCAATGGGATGGCTCAAATACAGGAACTGATGAAACTTCAGTTCTTATTCCATCAGAGGTTAAGTTTAATGAGTCTATTTCCGTTACATTCAGTATTACTGGTACGGGCGGTAACTCTTGTGAGGCTTTCATGACATTTGCTGATGGTGGTTGGGCAACTCAGAATTGGAGTTACAATGCTGATGGAAATGGTTCTTGTAAAATCAATGGCGATGGCACTTATACAATGACGCTCAAGGGACAAGGAAGTGGACTTGGTGTGTTCGCGCTTGATTTCGTTGGATTGTCTAAACTGGCTGGTGCTGATAATCTGAATGTGAAGATTGTTAAGTGTGTCATGGATGATTGGGGAACTAAACTTCCATTTGACAATGCTAAATTAGTTGTTGGTGATATCGAAGAAAATGGTAATGTGCGTGCTGACATCTATAATCAGTGGGATGGATCCAATACTGGCGACCAAGACCATTGCGGTGTAGATATTAGCAAGGTAGTGTTCTCGAAACGTATCGGTGTGACCTTCTCGGTTGAAGGTACAGATGATAAAGAATATCAAGCATATCTGACTTTTGCTGATAGTGGTTGGGCTACTTCAAATTTTGGCTACAATGAAAATGGCAATGGTTCTTGCATCATCAAGGGTGATGGTACATATACTATTAGTCTTGCAGGTTCAGGTAGTGGCTTTGGAGTTTGTGCTATTGATATTTTGAAACTTGGTGAAGCTGTTGGCGCTGACAAAGTTAAGGTACGAATAGCTTGCATTCGAGTAGAATAATTTAATATAATTCTGCGGAGGTCATGTCCTTAATGGCATGGCTTCCGCTAATCTCTGTTACAATGATAAAAAAACTCTTGATTCTCGTCTTGATGTTGCCGTTATTGATGGCTTGTCATTATGGAAATAAAAAGCAAAATGGGAAGAGTGATGATCGTTCCGACACTTCAGTTGAAGGTACTTGGCAAGGAATTGAACCTTTTCATAGTATTGACGTGTCTGGTGTGACGAAAGTTGTTGTTTTCATTCGTGATTCCACTTCTGTAATGATTGATGGGGTACATGTCGAAAATGGTGATCCTCGTATTTGCATTAAAAATGGTCTTCTTCATGTCTCTCCAATAGATAAGTCAACAGAATCTTCTATACAATCTGTTCGTATTTATACTCCAACGCTTGAAAAGTATGTCGTGAAAGATTGCGGTGAGGCAAATTTGAGTGGTGATACTTTGAGGAGCAAGAGATTTATTTTGGATGTTCAAAAATGTAATGTCTTTCGTGGAAATGCTTGTTTGGCTGTTGCTGATATAAATGTCACATTCCATAAAATGCTAATGGCTAAATTAGATTTGAAATCGATTGACTTTACAATGAAAGCAGATAGTGTTCAGTATATTGCTTTGAAAGGTTCTACTCGTTTTTCTAAGACAACCTATGGGCAAAAGAAAGGTCGTGTAGATACATCTAATTTGACAGTTAATATGTAAAACGTAATTTTAAAATAAGTTTTTATGAGATTAAAACATTTACTTTTAGGTAGTTTGATGTTGGTGTCTTCTGCATGTTTTGCTCAGTTGCCAACAGCTTCAGAGGTTGCCAGTAAAATGTATCCAGGATGGAATCTGGGCAATACTATGGAAGCAAACAATAATGGAACTAATTTCTCTAATAATGTTGGTCTTTCAGGTGAGACTTCTTGGCAAAGTATAAAAACTACTCAGGCTATTATCGATTTTGTGAAGTCTAAGGGTTTTAAGTCTGTTCGTATCCCTTGTAATTGGGTTTGTGGACATATTTCTGATGCTTCTGCTTGTACTATTGATGCCGCTTGGATGGCTCGTGTCAAGGAAATTGTGGATTATTGTATTTCTGATGGTCTCTATGTCGTCTTGAATGACCATTACGATGGTGGTTGGGTTGAAAGAAGTTTTGGTGATATCTCTGATGCGGCAATAACAAAAAACTCAGCCACAATGAAATTGATTTGGACGCAAATAGCTAACGAGTTTAAGGACTATGATGAGCATCTTTTGTTTGCTGGTCTTAACGAACCAGATGTTAGCAATCAGAAGCAAACAGATGCTTTGTTGAAATACGAACAAGCTTTTGTGGATGCCGTACGTGCGACTGGTGGAAATAATGAGACAAGAACGCTTATCGTTCAAGGTCCTAGTACAGACATTGACAAGACTGTAAACTATTTCTCTGCAATGCCAACAGATGCAGTTGCTAATAGATTGATGGTTGAAGTTCATTATTATAGCCCTTCTCAGTTTACTGGTGTGTGGGAAAATGGTAAACCTTATTATTTTTGGGGCGCAGCCAATCATGTCCCCAGTGGTTCTTATAAGAATTATAACTCAACATGGGGAGAAGAGTCTGAGCTCTCAGCTCAGTTTAATAAGATGAAGGCTAAGTTTGCTGACAAGGGTATTCCGGTTCTCCTTGGTGAGTTTGGTGCAAATTGGCGTTCCATTGGCAATACTGCTGCTCAGAAAAAGCATGATGCTAGTATCAAATTGTTTAACAAGTTAGTCGTTCAAAATGCAATTAATTGTGGTATGGTTCCAATGGTATGGGATATAAATGTAGCTAACCAAAATGGTACTACTGGTGTTATGACTGTGATAAATCGTGGTAGTCGTTCTGTGTTCTGTACTCCAGCAATGGAAGGTATTACGGAAGGTGCCAGTAGTGGAAGGTGGACGATAGCTACTGGTATTGATTTTGTCAAAAGTGAAGCTACTACTATGCCCGTAAAAGCTTATAATCTTCAAGGACAGTTGGTTACTCCAACTACAAAAGGAATTGTTATAATTAATGGTAAAAAATATTTTAATCGTTAATTTTAGTAACATAGTTTTTGATGTGAAAGAAAAGGCGCACATGCTCGTAGTTCTGCGAGATGTGCGCCTTTGTTTTTTAGTCCTTGTTGATAATATGATAGCTTCTGTTTCTGAATGTACCTGTAAAGCCGAGTTTTCCTTCTTTCACTAGTTCTCTAAGATATTCTTTTTTCTCTTTTTACCGAATAATATAGATAATCGGCAAAAAAGTATGAGGCTTTCTAGGCTTTTTTACGTAACTTTGCCCTCAAAATCTATTTGTCTAATTAAACAATTACAAATGAAGAAAATATTTGTTTTACTGATGATGGCTTTGGCAACTTGCAATCTCTTGGCGAAGTCAAACTTCGTGCAGGTGAAAGACGGTCATTTCGTACGTGATGGCAAACCTTATTATTATGTCGGCACTAACTTCTGGTATGGTGCTATCCTAGGTTCCGAAGGACAGGGCGGCAACCGAGATCGACTCTGCAAGGAACTTGACAAGATGAAGGAAATGGGTATCGACAACCTACGCATTCTTGTGGGCTCTGATGGCAAGAGAGGCGTGAAGACCAAGGTAGAACCAACGCTTCAGGAAGCTCCTGGCGTATATAATGATACCATCCTCGCTGGTCTCGACTATCTCTTGATGGAGATGGGTAAGAGAAAGATGGTGGCTGTGCTCTACCTCAACAATTCCTGGGAATGGAGTGGTGGCTATGGCTTCTATCTAGAGCATGCTGGTATGGGCAAGGCTCCTCGTCCTAATGAGGATGGCTATCCTGCCTTCATGAATTTCGTATCTCAGTATGCTTCTTGTCAAAAGGCGCACGAGTTGTTCTACAACTATGTGAGACTTATCCTTACCAGAACCAATCGTTATACGAAGAAAAAGTACAAGGATGACCCTGCCATCATGTCTTGGCAGATAGGTAACGAGCCTCGTGCTTTCAGCAAGGAGGCACTTCCTGCCTTTGAGAAATGGCTCGCTGAGGCAAGCAAGTTGATTCGCTCGCTCGACAAAAATCACCTCATCAGCATCGGTAGCGAGGGCAGTTGGGGATGTGAGAACGACATCCAATGCTATGAGCGCATTTGTGCCGACAAGAACATCGACTATTGCAATATTCATCTTTGGCCATACAACTGGAGTTGGGCTCGTCCCGACCATCTCATCGAGGACTTAGGCGTGGCTTGCAAGAATACCAAGGAATATATTGACAATCACTTGCAGGTATGCGCTCGCATCAAGAAACCATTGGTGATGGAGGAGTTCGGTTATCCTCGTGATGGATTCTCCTTCTCTCCATCCTCTACTACCGAGGGTCGTGATGGCTATTATAAATATGTGTTCAGCTTGGTGGGTGACAATGCCGAGACGGGCGGTTACTTTGCTGGTTGCAACTTTTGGGGATGGGGCGGCTTCGCCAATCCAAAACATGAGCAATGGCAGGTGGGTGATGACTACACCGGCGACCCAGCTCAAGAGGCACAAGGCTTGAACTCCGTTTTCTCTTCCGACCATTCCACCTTGCAGGTAGTGAAGAGTCAGGTAGATAGAATGAATAAGATAGGAAAATAAACACTGAAAACAGATAAAAAGAGCTTGCATCGTTTCAATGCTAGCTCTTTTTGTTAGTTTTTGTCTAGATGTAACATTTTATGCGTCATTATTTAACGAGATATGCGGTAGAGAATACCGGCTATTTACTATCTTTGCCGTCGGATAAGTAAAAGAACAACAACTTAATATATTATAAACCTAATTAAATTTAAAAGCTTATGAAGAAGTTATTTACTCTAGTGTTTGGCGTATTGTTCGCCATGTGTGCTAATGCCGTTACTTTGGACATTGGTGAACCTAATAATAATACCGAGGACGCAGGTGTTTTTCGACCCTGCAACAAAGGTCATCACTTTCTACAAGCAGTGGGATTACCGCCCAGGTTGGTGGACTGGTGTTAATGGAGTGGATGTTTCTGCTTATGATGAGTTTGTTTTAGAACTTGATAATCCAGACAAACTTAAGATTCAGATTGCGTTGGAGTATAATGATACTTATCTTGATGGGGGTAAAGAAAATACTTATACAACAACTCAGCAAGGTGATGGCGATAAAATCGTCTTGTCGCTTGACGCAGATCACAAGCATAGTGTAAAACAGATTTATTTGCAATACACAGGTTCTGATGCTTCAGCAGATGCTCCTAAGACAGTTACATTTAAGTCTGCTTATTTCCAAAATGCAGCACCTGCACCAGAGGAAGCTGTATTCTTTGATACACCTTCTACCGTTTCTTTAGGATGGAATGGTGATCCTGACAAAGGAACTGTTGATATCGTAAAGGCTTCTCTCACAGATGTTGCCAAGACTCTTTTGGTTCCAGGGAATACTCTTCGTATAGAATATAAAAAAGACCCAGAAGAGGGATATTTTCAGGTTCAAGTAATGGGTGCTTGGTGGACGATTCTTCCTTCCACATTAGAAACGGCTGATCAGGTTAAAAATGGAAATGCTATTTATAATTTGAATGGTTCTGGCGTTCTTGTTGTCGTTCTAACCGAAGCTGACTTGGCAGTCTTGAAAGAGCAAGGTGGTGTATGTTTGGCAGGTCATGGAATCTTTGTTCAGAAGATTTCAATTTTGAAAACTTCTACTCCAACTGGTATTTCCAATGCCACCGTTGCCCCAGCAACCAAGTCTTCCAAGATTTACAACCTCGCAGGTCAGCAGGTAGATGCCTCTTACAAGGGTGTTGTGATTAAGAATGGAAAGAAATACGTGCAGTAATACACTCATTTACGTTTCTCGGAATAGATATTAAAAAGTTAGTCCCATCAAGGCTTGGTTCTTGATGGGACTTTTTGTGCTATTTTGCAATTTATCTCAAACTTTCCTGATGAAAATATCTTTTTCTCATTTTTTTTGTGTAAGTTTGCAGTCGAAACAAGATTAAATATTATTTATATGGAAACAGCTGCTTTGAATAATTTGTGGCGTTATATTGAGACCTTGCCATTGACTTCTCAGAATCGTCAATGGCTGGTAGATAAATTGTTATCTGGTGAAAGACCAACAAATGAAATCAATCGTGGAATGTTGCTTGAAAGATTGAAGGCTTTGAGCGAGTTACCTGAAGATTGGGATGATGAAGGTGCTTTGCCTATTTGTCCCCTCGTCCTTCAACATACTAAGTCATTGATAGATGCTGCTAATGATATAGATTTAGCATATTGGAATTTGTTTCCTGCAATTAATGGAACATTGACATTTCAGCATGAAAATAAGGATGCTATGTTGAGCATCGGCGAGGACGATTTTTCATTTGTCTTTGCCTCAGATGGTAGAATTGTGAAGGCAATAGACAATGCACCTTTTTCTATTACAGAAATCTTGGAACTAATCAAAATGGTGAAAGGGAAAAAATATGCATGATGATAATAAGTTGTATGAAGGAAGTGTAGCGAGGGTTTTGAAAACAATTTGGTATTCGAATGGAAAAATATCTGCAGAAGCCTTTGCTTTGCGCCCTAGATTACATGAGGATTACATTTCTGTGTTAAGGGAAAATCATGTTGATTTCATGGCAGATTTGTGTGCCGTTTGTAAAAAGGATATAGATTGTTCTTATGCTTCCTTGTTTGTAGAACAAGTAGAAAAGTTGAATGTGCCCGAATTACTTCCTAATGAAGTAAAGTTCTTGGTATCTGGAGTTGACAATATAAAAATGAAATCCCACGCAGGCATTTTTGTTACTGTCAATGGGGAAAAGTTGGTAGGAGGTCAACCATTGACTTCTTTAGTAAATAGGGGGCTAGCCCAAAAAACAGCTGTTATGATGATTCAACTAAAGTTGTCAAAGTTGGCAGAAATGAATGTAAAGAGAATGTTGCTTTCGTCTTCATTGGATGGTGCAATGGTTTCTGAACCATCAGTTTGGGAAAGACAGAAGTGAAGTCATGTAGATTATTCAATTCCAAGAATATTAAAAACTAAACCGCCCCATCAAGATTTGACTCTTGTGGGGCGGTTTTGCGATTTTTTATTGCTTATAGGCTTTTTGCATAGCCTCTACTACAGTAGGGAGTGTCCACTGAAGAACGGTGCGGTCCGTTCCCTCGAAGATGCTCATCCAGTAGAAAGTGGCAACACCGTATGCCTTAGCTTGCTTGACAATATCAGCAGCTTGGTCGGCAGCAGCTTGGATTTGAGAAGCCGTACTTTTCTTGCTCACTTGTGTGCTTCCGTGTGTGCCATATTCACCGATGATGCAAGGAATGCCTTTGCTGATGAACTTGTTGTTCAAGCGAGTGAACATGTTCTTGATTTCATTGCTGCAAGAAGTATCCCATGCCCCCTTAGTTGCGAACCAATCCCATGGTGCGTAGGTGTGAACCTCAACAGCGATGTGACCGATCACCTTGTCGGTAGGAATTGTGAGATTATTCAAAACTTCATCCCCACATGCAGCAGCGTAAGTGTTGACAATGAGATTGCGAGTCTCGTTGTTGCCACCAGTAGCACGAACGGCATTTACAAAGCTTTGGGCATATTTGTTGAGAGCTGTGTAGCTGTTAGTGCTTTTTGGCGCATTCCAAGTATTATTAGCATCGAGCATCTCGTTGTACCCTTCGAATACTAAGTGCTGGTCGTAGTTCTTGAAACGATTGGCAATCTGTGTCCAAAGATACTCAAACTTTGTTTTGTTGGCATTGTAGTTGTCCAAGTCAGCCTTGATCCAGTGGGTATAAGACTTGTCTGTTGGATCTGCACCTGTATCGTGATGAACATTGAGAATGCAATACATACCATTGTCGATGACATAATCTACTACTTCCTGTACTCGATTCATCCATGCTTCATCTACAGTTCCATCTTTCTTCATGTGTTGGAACCAAGTGACTGCGATGCGGACTGAGTTGAAGCCGTTCTTCTTCAAAAAGTCAACCATTGGCTTGGTGGTAGGCTCTTGCCCCCAGCATTTCTCGAAGTCAGTTACCGAGTTTTTTTCCATGGTCTTGTTGAGGTCAACTGCGTCAAGGCAGTTGCCAAAGCATGTACCGAGTCCCATGTTCTTGACAGCTTGCGCTGCGCTCTCCTCTTGGTAGTCACCTTTATGAAAAACAGAGAAGGTGATGCTCTCTATCTTGTTGATGTCGTATGTAGCCCAAACTCCGGCATCTTCATATCCTTTGGCAAATAGCTCTAGTTTATCACCATTATGTTTGATGATGGAAATATCACTAAAAACATCTCCACCTTCTAGGTTCCATTCTGCATTCTTGCCAGCTTCCGTGGTCTTGATGACAAACTTATCGCCTGCTTGTTGTCCCAATGTAGTCAACGACAATATCAATGCCGTGAGTGAAAGTATAAGTCTTTTCATTGTCTAGCGATTTTGATTACTTTTCCATTTAGCTTGATAAGATATACTCCGTGCTTCAACTTGTCGATGTTGATGAGAGTCTTTTCATTCGATATGTATGATGGCAAGTCGATGGCTTCACCATTTGCTTTATAACATTCTATGTGATTGGCAGTGCCATCTACAATCAGGTTGTTCCCTGTGATGGAGTAGGATTTATGGGAAGTTATTTGATTGATTCCTGTTGTTGTGGCGTATGTGAATGTTTTTACGGTCCAAAGTTCGTATGATATGTTGGACTTGGTTGTCTTCACATTCATCATATCATTGCCAAATGAAACTTCTGGGAAGTCAGAGAGGGCGAACTCCACTTTGTTGCCATCTACGAATGTCACGAAGAGTGATTTCTCGTTGGTAGCATGGCTTATCAAGCTACAAAGGAGTATTCCAAGGGTTAATGCAAACTTTTTCATTTATCGTTTTGTTTAGAATTATCTTTTTTCTTTTCTAAATACAAACCATTTATGTCATGCAAGAACAATGTTCTTTTCTCATTGTAGAACTTGACAAAGTCTTCTGTTGAGCGTTGACCTGGGAATGGAACATAATATAGGTTGGGTACTTCATGCGCATTTCTCCAAATCATGATATAGCTGATAGGGGTGTTGCCTATAGCTTGTGAAAGAATGCGAGTCCACCAGTTGTCACATGGAATGCTTTTGTAACCAGTCTCTGTAATGGCAATAGGTTTGTTCTTCTTTTTGCCAAGTTCTGAAAGCATTTTTAAATTCTTTCCCAAGGTTTGAGCAAAACTTTTCAATGAAGTACTGTCTCCTTCCGCCGCATGGCAATATGCATTGATGCCAAGAATGTCGATGTTTTCATCGCCTGGATATCTGTCAAGGTATGCTTCGGTGGTTGCATCTTCATTTGCTGATGAGGAATAGGCGTATAGCACATTGACAACATCATTCTTGTCGAATCTTTCTATTACCATTTGCCAGAGTGCTAAATATTCTTGTTTGGTACAAGCATTGGCATCCCACCAAAATTTGGATTCTCCATTTGTTTGCCATGGTCGGAAGATAACAGGAACTCTTACTCCGTATGGTGTTTCTAGAGATTTCATAAAGCTGGCAACTTTATCAATCCATCCAAGAAATTGCTCATGTTTATCTCCTCCTTCCATAATGTCTGATAACGAGGAGCCTTTTGATGGATTTTTACATTGCCAACTGATCGTTACGACACCACCTCTGTCGTATTGATTGATGATTTCTTTGCGAATCTTGTCGAATGGGGTAGAGTAGATGTTCAGCGAATCGTCTGTCTCGATACCACCAATCTCAAAACCTACGAGGGCGGGCATATCACCAGTAATGACTTCCACGTCTGATCTCGCACTGTCATCAGCCCAACCTTCTCCATAGAGTGTTGCGTCTTGGTGTCCGAATAGATAGCCTTTAGCTGCATTTACTTTCAGATTTTCAAGGAGATTCTCTGTACGTTTGGTTCTCCCATTTTCCCCCATAGGGTCGTCTGCCTTTTTCTTGCCACATGAGAAGAGGCTACAAATGATAAGGCAAACCATCATACATTTCAGTTTGTTCATTGCAAAATAACTTGTTAGTGAGATCTTATACAAAGAATAAACGCAGATTCACAAGGATTATTATAACCATTCGTGCCTCTGCGTTTATATTTTTATTTGAATTGTATTCTACAATTATTGCCTGTCAACTTCCTACTTCATACTAGGAACTTGGTCACGAGTAATGATGTTAGGCTGTGACATAGCATCCTGCCACCACTCTTGGTTAGCATGTGGGGTAGTGCTTCCTTCGTTGTCATACCATACCATGAACCAACTCCATTTTGCACCAGCCTCCCATTGCTCGCTAATCTTAGCGATACGGCTCTTAGCATCAGAACTATAACCGCACTCGCCGAGAGTGACAATCTTGTTGCCGTATGTAGCACTGAGGTCAGAATATTCTGTAGCGCAAGATGCAGCCTTGTCGCCATAGAGGTCACGAGCAACGATGTCAACGTATGCATCACCTGGATACCAGTCATTGTCCTTGCCGCAGCTTGTCCAAACCCAAACGAGGTTGTCAAGACCTGCTGCCTTCAACTCGTTGAACATCTCAATCCACAACTTCTTGAAACTCTCAGCATCCTTGCCCCACCAGAACCACTTGCCGCTAGCCTCGTGGAATGGACGCCAAAGTACAGGAATGTTAGCTTCCTTCAAGAGGGTGAGGTACTCGATGAGCGTCTTCATGTCATCTTTCCAAACCTCGTTCTCCCATGTACCTTCAGTCAAAGCATTGGCAGCATCGAATGTCGTGCCATCGTTGTCGTCTGTCTTCTTGTAGAAAGCGTAGTCGGAGTTAGGATCAAGATTAGATGAAGGAGTGTAGAGAGGCTTGCCGTCTGCCAGTTCCTTACCTGCAGGTACGAGGTAAACTCCGGTAAGAGTATAGTCGTGACCAGAAATGATGAAACCATTGGCTTTTATGTCGGCGAGAGTAGTTGCATCGAGTGTCATTTCAAATTGTGAACCACTGATGTCGAAGTATTCCCAAGACTTGCCAGACTCGTCAACAAAACCTGTCCAAGAAGAATTCTTGATAGATCCTTGTGCACCATCTGCTACGTTTGCGATAGTAGCTACTACCTTGTCACCAACTTGAGCATCAATATAGTCAAATGAATGCTGTGAAATAATGAGGGAGGAACTCCAATCGCTAGCCATGCTTGTGCCTGCAGTTTCAGGCTTGGTCTTAGGAACATTCCAGTGCCACATCAACTGAACGATACCATTGTTGTCGTACCATTCTTTGACAGGAGTGATGTTCTTGTAGTTGATCCAGTTGGCACCAGCTTTGCTAGCTGGCATGTGAACATAGTCGAAACCGTTGATGGCTGGATACTTTCCTGTCCACTCGTTTACCTGGTCTGCGCAAGTATGATTCCAAGCTACATTGGCCATCATACCAGAGATGATCTTGGTATCTACATTCTCTAAAAGATAATTGTAGAGTGCTTTAGCAGATGTGCTGGATGCCATTACAGGATTAGCATCCAATTGTGTTGTTTGGAAATTAACTGTCACAGCCTCTGCTGGCTTGCCTTGTCCGTTGGTTACCAAACCTGCAGGAATGGTTATGCTTACGTTCTGACCACGTTGTGGAGCATTGACAGTCATGGTAAGTAAACTGTCCGTACCATAGACAAGCGCATTGGTGATAGTTCCACCAGTGATTTCAATCTTGTCTTTGTCCTGAGAGGCGAAGAAGACACGTTTGTCGTATTTCACTGTTACGGTGATGTCGCCACGCTTTACGTTGTTAGCACCAGTTTCAGGAGTAGATTTTACAAACTGTGGTGCTGCAACATCAGGAATTGTGTATTGAGCATCTGTGTCGGCGCAGGCAGTGAACCCGAAGGTCACTGCTGCCATTGCCAACGCTGATAATATATGATTCTTTCTCATAGTTATCTTTGTTTAATTCAGTTATTGTTCTATTGTTACCTTAGTCAATGTGTAATTGTCTCCAGTGATAACAAGTCCACCATTGTCAACGATGTCTTTGAGGACAGCACTGGTAAATGTAACTTCTACCTTTCCTGTGTCGCCGTCAAGATCATACTGACCAGGAATTGGGTCAGGGAGACTTCCCCAATCTTGTCCATGACGAAGGCTGATGCAAGCCCATGCGCCAGCAGTGTTCTTGGTGTAGTAGAAGCGTACGATTGTGCCAGGCTTTACACTGCTCCAGTCGTAACCGCCCCAAGCAAGGTCTTGGTTGCCAGCCCAACTAGCACCGTTAAATGAACCAGTCCAGATATTCTTCTCCATTGGGATTGTAATCTCTGCAGAAATCTTTGTGAGAATAGCGTTCTGACCATTGAAGATGATGAGACCACCCCAGTTGGTTGACTTCTCCTTGAGTGCAGCAATGGTTGAAGCAGACAAAGGAATAGAGATTTCCTTAGCTTTAGGATCCAATTCGTAAACGTGCTCTTTTTGCTCACCATTGTCAAGGTCGATGGCCTTCCAATTACCATCTTGTCCCTTCAATTGCGCATTGTCTCCTGTGGCGGTGTATGCAACCTTCAATACAACACTGGCTCCTTCTGGAAGATTGTCCAATGCATCTTGTGCAAGGAATCCCTGTGTGTTGGCACTCCATCCAGCAAGGTCGAGTGAGCCAGTCCACAATGTTCTTGTAACAGTTCCTTGTGGAATGACAGAGATGGCATATTCGATAGAACCATTAGAAGAGATAAGTTTCACGGTTGAGCTAGAACTTGCATCTGATGGAATAGAGATAACCAAGGTGGAAGTCTTCTCTGCATAGATGTGATTTACCTTCTTACCATTAACCTCTACGCTTTCAAGTTTGTCGCCATTCTTTACATGAACAGAGAATGTGCTACCAGCCTCTGGCATATTTGCCTTGTCTGAGAAGTCTGGCAATTCTGTAATGTAACAGAATACAGCTTCTTCTATGTTCAACTCAGGGCATTCAACAGTTGTGCCATTAGCCAAGATGAGGGTAGGCTTGCCTGAAACAGCATTCATAGGAACAGTAACAGTAATAGCTGTACCATCTTCGTTTGCTTTTACTTCAACCTCATCAGAACCCTCGCCAAATACAACTTTCTTTACCAAGTCGAGGTTTGTACCCTGGAGAGTGATAACACCACCAGCACTAACTGGGTTATGGTCGTAACCCGTAACAACAGGCTTAACGAGAGTGAAAGGTACTTCTACGCCCTTGCCATTCTTCATACGCAATACAAGGTTGCCCTCAGTTGCGGTTTCTGGGACGCTCTTAATGATCAGCTTAGTTCCGTCAGGATTCTTGATGAACTCGATAGGATCAGATACGTTAGGCATCTCGATAGAGTTGACTACATCCAAATCCTTACCTGTGATAAGCAACTGTGCACCAGCCTTTACAGGAGAAGGAGCTGCAATACACTCACTAGGAGCGACAGTTTCCAAAGTACCAACAGGAACTGGTACGCCAGAACGGCAAATCAAGTTGACATCGCCATCAGCAGCTTCTTCAGGGAGAGCGAAGGTCAAGGTCTTTCCATCTTCACTAACAGTAAATTCTGTTGTTTCGTATTCCTGACCTAATGCATCACCCTCTTTTGGAGAGAACTTGATGCTGCTGACAAGGCTGAAGTGCTCACCAGTAACAGTGATTGTTTCACCCATCTTGGCAGTAACGTTACCTGTCAATTGAGCCTCGCCACGTGGAGAAGACCACTTAGTGATGGTAGGAGTACCAATGGTCAAAGCTTCCTCAGACTCAATGATGTTATAGAAAGCCTGTGAAGGGTTTTCTACTGTGGTCAAGTCTAAGTCAAAAAGATTAACTTTTCCAGTCTTTGCTTCCTCTGGAACCACGACCTCAATCTTGTAACGTGTGTGAGAGACGAAGTCCTTTTCTGGAATCTGAACACCATCAGCAAACTCAATCATGTGGACGAGGTTGAGATAGTCACCTTCGATGGTAAGTGTTTCGCCAGGCATGATACTAGCAGGGGAGAACTTGTCGAAAATGATAGGCTCCTCGTATGTGAGTTCTGTCTTTGTCTTAATCTCTTCATCCGTTTTCGTGATAAGAGTAATGTAGCCTACCTCAGGACCGTCCTTTGGTACGGCTACCTTAATCTCACTAGGGATTCCTGCCTTGACAACTTCAAAGTTAGTAATAGGCTCGCAACCTGGGATGATTACTTGGGCGATTTGGTCGAGATTACTACCCAAGAAGCGAAGCTGACCGCCACGCATCACAGGTTGAGGACCATATACATTGAGGTGAACACCTTTCTGATATTGATTGGTGTCGAGATCATCCTCGCTGCAGGCTGTCAGCGATAGCCCCATGAGGGCTACCACTAGCAGTGCTAATATATTTTTGATCTTTTTCATGTCTGTTTCTATTTAATGATTATTTATTAGGAACTACACGGATGTTGTCTATCTTGATGATAGGCTTACACTCTGTACCATTTACGCCACCACCAACAACAAACATAGTAAAGCTTGAGAAGTCGCTTGGTTTGTTTGGAACAGTTGTTGTGGATGCTCCCTTATTTGTGAGATTGAAATCAGAGAGTGGAATAGTTACAGTAACCCATTTGTCGCCTGTATCGTATGAACCAGTTGTTGTCCAAGGTCGATAGATGGCACGTCCGTATTCATCTTCTTTTCTCTTGCCTTCACCATTGAAAACAAAAGCATGAGGTCCAGAAACATAGCCTGTGTAGCCGTCGTTAACTGGTTTTCCAGGTCCACCTGTCTCGCCATTCAATGTCACCTTATCGTATCCCATGAATGCAATCTGCATACCTCCTGCACACCATGGATTAGATGAAGGAATATACATCTCAAACTTAAGAGACATATTCTTGTAGTCTGTGAAATCTGCTACATATTGCAAGGCAACACCATCACCGCTGGTTACGTTTTGTGGGTCGTCCCAAGATCCACACCAATACTCGAATGAGAAGTAGTTGTCTTCCCAACCACCAGCTTCAGTCATCTTGACTTCTCCATTGCCAAGTTGTACATAGTTGCCCTTCAGCGAGTAGCTATCATTGATAATGTCTCTGCCGTGCCAGCCATGGTTTCCAAGTACATGTACTCCATCCCATGGGGTATCGAAATCGAAGAGCATACCACGTGAGTCAAGATAGTGGAAAGGAGTCTCAGACTCACCATATACAGTCTGTACTTTGAATGCTCCTTCTGTTGTACATTCTGGTAAAGTGAATGTAATAGCACTTTGGGTAATACTCTTGAAAGATGTGACTTCCTGTCCATCAGGCAAAGTTACCTTTAGTGGAACATTAGGGTCATCTACGAAGTAGTTGCCATAGAATGTGACGTCACTACCTGGTGCTGCGTATTCGCAAGACATAGATGAGGCTGCTGGTGCTGGTACTGTGACATGGAAGTCGTAGTCCACTTTGGCACCGTCTCTAGTTACCATATAGATTTTGTCGGTAACTTTTGCTGGTATTGTAGCAGGTATTTGAACCAATAAAGTATGGTCAGTGATGTAACTTGTGTTTAATTGTGCCTTTTGGTCGTTGAAGTAAAGTTCCTTGATGCTTGTCAAGTTGTTTCCGACCAAGCAAATAACAGATGAAAGGCTAGCCTTATCAATCAGAGAGTCTGCTTGGGCTAAATATGGCATACGAATATAGTTTATGGTAGGAGTTCCACCTGTAAGCTCAAACTTGTCAGGTTGGTCTTCGCATGAAGTTACAACAGTGGCGGAAACTGCCATCATTGCTACAAACAACCAACTGAAAATTTTATTTAGTTTCATATTACTTTCTTTTTTGATGATTCATTAATATGCGAAGGTCTCTCTTACATCTACATGCTGTGCGTCTTCCATCAAGTGAGGATTGTAAACTACATCACCTTGTGGATATGGCAGTGTAAATATAGATGCAGTTACATTTGGTTTTGGAGTATAGGTAGAGTAGTACATCTTGCTCTCATCTACGTTCCATGGACCATTGCCTGCGCCTTTGTTGTAATATGCCTTATACAATTCGCCAAGTCCTTCATAACCATTACGCTTTTGGTTCTTAATGATGTTCATTGCCTTTTCTACATTGTAGTAAGACATGCGAACGAGATCAAACCAATAGTCGCCTTCAAAAGCAAACTCAAGACGGCGCTCTTTCAAGACATCATCCAAAGAAATGCTGCTTGGTTTGTCAAAGAGGGTAGGTCTTGCTCTGTGCCATACCTCATAGTAGGCATCAATGGCACTGGCATCTGTTGTTGACTCATTGTTGCCAATCTTTGCCTCTGCATAAATTAAATATACATCAGAAAGGCGAAGTACATGAGTACTCAAAGAGGATGTCTGCTTACCAGCACTAATACCAAACGTTTTTACGTGGTCAGCGTCATCTCCATAAAGATGCTTGGCGATGTTTGCGCCTGTTGCAGACTGAAGACCTTCGTTGCTACCAGGTGCATAGTTCTTGTCATAAAGGAATTTGATGTAATCAAATCCACCTTTGTCAGACCACCATTGGCTGTAAGTGTCGCCAGCCATCATCATTGTTGCTTTACGGCGTGTATCTGTTGCAGGACGTGAACTTGGATTTTGTAATGGTGTAACACCGAATGCCTCTTCCAAATCGGCAGATGGTGCAGTCCAGTCACCCCAACTCTGGTATTCGCAGAATCCTGCTGGTGCTAACTCTGATGTTAGACAGTTACCGCAAGTATAATTCTGCTGTTCAGCAGTCCAACGCCAACCAATGAGACTCTCCTCGCAGTTGTTGTTCTCACCTTTGAAGATGTCTTCGTAGTTCTCCATCAACTTCTTGCCAGAGTTATCGATTACGTCTTTTGCATATTGTGCGGCTTTGGCAAGATCGTTTTCATCACGCTGTCCGTTGCCATTGCAATTGATACCACTCTTTGCAAGATATACCTTTGCCAACAAAGCCTTCGCTCCCCAGCGATCGATTCTTCCAGGGTCGTTGCTCTCAGGTAACAATTCAATGGCTTTCTCCAAAGTCATGACGATGTACTCATAGACATCGGCAGCCTTTACCTTATATTTGCTATTGTAGTCTCCTGCAGCAATTTCAGTACTGTTGTCATGTACGATAGGTACATCTCCCCAAATGCGAACCATGTAGAAATAAGCCATCGCTTTCCATGCCAAACACTCGCCCATGGCAGTATTTTTAACGGATTCCGAAGCATTGGCTGATTTCAGTCGGTTGTAGATGGTGTTGGCTTGTGCATTGACAGCCCACAATGAATTGGATGTGGAGGTGATATCTGGGTCGCTACCATTTACAGTAAATGTAAGGTATGGAGATTGTCCCATGTACAAGTTGCCAGACATAACTTCTGGTATCTTGTAGTAGCCACGACTTAAGAAATCGTACCATGGTGAACCATAGAGTGAGTTTGTGCTCACTTTTGTTTGTGCATCATTTGCATAATAGTTGCCGTCATTGTAACTATCCTCATTTGGGCGGTCAAGAAAATCTTCACAAGATGTGAGACTTCCACCCAACAATAATGCAAATGCAATATATTTAATGCTTGATAATTTCATATTCGTAATTGTTAAATGTTAGAATGACATGTTCAAACCAAATGAATAAGTCGTTGGTGAAGGATAACGACCATAGTCCACTCCATAAACGTTAGGCGACATGGTGCTGACACCAATTTCTGGGTCATATCCATCGTATCCTGTGATGGTGAACAAGTTCTGAATGTTGCAATATACACGCAAGTTCTCTATACCCCACTTACCAATCCATTTCTTAGGGAATGTATATCCGAGTGAGATATTCTTCATTCTTAAGTATGAACCATCCTCAACGTAACGATCACTGATGCGGTCGTTGTCGTTAGGGTCACCGATAATGGCACGTGGTAATGATGCATTAGGGTTGGCTACTCTTACATTCTCAATGTGTTCGTACCATTTGCTACCATCAGCATAAACGATGGAAGCGTCTATTGGTTCCAAACGAGCACGATTTAGTACATCTGTGTGTTGGTTGCACCATACGCTACTCATATTGGTCAAACCACGTTTGGTAAGATTCATTACCTTATTGCCATAGCTACCGTTAATGAAGATGTTTAAGTCGAAGTCCTTATAACGGAATGTGTTGGTCCAACCGAACGTAAACTTAGGCATTGGTGAACCGATGTTGGTCTGGTCAAGCTCATTGATGACTCCATCACCGTTTAAATCCTTATACTTGATGTCGCCTACATAGACAGTATTGGAACCATTGAATACTCCATTGGTAGGGTATTTCTCTGGTTTTGGAGAACGCTCGATGTCTGCTAAGTCTTGATAGATTCCGTCGGTTACGTAACCATAGAAACTATAAAGGCTTTGACCTACATCCGTCTTACTTACCTGTGTCTGTTCCCATTGTGCGTATCCCATGATAGCGGAACTTGCCGTTCCATTGAGGGCTACCAATTTGTTCTTGTTCCAAGAAATTTGGAATTCGGAATCCCACTGGAACTTACCAATCAATGGATGAGTGTTGAGCGTTAACTCAAGACCGCTGTTGCGAATGTGGCCATAGTTACCCATTGGGGCTTTTAGCTTTGAATTGCCATTGCCACTTGTACCCATGTATGAAGGCATTTGCATTTCCATCAACATATCCTTTGACTCCTTTTGGTACCAGTCAAGAGTTAAGTTAATGCGGTTATTGAGGAACCCCAAGTCAATACCTAAGTCGATCTGCTCTTGTTTCTCCCATTTTACATCAAGGTTAGGAATGTTCTGAGGACGATATCCAGAACCCAATGATGTGTACACTTTTTGCATGTTTACGCCCCATGCGAAAGAGTTGATATTGGCGTTACCAGTCTGACCCCAACCTACACGGATTTTACCATTGCTAAGCCACTTGCCAGCAATGGCTTGTATGAATTTCTCGTTAGAGAAACGCCAACTTGCAGCAAATGAGTGGAAACCAGCCCAACGGTTATGTGGTCCGAAATTGGAACTTCCATCATAACGATATGTGTATGTCGCATTGTAACGATTGTCGTAGCTATATGTCCAACGAGTAAAGAAAGATGCCATAGAACTGCTACCGAAGCCAGCTCCAATAGTTGCTGTTCCAGTACCGAGCATAGGGTTGTGGACAGCATCTGAAGGCAACTTGTCGTTTGCCACCTTGATATAATCCCACTTACTTTCCCAGCACTCTTGACCAATCATTGCTGTAACATTGTGCTTCTTTGCGAACGTGTTGTTATATGTAACGTAGTTTTTGAGTTGCCAGAATGTACTGTTGTTCTTCTGAATGCTACTCTCATTAGGCTCTTGCCAGTTATAGAGGTCTATTGTATTATTGAAGATCTCTGCCTTGCTATAGCTGAGGTCATAGCCTAATTCTGCATGCCATGTCAAATGTTGAATAGGGGTAATTTCGGCATAGATGTTACCTGTCAATTTCTTACGATTCAACATGTTGTTCTGTTCCATCGCCTTTGCGATAGGGTTGTGAATATTATAGTTCTCACGAGCGAAAGAAGCATAATTACCATTGATATCATAGATTGGAGCCTCTGGCAATGACGTCAATGCAAATCCAACGATACCCTCTGCACCATCGGTGAGTTTGAGGTCATCGTTTGAGTCGGTAAATGTTGCGCTTAAGCCAAGTTTCAGCCATTTCTTCAACTGTGCGTCAAGGTTGGTACGTACTGAGAGACGATTGAATTTTGAACCAATGATAGTACCATCCTGATTCATGTAACCTGCTGAAACATAGTATTGTATTTTCTCAGTACCTCCTTGTGCAGCTACTTGATGTTGCTGTTGGAAAGCGGTCTGGAATATAGCATCTTGCCAGTTGGTTCCTTTACCCAATAATGAAACATCACTATAATATGGGTCTTCCTTGACTCCACCAAAACCGGCACTTACGAAGTCATTGTAATAATCTCCAAATTCACGGAGATTCATCATGTCAAGTCGCTTTGTCTGTCTGCTCCAAGCCACCATTCCATCGTATGAAAACTTGGCTTCGCCTGCTTTACCACGCTTAGTGGTAATCAAAACAACACCATTTGCACCTTGTGCACCATATATGGCGGTTGCGGATGCATCTTTCAAGATTTCCATACTAACGATATCGTTAGGGTTGATGGTTGAAAGTGGGGATACTGATGAAGCTGAACCATTGTCGAGTGCATCGCCAAAACCAAGGGAACTACCGCTGGAATTTCCACCTTGGAAAATAACGCCATCGATTACGTATAGAGGTTCTGCGTTCGAGTTGATAGTAGCTGTACCACGTACACGGATTGTTGAGGCTGTACCAGGAGCACCAGATGTGCTGACAGCAGTCACACCGGCTGCACGACCTTGTAAGCTCTGGTCGAGAGAGGTGATGATAGAACCCTTCATGGCTTTCTCGCCCAAGCTAACTGATGAGCCAGAAATGTCGCTCTTTTTCATAGTACCATAACCTACAACGACCACTTCGTCAAGGCTATTGTTATCTTCGGATAAGGTAACGTCATATTTGCTTTGCCCCCCCACCTTAAAGGTCTTGGTGACATAGCCGACATAACTGATTTCTACAGTTTGGCCTGCGCCGACGTTAAGCGTGTAGTTACCGTCCATGTCTGTGACGGCTGCGTTGTTTGTACCTTTTACTTTTACTGTGGCACCGATGATAGGCCCCATGGCATCAGTGACGGTACCTGTGATTTTTTTAGTTTGCTGTACAGCCTGGCTAGTAGCAATCTGGGCTGCAAAGGTTTGCTGAGGAGAGATGCCGAGAAGGCTCAGGGCAGCTATTCCAGCAAACAACTTTTCTCTACCTTTTGAGTTCATAAAAATAGGGTTAGTTGGTTAAAACTTCTTGGTACTCATCTTTAGAGTTCCAAGATTAAGTAAGATTCTCTGTTGTCTTCCTTGCTCTGATAGGGTTTGGAAAGCGAGGAGAGAAGCTCTAGGTTATTCTACTTTGTTTCATTGTTGTGATTGTTTATATTGTTGTTAATGTTATTTTCTTTAAGTTTCTTATTTAGGCTTTTGTATTCGGTTGCAAAGTTATTACATTTTTGCATATTTCATTTCATATCTTTTGCCTATTGCTGATACTTTTTTGCAAAAGTGCAATTTTGACTCTTTTCTTTGTTGTATAGGGTGTTTCGCTACACTTATTGTTCAAGATTGGGGCATGTGCTGAGTGTTGTTATTGTATCAGTTGTGCCATTTTTTTATAATACCTCTTGTGTGTTGCAGCAGAGTATAATAAATGTACCCGTTCTTATTTATATATATGCAAGATAGATGGGGCGTAAATCTCACATAGATTGTTTAGGTTGCCCATGTTGAAGGATATTCATGTGTGATTCATGAGCTATCAGTTTGGATGAAACCAGGAAAACGATAACTTCTCTTTGGCGATTTCTCTGCTTGTGTCATGTTCTGGCTCTATCGTTTGCTAGACAAAATCCACAACTTTTTTCAACTTGCAAAGAAAGTATAAGCAATTAGCAAAATAGTACAAAGATATTTCTGATTTTTGCTTTATCTTTGCAACCGAATAACAAAGATAGATAACTAACATGTCTAACCTGGCATTTCTTTGCCAATCATTTTAACAACAAACAACGAACTATGAAGGATTTTAGGTTAATAATTATAGGTGTCCTCTTCTGTGTGCTTGGCTCCTTGAGCGTTAGCGCACAGATAAGAGGCTACAACATCGTAGTGAGCGTGACTCCTGACCATCAGGACTGGAACTACAAAGTGGGTGAGAAAGCCAACTTCGTGGTGAATGTGCGCAAGTCAGGCACATTGCTCGACAATGTAAAGGTAGATTTCGAGGCTGGTCCTGTGATGTATCCAGACGTGAAGAAAAGTATCACCCTAAAGGATGGAACGATGAAATGGAGCGGTGCTATGAAGACTCCTGGATTCTATCGCTTGAAAGTGATTGCTCATGTGGGAGGTAAAGACTATGAGGGACTTTGTACTGCATCCTTCTCTCCGGAGAAAATCAAACCTTTCGCTCAAGAACCTAAAGACTTCGATGCTTTCTGGCAGAAAGCCTTGAGCGAGGCTCGTCAGACCGGATTGAATCCTACCAAACGACTTCTCCCTGAACGTAGCACACAGGATGTGAACGTATATGAAATCAGCTATAACAACAACCGTTGGGGCTCCAAGATGTATGGTATCTTGAGCATTCCTGTGAAGCCAGGCAAATATCCTGCTTTGCTCCGTGTGCCCGGTGCTGGCGTTCGCCCTTACTATGGCGATAACTATACTGCTGCAGGCAAGTGCATCGTGCTGGAAATTGGTGTACACGGCGTACCCGTGACGATGGAGCAAAAGATATATGATGACCTTGCCAATGGTGCTTTGCAAGGATATTGGAACACCAACTTGGACGACCCGGATCGCAATGCCTACAAGCGTATTGTGACAGGTGCTGTACGTGGTGTTGATATGATTGCTTCCCTTGACGAGTGGGATGGTAAAACCCTCGGTGTGACTGGTGCTTCACAAGGTGGTTTCCTCTCGCTCGCAGTGGCAGCCCTCGATAAGCGTGTCACTTTCCTTGGTGCCATCCACGATGCCATGTGTGACTATGAGGCTGAGCTTCATGGAGTTGCAGGCGGTTGGCCTCACTACTTCTACAAGGCTGAGGGTAAGTTTGGCTTGGCTGAAAAGGAAGTGAAACTCACGGAGGTGGAGAAGGCTCGTGTGGCTGGTGCTCGTTATTATGATGGGGTCAACTTCGCTCGTCGCATCACTGTTCCGGCTTGGTTTAGCTTCGGTTACAATGACGAGGTGGTTCCTCCAACTTCTGCTTATGGACTCTATAATACTATTCAGGCTCCAAAGTCGTTGAGCGTTTATCAGATGACGGGTCATTACTGGTATCAGGAACAGTATGATGAGTGGCAAGACTTCTTGACCAAGCAGTTGATGAAATAGAATATTTACTAAACTTCAATATATACAATATGACAATCAAAAGAATGTTGATGGGGGCTTTCTGTTGCCTCGCTTTGCAAGGAGCGTATGCTCAGTGTTGTTCTCCAGCGAAACAGTTGATGAAGCGCTTGAGCGTTTTGCAAGAGAAGGGTATCATGCTCGGACACCAGGACGATCCTGTGTATGGCACTACTTGGAAATGGGACGAGGGAAAGAGTGACGTGCTCTTGACCGTAGGTGATTATCCTGCCATCATGGGTTTCGACTTGGGTAAGCTCGAACTGGATAGCAAGGAGAATCTTGACGGCGTGCCTTTCGATCGAATGCGCCAAGAGATCATCGCTCAGCATCAGCGTGGTGGCATCGTCACCTTGAGTTGGCATCCTTGGAATCCGGTGACTGGCGAGAATGCTTGGGATCCTAAGGGCGATGCGGTCAAGGCGGTGCTCGAAGGCGGTGCTCAACAACAGAAGTTTGAGTCTTGGCTCGGCAAGGTGGGTCAGTTCATCAATTCTTTGAAGACTGCCGATGGTAAGAAAGTACCAGTGATATTTCGACCATGGCATGAGATGAACGGCGGATGGTTCTGGTGGGGTGCCAATAGTTGCACTGCATACCAGTATAATATGCTGTATATCAAGACTTATGTGACTTTAATAAAGGCTGGCTGCAACAACATCGTTTGGGCGTGGTCACCTAATCTGAGTGACAAAAAAACAGTGGAAGCTTTCTTGGAGCGTTATCCAGGAGGTGACTTCGTTGACCTCATCGGCGTTGACATCTATGAGTTTGACAATGATGACGCCAACTATCAGAAGAACTTGCAGGAGACCTTGGATGTCATGAAGCTCGCTTCGGAGAAGGTGGGCAAGATGGCAGCCTTGACAGAGACTGGTTGTCGTGGCATCTCTCAGAAGAAAGATTGGTTTACCAAGGCACTTTGGCCTGTGCTCCAGAACTATCAACTCAGTTATGTGCTCTTCTGGCGCAATGCTTGGGACAAGCCTGCAGAGGAAGCTTATCTGCCTGGCGTGAAGGATGGAGCTATCGTCAAGGACTTCAAGAAGTTCTATAAGGAGCCAAGGGTGCTCTTCGCCAAAGACATCGAGGCAGTGAAGCCTTGCTGCAAGAAAGCGGAAGGAAAATCTTGCTGCAAGAAGGACTAATCCTTAAAACATCATAATAGTACGAATCATAATAAAATAATTAGTATATGACAACGTTTAAAGACAAAGTAAAGGCATTGCGTGCTCATCATGAGGAGTTGTTGAGCCGCAAGAACGAACCTGTAGAGTGGGGCAACGGCATCTACGAGAAGTACAAGAACCCTATTTTGACGGCAGAGCATACTCCATTGGAGTGGCGTTACGACTTCGATGAGAAGAGTAATCCATACTTGATGCAGCGCATCATGATGAATGCTACGCTCAACTCTGGTGCCATCAAGTGGAATGGCAAGTATCTGCTCGTGGTACGTGTGGAGGGAGCCGACCGCAAGAGTTTCTTCGCTGTGGCTGAGAGTCCTAACGGTATCGACAACTTCCGTTTCTGGGATGAGCCTATCACTATGCCTGAGGATATCGTGCCTGCTACCAATATCTATGATATGCGCTTGACTGCCCACGAGGATGGTTACATCTATGGCGTTTTCTGTGCGGAGCGTCACGACGATAGCCAGCCTGGCAACCTCAGCGCTGCCACTGCTACAGCTGCTATCGCCCGTACCAAGGACTTGGTCAACTGGGAGCGTCTTCCTGACTTGAAGACCAAGAGCCAGCAGCGCAATGTGGTATTGCATCCTGAGTTTGTGGATGGCAAGTATGCCTTCTACACTCGCCCACAGGATGGTTTCATTGATACAGGCTCTGGCGGCGGTATCGGTTGGGCACTCGTTGACGACATCACCCACGCTGAGATTACAGAGGAGAAGATTATCAACGCCCGTCATTATCATACCATCCAGGAGGTAAAGAACGGTGAGGGACCTCATCCTATCAAGACCGACAAGGGATGGTTGCACTTGGCACATGGTGTACGTGGTTGCGCCAGCGGTCTCCGCTACGTGCTCTATATGTACATGACTTCCCTTGAAGATCCTACCAAGGTGATCGCTGAGCCAGGTGGTTACTTGCTTGTACCTGAGGGTGGCGAGTATATCGGCGATGTGATGAACGTAGTCTTCGCCAATGGTTGGATAGCTGACGAGGATGGCAAGGTGTTCATCTACTATGCTTCCTCTGATACTCGTATGCATGTGGCTACATCTACCATCGACAAGTTGGTGGACTACTGCATGAATACTCCAGCAGATGGTTATCGCACTGCCTTGAGCGTGGAGACCATCAAGGCATTGGTAGCCAAAAACAAGAAGACTTTGGGCAAGTAATGTTTTCGTGTATAAGAGTAAAAGATGATTAGTTATATACCTCCATGCGGGAGGAAAGGTTAGTCGTCTTTAGGAAAAAGATATTCGGGATACCTTCTTTCTCGCTTCTTCGGGAGTGAGGAAGAAGGTTCTTTTGCGTATGCCCATCGGTGGCATGGATAGAAATGATAAAATAATAAATGATAAATAATAAATAGTAGATAAATGGCAAGTTTAAAAGAAAAAATAGCGTATGCTATGGGTGATGCCGCTGCAGGTGGCATTGTATGGAAGGTGATGTCTATCGCTTTTCCACTGTTTTTTACCAATGTGTTCGGTCTCTCTTTTGCCGACGCTGCGGTTCTGATGTTGATAGCACGTATGTTTGATGTGGTTACCGACCCATTGATGGGTAGCTTGGCAGACCGTACCCAGTCACGTTTCGGTACGTATCGTCCTTGGCTTATCTTTGGCGCTATTCCTTTTGGATTGATTTTCGCCTTGTTGCTTTATACGCCAGACTTAGGACCTGTGGGCAAGCGCATCTACGCTTATACCTTGTATCTCCTGATGATGGCTGTCTATACGATGGTGAATGTTCCATACGGTTCGCTCCTGGGTGTGATGACCGAGGATGATGACGAGAAGAACCAGTTCTCATCTTTCCGTATGGTAGGTGCTTATGCCATGGGTTTCATCACCTTGCTTTCTTTCCCTTATCTCCAGAAGTTTGTAGGGGGCACGGATGCGCATCAGTATGCTGTGATAGGTGCCGTGCTCGGTATCATCGCTGCTGTGATGACCTTGGCTTGTGGACTCTTGACCAAGGAGCGTCTGCAACCTAAGCGTGCGGAGAAGTTCTCCTTCCACCAGTTTGTCGATCTCGTTCACAACAAGGCTTGGCTCTATATGACTGCTATCGCCGTATGCACCAACTTCTTCAATGGTTTCCGCTATGCCGTAGCTGGTTATATGTTTGAGTACTGCTTGCATGGCAACGTCACTGTCGAGGGTTTGATTATCAACTATACCGTGTTTATGGCTTTCGGTGAGGTTACTTGTATGATTTTTGGTGGTGTTTCTCCTTGGTTTACTCGCAAGGTGGGCAGCAAGCGCATGGCTTTCTTCTGGGCTTCAGCACTTTGCTTTGTCCTCTCCGTCCTCTTCTTCTTCATCCCGATGAGTCCTGACTATATCTGGGTGATGATAGGTTTGGTGATCCTTACTTCCATTGGCATCGGCATCTACTCTCCTTTGATGTGGTCTATGTATGCCGATGTGGCCGACTACCATACTGAGGAGTTTGGAACTTCAGCTACTGGTTTGATCTTCTCTTCTGGTACGATGTCACAGAAGTTTGGCACCGCCATCTCCGGTTCTCTCATCGCCCTCTTGTTGGGTTGGGCGGGAGCTAATATGATTACGGATGCGATGGGCAACACGATGATCGACCCAGCCTCTGTCACCGACTCTGTGCTGACGATGGTATGGTCATTGTTCTCCTTGTTCCCAGCCGTCATCGCCTTGTTGCTGATGGCGCTCACCTGGTTGTTCCCTATCAAGAAATAACTTTCAACTAAATACCGCTATGGATAATTTGAAACAAGCAATGAGGGATGTGCTAGAGAAGAACATCCTCAATTATTGGATAGACCATGTGACCGACCATGAGAATGGTGGTTACTATGGTCGTGTGGATGGCAGAGAACAGGTACACCATGAGGCAGAGAAGGGAGCCATCATGAATGCCCGCATCTTGTGGGCTTTCTCGGCTGCCTATCGTGTCATCGGTAAGCCTGAGTACCTGGAGGCTGCCACAAGAGCTAAGAACTACGTGCGTGATCACTTCCTCGACAAGGAGCAGGGTGGCGTCTTCTGGAGTGTGGATTACAAGGGCAATCCTTTGGACACCAAGAAGCAGACCTACGCCATTGGATTCACCATCTATGGTATGTCGGAGTATGCTCGTGCCACCGGTGACAAGGAGGCACTCGACATCGCCATCTCTATGTATCATGACATCGAAAACCATGCTTTCGACAGTAAGAACAATGGATATATTGAGGCGTTGAAACGTGACTGGCAACCTATCGCCGACATGCGACTGAGCGACAAGGACGAGAATGGCAGCCGTACGATGAATACGCACTTGCATATCATCGAGCCTTACACCAATCTCTATCGTGTGTGGAAGACTCCGGAACTGGAGAAGAGTATTCGCAACTTGCTCGACATCTTCACAGATAAACTCTTGAACAAGCAGACTTACCATCTCGACCTCTTCTTCAATGACGAGTGGGAGGGCAAGCGCAATATCGAGAGTTTCGGTCACGACATCGAGGCTTCCTGGTTGCTTCACGAGACAGCTTTGGTCTTGGGCGACAAACAAGTGCTTCAGAAGATAGAGAAGATTATCCGCCGTATCGCTGATGCTGCTGACGAAGGTTTGCGTCCAGACGGCAGTATGGTATATGAACACTGGAAGGATGATGACAAATATGACTTGCAACGCCAGTGGTGGGTGCAGTGTGAGAATATCATCGGACATATCGACCTCTACCAGTATTTCCGTACGGAGGAGTCTCTGGAGGTTGCCATCCAGTGCTGGAACTATGTGGCTAAGCATCTCTTGGATGCCAAGAATGGAGAGTGGCACTGGGCAGTGCTCGAAGATGGTAGCCTAAATCTTGATGATGACAAGGCTGGCTTCTGGAAGTGTCCTTACCACAACAGCCGTATGTGCTTGGAACTCATAGAAAGAGAGTACTAATCGTTTCTCTCTTGTATAAGCATCTCGATGTATGATAAAAAACCTCGGGACTTTTTTGTAATTTCCTCCCGAGGTTTTTATAAAAAAGTCCCGAGGTTTTTATGATAGCGTAACTATATTGTAATTAGTCGAAGGGCAATGCCATTCTGACGGTGTCGTCTTCCCACGTGCCGTTTTTCTTGGCAAGTGCGATGGCTTTATATTTCTCTTGGTGTGCCTCGACTTTGGCGGCAGCTTTCTCGGCGGCAGCCTTGGCCTCAGGGTTTTCTGCTATCATCTCTGGGGTGAGTCGCCAAGTGCCTGCGATACGAACCAGGTCCTTGATGACCTCGCCGCCACAGATCAGCCCGGCGGCAGCAGGCACGAAGGCGTTGCTGGCAGGGATGTCACGGCGGTCGGTACACTTGCGCATATCCTTGTTAGGACAGATGCAGTGGAAACGACAACTGATATTGGGGTCGTCGATAGGGCGCAAAGGCTCCTCCTCGCTATATACCACCTTGAGCTTATGGATGTTCATCTTGCGCAATTTCTTGCGGATGACCTTGGCGAGTGGGTCCATCTTCGTCTTGTTGATGTCGGTGACTTGAAAGGCGGTGGCATCCATTTTGTTGGCTGCTCCCATGCAACTGATGATAGGCACTTTCTGGTCGTGGCATCGCTTGATGAGGTCGAGTTTTGCCTTGACGGTGTCAATGCAATCCACTACATAGTCGAATTGAGAAATGTCGATGGCATCGGCAGTCTCTGGGAGGTAAAACATTTGGTATTTATGAACGATACAGCGGCGATTGATGTCATGTACACGCTCCTCGCATACATCTACTTTATGCTTTCCTACGGTGCTGAGGGTAGCGATAACCTGGCGGTTGACATTGGTAAGGCATACACGGTCGTCGTCGATGATGTCCAGCTCGCCGACACCACTACGTGCCAACGCCTCGACCACATAACCTCCCACGCCACCTACGCCGAATACGGCGACACGGCTTCCCATGAGCGTATCAATGGCAGCTTTACCCATCAATAATTGGGTACGCGAAAACTGATTTTGCATTGTCTTTTGATTCTCTGTTTTTGTTGAATGTTCTATTTGACTGCAAAGTTACACCAAAATGGACAATAATCAAAAAGTTTTTTGAGTTTTTTGAGGATGAATCTATGGGATAATTGGGCAAAATACACTTCATGCTGTTAAATAGACTTAATTGGGGGGGTAAATTGCAAGAAAATTTGCAAGGAATGAATATTTATGCTACTTTTGCAAGTGCAATAACTAATCATCATAGATTTATCTGTCATTTGAATGGAAAAAGAATTTGTAGATTATTGGAATAAGCACCAAAATCATTTGATATTGAATGCTCCTGAGGGATTACGAAAAGAGTATTTTGACTCCAACCGACTGGATACGCCTATCGATTGGATTTGTTTTCTTATTCCTATCGCCGTGGGTATTCTTCTCCAAACTTTTATGGGGATAGCCAGCACGATCGTCTCGATGGGAATCACGATTGTGGTCGTGGTTTTGCTTTATGCTCTGATGCAGATGGTGAAGCCGTATTTGTCGCAGAAAAAATCTGAGGCAGAAGCAGTTGAGAGAATCAAGATGTATTATTATGAGCGTTACAAAAAGTCGCATAGTTTGGAAAAACTGGAGCCGTGGCGTGACTAGTCAACCATGGTCCAATTAGACGTTGTTTGGGCTAGACTATCATAAAGTCGCCCATGATGTCGTCTGAGATGTATATACCTTTCTGGCTCAGCTTCAAATGTAGGGATGAAGGTGAGCCTTTTTTGTCTTCTAATACCATGAGTCCTCTTTCTATCTTGGGTTTTGCCTCATTGAGCAGTCTTGTTGCCAATTTCTCGCCAAACTCATTTCTCATTTTTTGCATATTTATTCCATCGCTTGTTCTCAGGGCTGTCGTGATCATGTCGTTGTAGCGAGTGTAGAGGTCGAGAGTCTCTTTCTCAGACGGGAGATTGCCCGATTGGATCTCGTGGATGTATGCTTGGAGGTTGTCGATGTTCCAGCTCCTGGTGATGTCCCATGTTCCATTTTCTTTCTGAAGTCGTCGGTAGGAGTGGGCTGCTGCGCCCAAACCGATGTAAGGGATTTCGTGCCAGTAACTGCTGTTGTGACGTGAGCGATAGCCGGGGCGGGCGAAGTTGCTAATCTCGTAATGCTCGAATCCTGCTTGGGTGAGCTTCTCTACGAGTCGCTCATACATCTTTAGGCTCACTTCCTCATCGATTTCGCTGATCTTTCCTTCCTCTAGCATCCTATAGAGTGGCGTGCCTTCTTCATACATCAGACTGTATGCCGAGATATGCTCCACGCCTAGCAACAAGGCGGTGTCGATGTCTTTCTCCCAGTTTTCGAGGGTCTCGGAAGGGAAGCCAAACATCAGGTCGATGCTGATGTTGTGGATGCCGATGGCACGTAGGCGCTCGATGGCTTGAGGTACTTGCTGGGAGCGATGACGCCTATGCAGAAAGGCAAGTCTTTCGTCGGAGAATGTCTGTGCGCCCATGCTGACCCGGTTGATGGGCAGCTCTCGGATGGTATCGCAGAACGCTGGCGTGACATCGTCTGGGTTGCATTCCATGGTCACCTCCATGTCGTCCATCAGGGTGTAGTTCTCCTGGATATGCTTGAAGATTTGGCGCAAGTGCCCGCCATGGAGCATGCTCGGTGTGCCACCACCTAGGTAGATGGTGCTCAGCGCTACTTTCTCGTCAGCGTATTCTTGTTGGCGTCGGATAGCCATCTCTTGGCAGAGAGCATCCACGTAGGTGTCCCTCATCTTGAGGGATGTGGTGCTGTAGAAGCCGCAGTAGATGCAACGGCTCTCGCAGAAGGGGATGTGTATGTATAGTCCAGTCATTTTCTCTTTGCTTGTAACTCCAAATATCAAACTCGGCTCTTCCCCTATATATAATAAGGTGTAAGGGTGAAAAGAGTCTTTAATAAGGTGCAAAATTACTAATATGTTTTAAAAGAAGTGCATTTTTTGGCGTGAAATTTTGCTTATCTCAGAAAAAATGCCTAACTTAGAGGCTGAAATAGAAAAAGGGGACGTTGTCCCTCCTTTCCTTATTGACTTATTGACATAAATGTATAACCCTTAAAATCTATAAGCGTCATGAGAGTTTATAAGACTAACGAGATTAAAAACATTGCGCTGCTGGGCAGTGCGGGTAGCGGCAAGACTACACTTGCCGAAAGTATGTTGTTTGAAGCAGGCGTCATCAAACGTAGAGGCTCTGTAGAAGCGAAGAATACGGTGAGCGACTACTTCCCTGTTGAGTTGGAATACGGCTACTCGGTATTCCCTACTGTTTTTCATGTAGAGTGGAACAACAAGAAGCTTAATATCATTGATTGTCCAGGTAGTGATGACTTCGTGGGTGGTGCTATCACGTCTATGAACGTGACCGATCAGGCTGTCATCCTCATCAACGGACAGTATGGTCCTGAGGTAGGTACACAGAACAACTTCCGTTACACCGAGAAGTTGGGCAAGCCTGTCATCTTCTTGGTCAACCAGTTGGATTCCGACAAATGTGACTTCGACAATATCATTGCCAGCATGAAGGAGATTTATGGTCCTAAGTGCGTACAGATTCAATATCCTTTAGAGACAGGTCCTGGTTTCAATTCTCTCATTGACGTACTTCTGATGAAGAAATATTCTTGGAAGCCAGAGGGCGGTGCTCCTATCATCGAGGAAATTCCTGAGGAGGAGATGGACAAGGCGATGGAATTGCACAAGACTCTTGTCGAGGCTGCTGCTGAGAACGACGAGGGATTGATGGAGAAGTTCTTCGAGAGCGAGAGCTTGACAGAGGATGAGATGCGTGAGGGTATCCGCAAGGGATTGGTAACTCGTAGCATCTTCCCTGTATTCTGTGTTTGCGCAGGTAAGTCGATGGGCGTTCGCCGCTTGATGGAGTTCTTGGGCAATGTGGTTCCTTTCGTTGACGATATGCCTAAGTTGCACAATACTCGTGGTGAGGAAATTGCTCCTGACAGCAATGGCCCTGAGAGCGTTTACTTCTTCAAGACGGGTATGGAACCTCACATCGGCGAGGTAAGTTACTTCAAGGTGATGAGCGGTTGCGTCAAGCCGGGTGACGACTTGACCAATGCCGACCGTGGTAGCAAGGAGCGCATCGGACAGATTTATGCTTGCGCTGGTGCCAACCGTGTGGCTGTCGAGCAGTTGAATGCTGGTGACATCGGTTGTACCGTGAAGTTGAAAGACGTGAAGACGGGCAATACCTTGAATGGCAAGGATGCTGAGTGGCGTTTCGACTTCATCAAATATCCTAACCCTAAGTACTCTCGTGCTATCAAGGCTGTCAATGCCCAAGATACAGAGAAGTTGATGGCTGCTCTCTTGAAGATGCGCCAGGAAGACCCTACATGGATCGTGGAGCAGAGCAAGGAGTTGCGACAGGTGATTGTACGTGGTCAGGGTGAGTTCCACCTTCGTACCTTGAAGTGGCGTTTGGAGAACAACGAAAAACTCAATGTCGTTTTCGAGGAGCCTCGCATCCCATATCGTGAGACTATTACCAAGAAGGCTCGTGCAGAGTATCGTCATAAGAAACAGAGTGGTGGCGCCGGTCAGTTTGGTGAGGTACATCTCATCGTTGAGCCATACGCTGAGGGTATGCCTGATCCAACTTCATTCACTTTCAATGGTCAGGAGTTCAAGATGAACATCAAGAGCCGTGAGGAAGTTGACTTGGAGTGGGGTGGTAAGTTGGTATTCCTCAACTCTGTGGTGGGTGGCGCCATCGACGCTCGATTCATGCCTGCTATCTTGAAGGGTATCATGGATTGTATGGAGCATGGTCCTTTGACAGGTAGTTATGCTCGTGACGTGCGTGTCATCGTTTATGATGGTAAGATGCACCCAGTAGATAGCAATGAACTTTCATTCATGTTGGCTGCCCGCCATGCCTTCAGCGATGCATTCAAGCAGGCTGGTCCTAAGATTTTGGAGCCTATCTATGACTTGGAGGTTTATGTACCTGCCGACTTCATGGGAGATGTGATGAGCGACTTGCAGGGTCGTCGTGCTCTCATTATGGGTATGGACAGCGAGGCTGGCTACCAGAAGCTGAGTGCCAAGATTCCTCTGAAGGAACTTTCCAATTACTCTATCTCTTTGAGTTCCTTGACGGGTGGTCGTGCTTCCTTCACAACCAAGTTTGCTAGCTACGAGCTTGTACCTAATGATATTCAGGGCAAGTTGATTGCTGACCACGAGGCTGAGTTGGCAAAGGAGGCTGAGTAAAAAATGATTTCTGGAAGAGAGAAATTCTATCTCTTGCAGTGATATATATAATATTAAGGTGGAGAGCGAGATGTGTCGGCTGGCATATCCCGCTCTTCTCTTTTTTCTACCACAAAGGTGATGTTTAGTTTTAAATATACAATCATCTGCCTTTTCTTTTCTTAATATTCTTTAATTGCGTTGAATTTGTTAACGGAAAAGTGTTAACCGATTAAGATTTTTCCTATCTTTGCCCCCATGAAGAAAAGAACTATTTGGACAATCGCTATAATCATGGGGTTCTCGTTCCTCGCCTTACTGTTCCTACAGTTGGGATATATCCAGGAAATGGTGGATATGAAGAAGGAACAATTTGACGAGTCGGTCAATAGAGCCTTGTATCAAGCTTCAAGAAACTTGGAGCTAAACGAGACGTTGCGCTATTTGGAGAAAGATGTCAACGAGACGGAGCGCAGGGCTAACCGCAAGGACTCTGTGGGCACGAGAAGTGGACAGCCAGATGGTACGGTTCAGCATTCTCATCAGTACTCGGTCACCGGCAAGGACGGCACGGTCTATTCCTCCTTCGAGTTGAAGACCATCGCATCCAACCCTGCCAATACACCAAAGGCGATGATTCTGCGTAGCGACAAGAATTCCATCAATGAGACACAGAAGTCTCTACAGGAAATCGTGAAGAATAGATATGTCTATCAGAAGGCATTGCTCGACGAGGTGGTCTATTCCATCCTCTATTCGGCATCCGACAAACCTCTGAAGGAGCGCATCAACTTCAAGCAACTTGACCAAGACCTCAAGGCGGAGATGATGAACAATGGCATCGATATCCCTTATCACTTCACGGTGACAACGCAGGATGGCAGAGAGGTCTATCGTTGCCCAGACTATACCGACGAGGGCGAGGAATATAGTTATTCGCAAGTGTTGTTCCGCAACGACCCACAGTCGAAGATGGGTGTCGTGAAGATTCACTTCCCTAATATGGACAGTTACATCTTCTCCAGCGTGAGGTTTATGATTCCGAGCATCATCTTCACCATCGTGTTGTTGATTACCTTCATCTTCACCATCGTCGTGATATTCCGACAGAAGAAATATACGGAGATCAAGAATGACTTCATCAATAATATGACGCATGAGTTGAAAACACCTATCGCCAGCATCTCGTTGGCAGCCCAGATGCTCAACGACCCATCGGTTTCCAAGAGTGAGCAGATGCAGAAACACTTGGGCACGGTTATCAATGATGAGTCGAAACGCTTGAGATTCTTGGTCGAGAAGGTGCTCCAGATGAGTATGTTTGACAAGAAGAAGGCGGTGTTCAAGAAGAAGGAACTCGACTTGAATGAAATGGTGGAGAATATCGCCAACTCGTTCACCCTTCGTGTAGAGCATACCGGCGGCAAGGTCTATACCGACATTGAGGCTATCGACTCCTCTATCTATGTCGATGAGGTGCATTTCCAGAATGTCATCTTCAACTTGATGGACAATGCCGTGAAGTATCGCAAGCCTGATGAGGCGCTCAACATCACGATGAAGACCTGGAATGATGACCAGTATCTCTACCTGTCCATCACGGATACGGGTATCGGTATGAAGAAAGAGAACTTGAAGAAAATCTTCGATAAGTTCTATCGCGTACACACTGGCAATGTGCATGACGTGAAGGGCTTCGGACTCGGATTGGCATACGTCAAGAAGATCGTTGACCTACACGATGGCGACATCAAGGTGGAAAGCGAGTTTGGCAAGGGTACAACCTTCACCATCAAGTTGCCAGTGATACATGACTAGGTAAACGAACAATTATAAATGAAAAATGATAAATAGAATATTAACAATAAACATATACGACTATGGAAGAGAAAATAAAGATGCTTCTTTGTGAAGACGATGAGAACTTGGGTATGTTGCTCCGTGAATATTTGGAGGCTAAGGGCTATACTACCACTCTTTGCCCTGATGGAGAAGCAGGTTTCAGAGAGTTCTCTAAAAATAAGTTTGATATAGCAGTGCTTGACGTGATGATGCCTAAGAAGGATGGTTTCACCTTGGCACAGGAGATTCGTCAGTCTAATGCCGACCTTCCTATCATCTTCTTGACCGCCAAGACCTTGAAGGAGGATATCCTCGAAGGTTTCAAGTTGGGTGCCGACGACTACATCACCAAGCCATTCTCTATGGAGGAGTTGGTGTTCCGTGTAGAGGCTATCCTTCGCCGCGTACGTGGCAAGAAGAACAAGGAGTCAACCTTGTATCACATCGGTCGCTTCACCTTCGATACTCAGAAGCAGTTGCTTACCATCGATGACAAGCAGACTAAGTTGACAACCAAGGAGAACGAACTCTTGTCATTGCTCTGCTCTCATGCCAACGACATTCTTCAGCGTGACTTCGCCTTGAAGACCATCTGGATAGATGACAACTATTTCAACGCTCGCTCAATGGATGTGTATATCACCAAGTTGCGTAAGCACTTGAAAGAGGATCCTCAGATTGAGATTATCAATATCCATGGCAAGGGCTATAAGTTGATCGCTCCTGAGCAGGACTAAGAGAAAGATAGGGTATCAGAAGTATCTGGAAAAATAAAACCAATTGATCCGTGTAATCCGTGTCTTTAAAATGATAGGGCACAGGTTGCACGGATTGCTGGTTTTATGAAGATGTTAATGCTTGTCTTCCTTTTTGATGGAATAGACGAAGCCTGCACATCCTGCGATGATGAGGAAGAGACCTGCCAGGAGAGGGAGGTTGCTCTCGAAATTGAAGATGAAGCAGGAGGCTAGGATGACCACTCCGAGCACAATCATAGTGATTCCCGAAGCGGCAACAGTTTGGAGGACATTTTTCGTCGCTCCGTACATTTTAGGGTAATTAAACTTGCTCATTTCTCTGTAAAATCTTTAAAATACAATAAAAGTATCTGATATTTAGTGCAAAAGTACAAAAAATATTTGGTTGATTGAAGAAAAAGTCGTAATTTTGCACCGCAATTCGAGAAAAGGGTGCTTTTGGTATCCGAAATCACTCGAAGAGCAACGAGAATTTATTAATAACATTATTTAATTTTAAGTAGTATGAATCAATACGAAACCGTTTTCATTTTGACTCCCGTTTTGTCTGATGAACAGATGAAGGAAACGGTCGCTAAGTTCAAGAAGGTGCTCACCGATAACGGTGCTGAGATTTTGAATGAAGAGGCTTGGGGTTTGAAGAAGTTGGCTTACAACATCGAGAAGAAGACATCAGGCTTCTACAGCTTGGTTGAGTTCAAGGCTGAGCCAACTGTTATCGCTAAGCTCGAAACAGCTTATCGCCGCGACGAGAAAGTAATTCGTTACATGACTGTTAAACTTGACAAGTATGCTGCCGCTTACGCAGAGAAGCGTCGTGCAAAGCTTGGTAAAAAAGAGGAGGCTTAATCATGGCAGATCAGAAATCAGAAATCCGTTATTTGACCGCTCCTTCTATCGACACAAAGAAGAAGAAGTATTGCCGTTTCAAGAAGAGCGGTATTAAGTACATCGACTATAAGGACCCAGAGTTCTTGAAGAAGTTCTTGAACGAGCAGGGTAAGATCCTTCCACGTCGTATCACAGGTACATCTTTGAAGTATCAGCGCCGCGTGGCACAGGCTGTTAAGCGTGCTCGCCAGATCGCTTTGCTTCCTTACGTAACCGATTTGATGAAGTAATTTAAGGAGGAAAAGAAGAATGGAAATTATTTTGAAGCAAGATATTATCGGTCTTGGATACAAGAACGATATCGTGAATGTTAAGAGTGGTTACGGTCGTAACTTCCTTATCCCTACAGGTAAGGCTGTTATCGCTTCTCCATCTGCAAAGAAGCAGTTGGCAGAGGACTTGAAGCAGCAGGCTCACAAGCTTGAGGCTATCAAGGCTGAGGCTGTTAAGAAGGGTGAGGCTCTCAATGGCGTAGTTCTTACTATCGCTGCTAAGGTGAGCGCTACTGGTCAGCTCTACGGTTCAGTTAACGCTGCTACTGTTGCTGAGGAGCTCGCTAAGAAGGGCATCGAGATTGACCGCAAGATCATCACAATGAAGGACGCTAAGAAGGTAGGCGAATACGAGGCTACTGTACACTTCCACAAGGAGGTTGAGGTTAAGGTTCCAGTAAACGTTGTTCCTGAGAACGCTCCTGTTGCTGCTCCTGCAGCAGAAGAGGCTCCAGTTGAGGCTGCTCCTGCAGCTGAGGAGGAGGCTCCAGCAGCTGAGTAATACTCACTGCCGCTAAGTACGATATTTTTTCGCACTGTAAAGCAAAACAATATAAAAATCCCATCTGCCTCTTGGCATTTGGGATTTTTTTATGTTTGGCTTCTGCTCCTTTTGTGGTAATTTAGAATATATAACTATATATTTTGAATATTCCTTGTTTGATTCTCGAAAAATTGTTGTATCTTTGCACACGAATTCATTGGCATTGAATGAATTCTGTTGCTGACGGCAATATCTTCAAGGAATATAAATAATAACAAACTAAAATAAGAAATAAAATGAAAGCATTTGTTTTCCCTGGTCAGGGTTCACAATTCGTAGGTATGGGTAAGGACCTCTACGACAACAACACATTGGCAAAAGAACTTTTCGATAAGGCTGACGAGATTCTCGGCTTCAAGATTACCGATATCATGTTTGCTGGCACTGATGAGCAGTTGAAGGAGACAAAGGTAACACAGCCTGCTGTATTCCTCCACTCAGTTATCTCTGCTCTCTGCTTGGGTGATGAGTTCAAGCCTGCTATGGTGGCTGGTCACTCTCTCGGTGAGTTCTCTGCTTTGGTTGCTGCTGGTGCCATGGCATTCGAGGATGGCTTGAAGCTCGTTGCTGCTCGTGCCAACGCTATGCAGAAGGCTTGTGAGGCTAACCCAGGTACAATGGCTGCCATCATCGGTTTGCCAGACGAGAAGGTAGAGGAAATTTGCGCAGAGGTTAGCTCTGAGGACAACGTGGTCGTTGCTGCTAACTACAACTGCCCTGGTCAGCTCGTCATCTCTGGTAACACAGACGCTATCAACGCAGCTTGCGAGAAGTTGAAGGCTGCTGGAGCTAAGCGTGCTTTGCCTTTGAAGGTAGGTGGTGCTTTCCACTCTCCATTGATGCAGCCTGCTAAGGATGAACTTCAGGCAGCTATCGAGAAGACTACTTTCTCTGCTCCTAAGTGCCCAGTTTACCAGAATGTAGATGGTAAGCCTCATACTGACCCAGCTGAGATTCAGCAGAACTTGATTGCTCAGTTGACAAGCTCAGTTCGTTGGACTTCTTCAGTACAGGCTATGATTGCAGATGGTGCTGATGACTTCACTGAGTGTGGTCCTGGCAAGGCTTTGCAGGGTATGATTGGCCGCATCGACAAGACTGTTGCTGCTCACGGCATTGCTTAATCAAACAACAACATTATATAGCGTTTTATCTTCTGGACAGGGCGTTGTCCAGGGGATAAAACGTTTCATTTTCTTAGTAAACCGCTAAATGAAGGAAAAGGTATTAATATATCAGGTTCTTCCACGCCTCTTTGGAAATAATAATACAAACCGAAAGGAGAACGGAACGATAGAGGAAAACGGTTGTGGAAAACTGAATCATTTTAATGACACCATCTTGGCTCGTATTCATGATATGGGCTTCACGCATATTTGGTACACCGGTGTCATTCGTCATGCTACGCAAACAAACTACTCTTCCTATGGCATTCCAACTCAACATGCTGAGGTGGTGAAGGGCAAGGCTGGTTCGCCTTACGCCATCACCGACTACTATGACATCGATCCCGACTTGGCTGAAAACGTGAGTATGCGTATGGCGGAGTGGGAGAGTCTCATCAAGCGTACCCACAAGGCAGGCATGAAGGTCATCATGGATTTCGTGCCTAATCATGTGGCTCGTGAATATCACTCTATCTGTAAGCCTGCTGGTGTGAGAGATCTTGGAGAGGATGATGACAAGAATATGCACTTCTCTACTAAAAACAACTTCTATTATGCTTGGGGCGACTTGGACTTGAATGATGTGCGCCAGTCGAAACCTGAGTTTAAGGCTTATGCAGAGAAGGATGCTGCTATCTATGAACCATACGTGGAGAGTCCTGCCAGGGCTACGGGCAATGACCGTTTTGATAACCGTCCCGGTTGCAACGACTGGTATGAGACCGTGAAGCTTAACTATGGCATCGACTATTGTGATGCTGGCGGACGTAGCTATCACTACGAGCCAGTGCCAAGTACATGGGGTAAGATGACGGACATATTGCTCTATTGGGCGAGCAAGGGAGTGGATGGCTTCCGCTGCGATATGGCGGAGATGGTGCCTACGGCTTTCTGGTCATATGCCACACAGATACTGAAATCTCGTTATCCGGAGATCATCGTCATTGGCGAAGTGTATGATCCTAGCCAGTACCGCAACTATGTGAAGGCTGGTTTCGACTATCTATATGACAAGGTGGGCATGTATGATTGCTTGCGTGGTGTCATCCGTGGCAAACGTCCTGCATCCAGCATCACCCACGAGTGGCAAGAGGTGGACGATATCCGTGACCACATGCTCTATTTCTTGGAGAACCATGATGAGCAACGCATCGCCAGTGATTTCTTCTGCGGTGATGCCATGAAGGCGATACCAGCTGCAGCCATGAGCCTCTTTTTCCAGAAGAATCCTTTCATGCTCTATAGCGGACAGGAGTTTGGTGAGCGAGGAATGGACAAGGAGGGATTCAGTGGCGTGGATGGACGTACCACGATTTTCGACTATTGGAGTCCTGTGACGTTGGCTCAAGCCTATCAACATGCTCTTCCTAAGACGGCCAATAAGACGGGAGCTGGCAGAAAGACGGATGGTTTGACTCCAGAGCAGAAATACTTGGCTGCCACCTATCGCCAGATGCTTCGTCTTGCCAATGAGGAGAAGGCGATTCGTGAGGGTGATACCTTCGACTTGATGTATGTGAATCCAGGCAGCGATCATTTCGACCCACGTACCAACTTTGCTTTCCTTCGCAAGAAAGAAGAAGAGGTACTCTTGGTGGTGTTGAATTTCTCTATTGACGCACGCGAGTTGGGTGTTTGCATCCCAGGTCATGCCTTCGACTTCTTGCATTTGCCGGAGGAAGAGGTGTCGGTCACCGAACTTTGGTCGGGTGGCAGACGCAAGGTGGAACTGAAGAAAGACGGTATCTTCCCAGTATCTATCGAGGCTAACGGAGTAAGAATCTATAAATTCAATGTCAAGATGGAAGAGAGTGAATTCATATTGAATGAGCACCATAAGGAGGAATTCCCACCTGCTCATACGGCAGAGCATTTGCTCAACCAGTTGATGGTTCGCATGTTTGGATGCGAGCGTAGTCGTAATGCCCATATCGAGCGCAAGAAGAGTAAGATGACTTTCGTCATCGATCATAAGCCTAGTCGCCAGGAAGAGAAGGAGATAGAGGCGGAGATGAATCGCTTGATAGAGGCAGATATGCCTGTGAACTACGAGTTTGTGGATCGTGACCATATCCCAGCAGATGTCAAGCTCGATCGTCTTCCAGAGGATGCCAGTGAGACTTTGCGCTTGGTACGCATTGGCGATTACGATGTGTGTCCTTGCATCGGCAAGCACGTTCGCTCCACTGCTCAGATCGGCAAGTTTGTGATGCTCGGTACCAATTGGGATGAGGCTTCTCACTCCTTGCGTATCCGCTTCAAGATTGTACAGTAGGCATGTCCTTTCACTTTTAGCGAGATAATCTTGATTATCAGCCGCTTCTAGTGAAAGGATATTTTTGTATCTCAATATATTCAACTCCCAAAAATATGATGATATTTGCGGAGTATAGGTGTCATATTCTCCGCAAAACTTGTAGGGTTCGCAAGATACGGCTTTTATATGATAAATGCAAGTTTTCGGGCGGGAAAACATATGTCTTATTACGTTTATTACAATCTTTTCGTTCTTTTTCTTGCAAGTCCCAAATCTTTTTATTACTTTTGCGGTGTTTAATTAGACAAAGAATTATGGCAACATTGACATTACAGGTTGAAAGTCCGTCGATATTGGAGCATTTGAAAGGACTGTTGAGTGTCATGAAGGGCGTAAAAGTTCTTCGTGAAGACAATAGTGTAAAGACCTTGCGCAAATCCCAATGTACGGAATTGGATAAGGCTTTGATGGATGTAGAAAAGGGCGATGTAAAGAACTTTGATACATTGGAAGAAATGATGAATTATTTGGAGGCTTGATGATGTATAAGTTACGATTGTCTGGGCGTTTCAAGAAATCATATAAAAGATGTATGAAACGAGGTTACGACAAGTCTTTGTTTGAGGAAGTTGTTGCAGTTTTGATGAAAGGCGATAAACTTCCGGAAAAATATAAGAATCATCCTTTACATGGTAATTATGAAGGCTGGAATGATTGTCATATTCTTCCAGATTGGATTTTGGTTTGGCGTTATGATAATGATGAATTGGTCTTGTGTTTATTGGATACTGGTTCTCACTCTGACCTTTTTAAATAGTCAATTTTGTTGGGACTTGCAAGAAACTTAAAGATTTTCTTGCAAGTCTCAATTCTTTTTATTACTTTTGTACTGTCATCCTACGGATTGTCGGCAATGAGTTGCTGGCGTTAATCGGTGGTTTGGCCTATCATAATAAGAAAGACGTTTGCTATACGTTTTCTTCTGACCTTTCGAAACGTAGGAAATTTCAATAAGCGTTTTCTTGGAGGGAAAACTTGTATCTTAATACCTTTATTTCAATCTTTTCGTCCTTTTTCTTGGAAGCCTCAAAGAGCAGTTTACTTGATATAGTAGCTTGCCGTCCCATAGGGATGAATGGCTTATTTGTTATAGTATCACAGCCGTTCCGCTGCACGTCACCATCAGCATGCTGCCGCTGTTGCCTACAGTCTCGTAGTCTAGGTCGATGCCGACGATGGCATTGCAGCCGAGGGAGGCGGCACGGTCGCTCATCTCTCGGAGCGCAGTGTCCTTTGCTTCACGGAGTGTGCTCTCATAGGAACCGCTTCTGCCACCGATGACATCACGGATGTTGGCAAAGAAGTCCTTGACGAAGTTGGTGCCGATGATGGTCTCACCAGTCACCACGCCACGATATTCACGAATAGGGTGACCCTCTATGGTCGGAGTTGTACTTAAAATCATAATTATTTCCTTTCTTATTTTAAATATTTATACTCTATTTTGTCTCTTAGACGGACGAAAAGTGGCAAAGGTTGCAACTTTTTCCGAAAAGTTACGTCTTGTTTGCAAAATAATTGTTACCTTTGCAGTCGCTTAGAAGCATTTAAACAAATAACGTTATAACAATTTTATGAACTTTACACTATTTATCACCGTTTTGCTGACGGCTGTAACTTTGGTGGTGGCTGCTTATGTCATCGCAAAGTTGATCGGTCCTCGTTCATACAATCCGGTAAAGGGTGAACCTTTTGAGTGCGGTATTCCGACACGTGGCAGCTCATGGTTGCCATCACACATCGGCTACTACCTCTTCGCCATCCTTTTCCTGATGTTTGACATCGAGACAGTATTGCTTTACCCATGGGCAGTCGTAGTTAAGCAGTTTGGATCAATGGCTCTCGTGAGCATCGGGTTCTTCCTGTTGGTATTGGTATTTGGCCTTGCATACGCTTGGCGGAAAGGAGCATTGGAATGGAAGTAAACAAAAGAGCCTCTATCAAGAGTATTCCTTACGACGAGTTTAAGGACAACGATACCCTCGAAAAGATTGCGCAAGAGCTCAATGAGGGTGGTGCTAACGTGGTAGTTGGTTCTCTCGATGCAGCCATCAACTGGGGACGTAGTAACTCTCTCTGGTCTTTGACCTTCGGTACTTCTTGCTGTGGTATCGAGTTCATGGCTGTGGGTTGTGCTCGCTACGACTTCTCTCGTTTTGGCTTCGAGGTAACTCGTAACTCTCCACGCCAAGCCGACTTGATCATGTGTGCCGGTACGATTACCAATAAGATGGCACCAGTGTTTAAGCGTTTGTACGATGAAATGGCTGAGCCTAAGTATGTGGTAGCTGTGGGTGGATGCACCATCTCTGGTGGTCCTTTCAAGAAAAGCTACAACGTAGTAAGAGGTATCAGCGAGTTGGTTCCTGTGGATGTGTATATCCCTGGATGTCCTCCACGCCCAGAGGCTATCCTTTACGGTATGATGCAGTTGCAACGTAAGGTAAAGGTAGAGAAATTCTTCGGTGGTGCCAACCACAAGATGACCTCTGAGGAGAAAGAGCTCTCTATGAGCAAGGGTGGTCTTCGCGGCTTGAGCAACGAGAACCTCTCTGATGCTGAGAAGCTCGGACACAAGGAGCCTATTATCGTAACTGAAGTACCTGAGGACTTCGACCCTCAGAAAGGTCTAACTGATTAATATAATAAGGTATAAGAACATGAAA
>ERZ1023666.2-NODE-2-length-182006-cov-26.020132_pt1 | contig 182006 bp, 141 predicted proteins | sample MGYA00380341_ERZ1023666 | MGnify/ENA primary metagenome ERZ1023666 (study PRJEB33179, sample SAMN07448983) | human gut metagenome | biome: Human-gut; feature: Human associated habitat; material: Faeces | host: Homo sapiens | place: India: Bhopal | collected...
TGTATATTTATAAACAAGCAAGTTGATATTTATTCACTTGCGAAACTTTAGTTATATTATAATTAAGGTGTCTCTCTGTCACCCAAAAAATATCAATCATGAACACCAATCATTTGAAATTAGGAATATGGGCACTGTTGGCATCATCGAGCCTTGGCTTGATGGCAGCCCAGGAACCAATCGTCCGATACAAAATCCTCGCCAACTCCCCTGAACAGCATATCCAGCATTTTGGAGCGAGTGATGCGTGGAGCATGCAATTCTTGGAACTTTGGCCAGAGAAGCAGCAACAGAAAATTGCCGACTGGCTCTTTTCCATGGAAAACGATGCGCAGGGGAAGCCTAAAGGTATCGGCTTGTCTATCTGGCGATTCAACTTGGGGGCGGGCAGTGAGGAACAAGGTGATTCTTCGCAGATACAGCGTGGCACTCGTACTCAATGCTTTCTGAACCGTTGGCGAATGTAGCGGTCGTGTAGAATTGATACCAAGAAGTGTTACCACTTTTGTACAAAAATAATAGAACGTAGGCGAAATGGTTGCAAATTACGGTTAAAAGGAAGAAAATAGTCATTTTCTACTCCTTTTTGAGCGATTTGTAACCATTTCTTCTATTTTTTTTCGCTAAATTTGCACTCAAACAAATAACAATATCAGATACAATGACATTATCAAAAACAATCCAAACCTTGGCTCTTGCCTCTCTCTTGACATTCGCTCCTACCGAGATGATGGCCGCCAAAAAAGGTGGAACTTTTACCACAGGTGATAAGACATTCCTCTTGAATGGTAAACCTTTCGTGGTGAAGGCTGCCGAGTTGCATTATCCTCGTATCCCTCGTGCCTACTGGGAACATCGCATCAAGATGTGCAAGGCTTTGGGCATGAATACAGTCTGCCTCTATGTGTTCTGGAATATCCACGAGCAGCAGGAAGGCAAGTTCGATTTTACGGGCAACAATGACGTGGCTGAGTTCTGCCGTCTCTGTCAGAAGAACGGCATGTACGTCATCGTGCGTCCTGGTCCATACGTTTGTGCGGAGTGGGAGATGGGCGGTCTGCCTTGGTGGCTCTTGAAGAAGAAAGACATCAAATTGCGTGAGAAAGACCCTTACTTCATGGAGAGAGTGAAAATCTTTGAGAAGAAGGTGGGCGAGCAGTTGGCTTCCCTCACCATCCAGAATGGTGGTCCTATCATCATGGTACAGGTGGAGAATGAGTATGGTTCCTACGGCAAGGACAAACCCTACGTGAGCGCCATCCGTGACATCGTGAAGGAGAGTGGCTTCGACAAGGTGGAACTCTTCCAGTGCGATTGGTCTTCCAACTTCCTCAACAATGGTCTCGATGACTTGACTTGGACCATGAATTTCGGTACGGGTGCCAATATCGACAATCAGTTCAAGCGTCTCGGTGAGGTTCGTCCGAATGCACCTAAGATGTGCTCTGAGTTCTGGAGTGGATGGTTTGACAAGTGGGGTGCTCGTCATGAGACTCGTCCTGCCAAGGATATGGTGGAAGGAATGGACGAGATGCTAAGCAAGGGCATCAGCTTCTCCCTCTATATGACTCATGGCGGAACAAGCTTCGGACATTGGGCTGGTGCCAATTCTCCTGGCTTCCAACCAGACGTTACGTCATACGACTATGATGCGCCTATCAATGAGTATGGTCATACGACTCCTAAATATTTCGAGTTGCGAGAGATGATGGCAAAGCATAATGATGGCAAGAAGTTGCCTGCTGTGCCAAAGGCACCGATGCCGCTCATCAGTGTGCCTACCTTTAAGTTTACGGAGTATAAGCCACTTGTTTATGGTTATACCAAGAAGACGGTCGAGCAAGCTCCCAAAACCTTCGAGGAGTATGACATGGGTTGGGGAACGATGGTGTATGTGGTTTCTCTCCCTGCCAATGATAAGCCAAGTACTCTCACAGGAGAATTCCATGACTTTGCCCAGGTATATTTGGAGAATAAGTACATCGGTAAGATAGACCGTGTGAAGAATGAGAAGTCTCTCGATTTGCCAGCTATGCCAAATGGCGGCAAGTTGACTATCGTAGTGGAAGGCATGGGACGCATCAACTTTGGTCGTGCCATCAAGGACTATAAAGGTATTGTGGGTAATGTGACCATCACTTCGCAATCCCCATACGGAGAAATCACTCTGAAGCCAACTGCATGGGGTCAGCTTGCTATCCCAGATGATTATCAGAATGCAGTGAAGGCACTCAGTGGCAAGAGCATGGCGGATGCGGAATTAGAAGAGGTCGTAGCCAAGGCTCATTCTGATGCAGTTATAAAAATTGATCCTTGGGGAGAAAGAAAGGCTGGCTACTATCGTGGCTTCTTTAATATAAATAAGGTGGGCGACACCTTTATTAATATGGAGGCTTTCGGCAAGGGACAGGTATATGTCAATGGTCATGCCTTGGGTCGTTTCTGGCAAATCGGTCCTCAGCAAACCTTGTATCTGCCAGGATGCTGGTTGAAGAAGGGCAAGAATGAGGTCATCGTGCTCGATGTCGTTGGTCCTAAGGGCGAGGCTGGCAAGGTTGGCACCGATGTCATGCCTACAGCCTTCTGTCAAGACCATCCGGAATTGGATAAGTTGAACCTCGAAAAGAGCAATAAGCACAATGAGCCTGGTCATCGCATGGACTTGAACTCTGATACTCCTGCTTGGAAGGGTGACTTGAAGGCTGGCAATGGTTGGCAGACCATCAAGCTCGACAAGCCTGTGACAGGACGTTACTTCGCATTCGAGTGCAACAGCAGTCAGAGTGGTGATTCTCAGATTGCCATCGCCGAGGTATATCTCCAGGATGCGCAGGGCAATCGCATCGACCGCAACAACTGGGTGGCTTATTATGCTGACAGCGAGAAGGGCAATTCTACGCTCGACAAGATGTTCGACCTCCAAGAGAGTACCTATTGGCAGACTGAGAAGGGAGCCAATTTCCCACATCTCTGCATCGTGGATATGGGCAAGGAGATGACCATTTCTGCCTTCGAGTATTTGCCACGTGCTGAGCAGGGTGCACCTGGAAGCGTGAAAGGCATCAAGTTCTTCGTGAAGAAGTAGAAGAGTACCATCTTCTTGGAGAAGCGAGCGCATTGCCTACTCATAAATGAGGATTTTCGAGAGAAAGTGAACAATTTAACAGTTTTCTTTCTCTTATATTGAAATATTTTTGTAATTTTGCAGTCCCAAACCTTCAAGGAGTCTTGGGACTGCATTTTTTATGCCAGTTCCTATTGGAGAATTGAGTCAGACATACTTCTGATTTTTCCTTTCTTCCATGAGGTGAGGCTAACTATCAAATCAACAAAAAAAACAAAGGATGGCAAATAAGAAGAAAATTGCAATCGCTGTGGGCATCGGAGCTGTAGTAGGCATCGGGATGACGATCTTGGCAGGCTTAGGGCTTGGCAAGAAACAGGGCGGTGCGTATCTTGGAAAGTGCCATTGTAAGAAATAAAACCCAGTCACATCTGTGATTGGGCTTTTTTGTTTCTAGATGTTTTGAGAAAGGCAAATTTGAAAGTGTGTATTACATTATATATAATTATTAACTATTTAAAATATAAGGAAAATTGATTATGAGAACAGAATGGAGAGGTTTCAAAGGAAACAAGTGGCAATCTGAGGTCAATCTTCGTGACTTCATTCAGAACAACTACACCAGCTATGACGGCGACGAGTCGTTCTTGGCAGAACCTACCCAAGCTACAGATACCCTTTGGGGTATGCTCCAGGAACTCCAGAAGCAGGAGCGTGCCAAGGGTGGCGTGCTTGACATGGAGACTGAGGTGGTTTCAGGATTGACAGCATACGGTGCTGCCTATATCGGCGAAGGCACCAAGGACTTGGAGAAGGTAGTGGGTCTTCAGACAGACAAGCCATTGAAGCGTGCCTTTATGCCATACGGTGGTATCAAGATGGCTGAGCAGGCTTGCACTACATACGGCTATGAGCCATCTGCCAAGCTCCACGAGATCTTCCACAATTATTGCAAGACGCACAATGATGGTGTCTTCGATGCTTACACCCCAGAGATGAAGCACGTGCGCCACAACCATATCTTGACAGGTCTTCCTGATACATACGGTCGTGGTCGTATCGTAGGTGACTATCGTCGTGTGGCTCTCTATGGTATCGACTTCTTGATTGCCGAGAAGCAGAAGGACTTGGCTGAGATGGGCGACCGTGAGATGATTGACGAGGTAATCCGTCTTCGTGAGGAGGTAGCTATGCAGATCAAGGCTCTCAAGGGCTTGAAGGAGATGGCTGCTAGCTATGGTTTCGATATTTCACAGCCAGCTCAGAATGCACGTGAGGCTGTTCAGTGGTTGTACTTCGGTTACCTCGGTGCTGTGAAGACCCAGAATGGTGCTGCTATGTCAGTAGGTCGTATCTCAACCTTCCTCGACATCTACTTTGAGCGTGACTTCAAGGAGGGTACCTTGACAGAGGCTGACGCACAGGAGCTCATCGACCATTTGGTAATGAAGTTCCGTATGGTGAAGTTCGCCCGCATCCCTTCATACAACCAGCTCTTCTCTGGCGACCCTGTATGGGCAACTCTTGAGGTAGGTGGTATGGGTCAGGATGGCCGTTCTATGGTGACCAAGAATGACTTCCGTTTCCTCCACACCTTGGAGAACATGGGTCCTTCACCAGAGCCAAACTTGACCGTGCTCTATAGCTCTCGTTTGCCAAAGACCTTCAAGCACTATGCTGCGATGATCTCTGTGAAGACAAGTTCTATCCAGTATGAGAATGACGACGTGATGCGTCCTGTATGGGGCGATGACTATAGCATCTGCTGCTGTGTATCAGCTACACAGACAGGTAAGGAGATGCAGTTCTTCGGTGCCCGTGCCAACTTGGCTAAGTGCTTGACCTACGCTGTTTCTGGCGGTGTTGACTCAAAGACACGCGAGCAGTGCGGTCCTAAGTATCGCGCCGTTGAGGGTGATGTATTGACATACGAGGAGTTCATGCCACGTTTCATGGATATGATGGACTGGTTGGCTGGCGTTTATGTGAAGACATTGAACCTCATCCACTACATGCACGATAAGTACTTCTACGAGGCAGCAGAGTTGGCACTCATCGATACAGATGTTCGTCGTACTTTCGCTACAGGTATCGCTGGTTTCAGCCACGTGGTTGACTCTATCTCAGCTATCAAGTATGCCAAGGTAAACATCGTCCGTGATGAGACCGGTTTCCCTCTCAGCTTCAAGACCGAGGGCGACTTCCCACGTTACGGTAACGATGATGAGCGTGCTGATGAGATTGCAGTATGGTTGCTCAAGACCTTCATGAACATGATCAAGAAGCATCATACATACCGCAATTCTGAGCCTACTACATCTATCTTGACTATCACATCAAATGTAGTATACGGTAAGTACACCAGCAACATGCCTGATGGTCGTCCAGCCGGTGCTCCTTTGGCTCCAGGTGCTAACCCATCTTACGGTGCAGAGAAGAACGGTCTTTTGGCTTCATTGAACTCAGTAGCTAAGTTGCCATACGAGTATGCTCTCGATGGTATCTCTAATACTCAGACCATCAGTCCAGGTGCTCTCGGCCACAACGATGAGGAGCGTGCCCAGACATTGGTAGGTGTATTGGATGGTTACTTCAACCAGGGTTCTCACCACCTGAACGTGAACGTATTCGGTATCGACAAGCTCAAGGATGCGATGGAGCACCCAGAGAAGGAAGAGTACCAGAACTTCACCATCCGTGTGAGTGGCTATGCCGTGAAGTTCATCGACCTGACCCGTGAACAGCAGTTGGATGTGATTGCTCGTCAGGCTCATGAAAAGCTCTAAATGATAGGTAAGGAGTAAGTAGCTCCTTTTCAAATCATGATATTTGAGTGCCCACAAATTGATCTGTAGAAGAGAAGTTTGTGGGCATTTATACATTAGGAGTCTTGATGGTTCTTTTCTTCACATTGATTGGTTTTGTGTTTTTATTAATATCCAAAAAGATAAAGTGATATGGGAATTTTTATATTTTTAGGTGTAATTGCGTTATTTATGGGTTCTTTTGCCTTGTGGGGTGTCTATAATCTTCGTAAACAATAACAGATGCAAAGAGGATTCATTCATAGTATAGAAAGCTTCGGCTCTGTGGATGGGCCGGGCATTCGGTTCTTGATTTTCCTGCAGGGATGTCCGATGCGCTGCCAGTTCTGTCACAATCCGGATTCTTGGAAGACAGGAGTGGGAGAGGAGTGGTATGCTGACGACTTGTTGGACAAGGCAGAACGTTTCCGCAGCTATTGGGGGGATAAAGGCGGCATCACGGTGAGCGGTGGTGAGGCTCTTCTGCAAATCGACTTCCTCTTGGAACTTTTCGAGAAGGCACACCAAAGAGGAATCAATACTTGTCTCGACACTTCTGCACAACTCTTTACTCAGAAGGGTGTGTTCTTCGAGAAGTTTGAGCGACTGATGCAAGTCACGGATACGATCTTGCTCGACATCAAGCATATTGATGATGAGGAGCATCGCAAGTTGACTCGCCATTCCAACCAAAATATCCTCGATTGCGCCCGTTATCTGAGTGACATCAAGAAACCCGTATGGATTCGCCATGTGCTGATTCCTGGTATCACAGACAAGGATGAGTATCTGGTGCAGTTGAGGGATTTTCTGAAGACGCTCGACAATATCCAGCGTATCGATGTGTTGCCTTATCATACGATGGGCATCTACAAATATGAGAAGTTGGGTATCGACTATCCTTTGAAAGAGGTTAATCCGCCATCTGCAGATAGGGTGGAGAACGCCAAGAGAATCCTTGGCGAGGCTTTGAAGGCGTAAGGAATGGAAAAAATCATCATTTTTATGAAAAAATAATGTAGAGGGGTGCAACTTTTGTTGTGCCCCTCTCGTCTAAAAGGGTAAAATAAAGCACGTAAGACGTGTCTTTGTTGATCATGTCAAACTATAAAAGAAGAATATAATGGATAGATTGGAATTTCTCAAAAAAATGAAGACTGCAGTTTTGGCTGCTGGCTTGTTGATGATGTCAACATCTTGTGCTTTCAGTGGCAATAGTGGTAATACAGTTCTCAATGGTGACTTGAAATTTACTCAAGCAGACTTGAGTGTGAAGCCATTTATGGAAATTGAGATTGAGACTGTGGCAGATGTCTATTATACGCAGACCAATGGTGACCAACAGGATGTTCGCTTGGACTTTTCAAAAATCAGCGATCCAAAATTCAAGAAGCAACTCATGGAAAATGTAAAGGTAGTCTATCGTGAAAACAAGATGATTATCGGACTTGCTTCTAGGGTCAAGGGAATTAGTAAGTTGAAGAACAATGAGCGCTTGCGCGTGTATGTAACATCGCCAGACTTGGTGAAGGTGAGTCTGGAAGGCGTAGGAAGCTTCAATGCCAACGCCATCAATTCCGACGTGTTTGAGATAGACAATGAAGGGGTCGGAAACGTAAATGTCAAGAACTTGCTTGCCAACAAGATAGAGATTACCAATGAAGGTGTTGGTAATGTTCGCATAGACAATATGCAGTCTGATCATGTCGATATTGATAATGAAGGTGTAGGCAATGTGCAAATCGCTCTCTTCAAGGGTGGTCATCTGGATATAGACAACGAGGGCGTGGGAAAGGTAGATGCTCATGTGGATTGCCAGTCGGTAAAGGCTACTCTTGAAGGTGTTGGCAACATCAAGTTGTCTGGCGTTACTCGTCAGTTGATCAAAGAAAAAGATGGAGTAGGTTCTTTCAAGACAGGCGACTTGCAAGTGCTGAGACCATAAGATAATCTCTCTTCCCTATTATAGGGATTCCTAATTATGTGAAAAGCCTGTCAGAAGGGATTCTGGCAGGCTTTGTCGTTTATTGGTATCAAGTATATGCTCGAAAAGTATGGGATGTTAGAAGTCCCATTTCACACCCAAGCAAGGGCGAACCATCCATCCGGCATTGCTGCCAAAATTGTGGCTGATCTCAACCTCGCCACCCACACTGAGGTTCTCGCATCCGAAGTGCTGACCTACATTGTACCAAAGTTGTGGCTCTGATGTGAAGACGGTATGCTCATTCTTGTAGATGACTTCGCCATTCTCGTCAACCTTTGCGTCTCCGTGCTTGTCGAGCATACTGGTATGGTTCTCCCACCAGAAATCTGCGAAACCGCTAAAGTTCAATCCCTTTAATCCAAAGATGTCTTTGCATCCCCAAACAGCAGTCAACTGCATTGGTACGTTCTGGTCGGTCTTGCGGATAGTCTTGTAGAGTGCTTGGAGTGTCAAGGTGTTCTTGAAACTCTTGTCGTGCATGAAATACTCCACACCGAAGAGCCATGCGTTGTTGATAGGATAGTTCTTGGTGATACCACCATTGTATTCCACGTGCAAGCTCCAGTTCTTCATCTTGGAGTTTTGCCAGAAGTTGAGTGCACGAGAAATCTCGGTGTAGGTTCCACCTTGTGAGATATTCTTACTTCCTACTACCATTTTGTCGTAGTTGAAGTCATGGTCAACGAAGAAGTAGGTGCTTCCCCATTTGTCAGCCTTGAACATTTCGAGAGTAAGGGTTACATACTTACGGTCAGAACCGAAATCATACAGGATTTGTGCATTGGTTTGAGCTTTGGCAAAAGTACCAACCATCAATGCGGCGAAAACTAATAATGACTTTTTCATGTCGTTGGTTTATTACAGTTTTGATTAATAAATGATTGAAAGGGACAACTTTCCCCCACGAAAGAGGTTGTCTGTGACTCTTTTCGGCTGCAAAGGTATGAATATTATTTAAAACTACAAAGTAATGGCTCGGAAATTTGGCAGTTTCGATGAAAAACAGTACTTTTGTATATATTATTAAATGTATAAATAAGATAAATATGATAGATATTCATCAAGATGTGAAAGTGGAGGCATTCAAATTGTTGGGAAGAGAAGCCTTTTCTGAGAAAAAGTATGACGATGCCATTCGTTATTATAATTCTGCATTAGAACTCAATCCTCACGCGGCAGAAATCTACCGTGAAAGAGGTGGGGTGTATTATGCCATGGGTGATAAACATCATGCTGAAGAAGACATGCAGGCATATTTCCGTGAAAATCCTGAAGCGGTAGAAGAACTTTCTGGTGCGTTTCAGGCAGAGGGAAGAGAGCTTTGTCATTAACTCGCATCCGCTTTCTTGAAAGGAAAATCGCAGAAAAATGCGTTTTTTATGATAAAAATCGGTTGAAAAGCCTGCTTTTTCGGAAAAATATAAGTAAAATTACGAAAAAACTAACAAATTGTTTGGTGGTGTCGGAAAAAAACACTACTTTTGCAAGCGTATAAATCATTAACTAAAAAGAAATAGAATATGAAGTTTAATGCGTACTACTTTAGCTTTTACTTTTACTTTGCAAGCGATTGTAAAGCGGGAAGTTGCGTGTAAATTTCAACTTAGGATATAAGATTAAGAAATCTATCGAAACGGTCCCGCTCTATAAAGAGTAGGACCGTTTTTCGTAAGACACCTCTTGATTATGTGTCCTTTGAGATAAAGATAAACCAAAAGGCAATGAAAAGAATAGCTATACAAGGTGAGTTGGGGTCATTCCATGACATTACTGCGCATGAATACTTCGAGGGTGAGCAGATAGAGTTGATTTGTTGTGCAACCTTTGAAGAAGTGTTTGAGAATATCAAGCGTGACCCTACTGTCATCGGAATCACTGCCATCGAGAATACCATTGCTGGTAGCTTGCTCCACAATTACGAATTGCTTCGTCAGAGTGGCACTACCGTAGTGGGAGAGCATAAACTCCATATCGAGCACAGTATCTGTTGTTTGCCCGAGGATGATTGGAGTACGCTCCAAGAGGTTCATTCCCATCCTGTGGCTCTGATGCAGTGTGGAAGGTTCTTGGCAAATCATCCGGACCTTAAGGCTGTGGAAGCTGAGGATACTGCCGGATCTGCTGCTTACATCGCGCAACATCAGGTGAGAGGATGGGCTGCCATCTGTTCTAGTTATGCAGCTAAAATGTATGGCATGAAGGTGCTGCAAGGGGGAATACACGACAATCCACACAACTATACGAGATTTCTTGTGGTTTGCAATCCCCAGAAAGCGGCATTGCTCCGTCCGATAGAGAAAGCCAACAAGGCGAGCATCGTCTTCAGTCTTTCGCACGACAAGGGATCGCTCTCGAAGGTGCTCACTATCTTGAGTTTCTATGACATCAACCTGACGAAGATCCAGTCGTTGCCTAACATCGGGCACGAGTGGGAATATCTCTTCTATGTGGATTTGACGTTCGACAATTTGACACGCTATCGTCAGAGCATTGATGCTATCACGCCTCTCGTCAGGAAAATCAAGGTCTTAGGCGAATATGAGGAGAAATTATAAATTGTAAATCATAAATTATCGATTGAAAATGATACAGCCAGCTAATAGAGTAACGGAAATACAAGAGTACTACTTCAGCCGCAAGTTGAAGGAAGTTGCCAAGTTGAATGCCGAGGGCATGGACATCATCAGCCTAGCCATCGGAAGTCCAGATATGCCACCTTCTCAGCAGACCATCGATAAACTCTGCGAGGTAGCTAATGAACCTGGTGCACATGGGTATCAACCTACGGTGGGTATCCCAGAGTTGCGCAAGGCTATGGCTGGCTTTTATAAGCGTTGGTATGATGTTGACCTAGACTGGGCTACAGAGATACAACCTCTCATCGGTAGCAAGGAAGGTATTCTACACGTCACCTTGGCTTTCTGCAATCCTGGTGACGAGGTACTCATACCAAATCCGGGCTATCCTACCTATACTGCCATCAACAAGATATTGGGTACTAAGATTACCTATTATGACTTGCGTGAGGATAATGATTGGCAACCAGACTTTGATGCCTTGGAGAAAATGGACCTCAGTCATGTGAAACTGATGTGGACCAACTATCCTAACATGCCGACTGGTGGAAATGCACGTATGGAAACCTACGAGCGACTGGTGAAGTTTGCCAAAGACCATAACATTGTAGTGGTGAATGACAATCCTTATTCGCTTATCCTCAACAAGCATCCGATGAGTATCATGCAAGTGCCAGGTGCTAAGGATTGTTGCATTGAGTTCAACTCTCTGAGCAAGAGTCATAATATGCCTGGTTGGCGTGTGGCTATGATTTCAAGCAATAAGACTTTCATCTCTTGGATTCTTAAGGTGAAGAGCAATATAGATAATGGTTGTTTCCGTGGTATCCAGTTGGCTGCGGCAGAGGCAATGCTCAACAATACCGATGAGTGGCATGAGGAGAACAACATCACCAATTATCGCCGCCGCCGTGACATTGCAGAGGAAATCATGCGAGTGCTTGATTGCAAGTTTGATCCTAACCAAGTGGGTATGTTCCTTTGGGGCAAGATACCAGAGAAATATGCCGATGTAGAAGACTTGACCGAGAAGGTACTGCATGAAGCAAGAGTCTTTATCACGCCAGGTTTCATCTTTGGCAGCAATGGTAAGCGATACATCCGTATCAGTCTTTGTGCCAAGGACGAAAAGATGAAGGAGGCACTCGAAAGAATTAAGAAGGTCTTTCAAAAGTAAAAAAATAAAAGGGTAAAAAAGTAAAAACAAAAAATATACGACTATGGAATTAGAATTAGAACCATTGAATTTCCCAAGTGATCAGGAACGCCCTTGCGTCATCGCCGGTCCATGTTCGGCAGAGACAGAAGAGCAGGTTATGACTACCGCTAAGCAGTTGGCTGCCAAAGGTTGCCACATGTTCCGTGCTGGTGTTTGGAAGCCACGTACCAAGCCAGGAGGCTTCGAGGGTAATGGTGAGAAGGCACTTCCTTGGATGAAACAGGTAAAGGAAGAGACGGGCATGCTCGTTGCTACCGAGGTGGCTACTCCAGAGCATGTGGAACTCGCCTTGAAGTATGGTATCGATATTCTTTGGGTAGGTGCTCGTACTTCTGCAAATCCTTTTGCTATGCAGGCATTGGCTGACAGTTTGAAGGGTGTGGATGTACCAGTGTTGGTGAAGAATCCAGTCAATCCAGACTTGGAGTTGTGGATTGGTGCCCTCCAGCGCATCAATCAGGCAGGTATCAAGCGCTTGGGTGCTATCCATCGTGGATTCTCTAGCTTCGACAAGAAGATTTACCGCAACCTCCCTATGTGGCAGATTCCTATCGAGTTGCATCGCCGCATACCACAGTTGCCTATCATCTGTGACCCTAGCCACATTGGTGGTCGTCGCGACTTGATTGCTTCTCTCTGCCAGCAGGCTATGGACTTGGGCTTTGATGGCCTTATCGTAGAGAGCCACTGCCAGCCAGATGATGCGTGGAGCGATGCTAAGCAGCAGGTTACACCAGAGGTACTCGATTATATCCTCAGTCTTCTTGTAGTTCGTGACGAGCATTATTCTACCGAGGGTTTGCATACTTTGCGTGGACAGATCGATGAACTCGACAACCAGTTGATGGATCTTTTGGCTAAACGTATGCGTGTATGCCGTGAGATTGGTACTTACAAGAAGGAGCACAACATGACCATCGTGCAGACCAACCGTTACAACGAGATTCTTGACAAGCGTGGTGCGCAGGCTTCTCTCTGTGGCATGAGTCCAGAATTCGCAGCACAAATCTTTGAGCACATCCATGAGGAGAGTGTTCGTCAGCAGTTGGAGATTTTGAATCAGAAGTAAGATGAGAATTTTGATTATGGGAGCAGGTAAGATGGGAAGTTTTTTCATCGACCTGCTCAGCTTCGACCATGAGGTAGCGGTATATGAAAAGGATGCCAAGCGTTTGCGCTTTACCTACAACTGCTATCGCTTTACCAAGATGGAGGAAATAGAGATGTTTCGTCCGGAGTTGGTCATCAATGCGGTGACGGTGAAATATACTTTACCAGCTTTCGAAGAAGTTCTGCCTCATCTTTCTAAGGACTGTATCATCAGTGATATAGCCTCTGTAAAGACTGGTTTGCAGGCATTCTATGAGAAGAGTGGATTCCGATTTGTCAGTACGCACCCTATGTTTGGTCCTACCTTTGCCAACTTGAACCAACTCTCAGAGGAGAATGCGGTTATCATCAAGGAAGGCGACTACATGGGCAAGATATTCTTCAAGGACTTGTATCAAAAGTTGGGTTTGAGTTTGCACGAATACACCTTTGATGAGCATGACCAAACGGTGGCTTACTCTTTGAGTATTCCTTTTGTGAGTACCTTTGCTTTCGCGGCAGTGATGAAGCATCAGGATGCGCCGGGTACTACTTTCAAACGTCATATGCAGATAGCCAAGGGTGTGCTCAATGAGGATGATTACCTCTTGCAGGAAATCCTTTTCAATCCATACACCTCTGGTCAGGTAGCCCAGATACGTGAGGAGTTGGCGGAACTTATCGACATCATTGATCATAAGGATGCCCACCGCATGAAGATATTCCTTACCAAAATACGAAATCATGTGAAGGAAGACATCGAAATTAAGAATGCTTAATGGAAATGTTTTTCATATAAAAAGGAGAAAAGCAAGAATTCACTTGTTTTTCTCCTTTTTTTCTAGTAGATTACTTTGTCTCTTGCTCTTCCTGCATATCGAGGAATTGGTTATCCTTGTCGTAGAATTCGTATTGCAAGAATGCCAATTTCTGTGAAGAAATGACATTGAATCCGAAACCATACTTGAACTGCCACTTTCGCTTCAACGAGATAAAGCCCTTGTTGATGAAAGCTTCTACGTATGGATTCACATACAAAGTAAATTTCTTGACACCAATCTTGTTGACTAGTCTGTCTATTTTTCTTTCCAATTGGTCGGTGAAGAGGATGCTTGACTTAATCTTTCCTGTTCCGAAACAAGTAGGACAGGTCTCTTCCACGTTGACGTCCATTGCCGGACGAACACGTTGACGAGTAATCTGCATTAAGCCAAACTTGCTCAATGGTAGGATATTGTGCTTGGCACGATCCTTTTGCATGTTTTTGCACATGCGCTCATAGAGCAATTGTCTGTCTTCAGCTAAGTTCATGTCGATGAAATCGACCACGATGATGCCTCCCATATCACGGAGTCTCAGCTGTCTTGCCAATTCATCAGCTGCGCCTAAGTTGACATCAAGCGCATTGGCTTCCTGACCTTTTTCCCTAGTTCTGTTGCCACTATTGACATCGACAACATGCAAAGCTTCAGTATGCTCGATGATGAGATAAGCGCCATGCTGGTAGTTAACCACACGTCCGAAGGCAGCTTTTATCTGCTTGGTGACGTTGAAATTGTCGAAGATAGGGACTTTCCCTGTGTAGAGTTTAACTATGCCCGCCTTTTCAGGGGCTATTAGAGAAACATAGTTTTTGACCTCTTTCATCACATCCTCGTCATTGACGTAGATGTTTTCGTAGGATGGGTTAAACAAGTCACGTATAAGAGCGACGGCTCTGCCGGTTTCCTCAAATGCAAGTTGTGGTCTTTTTTGAGTCTTCTGTACTTTCAGAATGGTGTCTTCCCATCTCTTGATGAGTACTTTCAGCTCAGCGTCTAGCTCAGCCACTCTTTTGCCTTCAGCCACTGTACGCACGATGACGCCACAGTTTTGAGGTTTGATGCTCTGAATGAGCTGTTTGAGTCGAGAGCGTTCCTCACTACTTTTAATTTTTGACGAAACAGAAACTTTTTCACCGAATGGCATAAGTACCAAGTACCTTCCTGCAAAGGAGATTTCTCCAGTGAGTCGAGGTCCCTTGGTGGAAATGGGTTCTTTTACGATTTGTACCAGAACTTCCTGTCCCACTTTCAGCACATTTTGGATGCTACCTTCTTTTTCTAGGTCAGGTTGTTTGCCGGCTTTAGAGAATGGGAAAAGTTTCTTTCTGTCGCTTTGTACTTGTTTAAGGTACTTTTGGTAGGAATTGAAATGACTTCCTAAGTCAAGATAATGAAGAAAGGCGTCGCGCTCATAACCTACATCTACGAAGCATGCGTTAAGTCCTGGCATCAGTTTCTTAACCTTGGCAATGTAGATGTTGCCCACCGAGAAGGATGCCTCACGAGTTTCGTTCTGGTATTCCACCAGTTGCTTGTCTTCCATGAGGGCGATGGATATGTCTTTCGGTTGGACATCAATTACAACTTCGCTTGTCATAGTTCTTCCATTTATCTTACATTAATTCCTTAATAAAAAGGGGTATGTCAACACTCCTAAGAGTTGACACACCCCTCTCAGTAACGAACTGACTAAGAGCTTATAAGCTATGGCTTACTTGCTCTTATGTCTGTTCTTACGTAATCTCTTTTTACGCTTGTGAGTAGCCATCTTGTGGCCCTTCTTTTTCTTTCCGTTTGGCATGATTTTAAAATTTTAAAATATTGTTATTATAAATGTTATCTCTATTTTGCTAGAGCTTAAACTCCTGTTTTTAAATATAGAACTTTTGACTAGTTGGATTAGTCTTCAACTTTCTCACCTTTCATCTCTGCGATGAAGCTCTTAGCAGGCTTGAAGTTTGGCAAGTCGTGAGCTGGAATGGTAAGAGTTGTATTCTTGGAGATATTACGTGCGGTCTTTGCTGCTCTGTGCTTAATGTTGAAGCTTCCGAAACCGCGAAGGTAAACATTCTCTTTCTTCTCTATAAGGCTATTCTTTACCTGCTCCATAAATGCCTCAACTACAACACCAACATCTTTCTTTGGCAAACCTGTAGCAATTGACACCTCATTAATGATATCTGCTTTAGTCATAATTCTTGTATATTTTTACTTGTTATTCTTAATTCGGTGTGCAAAGATACGAGTTTTTTGCGATATAACAAAAAAGTTAAGCGTTTTTTTGCAAAAATAATGCTCTAAGTATTTGCATATAAGGTTTTTATTGTGTATTTTTGTACCAAAATTAGAAAAATCATGGTTTTAAGAAGAACTTTTCTGTCTTTGTGGTTACTCTTATTTCCTCTCTTCATTTTTGCCATTGGTCAAGAATGGAGTGCGGAAAATGTACCCATTCCTTACCTTCGCGACTCCACTCAATATGTATCTGATCCAGATGGCTATCTTACGAAAGAGGAGAGGGATTCTGCCAATTTCTATCTTCAGAAACTTAATTTGGATTGTGGGGTACAGAATGTTTTCATCCTTGTGGGGCACGTCAAGAATCAAGATGCTTTTCGAATGTCTCAAGATGTAGGAGCCAAATATGGTATTGGTTACAAGAGTACTCGAAGGGGATTGGTGATTGTTGTGTCGGTTGAAGACCATAAATATTTCATTGCTCCCGGTATGGGATTGGAGGGGGAGCTTACAGATGTTGACTGTGATGGCATTGCTAGGGCTTGTATCGTTAAAAATATGCGACTCAACCAAACGGGAAGGGCTGTGGTCGAGACGAGCCGTGCTATATATAATAAGGTGAAGAGTGGACGCACAGGGGTGATGGATGTGGATGAAGGCACTGTGGAGGAGGATGATTGGGCTTTTGTCATCTTTTTCCTTGTTCTTTGTTTTGGTATTCCTGCCTATTATTTAATAAGGTATATATTAGAAGAATGTGGCGTTATCAAGAAAAGACAGCATCGCTCCAATGGTCAGAGACGGAGAAGTCGGCATGATGATGATTGGTTTCCTCCATTCTTCTTAGGTGGCGGAGGAGGATTCTCTTCTGGTGGCGGTGGTTTCTCTGGAGGCTCTTTTGGAGGTGGTTCTTTCGGAGGAGGCGGCTCTGGAGGAGGATGGTAAAACTGAATGACAATAATAAATATCAAAGAATAAATTTTAAATATTATATTGAGTTATGAAAAAGACTGGATGGATTATTTTAGGTGTAGTGGTAGTGTTGGTGTTGTGGCTTTTTAGCGGCTATAATGGCATGGTTGACAAGCAGGAACAAGCAACGACAGAGTTGGCAAACGTGCAGGCACAGTATCAGCGTCGTGCCGATATGATGCCACAATTGGCAAAGATTGTCAAGGCGTATGCCAAGCATGAGAAGGAAACTTTTGAGGCTGTGACCAAGGCGCGTGCCGCAGTGGGACAGGTGAAATTAGATGCCTCAACATTGACTCCAGAGAAACTGAAACAATATTCGGATGCTCAAGGTGAGTTGGCTTCTGCCTTTTCCAAGTTGATGGTGGTGGCAGAGAAGTATCCAGAATTGAAAGCTAGTGAGAACTTCAAGTCTTTGCAAGTACAAGAAGAGGGTACGGAGAATCGTATCAGTGAGGCGCGTAGAAAGTATAATGATGCCGTGCAGAGCTATAATCAGACTGTGCGCAAGATGCCGAATGCCCTCATCGCAGGTATCTTCAATTTCCAGGTAATGCCAAAATTTGAGGCAGCGGCAGGTGCCGAAAAAGCACCCGATTTGGACATTTAGATAATTAATAATCTATAATTAATAGGGAATAAATAGGTGTATTGAAATATTCTTTGTACCTTTGCATCAAATTTGAGTAGAAATTTCAATAAGGTAACGTAATAGTATGAAACAAACAAAGATTGTCGCTTCCATCAGTGATCGTAGATGCGATCAGGATTTCATTCGCAAGCTCTTCTTTGCTGGTATGAACGTGGTTCGTATGAACACTGCTCATGCTACCGAAGAAGGAATCCGCACTATCGTAAAAAATGTAAGAGCCGTGTCTCCTCATATTGGTATTATGATTGATACCAAAGGTCCTGAGGTGCGTACTACAGATGTCAAGGAACCTATACATTATAATATAGGTGATGTGGTGAAAATCTTTGGACGCCCAGAAATGGAGTCTTCTCATGATATCGTCAATTTGAGCTATCCTGACATTGCGGCTGACGTCAAGGTGGGCGATGATTTGTTGTTTGATGATGGCGAACTTGATATGAAAGTCATCGACAACCAAGGGCCAATGCTTGTTGCTGAGGTGCAGAACGAAGGTGTGCTGGGTGCACACAAGAGTGTCAATGTACCAGGTGAACACATTGATTTGCCAGCCTTGACAGAAAAAGATCGCAAGAATATTCTGCTTGCTATCGAATTGGACATTGATTTTATTGCGCACTCTTTTGTTCGTAATGCAACTGACGTGAAGTCTGTTCAAGATATTTTGGATGAGCACCATAGTGACATCAAGATTATCTCCAAGATTGAGAACCAGGAGGGTGTTGACAATATTGACGAGATTATCGATGCTTCTTATGGTATTATGATTGCTCGTGGTGATTTGGGTATTGAGGTGCCTATTGAGAAGATTCCTGGTATTCAGCGTCGTATCATCTCTAAGTGCGTCAAGGCTCAGAAGCCAGTGATTGTGGCTACTCAGATGTTGCATACCATGATCAAAAATCCTCGTCCTACTCGTGCCGAGGTGACAGATATTGCCAATGCAATCTTCTACCGTACCGATGCGTTGATGCTGAGTGGCGAGACGGCTAGCGGTAAGTATCCTGTTGAGGCTGTGCAGACGATGGCTCGTATTGCAGAACAGGCTGAGAAGGATAAGTCTCCTCTCAATGATATTGATCCTATGAAAGACGGCAAGATAGACCAGAAGCTCTTCTTGGCTCATGCTGCCATCGAGGCAACTAAGCAGTTGGGTGTGGCTGGTATCATCACTGACGGTGAGACAGGTCAGACGGCACGTGACTTGGCGGCTTTCCGTGGACCTAACCCAGTCTTGGCTATCTGTTACAAGGAAAAGTTGCAACGCTGGTTGAACCTCAGCTATGGTATCATCCCAATCTATCAGAAAGATCAAGTCTCGACCAAGGCTATGTTTACCGCTGCCGTACGTATGCTTCGACAGAAAGGCTATTTGCAGGAAGAGGACAAGATTGCTTACTTGAGTGGTAGCTTTGGCGAAGGTGGAGGAACCACTTTCGTAGAGATCAATAAGGTGAAGAAGATCTTCGATAACAGTTACTCATTCAACTTGCCATCTAACGGAATAGAAGATAAGTAATAGTTTTTAGCCCAATTTTATAAATAATTGGGCTAAAAATTTGCTACTTTGAAAAAAATGCAGTACTTTTGCAGCGAAATTTTAATCAATTTTAAACGATGAAAAAACTGATTGCTTTTGCTATAGTAGCATTCGCTATTGTCACGATGCTTGGAAGCTGTGGAAGCTACAAGCAAGTAGCTTATTTCCAGAATATTGATTCTTTGAATCTTTCTGCGTCTAGAATGTTGTATGACGCAACCATCAAGCCAAAGGATCAATTGTCCATTATCGTCAAGACAACAGACGAGAAAGTTTCTGAACCTTTCAACATCTTCAATAGCAAGATGTCCAATATGGGAGGACAGAACCAAAACCTACAGTCTTATCTTGTAGATAATAATGGAGATATAGAATTCCCTGTAGTCGGTAAAATTCACGTTTTAGGTTTGACTAGTCGTCAATGTGAGGAGTTGATCCGCACAAAGATTAGTCCATACTTGGCAGCTACAGAGCATCCTTTGGTTACCGTTCGTTTGGGCAGTTTCCGTGTAGTTGTGCTTGGTGAAGTGGGTAGCCCCGGAGCTATCTCGGTTCCTTACGAGAAGATGAGTGTGGTAGAGGCTATTGCACAGAGTGGTGACCTCGGTTTGCAGGGTAAGCGTAAAAACATCCTCTTGATTCGTGAGGATGCTACAGGTATGAAGTCTGCTCATCGTATGGATTTGACGGATGCAAACATCATCAATTCTCCTTATTATTATTTGCAGCAAAACGACATTATCTATGTCGAGCCAAATGGTGCCAAGAAGGGTACTGCCGGTTTGAGTAATTCTATTACTTTCTGGATCGGTTTGGTATCATCTATTATCTCTTTGGCAACACTTGCTGTTAGCGTTGCAAAGTAAGCTAGTTTTGTTGATTTATCAACGTAATCTGTTTTTGATTATATATAATAATTATGTGTGGTATTGTAGGATATTTAGGTAAGGGAGATGCTTATCCAGCTCTTATCAAGGGCTTGAAGCGCTTGGAGTATCGTGGTTACGACTCTGCAGGTGTGGCTCTCATCAGCAAGGATGGCTCCCTGAATGTATATAAGGCTAAGGGCAAGGTAGCTGACTTGGAGGCTTTTTGCTCAGACAAGGATATTACGGGTTCAGTAGGTATCGCCCATACTCGTTGGGCTACTCATGGTGAACCTTCTGCAGTGAATGCTCATCCTCATTATTCTTCTTCCAAGAATCTTGCAATCATCCATAATGGTATCATCGAGAACTATGCCGACATCAAGAAAAACTTGATTTCCAAAGGCGTTACCTTCAAAAGTGATACCGATACTGAGGTACTCGTTCAGTTGATTGAATATATTCAGGTGAAGAAAGACTTGGACTTGTTGACTGCTGTTCAAGTAGCTCTTCGTCAAGTGATTGGTGCCTATGCCATCGCTCTTCTCGATAAGCGCAATCCTAATCAGATCATTGCCGCTCGTAAGCAGAGTCCACTCGTTGTGGGTATCGGCAAGGATGGAGAGTTCTTCCTTGGTTCTGATGCGAGTCCTATCATCGAATATACTGATAAGGTGGTCTATTTGGAGGATGGAAATATCGCTGTGATGCGCCTCGGTGAACCTCTTCAGGTGGTTAATATGCAGAATGTGAAGCTCAATCCTGAGGTTCAGACGGTTGACATCGACTTGGGTCAGATAGAGAAGGGTGGATTCCCTCACTTCATGTTGAAGGAAATCTTCGAACAGCCTGAGTGCTTGCGCAACTGTATGCGTGGTCGTGTGGTGAGCCGTACCGTCGAGACTCGTGTGATGACCGACGACAACGAGTCAACTTGCAAGAAAGAGACTGAGATGGGTGTGGTTTTGAGCTCTATTACCGACCATCGTCAGCAACTTCTCAATGCTAAGCGCATCATTATCGTGGCTTGTGGTACCTCTTGGCACGCAGGTCTCATTGGCAAGCAGATGATAGAAAACTATTGTCGTATTCCAGTAGAAGTAGAGTACGCTTCTGAATTCCGTTACCGCAATCCTGTGGTGACAAAGGACGATGTGGTCATCGCCATCTCTCAGAGTGGTGAGACTGCAGATACCTTGGCTGCCATCAAATTGGCCAAGGAAGCAGGTGCTTTTATTTATGGTATATGTAACTCCATCGGTTCTAGTATCGCTCGTGAAACCGACACAGGTACCTATATTCACGTAGGTCCTGAGATAGGTGTCGCTTCCACCAAGGCGTTTACCGGTCAGGTTACCGTTCTTATCCTCTTGGCACTCGCCATTGGTAAGGAGAAGGGAACCATCACCGATGCGGAGTATCAGAAGATAACAGACCAACTTTGGCATATTCCTGCTAAGATGAAGGAAGTGTTGAAGTTGAACAATAAGATAGCCGACTTGAGTCGCACATTTACATACGCACGCAACTTTATTTATCTAGGTCGAGGATTCCAATATCCCGTAGCCTTGGAAGGAGCGTTGAAGTTGAAGGAAATTAGCTACATCCACGCAGAGGGTTATCCTGCCGCCGAGATGAAGCATGGACCTATTGCCCTCATTGATAGCGATATGCCAGTGGTGGTGATAGCCACTCACAACTTCATGTATGAGAAGGTGTTGTCGAATATCCAGGAAATCAAAGCCCGTAAGGGTCGTGTCATTGCTATTGTCAGCAAGGGCGATGAGACTATTTCCAAGATAGCCGACGAAGTGATAGAACTCCCTGAAACATTGGAGTGCTTGGAGCCATTATTGGCTACCATTCCTTTGCAGTTGTTGGCTTATCATGTTGCTGTTTGTAAAGGAAAAGATGTTGACCAACCAAGAAACTTGGCGAAGTCAGTGACCGTTGAATGATATTTAAAGGGATTCGCCATTTCTTGACGATTCCCTTTTTTAGAATTTAATGGGACGTGGGGCGGAAGTCTCCGAAAAGGAATATTCAAATTTAACTAAATAAGGATAATAGAGAGATGGAACCATTGAAGCATGAATGTGGCGTGGCAATGATCAGATTGCTCAAACCACTGGAGTATTACCAGCAGAAGTACGGTACGTGGATGTACGCGCTCAACAAACTCTATCTGATGATGGAGAAACAACACAACCGTGGACAGGAGGGAGCTGGTATGGCCTGTGTCAAACTCGGCGGTAAACCGGGACATGAATATATGTTCCGTGAGCGTGCTGAGGGCAAGAATGCCGTCACTGAAATCTTCGGAAAAGCTAACGCCAACTTCAAGGACTTGACACCAGAACAGTTGGCTGATGCTAAGTTTGCCAAGGAGGAACTACCTTTTGCTGGCGAACTTTATATGGGACATTTGAGATATAGTACCACAGGCAAGAGTGGCATCCAGTATGTGCATCCATTCTTGCGCCGTAACAACTGGAAGGCGAAGAACCTTTGTCTCTGTGGCAACTTCAATATGACCAATGTGGATGAAATCTTCAAGGAACTCACCAATCAAGGTCAAAGTCCACGCATCTACAGTGATACATATATCATGTTGGAGCTTATGGGACACCGCCTCGACCGTGAGGTGGAGCGCAACTTCGTGGCAGCGAAGGCGATGGAAATGGAAAATACAGACATCACCAAGTATATTGAGGACCACGTGAAGATGAGTAATGTGCTCAAGACCACGATGAAGAACTTTGATGGTGGTTATGTGGTTTGTGGTATCACGGGTTCAGGTGAGATGTTTTCTATGCGTGACCCATGGGGCATCCGTCCAGCTTTCTATTATAAAAATGATGAGATTGTGGTGCTTGCCAGTGAACGCCCTGTGCTCCAGACTACTTTCGACTTGGAGGCAGAGGAAGTCAAGGAATTGATGCCTGGTACAGCACTCTTGGTCAAGAGAAATGGTGAGTGCAGCATTGAGCGCATCATGGAACAGAAGGGAGATTCTGCATGCTCGTTCGAGCGCATCTACTTCAGCCGTGGCTCTGACAAGGACATCTATAAGGAGCGTAAGCAACTGGGTGAGCAATTGACTCAACCTATCTTGAAGGCTGTTGACTATGATGTGGATCACACAGTGTTCAGCTACATTCCAAATACCGCAGAGGTGGCATACTATGGTATGCTCAATGGTTTCAAGAGATACCTCAATGATACCAAGATAGAGAAGATAGCTCATCTCGGTCACGTTCCTACCAAGGAGGAGTTGCAAGAGATTCTTGGCGATTATGTTCGCTCAGAGAAGATAGCTTGGAAGGATATCAAGCTCCGGACTTTCATCACGGAGGGCAACAGCCGAAATGATTTGGCGAGCCATGTGTATGATGTTACCTACGGAAGTATTGAGCCACATGTTGACAATCTCGTCATCATCGACGATAGTATCGTGCGTGGTACAACTTTGAAGGAGAGTATCCTCCGCATCCTCGACCGCTTGCATCCTAAGAAGATAGTAGTGGTATCGAGTGCGCCTCAGATTCGCTATCCAGATTATTATGGTATCGATATGGCAAGATTGGAGGAATTCTGCGTGTTCCGTGCAGCTATCCAACTTCTCAAGGAACGTAAGATGGAGAACATCATCGAAGAGACCTACCAAGCTTGCAAGGCTGAATTGGAGAAGCCAAAAGAGGAGCAGATGAACCCAGTGCGTGCCATCTATGAGCCTTTCACCATTGAGGAAATCAATGAGAAAATTGTGGAGATGCTTCGCCCAGAGGGCATGGAGACACCTATCCAACTCGTCTTCCAAAGCATCGAAGGTTTGCGTGAGGCAATACCAAACCACAAGGGTGACTGGTACTTCACGGGTCATTATCCAACTCCAGGAGGTACAAAACTTTGCAATCAATCATTCGTAAACTACTACGAAAAGAACTTTTAAACAAGAATAAAAGAAATTATGTCAGATATGAAAAAAGTAACCTTAGTATTGAGCGATGGAACTAAGTTCCATGGCAAATCTTTTGGATATGACGCTCCTGTGGCGGGCGAGGTTGTGTTCAACACGGCCATGATGGGATATCCAGAGAGTTTGACCGACCCTTCTTATGCCGGTCAGTTGATGACACTTACATTCCCTCTTGTAGGCAACTATGGTGTGCCACCATTCACTTTCGAAAAGAATGGTCTGCCTACCTTCATGGAGAGTGACAAGATTTATGCTTCGGCTATCATCGTCAATGACTACAGCGAGCAGTATAGTCACTGGAACGCAGTGGAGAGCCTTGCCGACTGGTTGAAGCGTGAGAAAGTGCCAGGCATCACTGGTATCGACACTCGTGAGTTGACTAAGGTGCTTCGTGAGCATGGTGTGATGATGGGCAAGATCATCTTCGACGATGAGCCAGACAATATCCCTGAAGCCAACTACGAGGGTGTGAACTTCGTTGACCAAGTGAGCTGCAAGGACATCATCCGTTACAACGAAGGTGCTGGTAAGAAGGTGGTTCTCGTGGACTGCGGTGTGAAGGCGAACATCATCCGTTGCTTGATTAATAGAGGTGTAGAGGTAATCCGTGTGCCTTGGAATTACGATTATACCAACATGGACTTTGATGGTTTATTCCTTGCCAATGGTCCTGGCGACCCTGATATGTGCGAGGATGCTGTCAATATCATCCGCAAGCAAATCAGCCAGAGCCGCAAGCCTATCTGTGGTATCTGTATGGGTAACCAGTTGCTCTCTAAGGCAGCCGGTGCTACCATCTACAAGTTGAAGTATGGTCACCGTTCTCATAACCAGCCAGTTCGTATGGTAGGCACCACCAACTGCTACATCACTTCCCAGAACCACGGTTATGCTGTGGATGCCAAGACGCTTGGTAGCGATTGGGAGGAGCTCTTCGTTAATATGAACGATGGTTCTAATGAGGGTATCCGTCACAAGACCAACCCTTGGTTCTCAAGCCAGTTCCACCCAGAGGCATGCTCAGGTCCAGTGGATACAGAGTTCATGTTCGATAAGTTCGTGGAGAGCCTGAAGTAATTAATGATTAAGAATTAATAATTAAGATTATAATGAAAGACGAAAATATAAAGAAAGTGCTCCTCTTGGGTTCTGGAGCCTTGAAAATCGGTGAGGCTGGTGAGTTCGACTACTCTGGTTCGCAGGCATTGAAGGCATTGCGTGAGGAAGGTGTCGAGACCGTGCTCATCAACCCTAATATCGCTACCGTACAAACATCAGAAGGCGTTGCTGATCAGATCTACTTCTTGCCAGTGCAGCCTTACTTCGTTGAGCGTGTCATTCAGAAGGAGAAGCCAGACGGAATCCTCCTCAGCTTTGGTGGTCAGACCGCCCTCAACTGTGGTGTGGAACTCTATCGCCAAGGTATCTTGGAGAAATATAACGTGAAGGTATTGGGTACTCCTGTACAGGCCATCATGGATACTGAGGACCGTGAGCTCTTCGTAGAGAAGTTGGATGAGATTGATGTAAAGACCATCAAGAGTGAGGCTTGTGAGAACATCGAGCAGACTCGTAAGGCTGCTGCCGAACTTGGTTATCCTGTCATCATCCGTGCTGCATACGCACTTGGTGGTCTTGGTTCAGGTTTCGCTGACAACGAGGAGGAACTCAACAAACTCGCAGAGAAGGCATTCTCATTCTCACCACAGGTATTGGTAGAGAAGAGTTTGAAGGGTTGGAAGGAGATCGAGTACGAGGTAGTACGCGACCGTTACGACAACTGTATCACCGTATGTAACATGGAGAACTTCGATCCTCTGGGTATTCATACCGGTGAGAGTATCGTCATCGCTCCTTCTCAGACATTGAGCAACTCTGAATATCATAAGCTTCGTGCCCTCGCCATCAAGATTATCCGTCATATCGGTATCGTGGGTGAGTGTAACGTGCAGTATGCCTTCGACCCTAAGTCAGAGGACTATCGTGTCATCGAGGTGAATGCTCGTTTGAGCCGATCTTCAGCTTTGGCTTCTAAGGCTACAGGTTATCCTTTGGCTTTCGTTGCAGCAAAGCTCGGTATGGGTTATGGCTTGTTCGAGTTGAAGAACTCTGTTACCAAGACTACATCTGCTTTCTTCGAGCCTGCCCTCGACTACGTGGTTTGTAAGATTCCACGTTGGGACTTGAGTAAGTTCCGTGGTGTTGACAAGGAGTTGGGTTCTTCCATGAAGTCTGTCGGCGAGGTGATGGCCATCGGTCGCAACTTCGAGGAGGCTATCCAGAAGGGTCTTCGTATGATTGGCCAGGGCATGCACGGCTTCGTAGAAAACAAGGAGTTGGAGATTGAGGACATCGATGCTGCCTTGAAGGAGCCTACAGATAAGCGTGTCTTCGTGATATCCAAGGCAATGCACAAGGGCTATACCGTAGATCAAATTCACGACTTGACCAAGATCGACAAGTGGTTCTTGGAGAAATTGAAGCACATCATCGACATCGATGAGGAGATGAAGAAGTGCAATGTCAATACCCTTGACAAGGAGTTGCTCCGCAGTGCGAAGGTATATGGTTTCACCGATTTCCAGATAGCTCGTGCCGTAGGTTTGGAACAGGAGATGGGCAATATGACCAAGGCGGGTCTCGTCATCCGTAGCCTCCGCAAGAACTATGGCATCTTGCCTGTAGTAAAGCAGATTGATACCTTGGCTGCTGAGTATCCAGCTCAGACCAACTACCTCTATGTTACTTACGCAGGCGTGAAGAGTGACATCAATTTCGAGAACGACCACCGTTCTATCGTCGTACTCGGTTCGGGTGCTTACCGCATCGGTTCTTCCGTTGAGTTCGACTGGTGTGGTGTGCAGGCATTGAATACCATCCGTAAGGAGGGTTGGCGCTCTGTGATGATCAACTATAACCCTGAGACCGTATCTACCGACTACGATATGTGCGACCGTCTCTACTTCGATGAGTTGACATTCGAGCGTGTGATGGATATCATCGATTTGGAACAGCCTCACGGTGTCATCGTATCTACCGGTGGTCAGATTCCTAACAACTTGGCGATGAAGCTCGATGCACAGAATGTGCCAATCCTTGGGACCAAGGCTAAGGACATCGATAACGCAGAGGACCGTGCTAAGTTCTCTCAGATGTTGACCAACAACCACATCAACCAGCCTGAGTGGAGTGCCTTGACCTCTATGGAGGACATCGACAAGTTTATCGAGCGTGTGGGCTTCCCTGTTTTGGTTCGTCCTAGCTACGTGCTCTCTGGTGCAGCGATGAATGTATGCTCAAACGAAGATGAGTTGAAGCGATTCCTCCAGTTGGCGGCTAACGTGAGCGAGGACCACCCAGTGGTAGTGAGCAAGTTTATCGAGCATGCCAAGGAGATAGAGATGGATGCCGTAGCCAAGAATGGTGAGGTCATCGCCTATGCTATCTCAGAGCACATCGAGTTTGCTGGTGTTCACTCAGGTGATGCTACTATCCAGTTCCCTCCTCAGAAGTTGTATGTAGAGACCGTACGTCGTGTGAAACGAGTAGGTCGTCAGATTGCCAAGGAGCTTCATATCAACGGTCCATTTAACATCCAGTTCATGGCTCGTGACAATGATATTCTGGTTATCGAGTGTAACCTCCGTGCCAGCCGTTCATTCCCATTCGTGAGCAAGGTCTTGAAGATCAACCTCATCGAGTTGGCTACCCGTGTGATGCTCGGCTTGCCAGTGGAGAAGCCAAGCAAGAATCTCTTCGACCTCGACTACGTAGGTATCAAGGCATCTCAGTTCAGCTTCAACCGTTTGCAGAAGGCTGACCCAGTCTTGGGCGTGGATATGAGTTCTACCGGTGAGGTAGGTTGCTTGGGCGACGATACATCACAGGCACTTTTGAAGAGTATGCTTTCTGTAGGTCAGCGCATTCCTGCCAAGAACATCTTGCTTTCTACCGGTTCAGCTAAGCAGAAGGTGGATATGCTTGATGCAGCCCACATGTTGGTGGAGCATGGTTACAAGCTCTTCGCTACAGGCGGTACTAGCAAGTTCTTGACCGAGAATGGCATTGAGAACACCCGTGTGCTCTGGCCTTCAGAGGAAGCTGAGGGTGGTGATGCGCCTAAGGCTTTGGAGATGCTCCACAACCACGAGATAGATATGGTGGTGAACATTCCTAAGAACTTGACCAGCTCAGAGTTGAGCAATGGTTACAAGATTCGTCGTGCTGCCATCGACCTCAACGTGCCATTGATTACCAATAGCCGCTTGGCAAGTGCGTTTATCTACGCATTCTGCACCACCAAGTTGGAAGACATTGACATCAAGGCTTGGGGCGAGTACTAAGAAAGTGAAAATCCCAAATCCCTGCTGTAGGATGAGTCCTATGGCAGGGATTTTGCGTTAAATGTTATTTTTGCGTTATATTCTTACGTTTATGCTCAAAAAAGTGAAAAATAGTTTGGTAGTTATCCGAAAAAGCGTTAATTTTGCGGTTAACTAGAAATCAACCAAAACGAGTATAAAAAATAAAGAAAAGATGAAAAGTTTAAAGAACCTTGCCCTTGTGGCAATGACATCCTTGGTGCTCGCTTCTTGTGGCACCACACAGAAAGTACCTCTCACAGGTCGTTCTCATCGTATTTCTGTTTCTGATGAACAAGTATTGAGCCTGTCCAATCAGGAGTATATGAAGTACATGCAGACTGCCAAGAAATCTACCAATGCTGCTAATACTGCTATGGTGCAGAGGGTAGGACTGAAGTTGGCTACCGCTGTTGAGACTTATCTTAAGAATAATGGTTATGCCAATGATGTGAAGAACTACGCTTGGGAGTTTAACTTGGTTCAAGACAACAGTGCCAATGCCTTCTGTATGCCAGGCGGTAAAATCGTGGTTTATGAGGGCTTGCTTCCTTATACACAGAATGAGACTTGTCTCGCTATCGTTCTAGGTCATGAGATTGCTCATGCTGTAGCTAAGCATAGTGCAGAGCAATTGACCAAGCAGCAGAACCAGCAGATAGGTACCAATATTTTGGGTAATGTGCTCAATCAGGCAGTTGGTAATGGTGTTGGTAATGTTGCAAGTGCAGTAGCTTGTCAGTATTTTTCTTTCCGCAACTTGAAGTATTCTCGTGATAATGAGACAGAGGCAGACTATATGGGCTTGATTTTCGCAGCCATGGCAGGCTATGACCCTCAGCAGGCGATTCCTTTCTGGCAGCGTATGGCAAGTGGTGGCAGTTCCAACAAGAGTGACATCTTCAGCGACCACCCATCTGATGCCAAGCGTATCGCAGCCTTGCAACAGGAGATGCCTACAGCGTTGAAGTACTATCAGGCAGCTAAACCTGCTACTACAACCAAGAAGACTACCACTTCCACGGCAAAAAAGACAACTACCAAGAAGACAACGACTGCCAAGAAGACAACTACTAGGAAGAAGACAACTCGTAAGTAATTTCTCTGGCATGTATTCTATAGAGTCTAACGCCATCATCAACTAAATGGCGTTAGACCTAATCCTTAATTATTAATTCTTAATTACTAATTGCTTATGCTGGACTACATTTCTCAAAATCTTTGGCTTTTTTGGACCATTATCACGATCGTGTGTCTCATCATGGAGCTTTCTTCTGGTGACTTTTATGTCACATGTTTTGCCATCGGTGCGCTTGTGAGCATAGTAACGGCAGTAATCGGCATGCCATTTTGGATGCAAGTGTTTGTATGGGCAGTGTGTTCAGTACTAAGCATCTGGCTGATACGTCCTCATCTTGTGCAAGCTATCCATCGGGGAGCAGATGACCGCAAGAGTAATGCCGATGCGCTCATCGGACAGATAGGTGAGGTCAGTCAGACCATCATCGTCGGTGACTATGGCAGAGTGAAACTTGATGGAGATGACTGGAAGGCTGAGGCTCCAACTTCTACTGAGAATATAGAGGTGGGCACCAAGGTGAAGGTTGTCGGCAGAGAGTCGATTATCCTCAAGGTGGAAAGGGCATAATGTGATAAGCCATGGATGACACGGATTTCACGGAGTCGTCTAAATTATTAATTATAAATTCTAAATTATTATGAGCATTGGAGTTTATGTACTGATTGTACTCGTCGTCCTCGCGCTGATTATCGTGAAGAAGACCATCGTAATTATCCCACAGAGTGAGACAAAGATTATCGAGCGTCTCGGTCGCTATTATGCCACCTTGAAGCCTGGTATCAACATCATCATTCCGTTTATTGACCATGCCAAGGACATCGTGTCACAGCGTAACGGCAGATACACCTATACCAATAGCATTGACCTTCGTGAACAGGTGTATGATTTTGCTCGCCAGAACGTGATTACCAAGGATAATATCCAGATGCAGATCAATGCACTCTTGTATTTCCAGATTGTGGATCCTTTCAAGAGCGTGTATGAAATCAACAATCTTCCTAACGCTATCGAGAAGTTGACCCAGACCACCTTGCGTAATATCATCGGTGAGATGGAACTCGACCAGACTTTGACCTCTCGTGATACCATCAATACCAAGTTGCGTGCCGTCCTTGACGATGCCACCAACAAGTGGGGTATCAAGGTAAACCGTGTGGAGTTGCAAGACATCACACCTCCGGAGAGTGTGCTTGTTGCCATGGAGAAGCAGATGCAGGCAGAGCGAAACAAGCGTGCCACCATCTTGACTTCCGAGGGTGAGAAGGAGAAGCAGCGTCTGTTGTCTGAAGGTGAAAAGGCTGCTATCGTCAATAAGGCTGAGGCTGCCAAGCAACAGGCTATCCTCAATGCCGAGGGTGAGGCTACGGCTCGCATCCGCAAGGCTGAGGCAGAGGCAATTGCCATCCAAAAGATTACTGAGGCTGTGGGACAGTGTACCAATCCAGCCAACTATCTCTTGGCGCAGAAGTATATCCAGATGATGCAAGAGGTTGCCGAGGGCAAGCAGAGCAAGGTAGTTTATCTCCCTTACGAGGCTACCAACCTCTTGGGAAGCATTGGCGGAATCAAAGATTTGTTTAAAGGATAAATATGAAAAAGATTTGTATTGTAGCTGGTGCACGTCCTAATTTCATCAAGGTAGCCCCAGTGATCAGAGCGATAGTAGCGGCTCGTAAGAGTGGGCGAGAGGTGGATTACCAACTGGTCTATACAGGCAAGGAGGATGACCCTACTTTGGAAGGAAACTTGTTTGATGACTTGGAAATCGCCAAGCCAAATGTATATCTCGGCGTGGATTGTGAGAACCTCAATGAGCTGACGGGGCATGTGATGGCGAAGTTTGAACGCTATCTCCAGCAGAATCCTACTGACGTTGTGGTTGTGGTAGATGACTTGGCTTCTACCATGGCTGTTGCTATCGTCGCCAAGAAGCAGGGTGTCCTCTTGGCTCATATTGCCGCTGGCACTCGTAGCTTCGACATCAATATGCCAAAGGAAATCAATCGTCTAGTCATCGATGGTTTGTCGGATATTCTCTTCACGGCAGGTATCTCCAATAATAGTATCGCCAACAAGGAGGGTGCTGAACTCTCCAAGGTGTATATGGTGGGCAACGTACTCATCGACAACATTCGTTTCCTCAATGAGAAAATCGTGCGTCCTGCCATCATGGATGAACTTCATCTGGAGGAAGGAAAATATTTGGTGCTGACCCTCAATCGTAAAATGCTGCTTGCTGACAAGGAGAAAATCAATGTTCTTTTGGCTGTCGTCGATGCTGAGGCTCGTAAGGCTGGTATCAAGGTAGTCGCTCCTTTGCGAGGCAAAGCTTTGGAGGCAGTTCTTGCTTTCCAGACCCATCAAGGCATTGCAGACCACCATACCGGCATCACGTTGGTGGCTCCTCAGGCTTATCTCGACTTCTGCTATCTCACCTCTCATACCCAAGGCATCATCACTGATTCTGGCAATGTGGCTGAGGAAGCGACTTTCAATGGCATTCCTTGCATCACGCTCAATAATTATACCGAACATATCGAGACGGTGAAAGTGGGTAGCAATGAATTGGTGGGTGAGGACCCAGTTCTTCTTCAGGAACGTATGAATGCCTTGCTGAAGGGTGAGTGGAAGAAGTGTGGCATCCCTGACCGTTGGGATGGTCGCTCTGCCGAGCGCATCCTCCAGATTTTAGTAGAGGAATAGGGACTTTTTCTGCTCTAAAAACGATGTACTTTGAAAAAGCGCATTTATAACTTGCATAAAAGCGCTTTTATAGACGTTAAGGATACGCTTTTATGTGAACCAAGAAAGCGCATCCATAGAAAACAACAATGCGCTTCCTTAAAAATTGGGAAGCGCATTGTTGTTTTACAAGTAATTTTTATCTTATTTCAGGTTTTGGATAATTATATCTGTCGAAGTAGTCAAGACCCTTGTTGTCATACCATACTCCCTCGATATTGATACCGATGGAGAAGTTCTTGTTGACATTATACTTGACACCTGCGCCCAATACGTTGGCACCTGGTACCCCCATGCCATATCCCATCGGCATGGTACTGCCGAAAGGTCCCCATAGTCCTGGATAGAAGCCCATTCCATAGCGACCATAGCCATAACCGGCATAGCGATTGTAGAGACTGCTATAGTTGTTGCTGATGCTCAATTGTCCATAGACGTATGCCTCCCAATGCTCATTAAATTTATAGCCCATGATGGCATAGAGTCCTACGTCACGATAGCTGTCACTTCCCCAGAAGGTATTGTTGAAGTAACCGCCGCCCGCTATCCACAACTTGCCGTCCTTGGTGAGAGGAGCAAGGTAGGTGGCGTTGATGTTCTGCGAGAAACCTCCCTTATGGGGAAGGTTCTTGCCGAAGGTAGCGAAGGCTGATGCACCGAGGGAGAGATTCAAACCTTTGTGCAAGCCGTAGCCGTAGGTAGGAGCGATACCGTAGGTCAAGTCGTTGATGGGATTGTTGTAGTAGCTCTCATCCAAGGCGTTCTTGTCTGTGATGTTCCCTTGATAGGAAGTCCCTTCCTGGTTGAGCGGTGATTGTACGCTTGTCAAGGAAGAAGAAGTGACGGAGTACTTGAGGTTCTTCATCGGTTTACCTTGGTAGATCAACTTCTGTCCGGCTTGCAAGATGGTGTCGCCAGGCAATAGCCAATCCTCTCTTGGACTATCAGCGCTGTGGAGCGGACCGAAAGTCAAAGTCTGTGCTTGTAGGTGGGATGTCAACCCGATAAGCATCAGAAAACATACTATATATTTCTTCATCATTGTTCAAATTTTCTGCAAACTTACAACTTTTTCTTGAATAAGCGTCATCCCTTTAATAATAAACAACAAAAAAAGGCTTGCTTCGATTGGGAGCAAGCCTTTTTTATATTATTATCACACAAATTAATATGCGAAATCTGACGTGTGAGTCGGATTAATAGGCGAACAAAGGATAGTCTTTCATCGTTGCATTTACCTTCTCACGTACACGTGCGATGACCTTCTCATCCTCAGGTGCATTCAATACTTCCTCGATGAGTTCGGCTATCAAGTGCATCATGTCTTCCTTGGCACCACGAGTAGTCATGGCTGCTGTACCGAGACGAATACCGGAGGTTTGGAAGGCTGTGCGAGAGTCGAATGGAACCATGTTCTTGTTGACAGTGATGTCGGCGGCAACGAGTGCGTTCTCGGCTACCTTACCTGTCAAGTCTGGATACTTAGAACGGAGGTCAACCAACATAGAGTGGTTGTCGGTACCACCGCTGACGATGCCGAAGCCACGCCCGATGAGGTCTTCTGCCAAAACGGCTGCGTTCTTCTTCACCTGGAGTGCATACTCCTTCCAAGAAGGTTGGAGATTCTCATTGAAGGCTACAGCCTTAGCAGCGATAACGTGCTCCAACGGACCGCCCTGTGTGCCTGGGAATACGGCAGAGTTGAGCAACATGCTCATCTTCTTCACCTCGCCCTTCTTGGTGGTCAAGCCCCAAGGATTGTCGAAGTCCTTGCCCATGAGGATGATACCGCCACGAGGACCACGGAGGGTCTTATGAGTAGTAGAAGTTACGATATGAGCATATTTCAATGGGTTGTCGAGCAAACCGGCAGCAATCAAACCAGCAGGGTGTGCCATATCAATCATCAACAAGGCACCTACCTCATCGGCAATCTTGCGCATACGAGCATAATCCCACTCACGGCTATAGGCGCTACCGCCACCGATAATCAACTTAGGTTTGTGCTCAAGAGCCAACTTCTCCATCTCATCGTAATCCACACGCCCAGTCTCCTTGTTGAGGTTGTAGCCGATAGGGTTGTAGAGGATACCAGAGGTGTTGACACGGCTACCATGAGAGAGGTGACCACCGTGGTCGAGGTTCAATCCCATGAAGGTGTCGCCTGGTTTCAAAACTGCGAGGAGGACGGCAGCGTTGGCCTGTGCACCAGAGTGAGGCTGCACGTTGGCATACTCAGCATTGAAGAGTTTCTTGACACGCTCGATGGCAAGGTTCTCTACGATATCTACCACTTGGCAACCGCCATAGTAACGCTTGCCAGGGAGTCCCTCTGCGTACTTGTTGGTCAGGTATGAACCCATCGCGTTCATCACCTCGTCACTCACAAAGTTTTCTGAAGCAATCAGCTCCATACCTTTCAGCTGACGCTGATGTTCTCTTTCGATCAGGTCGAAAATCTCTTGATCTTTTTCCATTGGCTCTTATATTTATGATGTTAATATGATGTTACTTGCAAAGCTCCACCTTGCCCAACTGCTGCTCTTTGTCGCAATAGTGGCAGCGAACGATGCCGAGTGCCTTATCTACTGTGTGGAAGATGGTAGCCATAGGCTCATTGTTGGTGATGCACTTAGGGTTGTTGCACTTCACGATGCCCTTCAGTGTGTCTGGAGTCTTGACCGTCTTCTTCTCTACGATCTCGTAGTCCTTGATGATACTCAGACCGATGTTAGGGGCTACAACGGAGAGGCGGTTGATTTCCTCGTCTGTGAAATACTTGTTGGCAACCTTGATGATGCCCTTCTTGCCAATCTTCTTGGAAGGCAAGTTGTAGCCGATGGTGACTGGGGTGTCCATTTTCTCCAGTTGTAGGAGGTTGACTACCTGGTAAGTCTTTTCGGCAGGTATATGGTCGATTACCGTACCATTCTCAATGGCGGCAACCACTAATTCGCTTTTATTATTTCCCATGAATTATTAATTCTTAATTATAAATTATTAATTCTTAATTACTCAATGATGGTCTTGTCATTCTTGACATCATCGAGTGTGATGCCGAGGCAGTGGCAGAAGATGGCTTCACGAGCATAGAGACCATTCTGTGCCTGCTGGATGTAGTAAGCATGTGGGTCATCATCGACATCGTATGCAATCTCGTTGACACGAGGCAGTGGGTGCATGATTTTCATGTTGTCCTTCGCCTTGGCGAGCATCTCACGCTTTAGGATATATACGTTCTTCACACGCTCGTATTCCATCAAGTCGCTGAAACGCTCCTTCTGTACACGGGTCATGTAGAGAATGTCGGCACCAGCGATGACATCCTCGTTGAAGTCCTCGTGCTCCACGTACTTGATGCCATGGTGCTGACAATAGAGCTTGTACTCTTGTGGCATGGCGAGTTCCTTAGGAGCGATAAAGTGGAATGTTGGGTTGAAGTGGCGCATGGCCGTGATGAGGGAGTGGACGGTACGTCCGTACTTTAGGTCGCCTACGAGATAAATGTTTAGGTTCTCCAAAGTACCTTGGGTCTTGTAGATGGAGTAGAGGTCGAGCAAACACTGGGAAGGGTGCATGTGGGCACCGTCGCCGGCATTGACGATAGGTACCGGAGCTACCTCGCTGGCATACTGGGCGGCACCCTCGATGAAGTGGCGCATGGCAATGACATCAGCATAGTTGCTCACCATAAGGATGGTGTCCTTGAGTGTCTCGCCCTTGGTGGTGCTGGAAGTCTTGGCATCAGAGAAGCCGATGACACGAGCGCCAAGGCGGTTGGCTGCGGTTTGGAAACTAAGTTGAGTGCGAGTAGAAGGCTCGAAGAAAAGGGTTGCGACAACCTTTCCCTTCAGCAGCTCCCTGTTAGGATGCTTTTCAAACTCTTGCGCCATTTCCAAGAGATACATCAACTTCTCCTTGGAAAGGTCGGCAATCGTCACAAAATTATGTTTTTCCATTTGATTTTTGATTGAATGTTTTAAATCGCCCCCAAAGTTACATATAATTTTTCATAATATGTGCGATTATTCGAAAGTTTTATGTAATTTTGCACAAATTATTAATGAAACATAAGTGAAATTAAGTTGAAATCGAAATGAGAAAACGTTTCGTACATATATTGTGGGCACTCTTGCTCGCTGGTATTTTAAGTGTGGTAGCTGGCTTCTTCGCCATCTGGTTTGGCTTGATTGGCTACATGCCCGACATCGAGGATTTGCAGAATCCTATCAACCGCTTTGCCACCCAGGTGTATTCATCGGATGGCAAAGTCTTGGGTACGTGGAACCTGAACAAGGAGAATCGTATCGTTATACCTTATAATAAGATGTCGCCTTATCTTGTCCAGGCACTTGTTGCTACCGAGGACGAGCGTTTCTATGAACATTCAGGCATCGACTATCGTGCCTTGGGGCGTGCCATCGTCAAGCGTGGACTCTTGGGGCAAGCCAATGCTGGTGGAGGTTCTACCATCACCCAGCAATTGGCGAAGCAGTTGTATAGCAGCAATGCCCAGAGCACGACGCAGCGCATCTTCCAAAAACCGATAGAGTGGGTGATTGCCATCAAGTTGGAGAGATATTACACCAAGCAGGAAATCATCGCCCTCTATCTCAACTATTTTGACTTCCTACACAATGCGGTCGGTATCAAAACGGCTGCCAACACCTATTTTAATAAGGAGCCTAAGGACTTGACAGTTTGTGAAGCTGCCATGCTCATCGGTCTTTGCAAGAATCCATCGCTTTTCAATCCGGTGCGCTATCCCGAACGTGCCAAGGCGCGTCGCAATGTGGTGTTGTCGCAGATGGTGAAGGCGGGGTATCTTGACCGCAGTGAGTATGAACAGTATAGTAACGAGCCACTTACGCTCAACTTCCATCGTACCGACCATAAGGATGGCTCTGCCACTTATCTTCGTGAGTTCCTCCGCCAATATATGATGGCGAAGCGCCCAGCCCGTACCGACTATCCTTCGTGGAACTACGTGCAGTTTGTGGCCGACTCTATTGCCTGGGACTCAGACCCACTGTATGGCTGGTGCAACAAGAACTTTAAAAAAGACGGAAGTCCTTACAATGTATATTCCGATGGCTTGAAGGTGTTCACGACCATCGACAGTCGTATGCAGCGATATGCCGAGGAGGCTGTCTATCAACATGTGGCTCGATACTTGCAGCCTGCTTTCGACAAGGAGAACAAACCGAAGCCTAGCTCTCCATTCTCGGATAAGTTGACACCGAAGCAGATACGTGCCATCTTGAATCGCTCCATCACCCAGAGTGAGCGATGGCGCACAATGAAGGCGGCAGGCTATACGCCAGGTGAAATCAACCAAGCGTTCAGGCAGAAGATAGATATGACCGTGTTTACTTATCACGGTGACATCGACACGCTGATGAGTCCGCTCGATTCTATCCGTTATTACAAGGAATTCTTGCGGAGTGGTTTTATGAGCATGGATCCAAAGACGGGTGCCGTCAAGGCTTATGTGGGAGGCTTGGACTATCCTCATTTCATGTACGACATGGTGAGCTTGGGTCGCCGACAGGTGGGTTCTACCATCAAACCGTTCCTCTACAGTTTGGCGATGGAGAATGGATTCACGCCTTGTGACTATGCGCCTAACCGCCAGCAAACCTACATTGTGGCAGGTAAGCCTTGGACGCCTCGCAATGCCAATCATGCCCGCTATGGACAGATGGTGCCGCTGAAGTGGGGATTGGCACAGAGTAACAACTGGATCAGTGCTTATCTGATGAGCAAGTTGAATCCTTCACAGTTTGTACAGTTGCTCCACGACTACGGCATCCATAATCCAGACATCCATGCTTCCATGAGTCTCTGCCTCGGACCATGCGAGGTGAGCGTGAGCGAGATGGTGAGTGCCTACACCGTATTTGCCAACCATGGCATCCGCACGGCACCGATGTTTGTGAGCCGCATCGAGGACAATGAGGGCAATACCATCGCCACCTTCCAACCTCGTATGAATGAGGTGATTAGCGCCGATAATGCGATGAAGATGCTGACAATGCTGATGGGCGTGGTCGATAATGGTACGGCTGGTCGCTTGCGTTATCGCTACAACCTGGAGGGACAGATCGGTGCCAAGACGGGTACTACCAACAATAATAGCGATGGTTGGTTTATCGGCTTCACGCCACAGTTGGTAACCGGCTGTTGGGTAGGAGGCGAGGACCGCGACATCCATTTCGACTCCATGAACATGGGACAGGGGGCCACGATGGCACTTCCTATCTGGGCTATCTTCATGAAGAAAGTATATGCCGATACGTCGCTCGGCTATGATCCGACCGTTCCGTTCGATATTCCAGAGGATTACAACCCTTGCGACAAGAATGCCAACGATGATGATTTCGGCGGAAATGGAATTGACGAGGTCTTTGAATAAAAGAGCAACTTCATTTTTAATCGCAAGTACTAGCATTAACTGACGATGCTGGCACTTGCGATTTTTTTCTAGGCAAAGAGCCGAAAAATAGAGCTAAACTTTTAATAAGTGCAAATATACGCCCGAATTTTCGTCTAAATGTAGTTTTTTTTGTAATTTTGCAAAGTTTTAGAGAATACAATAAAAATCATTATAATGAACGTTTCTTACAAATGGCTTAAAGAATACGTCGATTTCGACTTGACACCCCAGGAGACAGCGGACGCGCTGACCTCTTGCGGTCTCGAAGTTGACGCTTTGGAAGAAGTTCAGTCCATCAAGGGTGGATTGAAAGGTCTTTACGTGGGTAAAGTATTGACATGCGAGATGCATCCTAACAGCGACCATCTCCATGTGACAACCGTTGACTTGGGCAAGGGCGAGCCACAGCAGATTGTCTGCGGTGCTCCTAACGTGGCAGCAGGTCAGAAGGTAATCGTAGCCGACTTGGGCTGCGTGCTTTACGACGGCGACCAGAGTTTTACAATCAAGAAAAGCAAGCTTCGTGGCGTAGAGAGCTTCGGTATGATTTGTGCCGAGGATGAGATTGGTGTGGGAACCGACCACGCTGGTATCATCGTGCTCCCTGAGGATGCTCCTGTAGGTCAGCCTGCTGCTGAGTACTACCACTTGGAGAGCGACTGGCTCATCGAGATTGACATCACTGCCAACCGTGCCGATGCGCTCGGTCACTATGGTGTGGCTCGTGACCTCTATGCTTGGTTGAAGCAGAATGGTTATCAGACTTCTTTGCATCGCCCTTCTTGCGATGAGTTTGTCGTAGATAACGAGGACCTTCCTATCGAGGTGGAGATTCATAATACCGATGCTTGCAAGCGTTATGCTTGCGTCAGCATCACCGACTGCGAGGTAAAGGAAAGCCCTAAGTGGTTGCAGGACAAGTTGAACATCATCGGCTTGCGTCCTATCAACAATATCGTGGATATCACCAACTATATCATGATGGCATACGGTCAGCCTTTGCACTGCTTCGATGCCGACATGGTTACAGGTCATAAGATTGTCGTTCGCACCCAACCAGAGGGAACCAAGTTTGTCACCCTCGATGGCGAGGAGCACACCCTTGGTGAGCACGACTTGAGCATCTGCAATGCCGAGGAACCTATGTGTATCGCCGGTATCTTCGGTGGCAAGGGTTCTGGTACTTACGAGACAACCAAGAGCGTGGTTTTGGAGAGTGCTTACTTCCACCCAACTTGGATTCGCAAGAGCGCACGCCGTCATGGTTTGAGTACTGATGCTAGCTATCGTTTCGAGCGTGGCGTTGATCCAAACGGACAGATTTATGCTCTCAAACAAGCTGCCATCCTCTGCAAGCAGTTGGCTGGCGGTAAGATTTCTATGCAAATCAAGGATGTATATCCAGAGCCTATCCAGGAATTCCCTGTTCGCTTGAACTATGAGTACGCTCATCGTCTCATCGGTAAGGAGATTGGTGCCGAGACCATCAAGAGCATCGCTACTTCTTTGGAGATGAAGATCGTGAAGGAAGATGCAGAGGGACTTGACCTCCTCGTTCCTCCATACCGTGTGGATGTTCAGCGTCCTTGCGACGTGGTAGAGGATATCCTCCGTATCTATGGCTACAACAATGTCGAGATTCCTACCCAGTTGAAGAGCTCTTTGACCGTTCAAGGTGAGGAAGACAAGCACTATCATACCCAGAACATCGTGGCAGAGCAGTTGGTAGGCGAGGGCTTCATGGAAATCTTGAACAACTCCTTGACCAAGGCTAGCTACTATACAGACTTCGACCTCAATAAGTATCCTGATGAGCATACCGTGAAGGTGATGAATCCATTGAGCGCCGACCTCGGTGTGATGCGTCAGACCATGTTGTTTGGTGGTTTGGAGAGTGTATCTCGCAACATCAACCACAAGAGTGCCAACTTGAAGTTCTTCGAGGTAGGTAACACCTATATATATAATAAGGAGAAGTGGGATGCCGAGAATCCTATCAAGGGTTACAACCAGGAAGGTCACATCTCTCTCTTCATCACAGGTAAGCGAGTAGAGGGCAACTGGGCTCATGCTGATGAGCAGAGCAGCATCTACGAGTTGAAGGCGGTGGTAGAGAACATCCTCCGTCGTGTGGGTATGCCATTCAACAACGTGGTAGTGAAGCACAGCGACAACAATATCTTCTCCAAGGGCGTGCAGTATGAGACACGTGCAGGCAAGGTATTGGTAGAGTTGGGTATCTTGAGCCACAAGTTGAAGAAGGCTTTCGACATCGAGCAGGATGTATTCTATGCCGATGTACACTGGGACAACTTGATGAAGGCTATCAAGAAGGTGAACCTCACTTACACAGACATCAGCAAGTATCCATCTGTAAGCCGCGACTTGGCTCTCTTGGTTGACAAGAACGTAGAGTTTGAGCAGATAGAGCAGATTGCCCGTCAGACCGAGAAGAAACTCCTCAAGAGTGTTGTTCTCTTCGATGTCTATGAGGGTAAGAACTTGCCAGCAGGCAAGAAGAGCTATGCAGTCAACTTCATCCTCCAGGATGAGGAGAAGACTCTGAATGACAAGCAGATTGAGGCTATCATGAAGAAGCTCATCGCCAACTTGACTGGTAAGTTGAATGCAGAATTGAGATAATTATTAGAAACAAAACGATAAACATTTAAAAATTTATTCCAATGGGAAGAGCATTTGAATATCGTAAAGCTACAAAGCTGAAAAGATGGGGCCACATGGCCAAGACATTTACTAAGTTGGGTAAGCAGATTGCTATCGCTGTAAAGGCAGGCGGTCCAGAGCCAGAGAACAACCCAACATTGCGTGCTATCATCGCTAACTGTAAGCGTGAGAACATGCCTAAGGATAACATCGCCCGTGCCATCAAGAATGCGATGGGTAAGGACACTAGCGATTACAAGGAGGTAACATACGAGGGATATGGTCCTCACGGAGTAGCTGTCTTCGTTGACACTTTGACCGACAACACCACTCGTACCGTAGCCGACGTTCGTTCTGTATTCAACAAGTTCAGCGGTAACCTCGGTACTACAGGTTCCCTCTCATTCCTTTTCGACCACAAAGCTGTCTTCACATTCAAGAAGAAGGAAGGCTTGGATATGGACGAGATGATTCTCGACTTGATCGACTACGGAGTAGAGGATGAGTTCGATGAGGATGAGGAGAACGACGAAATAACTATCTACGGTGCTCCAACAAGCTTCGGCGAAATCCAGAAGCATTTGGAGGCTGAGGGCTTCGAGGTAACAGGTGCTGAGTTCACCTACATTCCTAACGACTTGAAGGATGTAACTCCTGAGGAGCGTGAGACTATCGACAAGATGGTGGAGAAGTTGGAGGAGTTTGACGATGTTCAGACTGTCTATACCAACATGAAGCCAGAGATTCCTGCAGACGCAGAATAATCATCAGAACAATATATTGATATATCAATAGAAGAGGGATTTCTTGGAAGAGACATCCCTCTTTTTAAATTTTGGAGGGAACGTTATGCTAAAGAATGACAACAAGAAGCACCTGACAAAGGTGACTTATCAGACGCAAGGTACTTGCTCCAAGTTTATCAACATCTCAGTGGATGATGAGGGCAATGTGGAGGAAGTGCAGTTTATCGGTGGTTGTGATGGCAATACCAAGGGCATTTGTTCTTTGGTGCAAGGTATGAAGGCAGCAGAGGTGAAGAAACGTTTGAAAGGTATCCGCTGTGGAAATAAATTGACAAGTTGTCCCGATCAACTTGCCACTGCCTTGGAGCAGATGGGATTGTAGCCTAGTACCACTTTGATTTTTTCCTAGTTAGGGAAAAATTCATACCTAACTAGGCGTGAAATTTTACCTAACTAGGGAGCAAAAAATCCCTAGGGAGGTAATTTCTAAAATCGGCTAGAAGTAGAAAGCCCCAGCATGTATTTATTTTTACATGCTGGGGCTTTTGTGTTTACTATGCTGGGGCTTTCCTGTTTGCTTAGTACTTGAAAGTCTCATCCATCAGCACAACTTTAGGGTCTTTCGCAGAACGATAGATGACACGGAAGGCGAAGTGAGCCTCCTTGTACTTCAACAGTCCAGGATTATTGTCGAGAGATTGCTTCTGTACATCGTGCAACTTCTTTTGGTTGGCTTTGATGAGCAGAGAATTGTCTATCTTGCCACGAAGGGTGACATAATAGGTGTATGTGCGGCTGGTTTTATCAAAGGATGCACTGTCAGTTCTAGCGTCATTGACGTATGGGGTAGGACATACTTTTTGGGTGTATTCCTCCGCCTCGCGAGCCGCCTTGTCCTCTATAGACTCGGTGCAGGCAGCCATGCAAACCATGGCTATCAAACTCAATATGATTTTTTTCATTTTTTCTATATGTTTTTGCAGATTTTCCTGCGTTGGTGTATGCATTGCTTTTGCAAAGGTACAGCAAATATTTGTAAGAGCCAAACTTTTAGTAGTTATTTTCAGATTGTATAGCTGCAAAATAAGAGAAATTCGCTACTTTTTTATTTTAGAAAGTAAACTAATCGACTAAAATGTTGGATAAGTCCCCAATTTTAATTAATTTTGCAAAATCAATGTGAATATTCTAATTATACTTTTAAATAATGTATATATGAAAGCAAGATTTGTGAATGAGACGAAGCTGCCTACAGAATCGTTGTCAAAGAGTATGGGAACTTCTGAAAAAATATCTGAAGTTGAGAATATTAATTCAGAACTATTGGTGTCTTCAGCACAATCTGGGGGGGGCAAAAAATAGTTCTAAGATTCTAATTTATACAAATATGTGTGATTTTAGATTGCTAGATAAGCGAAATATATGCTTGTTTCAGTATAACCATGAACTTCGAAGTTGGGAAGTTGTTGTGGATGGTACTAATTCTCCTATTAGATTAAAGAGGAATCTGAAAAGCGATTTGTTAATGAATTTGGGAGAACAGTTTGTTCAAGTCAACCAAAAAATAATTATAAATGTAGACTTTCTATCTGAGGTGGTTGATAACATTTGTCACTTTTATCCCCCTTTTGACCATTTGGATTACGTAAGAATTAGCCGTATATATCGTCGAAAATTCATTGAACGTTTTCTGGCATTGTAGAAAAGTTAACCACTTATATCTAAATTTTGACTAGATAGCAAGTAATTAGAACCATATAAGCAGTAAATGCAAAAAATGGGTTTGGCTGCTGTCCATTTTTTTATTATCTTTGCTAAAATTTTATGAAGTTTAAAATAATTATCAAAATTTAAATTATAAGTTATGAGTCTAAGAAAAATCATCCTTTTGGCTAGCGTGTTGTTTGCCTCAGCGATTCAAGCACAAGACTTGACTATTCATGTAGACAAGAAGGGAAAAGTGGGATTTGTTGATAACAGTGGTAAGATTGTTGTCAAGTGTGAATATGAGAGTGCAACTCCATTCGAAAATGGTTATTCAATTGTAACAAAATCTCAGAAATCCGGAGTTATTGACCAAACAGGTAAGGTAGTCCTTCCTTTGAAGTATAAGACTATCTTGCCATGGACCAAGGACCTTTACATGCTTAATGCCGGTAAGACGCAAGGGTTGGCCATGCATTCTGGCAAGATAGTGCTCCCTGCAAAGTATAGTTTCATTTCAAAGCCAAACTGTTATGGTAAAGCTTTGATAGCTGTTGGCGGAAAGCAAAAAAACAACGAAAAAAAGAAATATATGCTTGGTGCAAAGTATGGTGTTATTGACATCAATGGCAATATTGTTATTAAGCCAGGTTACAAGGGATTGTATGAGTTCTCTTATGATGGTGCTAGTGACAAGGCTGTTGCAGAAGGTAAACGCTTAGAATACTCATATCACTATCTTACTGATACTCTTAAGACTGATTGCGAGTTCCTAGGATTTAATAAGCATGGACTGAATGCTCTAAACAGCGGAATTTTGGATAACAAAGGTAAGATTCTTCTAAAACCTTTTGTGTATTCGGTAGTTATGCAACCTAAGAGCGGAATGGTGAGATATTATGAGGTAAAGAAGAAGGAAACTACATGTGGGTATTATAATTTGACCTCTGGTAAGGGGTTTGAGGTTGCAAGGCTCAAGGAACCCTTTGGACAGATTGCCAGTTGGACACATGGTGACTTCTGTGGTGATGTGGCTCCTGTAAATGGTACTAGTTGGTCTTTTATCGACAAAACAGGTAAGGTGCTGAGACAAGGATATACTGAATTGAGTCATGGTCAGTATTCTGGATTGTGGGCTGCCAAGAAAGAAGATGGTCGTTGCGATGTTTTTGATGATTTCAATCAAGATGTTACGGCGTTGTCCAATTATCAGGATGTCTTGATGCCTTCAACGGATAAATCAGCTGATGTTTTTGCAGTTAAGAAAGGAAACCTTTATGGAGTTGTCAATAGAAATGGTCAAACCATAGTTCCATTTGAATATGAAAGAGCTTCTGGTAATAGATATGATTTTATTGCATTGGAGAAAGATGGTAAAATGGGTGCGGTAGCTCCTTCTGGGAAGATTATCATTCCAATAAAGTATGTTGCCGTAGTGTTTCCTGATGAATTGGGTGTCAAAGACTACTGGGTGATGAAAGAGGACTCACTTTATTACCATTTCAATTCTGCACAGAATTTTTTGGGAACTGTAGGCTATGAGGCTGTCACAAACTTTAAAAATCATGTGGCCTTGGTTATTCCTGTAGGAATGAAACTGGAAAATTCGGAAGTGAATCGTGCTTTGTATTATGCTCCAAATACTGATCATGCCACAATCGATAAGTTTGTTGTGAAGAAAGAACTTAAGGCTTATGGGTACATTGTTAATTCTGCAGATGAAATAGTTTTTGACATGCCTGTTACCCCAATGTATCTTGATAGTGTGATAAAGTTGGTCAATAAGCAGGGAGGTAAGAAACTCCGTGAATATGAAAAGAAAAACATTCTTCTAGAAGTGACCAAGGAAAACCGTAGCTATGGTTTGAAGACAACTTTGGGTGAGAATGAGTGGAACTATTGATTTTAATAACACTGTTAAAAATGAAATTGATTATGAAACAATATATTTTTGCCCTCATCTTGGGTGCGTCTTTCTCTGCTGCTAATGCTCAGAATTTGAATGATGAAACTATGAACTACAGACGTAGTTCTTTGTATTCCTTGATGGTCAACCACACAGACCAACAGTTTGCGAATGAAATCAAGGAGGCGTTCTTGCAGATTCCTACACCAGACAAGTTTAACAATCATGACTTAAGTGTGAAGGTGCTCAACTTGAACACCAAACTGGAGGGTGCCAAGAGTGATAAGGAAAATATGGTTATCACTGACTTCTTGAATAATAATAAGGTGGCAAGCCGTATGGTGGCTCGTTGGTTCAATCGTGACTTTTATACAGGTGAGTGTAATATGGAACTTGTAAAGGAACGTGGCCTCTATAATGCTACTGAGTTTGACCGTCAGTTGGCTAGTCACTCTGCACGAGGTATGGCAATGCTTCAGGATGCTGGAGAAGATTTGATAGGGAACACGTTTGTCGTTGTTAACGATATTCGCTACATTGATAAGAGTAAAGGTTCTAAAGTTGCTGGATCAATATTCAGAATTTTGGGAGCAGCTGCAAGTGTGGTTACTGGAAGTGACAGTTTTAATGATATGGGTAAAAATCTCGGTGATATTGCTGAGAGTTTGAAGGGATTCTCTGTTAAAATCAACTCATTCCTTTATCGATTGGATTGGAACCAAGATCAGGCAAATTTGTTTTATCGTGAGCAATATGGTGTGGGCAATGATGCAACTAAAAAGGCTAACTTTGAGAATGCACGTTCCAATTATAGACTTAAATATATAGGAAAGGTGGAAAGCAAAGGTGGAACCACTTCGTTCTTGGGAATCAAGGAGGATGAGCCTATTATGATGGTTAGAAAAGCTTGTCAGCGTGCAATCGATGAGAACGTGGTGGATTTGCAGAGAAGTTACGAGGAATTCCGCACGAAGACTCCCCTTGTTTCAGTAGAACCCCTTACTGCTTACATTGGCAAGAAGGAAGGTGTGACGGAAAAGTCTCGTTATGAAGTGCTTGAAGTCGTGGAAATGGAAGATGGCACCCATAAATATAAAAAGGTGGGTGAAGTCGAACCAATCCCTGGACAGATTTGGGACAACCGTTTTATGGCAAAAGAAGAAGGTGCTGTTGGCGGTACGCTAGAAAAGACGACATTCCGTTCCGTAAGTGGTAAAAACTTTACTCGTGGAATGTTGTTGAGAGAGATTACCAAAAAATAAGAATGTTAGTTTAATATAGATATTATATGAAAAGATTATTTTATTTGTTGTTGCTTCTGACAATGACCATATCTGCAATCGCAAAGGGTGACAAACCAATGACTTATGACATTACTGGCGCTGGATCTGGTAATGAGGGAATGGTTCTTGTCAAGGTATATGTTTATGCCAATAAGGTGACTGACCAAGATTTAAAGAGTGCTGCCGTACATGGTATCGTTTTTAGAGGGTGTACAGGTAACAACAGTGGTGCCAAACAGCCAGCCATGGCTTCGCCAGAGACAGAGGCAGACCATGCTGAGTTTTGTAAGGCTTTTTTCGCTACTGATGGTGACTGTCAGAATTTTGCCAGTATCATAGCTGGTTCCTACGACCGAGTAAAGACTTCAAAGGGTTATAAGAGTGGTGCTATTGTGCAGGTCAATAAGCGAGCTTTGAGAAAAACCTTGGAAAAGGCTGGTGTTGTACGCTCTTTGAGTTCTGGATTCTAGACAATAATTTTGAATATATAATGAGGTTTCCTAATGGAAATCTAGTTTTCAACTTTTAGTGGAATGAAAATGAAAAAAATAATTTATTTGATGATCATGGCGTTGCTTCCATTGGCTTCTCACGCTCAATATAGAGACGTTAAAATGCCGCAGCAGCCTAAGCAAGGCAACTATCGTGACTATACCTCAGAAGACAAAGGGTTTTGGTATGCCATTGAGGCAGAAGGAGGAAGTACAATTATTGAACATAGCCGTAATATGCAATATGTGAACCTCACCTTTACGGGTGGTTATCGCCTATGTGAATACTTACGACTAGGTGCTGGATTTGGTGGAAGAATGTATGTCAACAATGCTGAGGTACGTAATACGGGTAGTAAGTATGGCATCCCTGTTTTTGCCAACTTGAGAGGTAACATCATTTCTGCACAAGATAGAGATGGGGTTCCTTTCTGGTCTGTTAATGTGGGCGGCATCACTAAGGAGGGCTTTTACTTCAACCCAACCATCGGTTACAGTTTTGGTGGATTGAGAAACAATTTTATCATCGGCTTATCTTATACGTTGAGTAGTTATAAAGACAAAGTGGAGGCTAATCGTACATATAGTGGCTTTGGCTTGAAACTTGGGTATGAGTTCTAAAGTAAAACATAGGAATACGAATAATTGTTACAACTAAAAGCATATAGATATGAAAAAGATACAACTAATCTTGGTGATGATGCTTGTCTGTGTGATGACTGCCAGTGCCCAAACCAAGGCGGTGTATGACCGTTCTTCAATCAAGTGTATGGGTGTCGAACTGGATGGCTCGCAGACATTGAGAGTCTTGGGGTATGGACGAAATCGTGAAGATGCTAAGGAACAAGCAATGAAAAATGCCGTCTGGGCAGTCGTCTTTGATGGCATTCGTGACGGAGTGAACGGATGCAATACTCGTCCTCTGGTGACAGAAGTGAACGCAAAGGAGCGCTATGAAGACTATTTCAATCTCTTCTTTTCTGATAAAGGAGACTATAGACAATATGTCTCCCTGAAAGATACAAAGAAGCGTTCTGCTGATAGAAAGAAAGACAAGGTGGGCTACAATTATGAGATGACGATACGGGTTTTAAGAGCGCAGTTGAAAGCTCGTCTGAAAGCTGATAATGTCATTGCGAATGACCATTTGTAAAAGTTATCTCCCTTTAGTATTTAAAGACAACATTCATTTGTAAAACATAACACTATGAAAATTTTAAGAAATCTAGTTCTTGCTATTATGGCATTTGTTTCACTGGCTTCTTTTGGACAGGCTAAAAAACCTACCCTTATGGTGATGCCAAGTGATGCATGGTGTAATGAGCATGGTTATACGCAGACTTACGATAATCAGGGTACACAGGAAAAGGTATCTGATTACAAGGCTGCTGTTTCTACAGACAAGCAACTCAATGCTGTTATCTCTAAGATTAACAATTTGATGGCAGACAGAGGCTTCCCTCTGAAGGATCTTCAGCAAACATTAAAAACAATCAATAATGATGCTGCAGAGGATGCGCTCATCACCAGCAAAGCAGGTAGTTCTGTTGCGGAATCTCCTTTGGATCGATTACGCAGAAGAGCAAAGCCAGACATCATCATGGAGATTGATTGGACCGTCAATCAAGTGGGACCAAAAAGCAGCATCACTTACAATCTACGTGCCTTGGATGCTTATTCCAATAAGCAAGTAGCTGGTGCTGAAGGTACAGGAAAAGGTTCTTTCTCAGCCGAACTTCCAGTACTTTTGGAAGAGGCTGTACAAGACCATATGGATATGTTCTGTGAACGTCTCCAGTCCCATTTTGATGATATGATGGAAAATGGTCGTGAGGTATCTCTCGTCATGAAAGTTTTCGACAATGGCTCAGGGCTTGATTTCGAAAAAGAGTATGGTGACAACGAGTTGAACGAGGTGATAGATAACTGGCTTAGCGACAATTGTGTCAACCATCGCTTCAATAAGTCTGATGGCACGGAGACTACTCTTATCTACGATCAAGTGAGAATTCCACTTTATAAGGATAATGGACAAGCTATGGATACTTATGCTTTTGCCCGCAACTTGGCTCGTTATTTCAAGGCGGCACCATACAATATCCCTGTCAAGACAGTAAACAAGGGGTTGGGCAAGTGTGAGTTGATTTTTGGTGAAAAATAAAATTTAGGAAAAATGAAAAGACCATTTTATAATTGTATTATAGCCTCCTTGATGCTTTTCTTTTCTGGAAATGTAAAGGCACAGGATTGCTCCATTCCGATGGCAGTGGTCGTAGATGAAGGCTTTTCTAACGTAACTCCTGAGACGGCATCTGTTTTGGAAACTCAGTTACAAAGATTGTTGACGCAATCTAAGTTGGATGTGGGTTGGGATAATGCTAATTTCGCCATAACGGCAAAGTTTGACCAGTTGGATCGCTATGTCGTAGGAAGTGCGCCAACTCAGATAGCCAATGTGTATGGGGTTACTGTATATCTTGTCGATGTATATAATCAAAAGATGTTTGGTTCTGCCTATACAGAGGTTAAGGGTGTAGGAACCAATGAGACTAAGGCTTCTATGAATGCTGTTAGACAACTTAATGCGCAGAATTCGAAGCTCAATTCCTTCCTTGCTGGAGCCAAGCAGAAAATTATTCGCTATTACGATTCTCAGTTGCCAACTCTATTGAAGGAAGCAAGAAACAAGGCTGCAATGAAAAACTATGCTGAGGCTTTGGCGATGTTAGCAGTCGTTCCTACTTGTTGCAATGGGTATGATCAGGCTATGAAGGAAGCTCTGAGAATCTATGTGCTTTATAGAGATGCATATTTCTTGGAGCAACTTAACAAGGCTAAGGCTCTTTGGGCTGCCAATCCTACACAGGAAGGTAGCATACCTGTAGTGGCTATTCTCTCTGTTATTGATCCTGATGCAAAATGCTATAAGGAGGCTATGTCATTGCTGTCGCAAGTGGCAAAAGTGGTGAAAACAGATGTTGATTTTGAAACGAAGTCTAAGTACAAGGATAGTGTAGAACTAGAAAAATTACGTATCCAAGCTATATCTGACATAGGTAAGGCCTATGCAGCCAATCGTCCAATTAACATTATGTTCTTAGGACGTAGTGGAGCTTTGGTTACACAATAGTCTTTTTCAATCTTTTCCGTGAAGCAAAACGAAGCAGCCCTTCTAGCCATAGGTCAATTATGGCGAGAAGGGCTTTTTCTGATGAAAATGCTGTTGTGAAAAACAAAATCTTACCCAAAAATTTGGTAATTTGCTAAAAATAAGGTAATTTTGCACTTTATAAGGAAGAAATATTATATGGAGAATATAAACAAGATACGAAATTTTTGCATTATCGCACATATTGACCATGGTAAAAGTACCTTGGCAGACCGATTGTTGGAGAAAACTCAGACCATCAAAATCACTGAGGGTCAGATGCTCGACGACATGGACCTAGAGCGTGAGCGTGGTATCACCATCAAGAGCCACGCTATCCAGATGGAGTACAAGGCGAAGGATGGACAAACTTATATCCTCAACCTCATTGATACTCCGGGACACGTCGATTTCTCTTATGAGGTTTCACGTTCCATCGCAGCTTGCGAGGGAGCGCTCTTGGTCGTGGATGCTACCCAAGGTGTGCAGGCGCAAACCATCTCCAACCTCTACATGGCTATCGAGCACGACTTGGAAATCATTCCTGTTATCAACAAGATAGACATGCCTTCTGCTATGCCTGAAGAGGTAGAGGACGAAATTGTCGATCTCATCGGTTGCAAGCATGAGGACATCCTTCGTGCTTCGGGTAAAACCGGTGAGGGCGTAGAAGATGTCTTGGAGGCTGTGGTCAATCGTATTCCCCATCCGGAGGGCGACCCAAAGGCTCCATTGCAAGCCTTGATCTTCGACTCCGTGTTCAACTCCTTCCGTGGTATCATTGCTTACTTCAAGATAGAGAATGGTACCATCCGCAAGGGTGATAAGGTGAAGTTCTTCAACACTGGCATGGAATATGATGCTGATGAGGTAGGCGTGCTGAAGATGGATATGATACCACGCAACGAGCTCTCCACCGGTGAGGTAGGTTACATCATCTCTGGTATCAAGAATGCTACCGAGGTGAAGGTGGGAGATACTATCACGCATATCGCCCGTCCTTGTGAACAAGCTATCGCAGGATTCCAAGAGGTGAAGCCGATGGTGTTTGCCGGTGTTTATCCTATCGACCCTAGCGATTACGAGAACTTGCGTGCATCGCTGGAGAAATTGCAACTCAATGATGCTTCCTTGACTTTCTCTCCTGAGAGTTCTGTGGCATTGGGCTTCGGTTTCCGATGCGGTTTCTTGGGCTTGCTTCACATGGAGATTGTGCAGGAACGTCTCGACCGAGAGTTTAATATGGATGTCATCACTACTGTGCCTAACGTATCCTATATGGTATATGACAAGCAGGGTGGAGAGAAGGAAGTACACAATCCTTCGGGATTGCCAGACCCTACGATGATCGATCATATCGAGGAGCCATACATCCGTGCTACCATCATCACTGCTACCGACTATATTGGTCCTATCATGAAGCTTTGCTTGGACAAGCGAGGCGAACTCATCAACCAGGAATATGTGAGTGGTAATCGTGTGGAACTCCACTTCATGTTGCCTCTCGGTGAGATTGTGATTGACTTCTACGACAAACTGAAGAGTATCTCCAAGGGTTACGCTTCGTTTGATTATCATATCGACTGTTTCCGTCATTCCGACCTGGTGAAACTCGACATCTTGCTCAATGGTGAGCCAGTGGATGCCCTATCTACCTTGACCCATCGTGACAATGCCGTGACCTTCGGTCGCAGAATGTGCGAGAAGTTGAAGGACTTGATTCCACGTCAGCAGTTCGACATTGCCATCCAGGCAGCCATCGGAGCCAAGATTGTGGCTCGTGAGACCATCAAGCAGGTGCGTAAGGACGTAACTGCGAAGTGTTATGGTGGTGACGTGAGCCGTAAACGCAAACTGTTGGAGAAACAGAAGAAGGGTAAGAAACGTATGAAGCAAATCGGTAATGTGGAGGTGCCTCAGAAGGCATTCCTTGCCGTACTCAAACTCGACTAACAAACAAATCAATAACCTTCCCTCATCTGTCTATTCACCTGGGGGATATAAAAAGGAGGATATACAAAATGCCAGAATTTAAGAATATGCCCCTGACGCGAGACATTGCAAGAGAGCTCGCCCGTAAGTACAGTACGATGACTCATGAGGAGTTGGATGTCTTGGAAAGTCTTTTGGTACCTATCAAGTATGGTAAGGGCGAGAAGATATTGCAGGAAGGGGAGATATGCCGCAACATCTCTTATATAGAGCGAGGTTTGATACGCCAGTTCTATTTCAAGAATGGTAAGGAGGTGACCGAGCACTTGGGTGTCGATCACTCGATTTTCATGTGCATAGAGAGCTTGTTCAAGGAGGAACCTACTCGTTTGCAAGTGGAGGCATTGGAACCAACATTGGTCTATGCGTTGCCGAAGGCTCGCTTGGAGGCGGCTGCGATGCGCAATGTCAACATTCAGATGCTTTATCGTAAGATATTGGAGGAGAGTTTGATACAGTCTCAGATTCATGCCGACCTCGTACGCTTTGAATCGGCTCCTAACAGATACAAACGTCTCTGCGACTTGAATCCGCAAGTGGTGCTTCGTGCGCCGCTCACGTATATCGCCAATTACTTGCAGATGACGCCAGAGACTTTGTCTCGCATCCGTTCGGGAGTTCTCATATAAAAGAAAAATTCGTTACATAAAAAGGGCAATCAATTGGTTTATCCAATTGATTGCCCTTTTTCCTTCACTCTTCGTTCTTCACTTAACTTTACTCCGCCGTGTAGAGGAAGCGTTTGATACTCTTCTTTGGAGTCTTCTCGAATTCCTCGTCGTGGATGCGAATCTCTGATACCTTGCTGTAGGCTGGTATCATGCTGTTGAGTTCCACACGGTTTTGCTCCATGATGTCCTCCAATTCCTTTCTGCCAAGGTTGAGGGATTGTGCTTCATCGAAGTCAGGATGAACGAGACCGATGAGCTTTTCGCCCTTCTGTATAACTACGCTCTCATTGACGAGTGCCAGCGAGTTCAGCTTGTCCTCAATCTCCTCAGGATAGATGTTCTGTCCATTAGCGCCCAAGAGCATATTCTTGCTACGACCCTTGATGAAGACGTTGCCGTCGCCATCCATCAGACCGAGGTCGCCCGTGTGATACCATCCGTCCTTGTCGATGGTAGTCTTGGTAGCCTCCTCATTCTTGTAATAGCCGAGCATCACGTTAGGACCCTTGGCAAGAATCTCGCCCGGGATATTCTCTGGGTCAAGACTGTCGATGCGAACCATCATGTTCTTGGCAGACTTGCCGCAAGAGCCCGGTACGAAGTGCTTGTAATCCTCGTAGCAGATGATAGGTGCACACTCGGTGGCTCCATATCCTACGGTATATTTGAAGCCTACGCTATGGAGGAAGGTCTCCACCTCCTGGTTGAAGGCAGCACCGCCAATGATGACCTCATAGAAATTGCCACCGAAAGCGTTGGTTACCTGCTCGCAAATCTTCTCGCGTACCTTCTTGCTGATAACAGGCATGTTGAGCAGCAGGCGCATGCGATTGTTCTGTATCTTAGGGAACACCTTCTTGCGAATGATCTTCTCGATAACGAGAGGCACGGCTATGATGATGGCAGGCTTGATGCGACCAAATGCCTCGGCGATGATGGCTGGGCTAGGGATGCGAGTGAGATAATAGACATGGCAACCCTTGATGAACTCGAAGACGAACTCAAATGCCATACCATACATGTGAGCCATCGGAAGGATACTGATGACTGAGTCGCCAGCCTTGATGGTCTTGCCCAATACATCCTCGGCAAAGTCAGAATTGCTCCAAAGTGCACGGTAAGGTACCATCACACCCTTGGAGAAACCTGTGGTTCCACTGGTATAGTTGATGAGCGCCAACTCGTCTGGACTTTGCTCCATGTAGTAGTTGACGTGCTCCTTGCGGAAATACTTAGGATACTTGATGCCAAACATCTCGTTGAGGTGCTCACGAGCGTAAGTCAACTTGTCGGTGCGTGATACGACGAGCGAGTAGTCTGGGATGTAGATGATACCCTCTAGGGCAGGCATCTTGGTGGCATCTATCTGGGTAGCCACAACGTCACCCACGAAGAGAAGCTTTGCCTCGCTGTGGTTGACGATGTTGTGTATCTGGTCGGGCATGAACTCATGCAGGATAGGTACGGCTACGGCACCATAGGTGAGGGTAGCGAGGAATGCTACTGCCCAGTTGGCACTGTTGCGACCGCAGAGGGCAATCTTGTCACCCTTGACGACACCAGAATTCTCGAACATGATGTGCAGTTTCTCGATTTTGCGAGCCACATCGTGATACTGCAAGGTAGCTCCCTTGTAGTCGGTCAGAGCATCCAAATCCCAATGATCGATGATGCTCTTTTGGATCAATGCGTTAAAGCTAGGTATCTCCATACTTCTTTGCTTTTACTAAGTCCTATGTCAGCATGTTTTTTCTAAGAGACGTCTCGTCTTTAGATGGCATCCTGATATAGGTATCGTTTAATGGATTTTTTTGCTGTTTTCTCAAATTCCTTGTCATGCAGTTGGATGCGTGACAGTTTGGCGAAGGAAGGCATCTGTTCGTTGAGCGCCTTGCGGTTCTGCTCCATGATGGCCTCGATGTCTTCCTGGGTGAAGCCGAGCGACTCTGCCTCATCCATATCCGGATGTACCAGTCCTACGAGTTTGTCACCCTTCTGGAGCACGATGCTCTCGTTGACCATGGCCATGGAATTGAGCTTGTCTTCGATTTCTTCTGGATAGATGTTCTGTCCATTAGGTCCCAGGAGCATGTTCTTGCTGCGTCCCTTCACGAAGAAATGTCCATCCTTGCTGATGGTAGCCAGGTCGCCTGTATGGAACCATCCGTCCTTGTCGATGACGGTGTCTGTGGCTTCTTGGTTCTTGTAGTAGCCCTTCATCACGTTGATGCCTCGGCATACGAGTTCGCCAGGCACTATCTCAGGGTTGTCGCTCAATACCTTCACAGCCATGTGCTTCACAGCGATACCGCAACTGCTTGCCACGTATTCGTCTTGGTTGGCGAAGGTGATGAATGGAGCGGTCTCAGTCGTTCCGTATGCCATGGCGATAGGGAAGCCAATGCTGAGGAAGAAATTCTCGATTTCCTTGTTGAGTGGAGCACCACCCACTACGACCTGGTATGCGTTTCCGCCAAACTCCTTGAGTACGAACTCACGTATCTTCTCACGAATGCGCTTGTTGATGACTGGCATGTTCATAAGGAGCTTCATCTTGTTGGTCTGAATGAGAGGGAATATCTTCTTTCTGACAATCTTCTCGACCACCAATGGCACAGCAAAGATGATGGCTGGCTTGATTTCCGTGAACGCCTGTGCGATGAGGCTTGGGCTAGGAAGTCGGGTGAGGAAGAAGATATGGTTGCCCAGCACCATGTTGAAGATGACATCCGCCATCAAACCATACATATGTGCCATCGGCAGCGATACCAATATGTTGCAGTTCTTTCCTATCTTTGGCGCCATGCTGCTCATCATATAGTCGAGGTTGCCCCACAAGGCACGATAAGGCAGCATCACGCCCTTGGAGAACCCCGTAGTACCACTGGTATAGTTGATCATAGCCAGTTCCTCAGGGTCGTCCACGTGATAATGGATGTGTTCGGCTCTGAAGAACTTAGGGTATTTATGACCGAAGATGGCATTGAGGTTTTCTCTGGCGTAAGTCAACTTCTCTGAACGAGAGAGAACCAAAGAAAAATCAGGAAGATAGATGACACCTTCAAGTGAAGGCATTTCATCGGTGTTGATTTCCGTAGCCACGACATCACCAACAAAAAGAAGCTTACTCTCGCTATGGTTGACGATGTTATGGATTTGTTCGGGCTTAAATTCGTTTTGAATAGGTACGACAACTGCACCATACGTGATGATGGCCAGGAAGGCTGCCGCCCACTGACTACTATTTCTACCACATACAGCAATCTTGTCGCCTTTCTTCACGTCACTGTTCTCGAACAATATGTGAAGTTTCTCTATTTTTCTAGCTACATCGTGATACTGCAACGTGGCGCCCTTGTAATCGGTGAGCGCATCAAGGTTCCAGTTCTTGATGATGCTTTGCTCAATATACGAGTTGAAACTTGGTATTGAATTCATTGCACAATTTAGAAAATTTTGTGCAAAGATACCACAAATTCTGCACAGTACAAAATAAAATGTGCACTAATTTGCGAAACGCATAAAAAAATATAGTTTTTTGCCTTAGATTGCCCCGAATGGGAAACTTATCAGGCAAAAAACTATATGATATTCGAATTCTTCACTCTTCACTCTTCGTTCTTCACTACCTTACTCGTATCTCATAGACTTTGCAGGATGAATGTGTGAGATGAGATAGCTTGGGGCTACGAGGATGAAGACGCTGATGAGCAAGGTGGCTACGTTGAGCGCAATGATGTAAATCCAATTGAACTCTACTGGAACAGTGCTCACGTAATACGTCTGTGCATCCAATTTCACCAGTCCGGTGTATTTCTGTATCAGCAGGATGGCGAATGCCAAGATATTGCCATAGAGCAATCCCTTGCCGATGATAAAAGCAGCAAACCAAAGGAAGGTGTGGCGAATGGTATTGTTTCTGACTCCCAACGCTTTCATTACACCAATCATCGAGGTGCGTTCCAAGATGATGATGAGCAAGCCGCTAATCATTGTCACGCCTGCTACGGCTAGCATCAGACCAAGGATGACCCATACATTGAGGTCCATCAAATTAAGCCACTGAAATATCTGAGGGTTCAGTTCCTTGATGGTAGCACTGCTATAGGTCTCGCCATATTGATCGACGGTTCTGTTGATATTCTTGACGATATAGTCTTCCGTCGTCTGCAACTGATTAAAGTCATTCACGGTCAGTTCCGCTCCGCTGGCTTGGTCCTCTTCCCATCCGTTGAGTTTGACGACGGTGTAGAGGTCGGCATAAACCATCACCTCGTCATACTTCTTGAGATTGGTCTGGTAGATGCCGGAGATGGTGAAGCGGCGAGTGCGAACACCGTTGTGGTCGATGAAATAGGCGAAGATGCGCTGTCCTGCCTTCAGTCTCAACTTGTCTGCCATCAACTTGGAAATCAGAATTTTGTTGTGGCTTGCCTGGTCGTCAAACTTAGGAATGCTTCCCTCCACCATGTTCTCGTGGATGAAGGTGGAGTCCCATTCCGGTCCAACGCCCTTGAAACCCACTCCGAGGAAGTCTTCGTCAGTCTTGAGGATACCTTCCTTCATGGCGAATCGTTGCACGTGTTTCACACCCGGCGCTTTCTTGATGACCTGTATCATGGAGTCGTTCATCACCACTGGGTATTGGTTCATCTGCTGGAGGGTCATGAAGTCGGCAACCTGGATATGGCTTCCGAAACCTATCACCTTGTCACGGATGGTATGCTTGAATCCCAAGACCACGCAGACGGAGATGATCATGACGGTAAGACCGATGGCGACACCCGCCACGGCAATATGAATAGCAGGGCGAGAAACTTTACGTTTGTCGCCCTGATCGCTGTATAATCTCTTTGCTATAAAAAGAGGAAAATTCATTATTAATGTATAATGTATAATTAATAAATCATAATTGGCATACGCCGTTAGGGCTTGCTTCTATGTTCTGAGTAAAGTTGACCTTTCTGTAAGTCTAATTATCAATTATTAATTATTAATTCTTAATTATTAAAGTCCTTCGTCCTCCACTCTTCCTGGGTAGGCTTCGAGTGCCTTTGCCAATACGACAAGAGCTCTCTCCAAGTCATGCTTCTTCAAGACGTAAGCTACACGTACTTGATTGCGACCTGCGCCTGGGGTGGTATAGAAACCAGAGGCTGGAGCCATCATCACAGTCTCACCCTCGTAGTTGAATTCCTCCAAGCACCAACGGCAGAACTTGTCTGAGTCGTCGATAGGCAACTTGGCTACCGTGTAGAAAGCACCCATCGGGATAGGGGAATAAACGCCAGGAATGCGGTTGAGCCCATCAATCAAGCACTTACGGCGCTCTACATACTCATCATATACATCACGATAGTATTCTTCAGGGGCATCGAGAGAAGCCTCTGCTACTATCTGACCAATCAATGGAGGAGAAAGACGAGCCTGGCAGAACTTCATCACCGCCTTGCGAATCTCGGCATTCTTGGTGATGAGGGCGCCTACACGGATACCGCACTCGCTGTAACGCTTGGAAACGGAGTCGATGAGGATGGTGTTCTGCTCTATGCCCTCCAAGTGCATGGCACTGATGTAAGGGCTACCGGTGTAGATGTATTCACGATATACCTCATCTGAGAAGAGATACAAGTCGTACTTCTTCACGAGGTCACGTATCTGATTCATCTCACGGCGTGTGTAGAGGTAGCCTGTAGGGTTGTTTGGGTTGCAAATCAAGATGGCACGAGTGCGCTCATTGATGAGTTCCTCAAACTTCTCGACCTTTGGCAGTGAGAAACCTTCCTCGATGGTGGTGGCGATGGTACGAATCTTCGCACCCGCCGAGATGGCGAATGCCATATAGTTGGCGTAAGCTGGTTCTGGCACGATAATCTCGTCGCCAGGGTTGAGGCAACTCATGAAGGAGAAGAGTACGGCCTCAGAACCTCCCGATGTGATAATGATGTCATCGGCAGTTACGTTGATATTGAATTTCTTGTAGTAATCCACTAACTTCTCACGATAGCTCAAGTAGCCTTGGCTAGGAGAATATTCCAAAATGGTACGGTCGATGTGCTTCAATGCATCAAGACCGCATTGAGGGGTAGGAAGGTCAGGCTGACCAATGTTGAGGTGGTAAACCTTGATTCCACGATTTTTGGCTGCGGCAGCCAAAGGAGCCAACTTTCTGATAGGTGACTCTGGCATTTCAAGACCGCGTACTGAAATTTCAGGCATCTTATTTCTTCTATTATTATAATAATGTGTGGAGAAGAAGCTCATCCTCTTTCCTGTCTTTCTCTGACAGAAGAGTGGCACTTCATCTGCATTTGGTTGCAAAGGTAGTGATTTTCGATGAAAATGCCGAATCTTGGAGTGAGATTTTTACTTTTTTCATAAAAAACGCTTATGAATTTTGCTCATACGCTTTCTTTTTTATAACTTTGCATAGATTTTCCCCGTTTGGGGATATTTACATGATGGTTTTGGAAGAGATATAAATAACTAATATAAAACAAAAGACTATGAGATCAAGAACAGGTACTTGGTTTACAACCAAAGTGAAATATCAGAAGACTCAGGAAGACGGCACAGAGAAGGTGGTTTCTGAGACTTACGTAGTGGATGCACTTTCTTTTACAGAGGCTGAGAGCAGCATCATCGATGAGATGTCAGTTTATGTAAGTGGTGAGTTCCATGTATCAGGTATCACCAAGTCTGCCTTTGGCGAGATTTTCTTCAGCGATGTGGATGACGACGACAAGTGGTACAAGGCAAAACTCCAGTTTATTACCATTGATGAGAAGACTGAGAAGGAGAAGCGCAGCAATGTCACCTACTTGGTTCAGGCGAAGTCATTGGCTCGTGCCTTGAGATACATCGATGAGGTGATGGGCAAGACCATGATCGACTACGACACCGTGGGCATCAACGAGACACCTATCATGGATGTATTCGAACACCATGCCGCTGGCGAGAAGAAGGAAGAGAAAAACGACGTTCCTGAGTATGAGCAGGGAAATGCAGAAAAAACTGCTGAGTAAGAACATCGTATAGAGTGGTTCAAGGATAATTATTAATAATACATTATTAATTATACATTACTATGGACTATGATGTAAAGGGAAACCTCCGAGAAGTTCTCGGCAACTTGCCTGATGGCGTTCGCCTCGTTGCCATCAGCAAATTTCATCCCAATGAATATATCGAGGCGGCTTACGAGGAAGGTCAGCGCATCTTCGGTGAGAGTCATGAACAGGAACTTGCCAAGAAGGTGGAGACGCTTCCAAAGAACATCGAATGGCACTTCATTGGTCATCTTCAGACCAACAAGGTGAAGTACATCGCTCCTTATATCGCCATGGTGGAGGCTGTGGATAGCTTGAAACTTCTAAAGGAAATCAACAAGCAAGCAGCCAAGCACGACAGGGTGATAAAGGTGCTCTTGGAACTTCACATTGCGGAGGAGGAGACCAAGTATGGGTTGACACTTGACGCTTGTCGCCAACTCTTGGAGGAAGGCGAGTGGCGAGATATGAAACATGTGCAGATTTGCGGATTGATGATGATGGCTTCGCATATCGACGATGAGGCTCAGATTGCCAGCGAGTTTGATACGGCAGCCAACTTCTTCGATGAAGTAAAGAAAAAATATTTTGCCGATGATGATGCTTTCTGTGAGAGAAGTTGGGGCATGAGCCACGACTATCAGATAGCAGTGAAGCATGGTTCTACCATGGTAAGAGTGGGAACCACCATTTTCGGACCTAGGGTTTATTAAAAAAAGGGGATTTCGCTCATTTGCGAAATCCCCTTTAATTTTATCTCTTTGAAATCTCAATCTTCTGATTAGAAGGTATATTTCAAACCAATCTGACCACGCCAGCGGCTGTAGTAATCACTGTAGTTCTTGTATGCGTAAGCACCTGTGAACTGATAAACACCACCACCTTGGTAGTTGACTGGAGAGTAATATGTTCCAAATCCATCACCATAGGTATGACCCCAATCCTTGTTCAAGAGGTTGCCGACGTTCAGAATGTCGAAACTCAACTCGATGGAGTTGATTTGACCAGCTACCTTGAAACTATACTTCTGTGCGAAGTGTACGTCGAAATGATGCTCGAAAGCTAGGTTGTCTGCAAATCGCTTGTAGTACTCACCACGGTGATTTCTCAAGTAAGAATCGTCTGCGATCCAAGCCTTCAACATCTCACGTTGTCTTTCTTCTGTCAAGATACCATCAAAGTCCTTGCCGAATACCTTGGCTGTGAAGTTGTTGTTGACCTTCTTAGAAGGCTGCTCAAACCTCATCTTGTCAATCTGTGCGTCTGTAGGGATGTAGAAAAGGTCGTTGCCATTAGATCCATCCTCGTTGACGTCTCCATAATAATATAAGGTATAAGGAGCGCCACTCTTGCCTTGGTAAATCAAGCCAACGGTGGTTTGCCATTGCTTTTGATGACCATATTGCACGTGATAGTAAGCGGATGCCTGAATGCGGTGAGGCACGTTGTATGCTGAATTTCCCACCTCCAAGTTGTTGCAATCACGATAGGTGTATTGGTAGGTCCAGTTGCTCTTTGCTACGGAGGAGCCACCATTTGCTACGCTTCTAGAGCGTGTCCATGTGTAGCTAGCCATCAAGTCAAGACCGAAGTTGAAGTGCTTCTCTGCCTTCAAGGAGAGGTTGACAGTGTAACCCTTGGATGTGTTGCACAAAGTATAGACACCTGCGATAGGAGTGCCGCTAACTGTGCTCTGGTAGAGAGGACGGTTGTCCCATTCGTAACCATACTTCTGAGAGAAGGTCTCGCCGCTCTGCTCCATGGCGAGATTCTTGTAGATAATATCGTTCAAGGTCTTGGAATAGATAGCTTCAGCAGTCCAATTGATGCCCAACAAATCAAAGTCGAAACCGAGGTTGAGACGGAGGTTCTGGGCGAACTTAAAGTTCTTGCTACATACTGCAACGTCCTGGCTACCTGTGATGGCTCCCAACTTTTGTGCGTTTGACTCTTGCTTGTTAGGGTCGAGAATCAACTCCAAGCCCTTTGTGTTTGAGTGGTTGCTATCATACGAAGAAATCTGAACTCCAGTTCCTGAGAAGTTGTTGCTGACCCAAACAAATGGGATGCGACCTGTGAAAACGCCTGCACCACCACGGAGGATGAAGCGACGGTCATTGTTGATGTCCCAACGGAAACCTACTCGTGGTGATACCATTGGAGCAAATGACAAGCTGCGGTTGGTCTTCAAGTCATAGTTGTGCTTTGCTGCCCAGTCATTGAAGTCTTTGTTCTCCATAGGAGTATCAAAGAATACAGGAATGTCCAAACGCAAACCGTATGTCAATGTGAAGTTATTTGTAGCTGCCCACTTGTCTTGTGCATAGATGCCGAATTGTCCAGCACTGAACTCGGAAGCCCAGTTAGGGTCGCCTGTTACATCTACGTTGGCATGACCATAACGATATTGGTTCATGTATGACTTTGTAGGATCCAAACGGTCGTTCATATAGTCATCATAATATGCCTTGAAATTGTCGTAGCCCTTGAATGAATAGGAGCCAAACAAGTCAGAAAGGAACATATTCTTGAAGTGGTAAATCTCATTGTGGGTACCGAAGATGAAAGTATGGTTGCCGCGGAGCCAAGTTAAGTTGTCCTCTACAGTCCAGATGTCTTGGTTCAGATAGTTCGCCATAGAGTTGCGCTCGTTACCGAGGTTGACCGAACCGCCACCAACACCAGAAATAGAAATCATTGGGGTACGGCCAATGATGTCTCGATTATCTCGTACTCTGACAAAACTAGCACGTGCCTCATTGCTGACAGCTGGTGAGAAACGGCTCTGCAACTCTGCGATGAAAGAGTGAGTCGTGCTCTTGAATGGATAGCTGTATGTCTCCGCATTCAGGGAGGTGCGGCTACCAGTTCCGCTCAACTGCTCTGCGCTTACCATACTCCATCGAATGGCAAACTTGTTGAACTCGTTAATGTTCCAGTCAAGTTTCAATCCAGCCTTGTCGCTCTTAGTGTAGATATCCTTAGAGTCATAATTGTAGTTGTAATCTAAGCCTTGCTTGGCTGCAATATCTTTTACCATCTTGAGGATGTCGGTAGCTTGTGCCTGATCGACAGCAGAGTAGCTAGAACCAAGACCATAGAGGTTAGGATATTGTTTGTTGGTGTGCTCGTAGTTAGCAAAGAAGAACAACTTGTTCTTGATGATAGGACCGCCGAGCGTAACACCGGCGTTGTACTCGTTCTGCTTCTGATATTTAGGAGCGTAACCAGTACCGTCAGAATAAGGATATTTTGTACCAATCAAGTTTTGGTTGTAACCATAGAAATAGGCAGAACCATGGAACTGGTTGGTACCCGACTTGGTGATAGCATTGATGGCACCACCTGTGAAACCACTTTGGCGAACATCAAAAGGCGCAACGCTAATCTGGATTTGTTCGATGGTTTCCATAGATACAGGTTGAGTACCAGCTTGACCACCATTGCTACCATTAGATGCCAAGCCGAAAACGTCGTTGTTGGCTGCACCATCAATCATGAAGTTGTTATATCTGTTGTTGGTTCCAGCAAATGACATCGTACCAGAGTTGGTGACAGTCAACTGTGGGTTCAAGCGAGCCACGTCTGCGATTCCGTGTGTGATGCTAGGCATATCATTGATTTGCTGTGCATTCATGCTCGTTGCTGCGCCAGTACGAGAAGCGGCAAGTCCTGCTTTGCCTGTTACGACCACATCTTGCAAAACTTGTGCGTCTTCCTGAAGTTTACAAGAAAGGTTGGTGCTTTCGCCCAAAGACAACTGGATTTTCTCGAAAGTCTTTGGCTCATAACCTACGTATGAGATTTCAACCTTGTATGGACCGCCTGGGCGCATACCCTGAATAGTGTATCGACCATCGATGTTGGTCACTGCACGATAAACTGTACCGGAAGGTTGGTGAGTGGCGGTGACGGTGGCTCCAATGACATCCTCGCCATTGGCTGTAACCTTACCATTCACACCTGAAGTGGTAATCTGTGCCATTGCCTGTGATACCAAGAGTACCATCATGGCAATAAGTAAATGCAATCTTTTTTGCATATCTTTATTAAATTAGTTAATAATGTGCCGAGGAACAGTCTGCTAAATGGCTAGACTTTAACCTCTGTTATTGAAATATGCTGCAAAATTAATTAAATTTTTCCATATTGTTGTTACGGATTTGTGAAAAAATGACTTTTTACCCTCATTTTTTCGAAGTTTGTCCCTCTGTGTTTCCTCTTGGTTTTCACAACACTTCCCTTAACTTTCTTCTAAAAGAGCATAAATATGCATCAATTTTATCAAAAATGCAGAAAAACGCTACCAAATTGTAAAATATTCGAAGATATTTACTGCAATATGAAAATAATTTCGTAATTTTGCAAACACAAACCTATTAGTTAGTGAATATTAATTTTAAAAGTGAATAAGATGATACTGGACATTGAAATGTTGAGAAGCTTCTATGCTTCGTATTCTGCAAATGTAGCACAGGCTAAGGCTACCGTGAAACGACCTCTCACTTACGCAGAGAAAGTTCTCTTTGCGCACCTTTTTGATCCGTCGCAACTCCGACCATATAAAAGAGGTGTAGAATATGTCGATTTCCGACCTAACCGCGTGGCGATGCAGGATGCAACTGCCCAAATGGCGCTCCTTCAGTTCATGAACGCAGGCAAGGACAAGGTCGCAGTGCCTGCTTCCGTACATTGTGATCACTTGATTCGTGCCGATGTGGGAGCTACGCAAGACCTACCTGAGGCATGCAAGACTAACAAGGAGGTGTATGACTTCTTGAAGTCTGTTTCTCAGAAATACCATATCGGTTTCTGGGGACCGGGCGCAGGTATCATCCACCAGGTGGTATTGGAAAACTATGCTTTTCCTGGCGGTATGATGGTGGGTACAGACTCTCATACTCCTAATGCCGGCGGTCTCGGTATGGTGGCTGTGGGCGTAGGTGGCGCTGATGCCGTCGATGTGTTGACTGGTCAGCCATGGGAACTGAAGATGCCTCGCCTCATCGGTGTGCATCTCACAGGTAAACTCTCTGGTTGGGCTACTCCTAAGGATGTCATCCTCGAAATCCTCGGAATCCTCACCGTAAAGGGTGGTACCAATGCCATCCTCGAATATTTCGGCGAGGGCTTGGATAGCATCTCTACCACGGGCAAGGCTACCATCTGCAATATGGGTGCCGAGCTTGGAGCTACTTGTTCCATCTTCCCATTCGACGAGAATGCCGATGAATATCTCCGCAAGACGGGACGTGAGGAAATCGCTGTCCTCGCTCAGCAGAATGCCACCGAACTTCGTGCTGATGATGAGGTGCTTGCCAATCCTTCTGCTTTCTACGACCAAATCGTAGAAATCGACCTCTCCAAGGTGGAGCCACATCTCAATGGTCCTTTCACACCTGATGCTGCAACCCCAATCTCTCACATGAAGGCGAAAGGTCCTGCCAACGATTATCCGATGGTGGTGGAAGTAGGATTGGTAGGTAGTTGTACCAACTCTTCTTACCAAGACTTGGCTCGTGCGGCAAGTATCGCTCGCCAGGCTTACGAGAAGGGCATCGAGGTGAAAGGTCAGTTGATTATCAACCCTGGTTCTGAGCAGATTCGTTATACAGCAGAGCGTGATGGTATCTTGGACGACTTCAAGAAGATAGGTGCCTTGATTATGACCAATGCTTGTGGTCCTTGTATCGGACAGTGGAAGCGTCATACTGACGACAATACTCGCAAGAACGCCATCGTTACTTCCTTCAACCGTAACTTCCGCCGTCGTGCTGATGGCAACCCTAATACATTCGCCTTCATCGGCAGTCCTGAGTTGACCGTCGCCTTGACCATCGCTGGTCGCTTGGATTTCAATCCTGCTACCGACACCTTATTAAATAAGGAGGGCGAAAGCGTGAAACTCGATGCGCCTACAGGCTTTACCTTCCCTCCAAAGGGATTTGCCGTAGAAGACAAGGGCTTCATTGCTCCAAGTGAGGAGAATGCCAATGTCGAGGTCGTGATTGCTCCTGGTAGCAACCGACTCCAGAAACTTGCCCCATTCGCTCCATGGGATGGCAAGGACTTGATCGACATGCCTTTGCTCATCAAGACGCAGGGCAAGTGTACCACCGATCATATCTCCATGGCTGGTCCTTGGTTGAAGTTCCGTGGTCATCTGCAAAACATTTCCGACAACCTCTTGATGGGTGCCGTGAATGCTTTCAATGGCGAGAGCAACAAGGTGAAGTGCCAGGTTTGTGGCAAATATGAAGAGGTTTCTACCGCAGCCAAGAGTTATAAGGAAAAGGGTCTCAGCAGCATTGTGGTGGCAGAGGACAACTATGGCGAGGGTTCTTCTCGTGAGCATGCAGCCATGGAACCACGCTTCCTCAATGTGAAGGTGATTCTCGCCAAAAGTTTCGCTCGTATCCATGAGACCAACTTGAAAAAGCAAGGTATGCTCGCTTTGACTTTCTGCAACAAGGATGACTATAATAAGGTACAGGAGGATGACCGCATCTCCTTGACTGGTTTGAAGGACTTCGCTCCTGGTAGCAAACTCACTGTCACCTTGAAGCACAAAGATGGCACAGAGGATAGCTTCCAGGTAGAGCACACCTATAATGATACGCAAATCGCATGGTTTAAGGCAGGTTCTGCACTCAACTACGCTGCGAAGAAATAATTAATCATTTATTCATTTTAATTTTGAAGTATGAATAAGGAATATTTAATATATAAGCTGAGCGATGAGGTTAAGAACTCATGCAAGATAGATAAGGAGGCATTCAAGAAATTCAATGTGAAGCGTGGTCTTCGTAATGAGGATGGCTCCGGTGTGTTGGTCGGTTTGACCAATATCGGTAACGTCGTGGGTTATGAGCGTGATGCCGATGGCAAGTTGTGCCCTACCGAGGGTAAGCTTTATTATCGTGGTTACGAGTTGGACGACCTCGTTACTCCTCTCTTGAAGGAGAAGCGTTTCGGTTTTGAGGAGGTGGCATTCCTCTTGCTCTCTGGTCAGTTGCCAGACAAGGAGGAGTTGGATGCCTTCAAGGAACTCTTGAACGACAACATGCCGCTTGATCATCGTACCATCACTCATATCATCGAGTTGGAGGGCAGTAACATCATGAACATCTTGGCTCGTTGCGTGTTGGAGATGTACACCTTCGACCCAAATCCTGATGACATCAGCCGTGACAACCTGATGCGTCAGAGCATTGAGTTGATCGCCAAGTTCCCAACCATCATCGCCTACGCATACAACATCTATCGTCATTCAGTGCAGGGACGAAGCTTGCATATCCGTCACCCTCGTGAGAACCTCTCCATCGCAGAGAACTTCCTCTACATGATGAAGCATGAGAACTACTCCGAATTGGATGCCCGTATGCTCGACTTGCTCCTCATTATCCAGGCTGAGCATGGTGGTGGTAACAACTCTACCTTCACCGTACGTGTCACCTCTTCTACTCGTACGGATACCTATAGCTCTATCGCCGCAGGTATCGGTAGCTTGAAGGGTCCTCTCCATGGTGGTGCCAACATCAAGGTCATCAATATGTTCCATCACTTGAAGGAAGCCATCAAGGACTGGAAGAACGTACAGGAACTCGACATCTACTTGAAGCGAATGCTCAACAAGGAGGCATACGATAAGACTGGACTCATCTATGGCATCGGTCATGCCGTATATACTTTGAGCGACCCACGTGCCGTAGAACTGAAGCGATTGGCAGGCGAACTAGCCAAGGAAAAGGGTAGGGAGGATGAGTACGAGTTCTTGAAACTCATTGAACAAGAAGGTATCAAGTGCTTGCAAGAGCATCGTGGCGGTAGCAAGCCTGCTTGTGCCAACCTCGACTTCTATAGTGGTTTCATCTATGAGATGATCGGTTTGCCACAGGAGATATACACTCCAATCTTCGCCATGGCTCGTATTGTGGGTTGGACTGCGCACCGCATTGAGGAGTTGAACTTCGAGGGTCGTCGTATCATCCGTCCTGCTTACAAGAATATCTTGGGCGAGTTGGATTATACGCCTATTGATGAGCGATAAGACATCAGATGTTATTCTCTATATGATAACATCGTCTTATACATTATTATATATATAAAGGAAAGAGGTGAACTCGAATAAAATCGGATTCACCTCTCTATTTTTTTGCATGATAATTTGTGTATTTTCTTCCTTTTTATTACCTTTGCACCCATATTTCTAACATTAAACTAGATTTTAACTCTTATGGGAGGCATTTTCGGAACTATTTCCAAGAAAAGCTGTGTCGCAGACCTTTTCTACGGCACCGACTACAACTCGCATCTCGGCACTCGTCGAGGCGGTATGGCAACCTACAGTCAGGATAAAGGCTTCGTGCGCTCTATCCACAATCTCGAAAGTTCTTATTTCCGTACCAAGTTTGAGGCTTCGCTCGACAAGTTTGAGGGAGCCACATCGGGTATTGGCGTTATCAGCGATACGGATGCGCAACCGCTGATTATGAACTCTCACCTTGGTCGTTTCGCTATCTGTACAGTGGCGAAGATAGCGAACATTGAGGAACTCACCCAGTACTTGCTCGACAAGAACATGCACTTTGCAGAGATGTCTTCGGGTAGCACCAATCCTACGGAACTTGTGTCGCTGCTCATCATCGAGGGAAAGAGTTTCAAGGAAGGTATCGAGAATGTCTATCACCACATCAAGGGTTCTTGCACCATGATGATTCTCACCGAGGATGGCATTATCTGTGCTCGTGACAGTTGGGGACGCACCCCTCTCATCATTGGCAAGAAAGAGGGCACTCATGCAGCGAGCAGCGAGACCACTTCTTTCCCTAACCTTGACTTTGAGACGGAATACGAGTTGGGACCTGGTGAAATCGTGAAGATGACAGCTGATGGTATCGAACAGATTCGCCCAGCCAACAAGAAGATGCAGGTTTGTTCATTCCTTTGGGTATATTATGGCTTCCCAACTTCCACCTACGAGGGTAAAAACGTGGAGGATGCTCGTTTTACCAATGGTTTCAATCTCGCCAAGACCGATGACGTAGAGGTGGACTGCTGTAGTGGTATTCCTGACTCTGGTACGGGTATGGCGATGGGTTATGCCGCAGGAAAGGGTGTGCCTTATCAGCGTTGTATTGCTAAATATACACCTACATGGCCTCGTTCCTTTACACCTAGCAACCAGAGTATGCGTTCCTTGGTGGCAAAGATGAAGTTGATCCCTAACAAGGCGATGTTGAAGGGTAAGAGAGTATTGTTCTGTGATGATAGTATCGTGCGTGGTACCCAGTTGCGTGACAACGTGAAGGTGCTTTTCGACCAGGCTGGTTTGAAAGAATGCCACATGCGTATCGCTTGTCCTCCTTTGGTTTATGCTTGTCCTTTCATCAACTTCACCTCTTCCAAGAGTGCGATGGAGCTGATTACCCGTCGTATCATCGAAAAGTTTGAGGGTGATGCCAATAAGAATTTGGAGAAGTATGCTACCACCGGTTCTCCTGAGTATCAGAAAATGGTGGATGAGATCGCACGCCAGCTCGGTTTGACTTCCTTGAAGTTTAATACCATCGAGCAATTGGTTGAGGCAATCGGCTTGCCTAAGTGCCAGATATGCACTCACTGCTTCGATGGCAGTAGCGAATATAGCTTGCATGAGTGTGCGGATGAATAAAAATGATAAATTTGCTGTATTCGTACAGCTATAAAAAATGCCAAGGCTTAAAACAGACCTTGGCATTTTTTTGTAAGTGCTTTTCCATCCCAGTCCTTTAGTATAGATGGTTGTTGTACTTAGTAAGAATGACTCCAGTACTTAGTATGGATGATTGTAGTCCTTAGCATGGAGTACTTTTGTTACTTACTGCCTCGCTCTTTTCTTCTTTTTCTTTGATGATAGGGCAAAACACTGGCATAGTATGACAAATGCCCGATAATCTGTTGGCGAATGCCAAACAATCTTTTGGCGACCGCCAGACAATCTTTTGGTGACCGCCAAACGATTGCGTGACATATGTCAAGCAATGTGCAGAACCGAGTTCGCACATGTCATGAATGGGGGATAGAAGGGTATTAGAAAGGGGTATGTCATCTAGTGTGATGGCATACCCCTTCATTTATTGGTAGCAGTATCGGACTTTTGATGGTGTCCAATACTCCTTAATAATTATTCTTTGATGATTTCCTCCGCACGCTTCAGTGCCTTGCTGATATGGTCGGTGATGTTCTCCTTGCCAAGCAAGTTGTAGAAGCCAGCGTGCTCCAACTGGGCATTGACCTTCTCGCATACGCCAGAGAGGACAATCTGGATATCTTCCTTCTTGCTCATCTCGCAGAGGTTGGTGAGGTTGTGAATACCGGTGGAATCTACGAACGGAACCTTGCGCATACGGATGACACGAACCTTTGGACGGTCGCCGAAGGCTGCCATTACTTCCTCAAACTTATTACCTGCACCGAAGAAGAAAGGACCATTGATCTCATATACCTCCACGCCTTTAGGGATGGTGTAGTGGTCGAGGTTGGTGGAAAGGAAGTCAAACTCCTTGTTCAAGTCAATCTCGTCATCGGTGATCGCCTTGACATCGGTAGTCTCTGCCATTCGCTTCATGAAGAGCAAGCAAGCACATATCAAACCTACCTCGATGGCAATCGTCAAGTCGAAGATGATGGTGAGGAAGAAGGTAATCAAGAGGACGGTGACATCACTCTTAGGGTTCTTCATCAATGCGAGGAATGAACGCCAACCGCTCATGCCGTATGATACCACTACCAAGACACCAGCCAAGCAAGCCATAGGGATAAACTTGGCAAGAGGCATCAAGAAGAGGAAAATGAGCAACAATACTACTGCGTGGATGATACCTGCGATAGGGGTCTTACCGCCATTGTTGATGTTGGTCATGGTGCGGGCGATGGCGCCAGTGGCAGGAATACCGCCAAAGAGAGGAGAGGCGATGTTAGCCAAACCCTGTGCCACCAACTCGGTGTTGGAGTCGTGGTGGTCGGCTATCACACCATCGGCAACGGTAGCAGAGAGCAAACTCTCGATGGCACCCAGAATGGCGATGGTGATGGCTGGAGAAACAAGGCTCTTGATGGTTTCCCAGTTCATCTCTGGCACTTGAGCGGCAGGCAACTCATTGCTGATGGAGAAGCGGTCGCCGATGGTCTCGATGCTGCTCACTCCTGCGTATTGCTTGAGAAGCAAGGTAACCACGGTCATCAAGATGATGGCAATGAGTGACCCCGGAATCTTCTTGCTGAAGCGAGGGGTGATGGCGATGACAATCACGCTCACCACGCCGATGAGGGCACACCAAGGGTCGATGGTGTCGAAACACTGGAAATACACGCCCCACTTCTCGATGAAGTCGGAAGGGTTGCTGGCAAGCGTCAAACCGAAGAGATCCTTGATTTGGGTAGTGAAGATGGTGACTGCGATACCACTGGTGAATCCCACTACGATAGGGTAAGGGATATACTTGATGATGGTGCCGAGACGAAGCAATCCGAAGAGTACCAAAAAAAAGCCTGCCATGAGGGTGGCGATGGTGAGACCTTCCATGCCATACTTCTGGATGATGCCATAGATGATGACGATGAAGGCGCCTGTAGGACCACCTATCTGAACCTTGCTACCGCCAAAGACGGAGATGATGAGACCTGCCACAATGGCGGTGATGATTCCCTTTTCGGGAGTCACGCCTGAAGCGATACCAAATGCGATGGCCAGAGGCAGGGCTACGATACCTACGATGATACCTGCCATGAGGTCAGACATGAATGTTTTCTTGTTGTAAGTCTTCAGACAAGAAAACAAACTTGACTTGATTGCTAATGCTTTCATTACCTTATTAATATATATTCTATTGTTTGTTATCCGAATATTGATGAATAGTCGAACTTTCGGCATGTCGAGTATCTGTGTTCTTTCTCGATTCCAAAAGATGGGTGCAAAGGTACTCAAAATATTTTATATACCAAAATGTTTTTTAATGTTTCTTAATTCTTGTGTGAAGAAAGTCGATTCTGCCCCCTTTCTTTTCTTTACTTCGATTTTTTGCCGTACCTTTGCGGTATGGCAAAAGATAAGATAGCATACGTTTGCAGCAATTGTGGGCAAGAGTCGGCGAAATGGATCGGCAAGTGTCCTAGCTGTGGACAGTGGAATACTTTCAAGGAGATTCGTGTCGCTGGAGATACGGGCACGCAAGCGGCTCGCAATGCGGGTATGACGATGAGGCATGGTGGTGCCGCTACCATGTTTGGCGGCGTGCGTACTGATGGTTCGTCGGCTCCGATGAAACTTCGTGACATCTCGGCGCATGATGAGCCTCGCATTGATATGCACGATGCGGAGTTGAATCGTGTGCTCGGTGGTGGTATGGTGCAGGGAAGCATCACCTTGCTCGGTGGTGAGCCGGGTATCGGAAAGAGTACTCTTACTCTCCAAACTATTCTCAATATCCCAGAGAAGAAAGTACTCTATGTGAGTGGTGAGGAGAGTGCGCATCAGATAAAGTTGCGTGCCGATCGATTGGCGGCATCCATCGCCTTGAACCAAGGAACCATTGGCAGTCAAGGTGCAGCCTTGGGTCAAGCGGGCTCTTTCGACCATATCTCCATCCTATGCGAGACATCCTTGGAGAAGATATTCTCGCATATCCAGGAGGTAGCTCCTGACATCGTGGTCATCGACTCCATTCAGACGATTGCCACCGAGGACGTGGATAGCAGTCCGGGTAGCGTATCGCAGGTGAGGGAGTGTGCGGCAGCCTTGTTGCGATTTGCCAAGACGAGTGGCATCCCTGTCATCCTTATCGGACATATCAATAAGGAAGGAACCTTGGCGGGTCCTAAGATATTGGAACATATTGTCGATACCGTCATTCAGTTTGAGGGTGACCAGCATTATATGTATCGCATCCTTCGTAGCATCAAGAATCGCTTCGGAAGTACTTCGGAACTGGGAATTTATGAGATGCAGCAAGGAGGTCTCCGACAGGTGAGCAATCCGTCGGAACTTCTGTTGACGGAAGACCATGATGGACTTTCGGGTGTTGCCATCAGCAGTGCCATCGAGGGCGTTCGACCATTCTTGGTAGAGACGCAGGCGTTGGTTTCCACTGCGGCATACGGAACTCCTCAACGTTCTGCCACAGGATTCGACCAGCGCCGACTCAACATGCTCTTGGCGGTATTAGAGAAGAGAGTTGGCTTCAAACTGATGCAGAAAGATGTGTTTCTCAATATTGCGGGTGGTCTGAGAGTCACCGACTTAGCGATGGACTTGAGCGTGATAGCTGCCGTGCTGAGCAGTAATGTTGACACGGCGATAGAAGCAGGGTGGTGCATGGCAGGCGAGGTTGGCTTGAGTGGCGAGGTTCGTCCAGTGAGCCGTATTGAGCAGCGCATCGCTGAGGCAGAGAAACTCGGCTTCCAACACATTATCATCCCGAAATACAACTACTCAGGCTTCGACCACAAGAAATATCAGATTGAGATTCATCCTGTGAGGAAGGTGGAAGAGGCATTGAGATGCTTGTTCGGATAATGGCGCAAGCCTATTTATTATTTATCATTTGTAAATTATCATTTATCATTATGAAGGATTCAGTTATTATTGTGAGCGGCGGTATGGACAGCATTACCCTGCTCTATGACAAGAAAGACGATATTGCTTTGGGTATCAGTTTTAACTATGGTTCCAATCACAATGCCAAGGAGATACCTTTCGCCAAGATGCACTGCGAGCGATTGGGTATCAAGCATATTACCATCGACTTGGGCTTCATGCACCAATATTTCAAGAGTAGTCTCCTGGAGGGAGCGGATGCCATTCCTGAAGGACATTATGCCGATGATAATATGAAATCTACCGTGGTTCCTTTCCGTAATGGCATTATGCTGAGCATTGCCATCGGAATCGCAGAGAGCAATGGTTTGAAGAAGGTGCTCATCGCCAACCATGGTGGTGACCATACCATCTATCCGGATTGTCGCCCTGAGTTTATCGATGCCATCGACAAGGCTGCACAGGCTGGTACATTTGTGGATGTTCATGTCAGTGCTCCTTATACCAACATCACCAAGGCGGACATTGCTCGCATCGGCAAGCGTTTGGGCATCGACTATGCCGAGACTTGGAGCTGCTATAAGGGTGGTGAGAAGCATTGTGGCAAGTGCGGTACTTGCGTGGAGCGCAAGGAGGCGTTGGCTGAGGCTGGTATCGAGGATACAACCGAGTACGAGGGTTAAAGTACGTTAAGTTTTGTACCTCACGGCTAGCCTTTTACGTTATATCTTACGGAAGATGGTTCTTGGCAACTGTCTCTAAGCAAGAAAATAATATTAATTTAAACAATAAAATGAATAAGAATTTGATTTTGACTGCTGCTCTGATGCTTTCTTCATCTGGGGCAATGGCACAGAGTGGCACTTTCCAGTTGAAGGCCAACTTGAAGAACTTGGGTGACACGGTACTTGTTTGGAAAGGTCGTGGCGCTAAAATGGACACGGTTTTGGTAAAGAAGGATAAATTTACTTATACCACAACAATGGATAAGCCTGCCAACTATTACTTTGCTTCTCCTGATGCGCTGCGTGGTAAGAGCCGCACAAAGTGGCAACTCGTTTGTGTTCCAGGTGAGAAAGCAGAGTTGAAGGGTGATATTAAGAGCCGTTTCGATATTACGGGTAGCCAATTCTACCAGCAGTATCATCAGCTTGATATGATGAAGGAAGCTACTCAGAAGAAGGCAACTGCATTGAGTGATTCTCTCAACAACTTGATGAAGAATGGTGCAAAGCAGGAGGATGTCTATAAGATTTATAGCGAGAAGATGCCTGCTATTCTCAAGGAGCAGAACGAGAAGTTCTTTGCTTATATCGCTCAGCATGCTAATGAAGAGGCTTCTGCTGCTCTCGTGACAGAGTTTGAGTCACCTGAGGATATGGAAAAGGCTAAGAATTTACTTTCAGAGTCTGTGCGCAATGGTAGAATGAAAGCTCTCTATGAGCCTATCTTCGAGCAAATCAAGAAGCAGAAGGAGATGGAGGAGAGATCTGCTAAGTTGCAGGCTGCTGGTATCGAGGCTCCAGACTTTACTTTGAAGGATATTGAGGGCAACGACCTTGCTCTCTCTAGCTTGCGTGGCAAGTATGTCATCCTCGACTTCTGGGGTTCTTGGTGCGGTTGGTGTATCAAGGGTATGCCTAAGATGAAGGAGTATTACCAGAAGTATGCTGGCAAGTTTGAGATTCTTGGCGTTGACTGCAATGATACTGAGCAGAAGTGGAAGGATGCTGTCAAGAAGAACGAGTTGCCTTGGAAGCATGTTTATAATCCACGTGCTAAGACAGAGGAAGAGCAAGCCAACAACGTTTGCGGCAAGTATGGTATTACTGGTTTCCCTACCAAGATCATTATCTCTCCAGAGGGTAAGATTGTGAAGACTATCGTAGGTGAGGATCCTGCATTCTATACTTTGTTGGATGAATTGTTTAGCAAGTAATAAAGCATTTATAGTTGAAAAAGAAAAGAGGATTTGGTATGCCAAGTCCTCTTTTTGCATTTTAAATGTTTCAGAATTTTTTTAATAAAGTGAACTCCTCTCTATCTTTTGATAGGTTCATAATGGTTCTCTGGGTCAAAGCAAGTAGCGCAAGTACAAGGAAAATCAAAGATGAGTTTTTTCCGTATTTAATCATATCCTTGATATATGGTAAACCAAACGGACCAAAAAACAAGTGTCTTTGCCATTTTGATAATTTCATCAGCAGTAGCCGTTCCTTTGTTAAGTTTTTCTTTCAGTCTATCTGCGATTTCCCAGACTTCCAATCGTTTTCTCCATCTTGTGTCTCTAGGAGTAGGCTGCGACAAATTGTTTCCTGGATGTGCGCCTAGTCGAACGAGGTGAAATAGCTTTTCTGCTTTTGCTTTCTCATCCTTTTCTAAGTTCGGATTGAGAATGACAATTCCACCGGCTTTATAGATGAAATCACGATATGTATTATCTGTGTGGGGCCAATGATATTCATTTGGGTTAATGTCCTGCCTTCCTTTAAGGGAATTACATATATTACAACTGAGCAGAAAGTTACCCCAAGCCGTCTTGTCACCTTGATTACCTTTAGGCTCTAGATGTTCTACAGCTAAGTCGGCTACATCTTTCTTACCGTCGCAAAAAGAGCAATATTCGGCTCACCCGATAAATTAGGGGGAAAGATTTTGAATTTTCCAGAAAAAGTTATACCTTTGTGCCATGAATAATCAAGGACTATTAGCGTTGGCACAATTAATTCTGCCATCAGAGATATTTTCAAATTTTGAAGTAGTACGTGTAGAAGAAGATTCTTCCCTTATTCGCATCTATCTTGATGAATCAGTTAAAGCTGATTATAAAGAGAACCCTTTGATTGAATCTAAAGGGTTCTGTGATGCTGTAACTATACGTGACTTCCCCATACGTGACAAAGGTGTAGACTTGATAGTCAGAAGGCGTAAATGGTACGACAAGCAGAATAACCGATACTTCTCCGATTCTTATGATTTCAAGGCAGAAGGCACCCGCTACTCCAAGGAGTTTGCGGCTTTTTTAAAAGGAGTGTATGGAGACGATTCCTACGACCTCCCGTTCGCTTGACCGCTATTATCACATAACCGGGGATACGTTTGAAAAGCAATATAAGGAAGTGCTGTAAAGGGTGTGGCAGCAGACGCTGTAATAGAAGCACTTATGCGCATAGACGAGGACAAGAGACTGATGGTAAAGGAAATAACTATGGATATGTCAAATTCTATGAGACTCATAGCAAGACGTTGTTTCCCAAAAGCTATGCGTACCATAGATCGCTTTCATATACAGAAACTTGCTTGTGATGCCCTACAGGAAATGCGCATCGCCCATAGATGGGATGCCATTCAAGCAGATACGGATGCCAGAGAAGAAGCCAAATGTTTGGGCGAAGCATATACTCCAATTGTGCTTGCAAATGGGGATACCTACAAGCAGTTGCTGGCTCGCAGCAGGTATCTGCTTTTCAAATCAGCAGACAAATGGACAGAAAGTCAGAGACAAAGAGCAGAGGTGCTCTTTGAAACATATCCAGACCTTAAAGAGGCTTATTCTCTCACACATTCGCTTAGAATGATATTTTCTAAGAATACCGTCAAAGACGCAGCAAGACTCTCGCTTGCACGCTGGTATAACAAAGTGGACGATTCGGGCTTTAAGAGTTTTAATGTTATTGCAGCAACTCTATACGAGCATTATGATGAAGTCTTGAACTTCTTTGTTAATAGAGCTACTAATGCCTTTGCAGAATCATTCAATGCTAAAATTAAGGCGTTTAGAGCTGTTTTAAGGGGAGTAACGGATATAAAGTTCTTTCTTTTCAGACTTATAAAGCTATATGCTTAATCCCCCTGGTTTATCGGGTGAGCCAGTATATCTAAGACTAATCGTATAAAAAACAAACGAGGATTTAGCATAGCTAAATCCTCGTTTAATGCTTTCTTGCTTTGATAATGATTGTGATTCCGTTGGGGTTCGAACCCAAGACCCACAGCTTAGAAGGCTGTTGCTCTAATCCAACTGAGCTACGGAACCGAGACATGTCACCTTCAAAGCATGTGGGAAACGACTTTATTTAAGTCTTTCTCCCAAAAAGCAGTGCAAAGGTACTACATTTTTCTGAAATCGCCAAATATTTTTGCAAATATTTGGCGATTTCTAATATAATACTTGTATTTGCCCACGTTTTTCTACAAACTAACTGCTATATACAATGCTAAATAACTCATCTGGTAAGGTATGATGGGTTTTTGTCAATATAAAAGGTTCGCTATGGTAGAATTGCTGACAAACCTTATTGATAATAGATGAAGTAATTTTATCTTTCACGATACATTACATCCTTAATCTTTCCAAAGCCTTCGTATGTATCAGTGAGGGTGAGAGAACCTGTGGCTTGGTCAAACTTGTAAAAACGGAGTACACCGCCATTGCCATCTGTACTGTTTTTCTTGTAAGAACCGACAATGAGCATATATTGCTGAGCCATGAACTCGTCACTCTTATTGAATGTTGCGCCAGGTGCATGATAGAACAAGTTAAACTTCACCATGGTGACTTCCTCATCAGATAGGGTGATGCCTACATTGGCGGTGTGATTTATTAGATGATAAGAGTACACCTTGTCACCGTTATTGTAGAACATGTATGGATACTGCGAATGGAAGGCAAACGTAGTGGCCTTATCAAAGCCTGGAGCACTTACTGGCTCATAGAGCGACTGCACAATCTGACCACCAGTGAGATTGATACCGTAGACAGTACGTTGACCAACTGCATCTTGAAGCACAGAGTAGATTGTTGAACCAGAGAACTTTGTGTTTACCATTGCAACGATATCCTTGCCCGTCTTGTAGGAGAAAAGTTTGTTTTCTGGATCTTTGATGGTAGAGCAGATGTTGTGTTTGCCATAGTAAGAACCATCCCAAGATAGGAACTGTTGATGATCGGTATCGTAGAGAATTGCCTTCTGGTTGTAATAGTCTGGACGTGCCATGGTCACACCGATGAACGGAGCAGCATGGAAGTCTGGATTACCCCCGTCGGTAAAGGTGTTGATGGGATCCTCATAGCAGGCACCAGAGGAACTACTCTTGCAATAGATAGTACCCTTGTCTGTTATACAGAGGCGTGTGCCCATGTAGAGACCATCGGTAATCAAAACTTTCTCGTCCTTAGGCGTCACAATAAACTCGTTTTCTGCTACATTGTAAGCGGATGTCAAAGTTGAAGCATTGAGCGAGTAAGTACCATCGTTGGTGCTGTACCAAAGACCATCACCAGAATAATAGTTGCTTGGATAGGCGTTCATCATCATGGTTCTAGCACCACGTAGTTTGGGGGCATTGGTACCAAGGATGTCATGAACAGCCTCCTTACGGGTGGCTGAGAGCACAGACACCATATCCATGCGGGCATATCCTTCGGCATCATCGCAGAGTACCATCCAACCTTCGTAGGTCGCAGATGTGACACTGACGGGTACTTTGAAGTTGGTGGTCACACCTGTTGCCTTATTTGTCACCATATACTGAATGACATAATTACCTTCGGTTAGGTCGGCAAAGTATTTCACGTCTTTGGCATGATCCACGTCAATTTCCTTCTGTCTGGTGTGTGTATCACTGAAAGTACCACCGCTCTTCCAAAGGAGACAACTGAACTCATAGTTAGGATTGTTGTCAATGGCACCACTGAGGTTTGAGGTGAACGATGGAGAAAGCTCTATATAGTCGCTCTTCTGTACTACGCTCATGCTCTCAGGAAATCCTGTGCCGGTGATTTGCTCAGCCTCGGTATAGTCATAGTTACCCTTGTCCTCATAGCATGAAGTAAGAGCTAGAGTGGCAAACACCGTGGCGAGGGTATATTTGATTCTTTTGTTCATATCTTTTGAATTATTTGTCTGTGTATTGTGAATAGTTTACGAGATAAGGATCAACGAGCTGCATATAAGAGCCGTCCTCGTCAACCACGGGGGTACCAACATCGGCTTGTTCTTGTAGGTACTTCTGTAGTTTTTTAGCGAGGTATGGCATTATGCCGTAGCTTGCCTTGCTGTCGAATTCATAGTGCTCCCAACCCATGAGTTTGTTGAGGAGAGTCTCCTTCTTTACACTCCAAGTGCCTAGATACCAATCACCCCAGAAACTCCACTGATAAGGTATCTCCCAAATATTGTTGAAGATGAGCTTATAGTGTGAGCCACAGAGCTGACTACCGGTGGAAGACCAACTGACAGTATTTTTGTATTTGTCGAGTTCAACAGTGAAGTTCTCGTTGTCCTGCAACTCAAAGACGATTTTGACAGATTGGGAAGAGAGTTTGTCGGTCTTCTTGATGTAAAAGAATACGTTGCGGCTCGTCTCTCCTGCAGGGATGTAGCAAGCTGTGTCGCTTAGTTCATAGTCCACGCCCTCTACGGCATTGGAGAGTTCGGGATTCACCACAAGTTTGAAGCGGCGGTCATAGTCCTTCACGTTGCCCATGATTTTAACTGGCACGTAGGTACGCAACCGCTCTGTGTCGCTTTCGTAGTTGGCAAAAGTCACCGTCATGGAGTCCGAGTAGGACAATGGAGTACCTGTTATGTCTGTGGTGGCAACTCGCTGCATATAAATGCCCGACTTTGTTCCATCGAAAGTGGTGAAGTCTTCCTCGGAGCATGCGCCGAGGAGTACGATGCCCAAAAGGGCATATATGGCTGTGATATATTTCTTCATAATAGTGTATGCATTATTTTTATCTGTTTTCCTTTTCACTGGTTGGCATCGGCATCACGTATCTTGAGTTGCTTGGGCTAACACTTGACCAAGAGTCGCTGGTATTGCCATTGAATTCGCTACCAATGCTCGACCATGTACGCTTGAACATAAAGAAGATTTGTCCTTCTCCCCAGAACTCGCGGATATATTCGAGTTTGAGTTCCTTTGTGAAGTCACTGTTGTTGACAGAAGCGGTAAGCGGTGTTGCACCACGCTTCTGAAGGATGGTGTTGAGATAACTCAAAGCTTGTTCCTTTTGTCCTGTCTTCATGAGTTCCTCTGCTGCGATGTAATATGCCTCGCTGATGCGCATAAGCGGCATCATCACAACATAGAGCGGTGTATTGTTTTGGTCGTAGGTGACTTCCTTGAACTTGGAAAAGTCATAGTAGCTTCCGTTGCGCTCCCATTGTGACTGGAAACGGTAGTCGGCTTGGTTAGGAAAGACTTTCTCAATGTAACCAGCATAGGAACGATACATATTGGTGGAACTCAAGTTGGCTCCATCGAAGTAGTTTTTGAAGATGTCACTACGTGAGTCATTGTAGATACCGAAAAGCACCTCTGAAGAGAAAATGCGATCAGGGTTATAGGTGTTGCCAAGCAATTTGTCTGGATTGACGAAGGGGAAGAACTTCTGTGCATCCTTGTTGTCGGTAATTTTACGTGCCTCAGCTATGGCATGTTCGCTGTCGCCCATCCACTGATATATGCGAGCTTTGAGGAGTGCTACGGCATAGTAGTTGAGGCGGAGCTGACGATAGTTGCGATAGTTGTCGCCATTGGTGTTGGTGGTATCTGCCACGCCTGTCTTGATAATAGGGTCGCCAGCGGTTAGGCAAGCCTCGGCTGTCTCAAGGTCGGGTAGAAGATGGTCGTTCACAATTTCGCTTGAGGAAAGCAAATCGTAGGCCTTTGGCTCTGTACTGTCATTGTACGGGATAACCTTTGAGTCCTTATCACGAGTGTAAACAGGACCGAAAAGACGGAGCAAATCGAAGTGGAGATAAGCTCTAAGAGCGAGCAAATCGCCCTTAATCATGTTTTTGTCAGCTTCTGGGAGTACACCCTTCTGTGTTTCCACGCCTTCTAGGATGACATTTGTGTTGAGGATAGTCTGATAAGCAGTCTGCCAAATGCTATTGATAGTGCTCTCTATATTGGAGTCTGTATAGCGAAAGTTTGTCCAAAGATACTTCATATTGTTGGAGTTACTACCGCTCTCGTAACGCTGAGACATGAGGTCTATTGCACCATAGCTGAGTGTGTTGCCATAGAGACTGTTTGATGAGAGGTCGTTGTAAACACCGTTAACGGCGGAGTAGAAGCCTGCACGTGAACTGAACTGCTGGGCTTCTGTGGTCTTGTCCTTGGGGGTATAGTCGAGCCAATCACTGCAACCTGTGAAGGTCGTGGCGGCAAGGGTGAGGACAAGTATATTTAATGATTTCTTTACTTTCATAGTCTTTATATATTATAATGTGAGTGAAAGGGCGAACGAAAAACTACGTGCGAATGGATAGGACGTGCCTCGCTCCTGTTTGATGGACGAAATGCGGAAGATATCGTTCATGTAGGCATTGAGGCGGAGTCCACTCAGATGGAGATAGCGTGCCACCTGTGGTTCAAACTCGTAGCCAATCTGTAGTGATTCAAGGGTGAGAGTGTTCTCATGCTGCACAAAGCGTGATGACATTGGAGTGCTCTGTGAGTCAGCAATATTCTTGAACTGAGCTACATCGCCTGCTTTCTGCCATCGATTGTAGAGAGCACGACGGTCTTGATTGTAGTTGAGGTCGGAGCGACTGAGGTTTTCTACCTTGCTGAACACAGACTGGTTGAATGCATCTGCACCAAGACGATAGCGGAAGATTGCGCCGAAGGTGAGTCCTCTGTAGCCAAAGTTGGTTCCGAATGTGCCCTCTGCATCTGGGCGAGTATTGCCCACGATCACCTCGTCGTCGTAAGTGAAGTCGTAGGTATAGGTGCCGTCTTTCTTGATGAAGAGTTCACGGCCAGTGGCAGGGTCGATACCTGCTGAACGCACAGTCCAAATATTGTCAGGATCAGCACCATCATAGTAACGTTGTGTTGATCGGCTCTGACCGTACTTGTTGAGTGACTCTAGGGTGTTACCTATACCGCCAAGCTTGGCACTTTCGGTACGGATGGTGCCACGCACAGACCAAGTGAGGCGCTTTTTGAGGTCGCGAATGATGTAGTACTGCAAAGTGGCGGTGAATCCCTTGCCTATCTGCTTGCCAAGATTCGTGTTGTAGGAAGTGGTATATTCACCGAGCGTTGAATTGTAGCTCATAGGCAGACCCGAAGAGGCGGGCAAACCGATGGCTATAAGCAGTGGATCGGTGTTCTTGTAGTAGTAGTCCATGGTCAGTGACAAGCGGTTGTCAAACATAGTGAGGTCAAGACCGATGTTTCGGTCAAGGGTGGTCTGCCACTCCAAGTTTCTATTGCCCATGTTGAGTAATACCGAACTCAAGCCGAAGAAGTTGTAGGCTGTGTAGGAATACTGGAAGGTTGTCAACGAGAGTGATGAGTTGTAGTTTTGGTTGCCAGGGTTACCAATAGAGCCACGAATCTTGAAATAATTGATGAATGGGAGGTTCTTCTTAACAAACTCCTCGTTGTGGATGTTCCATCCAAGTCCCACAGACCAAGTATTGATGTACTTCTTGTTGGAACCAAATACTGAAGATCCGTTCATGCGATAGCTCAAATCTACGAGGTAGCGATCCATGAAGGAATATCCCCCCGTGAGATAGGTGCTCACGGAGCGGCTCACGCTTTCGCTATAGGAAGGACGTCCACCTTCAGGATAGCCGTTAGAGAAGGAAGGATAAGTGAAGTTGCCTGATGGGAATCCCTGTGCAGAATAGCCTTGGAGTGTAACCTTGCTCTCGTTGATGTTTGCACCCCAAGCTAAGTTGATGCGGTGGGCATCTTTGAGGACAGTGGCATAGATGGCTGTAATGTCGCCCTCTATGTTGTTGGTCTTGGTGTTGCCAAAGCTATAGTAGCCACGCTTGAGGGCATTGGCACTCTCATAGCGAGTGTCATCAGGCGAAACGAAGTTTTCTGCATCCTTATCGTAATGAGTGATACCAAACTTACCACGGAGCTTGAGTTCCTTCAATGGGTTATATTCCACTTGGAAATAGTCGCTCACAACATGAGTTGGCGTGATTCGTCGCGAGAGTTAAGGTTATCGTTGTACATTGGATTGCCAACTTTAGACTCGTAGTCGTTGTCGGCAAGGAACTTTGAGATATTCCCATTCTCATCATATTTCTTATAATAAGGATTTGCAGAGGCATACTGTGCGAATGACACAGTAGGGTTCTTGGCAGTAGTCTGTTGGGCAGTGAACTTATTGCTAAACTGGAGTTTGCCTACACGATAGGTGAGGTCGATGTTGCCGCCATAGACGTCGCGTTTAGATTTCTTCATCACACCGTTAGTGCGGTTGTAGTTGAGACCAATACCGAAAAGGAAGCCACCCGAACCACCATCGAGGTAGAGTTGGTGGCGATGGTTGATGCCTGTACGCAGAGGTTCTGATAGCCAATAGGTATCTACACCACTTGCCACATCGCTCATGTGTTGCTGATAGAGGTTATCGAGGTCAATGATGTCTCCTGCGGGCAAATCGTTGTTGGTATATTTGCCTGCCATTTTCTCAAACTGGAGTTTTTCCTTAGCGTTCATCAGGTTGTAGTCGCTGAGATCAGGGATGCTCACATCCATGGAACCATTGTAGCTCACACGAAGTTGTCCTACCTTAGGTTTCACGGTTTCTACTACCACAACGCCATTGGCAGCCTTTGAGCCATAGATGGCTGTTGAGGCGGCATCCTTGAGAAGGGTCATCGAGGCGATACGATTAATGTCGAGATTGTAGATAGCTTCGAGCGAAGACTCGAAACCATCGAGAATGAAGAGAGGTTGGTTAGGGTCTTCTGATAGTTCGTCGCGCATACCAAGAAGACTAGACTTGCCACGGATTTCGATGTTAGGCAAGCGGTTAGGGTCGGAACCAAAAAGATTGTTGTCAAGCACGTTAAACGAAGGATCCAAACTTCGGAGACTTTGGATTGGGTTCTGTACACCGACAGCCTTGAGCTCTTCGCCAGAGAAGGTTGCAGATGATCCTGTAAAAGTTTCCTTGCGCTTGGTAACCACACCAGTAACCACGACTTCTTCAAGACTGCCTGCATCCTCATGCATCATTACCTTTATACGCTTCTGCCCCCATTTTCCGTTGATGGACACGGTTTGCGGCTTCATGCCGATGAAGGTAAACTGTAGAGAGTTGGACGCACCCTCAGGTAAAAGCATGGTGAACTGTCCGTTGATGTCGGTGGTCATGCTTTGCTTGCTCTTGGTTGAGGTGACAGTTACGCCAGGCAGTGGTGCATTCTTCTCATCCACTACATAGCCTTCCACCTTTACTTTGCCAGCAACTGCGCTGTTGCGCACATTGGCATTTTGTTTTGCTTTCTTAAAAACGGTGATACTGTTGTTTGTCGCAGTGTAGTCGAGGGCTGTGTTGGCGAGAATTTGAGTTATGGCTTCGGTTGCCGTCACATTGTTCAAATTCTTGCTGATGCGATACTGTCCAACGTCTTCATTGGCGAATCCTACATAGACGCCCGATTTTTCACTGATGGTCTTCAGCACCTTGGCGAGTTGCTCTCCCTTAAACATAGCACTAAATCTTTTGGTGGACTGTGCCAGAGAGGTGCTGGTAGACAATAATAGACATACAAGGAGTATGCCTAATTGCTTTACTCTTACTCTTTTCATATAAATTAAAATTGATTCTCTTGTATTCACTAATGGAATTGATATGTACCTTAATTCATAAATTTAAACTTACTTACAGATAGTTTTCAGCAAAGATAGTCTTTTCTAACCTATAGGGTTCTTTTTGCATGTATTTTAATACATCATCCACTTACAACGCACTGTAAGTGGATGATGTGTTTTTTACTCGTTCATCAAGAAATTCTTGAACGAAGCGAAGTCTTTCGGCATTTCGATGCTCTGCTTCTTGCCCTTCATAAACTCGGCGAGGCGAGCTGGTATCTCGATGTCTGTGCCAAGGATGCTATCTACCTTCTCCTTGAACTTGGCAGGATGGGCTGTCTCCAAGAACACACCTACCTCGCCTGTCTTCAACTGCTCCTTCAAGGCACGATAACCGCAAGCTCCGTGAGGGTCAAGCACATACTTTGTGTCATTGTAGCATTGCTTCATCGTATCGGCAATCTTCTCATCGCTGTAAGTGGCACCACTGATATAGGCTGCGATGGCATCGTGGTTGCCCTTGTAGAGGTCGTAGATACGAGCGAAGTTGCTTGGGTCACCTACGTCCATGGCATTGGCGATGGTCTGCTTGCTAGGCTGAGGGTTGTACTCGCCAGTCTGTAAATAGTTGTAGAAGATGTCGTTGGCATTGTTGGCTGCTATGAAGCGATGGATAGGCAAGCCCATCTCATGACCAAACAAACCGGCTGTGATATTACCGAAGTTGCCACTAGGCACACAGATGACTAATTTGTCTGCCAAGCCCTTCTCCTTCATGCGAGCGTAGGCATTGAAGTAGTAGAAAGCCTGTGGCAAGAAACGAGCCACGTTGATACTATTGGCAGAGGTCAACTTCATGTGCTTGTTCAACTCCTCGTCCATGAAGGCTGACTTCACCAATGCCTGGCAGTCGTCGAACACGCCATCTACCTCCAAGGCAGTGATGTTCTGACCGAGTGTGGTGAACTGGCTTTCCTGAATCTTGCTCACCTTTCCCTTAGGATAGAGCACATAGACATGGATGCCATCGACACCGAGGAAACCATTGGCTACGGCAGAACCTGTATCACCAGAAGTGGCAACAAGCACATTGACTTCCTCCTTGCCCTCCTGACGTACGAAGTACTGCAAGAGACGAGCCATAAAGCGAGCACCTACATCTTTGAAGGCGAGGGTAGGACCATGGAACAACTCCAGGGAGTAGATGTTTGGCTCTACCTCTACGACAGGGCAATCGAATGCCAAGGTGTCATAGACAATCTTCTTCAAAGACTCTGCATCGACATCATCGCCGAAGAAGGCATCAGCCACCTTGTAGGCAATCTCCTGGAAAGAGAGTTTCTCGATGTTGTCGAAGAAGTCCTGTGGCAACTTCTTGATGATTTCTGGCATATAAAGACCACGATCTTCTGCCAAACCCTTGACTACCGCCTTGTGAAGGTCTGCGATAGGTGCTTTCTTATTTGTTGAATAGTATTTCATATCTTCTGTTTCTTATTTAATGTTCATAAAAGTCTGCATAAACTCTTGTAGTTCAATCAAGCCATAGCCGCCTCTTACGCAACTTACCTCGTCATACTTCTCTACCTCGTCTGGCTCAATGCCTGGGTAGTAGATGATGAATGGCACAGGCTCCTTAACGTGGGTGCGAATCTCCACTGGGGTAGGATGGTCGGGGAGAACGGCGATGCAAACAGGCTCATCCCATTGGCTTACTTCATCATAGATAGGCTTGATGAGACGACTGTCGAGGTTCTCGATGGTCTTGAGCTTCAGTTCAAGGTCGCCATCATGACCAGCCTCATCACTGGCCTCTACGTGAACATATACGAAGTCGTCACCTTCTTTGAGTGCGTTGATGGCAGCTTGTGCTTTGCCCTCGTAGTTGGTGTTGGCAAGACCAGTGGCACCTTCCACGATGATGTTTCTCAATCCGGCATAATGACCGATGCCACGAATCAAATCGACTGCAGAGATGACTGAGCCTCGCTTGATTTGAGGATACATCTGGGAGAGGGTGAGCATGTGAGGTCGATAACCACCGCCCCAAGGCCAGATGATGTTAGCCATACGTTCGCCACGCTCTTTGCGTGCCACATTGAATGGATGGTTCTCCAAAATCTCCTGACTCTTCAGAATCAACTCGTTCAGCAAGTCAGCTGTCTCTTGTGCGCTCATGCGATATTCATCGGATGTGGCAGCAAGGGCGTTTCCTTCTCCATCCTTATAGTGACCTTCCAAGAGAGAGGCATCCACGTTAGACATCGGCTTTACCAAGAGAGGTTTCCATTCCTCGTTTGGATGGTCGTGAGGTGGGGCGCAATCCACATACTTGTTACCTCCCTTGATAATCAAGAGATGGCGGTACTGGATGCCCGTGATAAACTTCACGATGCCAGGATATTGGCTAGCCAACTTCTCGTTGAGGTATTTGATGAGAACATCGGCATCCTCAGTCTCCAGGTTACCACCATTGTGGGTGATGATGATGCCATCATTCACGTTGATGATATTGCAACGGAGGGCGAAGTCGTTGGGCGACATTTCATAGCCGATGCTGGCTGCCTCCAAAGGTCCACGTCCTTCATACACCTCGTTTTGGTCATAGCCCATGATAGAGCTGTTGGCTACTTCCGAACCGGGATGGAAGCCATCTGGCACAGTCACTAATCTACCAGTCTTGCCGTTCTTGGCAAGCATGTCCATATATGGTTTCTTGGCATATTGCAGCAAGGTCTTGCCACCCAGTCTGTCCACTGGGTGGTCTGCCATGCCATCGCCAAGGATGATAATATGCTTCATATTTGTTATCCTTGTGTGGTTATTAAATGTTAGCGATACTCATGATGTTGGCGAATACACCGGCTGCTGTTACGCTGGCACCGGCTCCATATCCCTGAATCATCATAGGATATTCCTTGTAACGCTCGGTGGTGAGCAATACGATGTTATTGCTACCTTCGAGGTTGTAGAAAGGATGCTCAGGACCTACTGCTTGCAAGCCTACGCTTGTCTTTCCGCCATCCAATGTTGCTACGAAACGCCAACGCTTGTGCTCGATGTCGAGTGTCTTGCGCTTAGCCTCGAAGTCGGCATCCAACTGAGGCAACTTAGCCCAGAAGTCTTCCAATGTACCTTCGAAGTATTCATCAGGCACGAAGAGATTCTTCTCTACGTCATCTTGTTCCACACGGTAGCCAGCCTCACGAGAGAGGATGACCAACTTGCGAACCACGTCCATACCGCTGAGGTCGATACGTGGGTCTGGCTCGCTGTAACCTTTCTCTTTGGCGAGACGTACAGTCTCTGAGAATGGAACCACACCTGAAATCGCATTGAAGATGAAGTTGAGTGTACCTGAGAGGACTGCCTCAATCTTCAATATCTTATCACCTGAGTTGCGGAGGTCGTTGATGGTACCAATGATAGGGAGACCCGCACCTACGTTGGTCTCGAAGCGGAATACCACGCCACGCTGGATGGCGGTCTTCTTCAGTCGCTCATAGTTCTCATATTCGCTAGAAGCGGCAATCTTGTTGGCTGCGATGACGCTTACGTTGTGCTCCAAGAGAGTTTGGTAGAGACTAGCCACCTCCTTGCTTGCGGTACAATCTACAAACACGCTGTTGAAGATGTTCATGCTGAGAATTTTGTCTCTCAACTTCTCGTTGTCGCTAGGCTCGGAAGCCTTCAACTCCTCACGGAAGTTGTCGAGGTTGAGACCATCACGATTGAAGATGGCGTTGTGTGAAGAAGCGATGCCAACGACATTCAACTTCAACTTGTTGCGCTCCTTCAACTCCTCGTACTGGTTCTTGATTTGCTCGATGAGCTTGCCACCTACAGTACCCACACCACAGATGAAGAGGTTGAGCACCTTGTATTCTGAGAGGAAGAAGCTATCGTGCAATACGTTGAGTGACTTTCTCAAGTAATCGCTCTTAACAACGAATGAGATGTTGGTCTCGGATGCACCCTGGGCACAAGCAATGACAGAAATACCGCTACGACCGAGAGTTCCGAAGAGCTTACCTGCGATACCGGCTGCATGTTTCATGTTCTCACCCACGATGGCGATGGTGGCAAGACCATACTCAGCGTGCATAGGGAACATAGCTCCGTCGGCAATCTCGTTCTTGAACTCCTCGTTCAATACACGAACAGCCTCCTCTACGTCCTGCTCGCGTACACCGATAGAGGTTGAGTTCTCAGAAGAAGCCTGGGAAACCATGAAGACAGAGATACCTTCGTTGGCGAGGGCGGTGAAGATACGGCGGTTGACACCGATGACGCCGACCATCGAAAGACCAGTTACTGTAATAAGAGCAGTTCCGTTGATAGAAGAGATACCCTTGATTGGTTTGGAGTCTCCATCAATCTTGTTCTTGATGATGGTGCCAGGGGCATCTGGGTTGAAGGTATTCTTTACCTTGATAGGTATATTCTTGACACAAACTGGGTAGATGGTAGGAGGGTAGATGACCTTTGCTCCAAAGTTGCAAAGCTCCATCGCCTCGATGTAACTCAGTTCGTTGATGGTGTAAGCTGATTTGATGACACGAGGATCGGCTGTCATGAAGCCATCCACATCGGTCCAGATTTCGAGCACCTCGGCATCCAGGGCGGCTGCGATGATGGCAGCTGTGTAGTCACTACCGCCTCGTCCGAGGTTGGTGGTGCGCTCTGTATTCTTGTCGCGGCTGATAAAACCCGGAACGAGAGATATGCGAGGCAACTCAGCGAAGGTCTCCTTCACCAGTTGATTGGTCAGTTCACTGTCGAGGGTATGTTTGCCCTTGCCGTTGATGCGCTCCGTCTTGATGAAGTTGCGCGAGTCAAACCACTTGGCACCACGGATGAGAGTGGCGACAATCTTCGAACTGAGCCTTTCTCCATAGCTCACGATGGCATCCTGTGTCTTCTCGCTTAAATCGTGGATGAGATACACACCGAAGTAGATGCTCTTCAACTGCTCGAAGAGGGCATCGACTGATTTGAAAAGATTTTCTCTGTCTGAGGTGTCGGTGATGATGGTATCTATCATCTTGTGGTGGCGATCAACCATGGCGTCGAATTCGACTCTCCACTGTTCATCACCCTTGAGGGCAAGCTGGGAGGTTTGCAAGAGTTTGTCGGTGATACCGCCAAGTGCGCTCACGACAACCACTACACTCTGTTTCTTGGCCTCATTCTCTACGATACGTTTTAAGCTGAGGATGCTTTTTACGGAACCAACAGATGTTCCGCCGAATTTTAATACTTTCATGTGTTATTGAATTATGTTGGTAATGTAATGCCACCCCCGAAACGACCGGGGCCGAAGCAAAACTTGGTCGCAAAAATAACACTTTTCTGTCAAACTGCCAAGAAAAAAGAGAAAAAAGTAACAAAATGTAGCATATTTCTTCTCGCCGGCTCTTGGATAGACTAGCTGATGCCCCCTTATACCTTATTATATATAGTAGATATTTCCATGTATCTCGTTTAGTGAACTCCACTATAATAAAAAAGCAGCATGACTCCCGTCATGCTGCTAATGTTATCTCCATTTATAATATATAGGGATAGTCCGAAGACTAGTCCTATGTTCTTTATTTTCCAAGATTCTTCTTTTTCTCTTCCAATTCTGCCTTCTTGCGGGCCATCTCAGCTTGCTGCTGCTTCATTTGCTGCTGTTGCATCTCCTGGAGAGCCTGCATACGAGCCATCAAGCCATTGGCTTTCTTTGGGTTGTTCTTGTTCTCCTGGTAACGCTTCTCCAAGATAGCGAGGAGTTTCTCGTCGTCTGTGGTCTTGCGAAGTGTCCACATGATAGCGGCACTGAAGAACAATGAGATGAAGTAGTAGAAGTTCAAACCTGATGAGTAGTCATTGAACATGAAGAAGAACATCAATGGCATGAGGAACATCATCCATTGCATCATCTTCATCTGCTCTGCCTGCTGACCTACCATCTGGTCTCTCTGCTGACGCATGGTCATCCAAGAGTACAACAAGTTGGCTATACAGAAGAGAATACAAGTCAAGCTCAAGTGGTCGCCAATCAACCAAATGTTGGTATTCCACTCAAAGATTGGGTCGTATGTGCTCAAGTCGCTCATCCAGAGGAAGTTCTCGCCACGTAGTTGGATGGCGTTAGGCACGAAGTTGAACATCGCAACCCAAACTGGCATCTGAATCAACATTGGGATACATCCTGACAATGGACTGACACCATACTTGGCGTACTCAGCCATCATCGCCTGTTGCTTCTGCATCTGGTCCTCAGGCTTATTGTATTGAGCTGTAGCTGCCTCCAATTTTGGTTTCAGCACACGCATCTTGGCACTGCTCATGTAGCTCTTCTTCACCATAGGATAGGTGATCAACTTCAGCAACAAGGTGATGAGAATCAATACGACACCCATAGGGAAGACCTTGCTCAACCAGTCGAAGACATAGAGCGTGAAGAAACGATTGATCCAACGGATGATAGGCCATCCGAGATAAACCAACTTCTGGAACTCCAAGTCCTTGTTGAAAGTACTTTCCTTCTCAGTGTTCTTCAGAATCTGGAAGTCGTTAGGACCATAGTAGAACTCAAACTCAGATGCCTTCTTGCCAGTAGGGTCGAAGGCTGTCTTCATCTTAGCCTGGAACTGCTTCAGATAGCCAGAACCTTTCTGCTGAGGAACAGAAGTCATGAGGGCGTTCTTGTCGAAGTTGTCCTTTGCCACGATGATGGCAGAGAAGAACTGGTTCTTGAAGGATACCCAGTCGATGCTCTCCTCGATAGCCTCGTCGATTTTCTCGCTTCCCTCGTTGAGGTGGTCGGTGCCGCCCTCTACATCATGATAGGTGAGGGTGGTGTAGCGATTCTCGAACATGAAGCCACGCTCCTGTTGGCGAGCCTTGTCGCTCCAGTCCACGTCCATCTTGCTGTAGTTAGGTGAGAACAAGCCTGCCATACCTTGTGCCTGCAAACTCATGTGGAGCATGTAGTCCTTGCCGAGGGTATAGGTCATGGTGAGTGTCTTGCCTTCGCCAGCCACTGCGGTCATGGTGACGGTAGAGTCGGTCACGTTGGAAGGAGTGAAGTAGAGGTCGCTGGTGATGATGTTGGCTTCCTTAGCCTCCAACATGAACTTGAGGCTTTGGTCTGCGCCGTCAAAGAGGGTCACGTCCTTGGCGTCAGCCGAGCCGTCCTTCACCTTGATGTTATGACCTACATAACCCTTGATGACAGCCTTCTCGACTGTACCACCCTTGGTGTTGAGGGTCAATTCTACTTTCTCGTTCTTTAAGACTATCTTCTGAGCCTGACCTTTGAGTGCCGAATAGAATAGGGCGGTTGAGTCAGCCTCAATCTTAGCCTTAGCATCAGCCTGGCGCTTCTCTGCGGCAGCCTTGCTGGTCTTTTCCATCTCGGCATGTTTAGCCTTGGCGATGGAATCCTGAACGAAAGCCGCTCTTTGCTGCTCGGCTGATGGCTGGGAGTACCAGCTGAATCCGATGAGCACGAGGGCAATCAGGAGGAAACCGATAATGTTGTTTTTGTTCATTATTATTTTTGTTCTTGTTTATTCTCTTGTAGAGAGACGGCTATTTCTTGTTGGCGATAGCTGTCTTTACGAAGTCAACGAAGAGTGGGTGTGGCTTCAATACCGTGCTCTGGTACTCTGGGTGATACTGTGTTCCGATGTACCACTTCAAGCCTGGTATCTCCACAATCTCCACCAAGTCGCTTTCTGGGTTGCGACCCACGCACATCATACCATGCTTCTCAAACTCCTGTTGGAACTCGTTGTTGAACTCATAGCGATGGCGGTGACGCTCCTGGATGTGCTCCTTCTTATATATATTGAACACGCGCGAACCTTGTTTTAATACGCACTCGTAAGCACCGAGTCGCATGGTTCCACCCATGTTGGAGATGTTCTTCTGCTCCTCCATGATGTCGATGACATTGTGTGGAGTCTTCTCATCCATCTCTCGTGAGTTGGCATCCTTGTAGCCCAATACGTTGCGGGCAAACTCGATGACAATCATCTGCATGCCAAGACAGATGCCGAAGGTTGGGATGTCGTGGGTGCGGGTATAGTGAGCGGCGACAATCTTGCCCTCGATACCACGCTGACCGAATCCAGGACAGATGACTATGCCATCTTGGTCCTTCAACTGCTCTGCCACGTTGTCCTCTGTGAGGTATTCTGAGTTGATGAATGTAATCTTCACCTTGTGGTCGTTGTAAGTACCTGCATGAGAGAGGCTCTCACGGATGCTCTTGTAGGCATCCTGCAAGTCGTACTTGCCCACGAGACCGATGTTGACAGTCTCTGTCGCCCTGTTGCGGCGGTCGAGGAAAGACTTCCAAGGACCGAGTGCAGGAGTCTCGCCGATAGGCTCACCCATCTTGCGGAGGATGGCGGTGTCGAGACCTTGGTTCTGCATGTTGACCGGCACCTCGTAGATGCTAGGGAGGTCTTCGCTCTGAATCACGCAGTCGAGATCGACATTACAGAAGCTTGCCACCTTCTTCAGGATGCCTTGCTCCAGGTGCTTCTCGGTGCGGAGGATAAGAATGTCTGGCTGAATACCTACGCTCTGTAGCTCCTTCACGGAGTGCTGGGTAGGCTTTGTCTTCAACTCGCCTGCTGCCTTGAGGTAAGGAATGTAGGTCAGGTGAACGTTGATGGCGTTCTTGCCCAATTCCCACTTCAACTGGCGGATGGCCTCCATGAAAGGTGCGCTCTCGATGTCGCCGATGGTACCACCAATCTCGGTGATCACGAAGTCGTAGTGATACTTCTTGCCGAGCAACTTCACGTTGCGCTTGATCTCGTCGGTGATGTGAGGCACCACTTGGATGGTCTTGCCCAGATAGTCGCCGCGACGTTCCTTGTCGATGACCGCCTTGTAGATGCGACCGGTAGTGAGGGAGTTGGCCTTTGTTGTCTGAATACCTGTGAATCTCTCGTAGTGACCGAGGTCGAGGTCTGTTTCCATACCATCCACCGTGACGTAGCACTCACCGTGCTCGTAAGGGTTCAGGGTACCCGGATCGATGTTGATGTATGGGTCAAACTTTTGAATTGTAATGTTGTAGCCTCTGGCTTGCAGAAGCTTACCGATGGATGAAGAGATGATTCCTTTTCCCAATGAAGAAACCACACCACCAGTAACGAAGATGTACTTTGTTTCAGCCACGATATTTATATTTTAAATTAGAATAATCGGTTGCAAAGTTACTATAAAATTATGAATTAGCCAAAAATATTGCAAATATTGGCATTGTTTTATGAATTATTTATTACCTTTGCGGCTAAAATGGAAAAATCATATTGCTTTATCCTTTCTGCTCCTTTGGCTTTGGGGATGGAGATTCTTATCTTATTGGTATGAAATTGAGAATTAGTTTGTTGATATTCTTTTTCGCTGGCTTGCTGGCGGCACATGCCCAGACGAGGGCAACTAGGATGGGGAAGAGTTTGAAGAAAGAGACTGCTCTACAAGAGTGGGTAAAGAATTATGAGGATTCTTTGCTCATTCAGCGTCATCGTATCGACTCCCTGCAGTTGGATGCCAACGATATTCGCTATTCTAAGCTTTTCACTCCGCTTACTTTCTATCATGCTCCTGCTCATCGTTTCCTTCGCTTGGATCCTCGTGCGAAGGGTGATTCCTTGGATGTCATGCTCGACCAGGCGTTGATGAACGTGTATCTCAACCGTCCCGATTTGGTGAAGAGCAATGAGTCGAGACTCGATCTCGTGGGGGCGCCTATTGCGGATGATGCGCCAAGAAAGTCGAACATCAACATCGTGGAGGAGGTGGCTCCGAAAGCGATGGAGGCTGAGGCTGCTCCTGTCAGCATTGTGGTCAAGAAACCTAACTTCTGGAAGTTTAGTGGGGATTACTACTTGCAATTCTTGCAAAATTATGTGAGCGACAACTGGTACAAGGGTGGTGAGAGCAACTATTCCATGCTCGGTAGCATCACCTTGCAAGCCAACTACAACAATAAGCAGAAAGTGAAGTGGGACAATAAGTTGGAGATGCGCCTTGGCTATCAAACTTCCAAGGGTGATACCATTCATAAGTATAAGACTTCCGAGGATTTGCTTCGCTATACTGGTAAGTTGGGATTGCAGGCTACCAAGAAGTGGTATTATTCCTTCCAACTCATCGCTCAAACGCAATTTACTAAAAGTTTGAAGAGCAATGATAAGTTTGTGTATTCCGACTTCATGTCACCATTCAAGTTGAACCTGTCTGTCGGTATGGATTATTCTATCGACTGGCTCAATCATCGTCTGAAAGGCAGTGCACATATCGCTCCTTTGGCTTTCAACTGGCAGTATGTGGGACGCTCCACGCTGGTTACCCGATATGGATTGGAGGAAGGGCATCATGGGATGACCGACTATGGTTCTGAATTTACGTTGGATTTCACCTGGGCATTTGCTGACAATATCCGATGGAAAACTCGTTTGTATGGTTACACTACTTACGAGCGTGCCGAACTGGAATGGGAGAACACCCTGTCGTTCCAGTTCAACAAGTACATCTCTACCAACATCTTCCTGTATCCTCGTTTCGATGATGGCGCTAAGCGACAAGAGGGTGAGAGCTATTGGCAGTTTAAGGAATATGCTTCAGTAGGTTTCTCTTACTCTTTCTAAGTATGAGGACGGATGTCTTTCTGTAATTCGAAGGGCTGCTGTTTGGTAAAGAAAAAGGGTTTGTCCTAGTTAGAACAAACCCACGTAATGGTCATAGAGATTAATGGCGATGATGATCGCTGCAATAATACTCAAGAATATGAATAGGAGGTTACTGAGCAACCTCCTTCTTTTTTGCGATTTAGTATGGCGATTGTGCCCTGATCTGCGGCTGTAGTGCACCTCATGATGATGGTGATGATGATGCACTTGTTTCTCATCTGTATCCATTTGCTTTGTAACTTATATATAATATATTAAGAATAAATCGCTATCTTTTACCGATGTGATTCGGCTGTTGTTGCCTTAGAAACGGAAGCACACTTCCACGTCTGCCATAGAGTAGTTGTGGTCGGCGAGTGTTCGGTCGTTGACGAAAGCATACTCAGACAAAATGGTGAAGTTCTTGCTGATGTTGTAGTTAAGACCTACTTCATATTGGGTCTTCATCATGTCAGTCTTGCCGTTTGCCTCATACATGTCGTAACGTGCCTTGGCATAGAGTTTCTTGCTGACGATAGGAGCGATGACGAGGGCATATACACCTTGTGCCTTGTTGCCAATCTTTCCATTCAAGTTGCAGTTTTTAGCATCTGCATCATTGAAGTTGTTGATGCTCTTGGCAAAAGCCATACCTGTTGAGTGGATGTACTCTGAACGGAAAGTCCAGTCGTTGGCTTTGTATTCTGCTGAGAACGCATAACGATACTGTGAAAGTTTGCGGGTGCCAGAGAAAGTCTTGGCTTGCATCACAGGATTTCCTTCGCTATCAATCTTTGGATTTCCATTTTCGTCCATTGAAGGCTCATATTGCGTTACACCAGCTTCGTTGTCGTTCCATGTACCTTTGCGAGCATAAGAACCCGTCCAACCGAAGGCTCCGATGCGCATACCTTTGACAGGCATTATCCAAACGCCACCGATGATATTCTTCTGATTGTCAACGTCTTTGGTGTTGATGCCTTGACCATTGAATACGCCTATCTGATAGTGCAAGAGGTTGCGTCCATTGCTGTTCTTGAGGAAGTCGCCCTGGAACTGCAAACCGATGTCGCGTCCATTGGATGAGTGTTCGCCAGCTCGGTCGCTGAAACCTGCCAGCTTGCTCACGTTCTGGGCATATCCCATGAACCCTTGGTCGATAGGGTTCATCGGGTTCTCAAAGGTGAATGGGTTCTTAAACTGTCCGATTTTCACCTTGAAGAACTCATATTTCTGCCACTCGGCGAAGAGATCCACCATGCGTGGGCTGTTTCCCAAAGTCGAGGTATTGCCATTGAACTGTATCTGGGTCTTCCAGTAGAAGTCCTGTGCGATGCGACCTTCCAAAGAGATACGTCCCATACGTACATTGAAAGAGTTGGACTCTGCTCCCTTTTGACCACTATATTGGTACTGGAGCATACCGTAGCCCGACAGTTTCACATTGCTCAACCATGAAGGCAATTGGATGCCTTTTTTCTCTTGCGCACCAGCTGTAGTCAATGCCGCAGCCATGAGTGCCATGATGAATACTCTTTTCATCTTTTGCTTTATTAATTATTAGGTAATAGTTTAATCCTCAGATTGTTGCAGGGCTTTCTTCTCTTCTTCAGTCAAGTCCTCTGATGCTTCAGCTTGCTGCTGTGCCAGTTTTTCAGCTTCTTTGGCAGCCTTAGCCTCTGCGATGGCTTTTTCTTTCTCAGCCTGTTCCTTCTTTTTCCGTTTGATGTCCTCATCACTGCGCTTTTCGAGCAATACGACATTCTCTACATGTGGGGTGTGAGGGAACATATCGACTGGTTGGACGGCTGCCACCTTATAATATATGTCCATCATCTGGAGGTCGCGAGCCTGTGTGGCAGGGTTGCAACTTACATAGACGATGCGCTTAGGGGCTGCGTTCAAGATGACCTTGATGACATCAGGGTGCATACCGGCACGAGGTGGGTCGGTGATGATGACGTCTGGGCGACCATGCTGAGCGATGAAGTCGTTGGTGAGGATATCCTTCATATCGCCTGCATAGAAGAGGGTATTGGTGATGTTGTTTACCTGGGAGTTGACCTTGGCATCCTCGATAGCCTCAGGTACGTATTCGATACCAATCACCTTCTTGGCCTTGTGAGCCACGAAGTTGGCGATGGTTCCGGTACCGGTATAGAGGTCATAAACGAGTTCGTTGCCAGAAAGGTTGGCAAACTCACGTGCCACGCAGTAGAGGTGGTAAGCCTGCTCGGTGTTAGTCTGATAGAAACTCTTTGGTCCTACCTTGAAACGCAAGTCCTCCATCAACTCGAAGATATGGTCGTTGCCCTTGAAGAGGCTGAGCTCCAAGTCGTTGAAAGTATCATTTCCCTTTTGGTTATCTACGTACATCAAGGAGGTAATCTGAGGGAACTTGTCGGCTACGTGCTGCATCAGCTCCTGTGCTTTCAGCTCGTCGCCTTCCTCATCGTAATGGAATTGGAAGACGAGCATCCACTCGCCCGTATTGCTGTTGCGAATCATCATGTCGCGGAGCAATCCGTGCTGTTCACGGAGGTCATAGAAGGTGAAGTTGTGGGAGTCGGCGTACTCGAAGACATCATTGCGAATCTCGTTGCAGAGGTTGTCCATCAACCAGCATTTCTTGATAGGATAAATCTTGTCGAAAGCTCCCGTGATGTGGAAACCGATGGCATTCTGGGCATGACGCTCCTTCAAGGAAGAGATGGTATCGTCTTCTTTCTGAGGAAGTTGAGCCAATTCCTCTGAAGTGAACCAACGCTTGTTGCTGCATCCGAACTCAATCTTGTTGCGATACTCCAGGGTCTTCACGCTACCCATGATAGGACGAAACTCTGGTAGCTCCACCTTGCCGATGCGAGTCAACTGGTCTTCTATCTGCTTCTGCTTAGCCTTGATCTGCTCCTCGTAAGGGAGGTTCTGCCATTTGCAACCGCCGCAGATGCCGAAGTGTTCGCACATCGGCTCTTGGCGCACGTCGCTCTTCTTGATGAATCTCACGACTTTCGCCTCGCAGTATTTATGTTTTTTCTTGACTACTTGAAGGTCAACCACGTCGCCAGGTACACAGAAAGGTACGAAGACAACTTGGTCGTTGACACGAGCGATGCACTTGCCCTCGGCAGCCACCGCTTCAATGGTGATATTTTCTAATAATGGTAATGGTTTGCGCTTTCTAGCCATAATTTTAATTATTTTGGATGCAAAGTTAATACTTTTTCGGAAATAATGAAAAATATTTAGAATTATTTTGCCATCAGCGCTACTTGTTTGCTATTTTCTTACACCTTATTATATATATAAGGGAATGAAAATTATTAAAATACATCTTTTAAAAAGAGAAAACATGATGATTCTTGTGTTTTTTGAAAGTTTATGGAGTTCAGATTTGGGACTGCCAAGTTTTCTTCCGATGGTGGCATGTTAAGTCACGGTCTAGTACCACTTTCCGAGTTTTCTGAAGTTTTCATGTTTTCATGACTAGCTTCTAAAGAAATATAGGTGTGTGTACGTGAACAACCAAAAATGTAAAGTCGAGATAGCAAAAAGATGGTGAAAAGTTTGGTGGTGTAGAAGAAATGTTGTATATTTGCATCATAATTAATAAAAACAATAACTAATACATTAGAACCTATTCGATTATGGACGAAAAAAGAGTTTATACCTTTGGTAACGGTAAGGCAGAGGGCAAGGCCGACATGAGAAACTTGCTCGGTGGTAAGGGCGCCAACTTGGCTGAGATGAACCTGATAGGGGTTCCTGTGCCACCAGGCTTTACGATTACAACAGATGTTTGCAACGAATACTTTGAAAAAGGCAAGGACGATGTTGTTGCTCTTCTCAAGGAGGATGTTGAGAAGGCTGTCAATCATATTGAAACTTTGATGAACTCGAAGTTCGGTGATGTGGAGAACCCTCTCTTGGTCAGCGTACGCTCTGGTGCCCGTGCTTCTATGCCTGGTATGATGGATACCATCCTCAACCTAGGCTTGAACGACGAAGTAGTGGAGGGTTTGGCTCGCAAGACCGGTAATGAGCGCTTCGCATACGATAGCTATCGTCGCTTCGTACAGATGTATGGTGATGTGGTGCTCGGTATGAAACCTGTCAACAAGGAAGACATCGACCCATTCGAGGCTATCATCATGGACGTGAAGAAGCAGCGTGGTATCTCACTCGACAACGAGATGAACGTTGAGGAGTTGAAGCAGTTGGTATCTGCCTTCAAGACTGCCATCAAGCAGCAGACGGGCAAGGAGTTCCCTACCAATCCTATGGATCAGCTTTGGGGAGCTGTCTGCGCTGTGTTCGACAGTTGGATGAACGAGCGTGCCATCCTCTATCGTAAGATGGAAGGCATTCCTGCAGAGTGGGGTACAGCCGTTTCTGTCATGGCAATGGTGTTCGGTAATATGGGCGAAACTTCTGCTACAGGTGTTTGCTTCAGCCGTGATGCCGCTACCGGTGAGAACCGTTTCAATGGTGAGTACTTGGTCAATGCACAGGGTGAGGACGTGGTAGCAGGTATCCGTACTCCTCAGCAGATTACCAAGGAAGGCTCTATCCGTTGGGCAGAGCAGCAGCATATCGACGAGGCAACTCGTGCTTCTAAATATCCTTCTATGGAAGAGGCTATGCCTGAGATTTATGCTCAGTTGAACGACATCCAAGATAAGTTGGAGAAGCACTACCACGATATGCAGGATATGGAGTTCACCGTTCAGGAGGGTCACCTCTGGTTCCTCCAGACTCGTAACGGAAAGCGTACGGGTACAGCGATGGTGAAAATTGCCATGGACTTGCTTCGTGAGGGCGAGATTGATGAGAAGACAGCTCTCTTGCGCTGTGAGCCAAACAAGCTCGATGAACTTCTTCATCCAGTATTCGACAAGACCGCACAGATGCAGGCTAAGGTGTTGACACGTGGTTTGCCAGCTTCTCCAGGTGCTGCTTGTGGTCAGATTGTCTTCTTCGCCGACGATGCACAGAAGTGGCATGAGCAGGATGGTAAGAAGGTAGTGATGGTTCGCATCGAGACTTCTCCAGAGGACTTGGCTGGTATGAATGCCGCAGAGGGTATCTTGACCGCTCGTGGTGGTATGACTTCTCACGCTGCCGTTGTGGCTCGTGGTATGGGTAAGTGCTGTGTTTCTGGTGCAGGTGCCATCAATGTGGACTATAAGGCTCGCACTGTAGAGATTGACGGCGTGGTTCTCCATGAGGGCGATTTCATCTCTCTTAATGGTTCAACCGGTGAGGTTTATATGGGTGAGGTGCAGACCAAGCCTGCAGAGGTAACAGGCGACTTCGCTGCCCTGATGGATCTCTGCAACAAATATACGAAGTTGGTGGTTCGCACCAATGCTGATACTCCTCATGATGCAGAGGTGGCTCGTAGCTTCGGTGCTGTAGGTATCGGTCTCTGCCGTACTGAGCACATGTTCTTCGAGAACGAGAAGATTAAGGCGATGCGTGAGATGATTCTCTCTGATACCAAGGAAGGTCGTGAGAAGGCTCTTGAGAAGTTGTTGCCTTATCAGAAGCAAGACTTCTATGGCATCTTGAAGGCGATGGACGGTCACCCTGTGAATGTTCGCTTGCTCGACCCTCCTTTGCATGAGTTCGTACCTCATGATTTGGCTGGTCAGCAGACGATGGCAGACGAGATGGGTATCTCTGTAGAGGAAATCCAAAAGCGTGTGAACTCTCTGAGTGAGGCCAACCCTATGTTGGGCCATCGTGGTTGCCGTTTGGGCAATACCTATCCAGAGATTACAGCGATGCAGACCAAGGCTATCTTGGGTGCAGCCATCGAGTTGAAGAAGGAAGGTTTCGACCCTCAGCCTGAGATTATGGTGCCTCTTATCGGTATCGTCAATGAGTTTGATATGCAGGAGCAGGTGATTCGCTCTACAGCCAAGGAACTCTTCGAGAAAGAAGGTGTGGAGATTCCATTCAAGGTGGGAACCATGATTGAGATTCCTCGTGCAGCCTTGACTGCTGATTATATCGCCAAAAAGGCTGAATACTTTAGCTTCGGTACCAACGACTTGACACAGATGACCTTCGGTTATAGTCGTGATGACATCGCTAGCTTCTTGCCAGTATATTTGGAGAAGAAGATCTTGAATGTCGATCCATTCCAGGTACTCGACCAGACTGGTGTAGGTCAGTTGGTTGAGATGGCAGTGAAGAAGGGCCGTGGCACTCGTCCTGAGTTGAAGTGCGGTATCTGTGGTGAGCATGGTGGTGAACCTTCATCTGTGAAGTTCTGCCATAAGGTTGGCTTGAACTATGTGAGCTGCTCTCCATTCCGTGTGCCTATTGCTCGCTTGGCAGCAGCACAGGCAGCCGTTGAGGAATTGTAAATGAATAAATTAGAATAAGGTAGAGGAGTTTTTTCGTGTCAAAGCGAAAAAACTCCTCTTTTTTTTGCTTTCTCGGAAATATTCACTAACTTTGCACTATCGTTTATTGGATGAGGCAAGCTAGAGTGGCGGAATTTGCTCCTACGTCTTGCCTTCGTTCACATAGTAATTAAGGTATGTTTCGATTAAAAACTTTGAATATTCTGGGCAGCAAGTCTGAACTGGCTTCGCTGAAAGAGGGTAAGTTGCTCATCAACACCATCAATGCCCATTCTTATAATACAGCTCGCAAGGATGCCCTCTTTGCCGAGGCTTTGTCATGTGGTGATGTCTTGATTCCGGATGGGGTGAGTGTCGTGAAGGCATGTAAGTGGATTCATGCCAAGAGTCAACCGAAGGAACGTATCGCTGGCTGGGATCTCTTTACTTTCGAGATGAACAAATTGGAGAAAGAGAGTGCCAAGGATATGGAACAAGATAATGGAGCTGGCAAGAAAACGGTGATGTTTATGGGCAGTTCGCAGAAGGTGCTCGATCTCATCGTGAAGAAGGCGGCTGAGGTTTATCCTCATCTCAACGTGAAAACTTATTCTCCTCCTTATAAACCGGAATTCTCGGATGAGGATAACCATGCCATCATCGAGGCAATCCATAAAGCCAATCCTGATTTGCTCTGGATTGGCATGACGGCACCAAAGCAGGAGAAGTGGACCTATTCTCATTGGAATCAACTCAATATCCATTGTCATGTCGGAACAATCGGTGCAGTGTTCGACTTCTTTGCCGGTACAGTGGAGCGTGCGCCAGAATGGTGGCAGCAGCATGGTTTGGAGTGGCTCTATCGTTTGATGAAAGAACCTAAGCGTATGTGGAGAAGATACATCATCGGAAATACATTGTTCTTGTGGAATATGCTGAAGGAGGGTTGCGGAAAGAATGTGTTGCTTCTGCTGATGCTCTTGACTTTTGCCACTAATATGAGTGCGAAGTCATTGAATGAACTTTGGGTTTCGATGCCTGATTCCTTGATGCCGATGGTCAACAAAAGTCAGCGTATCGAGTTCTTGGACTTGAAGAATTTGGGTGTGAAGGCAGAGGTTGATAATCTCTTGGGAGAATCTTGCCAGTTGGATTCCGTGACGTCAGATTATCTTAAACTGACAACCAGTCCGTCTTCTTTGTATGAGATGAGGCTTTTGCCTCAAACTTCCGGCGATTCTTTACTCTGTATCGTCAGAACCTTCTCAGCCCCTGAAAAGGAGAGTGAGCTGAAGTTCTACGACCAGGAATGGAAGGAGTTGGAAGGAACGAGCTTGCTGCCATCCAACCTTTCTGATGTCTCTCTTTACATGCAAGCCAAGCCTGATACGATGAGTCTGGAGAGATACCACGAGTTGCAAGCGATGATAGAACCCCAAATGTTTCACTTGACATGGTCTGAGGACGGAAATGAGCTTGTTTCTCAGCTTTCTTTGCCTCTTCTCGGAAAAGAGGAAAAAGCGCAAATGCTTGCACTTTTAATGCAAAGGAAGTTTAAATGGGATGGAGAAAAGTTTAAGGAAATATAAAAACAATACGTTTTTTATGCAAAAGTATTGTAGTTTACAGAATTATTACTACTTTTGCATCGTGTTTTTCATGGTATTAGATTATTAAGGTTAATAAAAGATTGGTTGTCGTGAGACAATCAATTTTTTTTTGTGCCTATAGCAACAGGCCTACGATACCACAAATCAGCATGATGAGTATCGGATTTGTCTTCTTGAATCTTGTAAAATAGAAGGCAAATGCAAACAATGCTATGCTGATGCAAAACATGGTTGGATCCTCTTGCCATGAACCAAAGTTCTCCTTATTCATCAACAACATCGCTGCGGCTGCTATCAAACCGATGATGGCAGGACGAAGACCTGTAAATATGTCCTTCACAATCTTGGAGTCCTTATGTGTGATGAGATAACGGCTGATGAGAATCATGATGATGAAAGGCAACCAGATGATAGAGAAGGATGCCAAGATGGAGCCAAGGCATGCTGCCCACTCAGGATAACCAGCATGGAGCACAGATGTGTAGCCTACATAGGTGGCACAGTTGATGCCGATAGGACCAGGAGTCGATTGACTAATCGCCACGATGTCGGTAAACTCGGCATTGGTCAACCAGTGGTTCTTGACTACTGTCTCATTGTGAATGAGGGATAGCATGGCATAACCGCCACCAAAGTTGAATGTTCCTATCTTTGTGAATATGAGAAATAACTTTAGGAATAGCATTGAGTTTAATCTATAATTAACAATTTATAATTGGGCTTGTTTTTATCTCTTTTTTATTCTACCTCTTTCTTGACATACTTGCCGTAGAGCCATCCCAATACGCCGGCGGCAATGATGATGTAGATAGGGGAGACGCCTAGCAAGGCAATCAAACCACAGCAAACTATGGGAATCCAAATATTGTAGCGATTGATGTTGGCAGTCTTTGCCATCTTGAAGCAAGGAGCTGCAATCAGCGCTACCACGGCAGGACGAACGCCCGTGAAGAACTTGGTTACCCAGTAGTTGTCCTTGAATTGTTGGAAGAACATGGCAATGATGAGGATGGCGATGATGGAAGGAAGAGCTATGCCTACTGCTCCCACGATGCCTCCCCAGACACCTTTCAGTTTATATCCGATGTGACTTGCCATATCGATGGCAAAGATACCCGGTGTCGTCTGTGCCACGACCATGATGTCCATAAATTCTTGCTTTTCCATCCAATGGTTCTTATCCACGAAGTCCCTTTCCATGATAGGAATCATCGCATAGCCTCCACCTAACGTGAAGGCACCAATCTTGTTGCAAGTTAAGAAAAATTTCAATAGCATCTCTTTTATAAATTTAAATTTGGCTGCAAAATTACACATATTTTGTTAAATATTGGCAAACTAAGGAGCAGAAAGTTTACATTTCTTGCCTTGTTTCAAGAATATTCAGTATCTTTGCAGAAAATAATGATAAAAATAACAACATGAATCTAAAGGTACGTCTAGCAGTGATGAACTTCCTGGAATTCGCAGTATGGGGAGCTTATCTGACATCTATGGGAAATTATCTTGGCAAAGCCGGAATGGGAGCCGAGATAGCGTGGTTTTATGCCATTCAAGGCATTGTCTCCATCTTCATGCCTACATTGATTGGTATTGTTGCTGACAAGTGGGTACAGCCGCAACGCCTCTTGGGCTTCTGTCATCTTTTGGCAGGTGTTTCCATGTGTGGTCTCTTCGCATTGGGAGAGATGTCTGCTCATCCTAATGAGACCTTGTTCATGGCTATCTATACCTTTAGCGTGGCATTCTATATGCCTACTTTGGCACTGTCCAATACTACAGCCTTTACCATTTTGAAAGACCATGGATTGGATACCGTCAAGGATTTCCCACCGATTCGTGTTTTTGGTACAGTGGGATTCATCATTATGATGTGGATTGTCAACTGTGCTACTTGGGATAACGGTTCGTTCTCTTTCTTGTTGAGTGAGAACGTCCATAAGTTCCAATACACCCACTTCCAGTTCTTGGTGTCTGGCTTGATGAGTTTTGTGCTCTTCTTGTATTGTTTCAGCTTGCCTCAGTGCAAGATTATCAAGAAAGAGAACCAAACTTTGTCTGAGGTTTGGGGCTTGGATGCCTTCAAGTTGTTCAAGACCAAGGAGATGGCGATGTTCTTCATCTTCTCTTGTCTCTTGGGTATGTCTTTGCAGGTAACCAATGGTTATGCCACACCTTTTATCACGAGTTTCAAGGGCGACCCAGCGATGGTGGATACATTTGCTGCCAACAACGCAACCTTGTTGGTATCTATCTCACAGGTGGCTGAGGCTCTCTGCATTCTCTTGATTCCTTTCTTCTTGAAGCGTTACGGTATCAAGATTGTGATGATTATCGCCATGTTGGCTTGGGTTTTAAGATTTGGATTCTTTGGCTTGGGTAATCCAGCCTTCCCTGGTGTCATCCTGTTTGTACTTTCTTGCATCGTATATGGCGTGGCATTCGATTTCTTCAATGTTTCGGGAGGCTTGTTTGTTGACCAAAAGTGTGATGCCAAGATCAGGGCTTCGGCTCAAGGCTTGTTCATGCTGATGACCAATGGCTTGGGCGCAACGGTCGGTACCTTGTTGGCTGGTGAGGTCATCAATCACTATTGCCAATTTAATGCAGATGGTTACTTGATGGGTGACTGGACGAGCTGCTGGTTGATATTTGCTGGCTATGCCTTGGTGGTTGCCATCTTGTTTGCCTTGCTTTTCAAGCCAAAGAAGAATTGAGTTAGAAAATAGACAATCATCGATATGCCGCTCAGCCAACGACACCGAAGGGATGTCGGTAGCTAAGCGGCATGTTATGGTATAAATGAATCAGTATTTTTATAGGAGAAATAGAGATGGAAAAGGTAAAATTGAAGTTATTCGGTATATCTGAGATTGTGGGTGTAGATGATGTCGCATTGTTAGGACTTTTGGACGAGCGACAGGAACGCCAACTGATTGTGACATGTGATGTGGAGATGCGCAAAATCATTCAAATGCACATGATGAAAAAGCCTGAGACGGCTAAGCTATATCCTCAGGTGATGGCTAACATCCTTCACAGTCACCCTTTCTCTGAGTTGGAAGTACGAATCAACGATGTCGAAAACGGTGAGTATAAGACAGAGATTTATGATTCTGTATCTGATGAGCATTATCCTATTCGTTGTAGCGATGGTATCCTTTTCTCTATCGTGTCTGATGTGCCAATCTATGCTACGATGGACTTGATGTTGCGTCAGTCGGTACCTTTCAAGATGGGAGAGTCGAGAGTGGGCTTGCCATTGTCCGTATTGAGTGAGGAATTGCTCAAGACTTCTTTGGAGAAAGCCATCGAGACTGAAAATTATGAGATGGCATCCAACTTGCGTGATGAATTGAACAAGCGTCACACCAAATAGAATTGTACCTCTATTTCCAAAAGTGTTTATCTTAATGCAAACATGACATGAAAGAGACTAGATTTTTTTACGTTCCCAATGCTGGACAGGAGAACGAGATGCCTACCGAGGAAGCTTTGCATGCCTTGAGAGTCTTGCGTATCAAGAGTGGTGATGAAATCAACTTGATGGATGGCGTGGGCAACTTCTATCGTGCTGAAGTTACCTTGGCTGCTACCAAGCGTTGCCTCTATGAGGTCAAGGAGGTCTTGCCACAGCAACCAGCGTGGCATGGACACGTGCATTTGGCTATTGCACCTACCAAGGTGATGGATCGTATCGAATGGATGGCGGAGAAGGCGACGGAGATTGGCTTCGACGAACTCTCTTTTCTCAACTGCAAGTTTTCTGAACGTAAAACTATGCGGACGGTGAGACTCGACAAGATTGTGATTTCTGCCGTCAAACAGAGTCACAAGGCTTGGAAACCTATCGTCAATCAAATGGTTTCTTTCAAGGAATTTATAGCTCAACCTCGTAAGGGACGCAAGTTTATCTGCCATTGTTACGAGGAATTTGAGAAGGTCGATTTGATGACGGAGTTGCAGAAGCCTTATGGCGAGGATGCTGACGTGACGGTTCTCGTAGGTCCAGAGGGAGACTTCTCCATGGATGAAGTGAAGTTGGCAATAGCCAATGGATATGAGTCTGCTAGTCTGGGTACCAGTCGATTGCGTACCGAGACTGCAGGTTTGATGTCTGTGGCTATGGCGAATTTGACACGACGTATATAGTAGTATGGTTTATGAAAAAGATAGTATTTAGAGTATTTATGTTTTGCATGGCAGCTTTTGCCATGCTTTTGAGTTCTTGCTCAGGTTCTGATTATATCAATGCGATACCAAAAAGCAGTACAGCGCTCATTTCCATTGATATGCAGAAAATGGCAGAAAGGAATCATCTTTCCGACAAGGCTTCCGTCTTGAAATCCCTGCTTCATGTGGATGATGTCGCTGATTGCGGTATCGATGCCACCGAGAAATTGTATCTTTTCGAGACTGCCGATGGAACTTTGGGACTTTGTGCCAAGGTCTCTAGCGAGGATGATTTGGAGAACTGGCTTTCCCAATTGGCGAAAGAACAGAAAGTTTGCCAACCTGTATCTGAGCGCAAGGGTTTTCATTTCAGTGTCTTGAAAGACAACTGGTTGATTGGATTCTCAGACAAATCTCTCTTGGTGATGGGCCCTGTTGTCGCCGACGCTCAGTCGGAGTTGCAAAGACAGATGGTGAAGTATCTGAAGGCAGATGAGGAACAAGGTATTCAAAGTTCCCGTCTATATGAATCGCTTGACTCCATCACTTCTCCGATGGCAATGGTGGCGCAGGCACAGGCTCTGCCAGAGAAGTTTATCGCTCCTTTCACCTTGGGTGCTCCTAAGGGAACGGATGCCTCTCAAATTGTCATTGCAGCTGAAATGAACATCAATAATGGCTTGCTTCGTATCAAGGGCAAGACCTTCTCTTTCAATTCGGAAGTCAATGCTTCCTTGGAGAAAGCCAATCAAAACTATCGTCCTATCAAGGGCAAGTATGTGATGTCGATGCCTGATGATGCCATGGCAGGTATCTTCATGAATGTCAATGGCACACAGTTCTTGCCGATGATGCAGAGCAACAAGGGTATTCAACAGCTCTTGCTCGGTATCAATGCAGCGGTAGATATGGATAATATCATCAGAAGTGTGGATGGAGATATGACGATTGTGATGCCTTCCTTCTCTGATTCCAACTTGAAGATGACGATGGCGGCTCAACTCGCTCATTCTAAGTGGCTTGCTGATGTTGGCTATTGGAAAGAATCATGTCCGAAGGGAAGTTCTATAGCCGATTGGGGCAAGAACGCCTATTATTATACGGATGGACAAACTTCTTTCTATTTCGGTGTGACCGATGACTCACAGTTCTATAGTGGAAGTGACGAACTCCTTGCCACTTATGCCGTGAAGGAGTCCAATCATCCATTGCCAGCTGAGATTAGAAAGAAAATCGTGGGACAGAAATTGGCGATGGTCATCAACTTGGGCAAGTCGGTGAGCAGTAATGCCGCCATGTCGGCAGTTACCTCACTCTTGACGCCTATCTTCGGCAACTTGAGTTCTGTAGTATATACATTAAAGTAATTATAAAGCATTAAAGAAGTGGAAACAATTCAGTTTCATTCGGTTCTCCCTCAAGTCTTCTCGCAACGCACAGACTTGGAGTCGGAGATTTGGAATCAAGATGTCTCTTTCGAGAAGGGACATCTTTATTTAGTTGAGGCAGACAGTGGAAAGGGAAAGAGCACTTTCTGCAGCTATATCCTAGGTTATCGTCACGACTATAGTGGAAGCGTGATGTTTGATAATGAGGTGACTGCTCAATATCAGGTGAAGGATTGGGTGGAGATGCGCAAGCGCCATATCAGTCATCTCTTCCAGGAACTGCGCCTCTTTCCTGAGCTGACCGCGATGGAGAATGTGGAAATCAAGAACAAGATAACGGATTTCCAAAGCAAGGAACAAATCCTGAAATGGTTTGATATGCTGGGCATCGCCGATAAGGTGGATGCCAAGATTGGTCGTATGTCCTTCGGTCAACAGCAGCGTGTGGCGATGATTCGTTCCCTTTGTCAGCCTTTCGACTTCATCCTTGCCGATGAGCCTATCAGTCACTTGGACGACAATAACTCTCGTATCATGGGTGACATCATGATGATGGAGGCGAAGCGCCAAGGAGCGGGTGTTATCGTAACAAGTATCGGCAAGCACATGGATTTGCCATACGAAAAGGTCGTAAGACTGTAAGAGTCTGCTTAATTCTTAATTATTAATTTTTAATTATCAAAGGAATCAAGGATGAATTTAGTTTGGAAATTACTTCGACAACATATTAGCATACCTCAGTTTGCAGGCTTTGCTTTTGCCAATCTCTTCGGTATGCTCATCGTCCTCTTCGGATTTCAGTTCTATCAGGACGTGCTTCCTGTCTTTACCCAGCAGGACAGTTTTATGAAAGCCGACTACTTGATTATGAGCAAGAAGATCGGTATGGGAAATACCATCAGTGGGCGTACCAATACTTTCAGTGGGAGTGAGATAGACGATGTTTCTTCCCAAAAGTTTGTGAAGAAGGTAGGTAAGTTTACCTCTACTGAGTATAAGGTGGATGCCTCTATGGGTGTCAATGGTGTCAACGTGCTCAATTCGGAATTGTTTTTCGAGAGTGTACCAGATGGTTTCGTGGATGTCCCTTTGAAGGATTGGAAATATGAGCCAGGTTCTAAGGAGGTTCCTATCATCTTGCCTCGTACCTATATTAATATGTATAACTTCGGCTTTGCCCAAAGTCACTCCTTGCCTAAGATTAGCGATGGCTTGGTCGGAATGATCGATTTTGAGATTTTCATTCAGGCTGGAGGCAAGAAAGAGCAGTTCAAGGGCAAGGTGATCGGCTTCTCTTCTCGATTGAATACCATCCTCGTGCCACAGGCATTTATGGACTGGAGTAACCACGAGTTTGCACCAGAAGACCATAGTGATCCTACTCGCCTGATTGTGGAAGTGGGCAATCCTGCGGATGAAAATATCAGCCAGTATCTCGATGAGAATGGGTATGAGGTAGAAACAGACAAGCTTGATGCAGAGAAGACCACTTACTTCCTTCGTATGATGGTAACCATGGTGATGGTGGTAGGATTGGTGATCTCCATCTTGAGTTTCTATATCTTGATGCTCAGTATCTATCTCTTGGTGCAGAAGAACTCGTCCAAGTTGGAGAATCTTTTGCTGATAGGTTATAGTCCTGCCAATGTTTCCAAGCCTTATCAACTGTTGACGATGGGATTGAACATCGTGGTGTTGATTGTCGCTTGGGTAGTTTTGTTCTTCTTGCGTTCTTATTACATGGACTTCATCGAGACGCTCTTCCCTGATATTGACGAGGGCAGCATGCTGCCAGCCATCCTCTTGGGATTAGTACTTTTCTTCATCGTTTCGGTATTGAATATCATTGCCATCCGAAGAAAAGTAATGAAGATTTGGAACCGTAAGGAATAAGAAACAAAAATGGGTTAAATTAGCAAGTAAACTTCGTTTTCATGTACAATATAACGCCCCCAAAAGTCGATGAAAGACTTTTGGGGGCGTTTCCTTTTTTATAGGAACAGATCCCTCTTCGGCATATTTGCCATATATTTCTTTCTCAGCTTTTCGAAGAAAGCCATCGAATCGTTGGAGAAACCATGTCCTTTCCAAGTAGAAGTATTGGTGATGAGAATCCAACATTGACCATCAGGATATTTCAGAACCAAGGCTGACGTTCCGGAGAGTGAACCCGTACGAATCCAAGGCTTTCCCTTTGCCGTATAGTTCCAACCGAGGGAGAAATGATGGTCGGGTTGTTCTCGTGTCATGTATTCCACGCTCTTCTTGCTGAGGACGTCTTTGACGTGAGGCATGCCATCGATGGAGGCGATGAGACGTGACAGTTCGGCGGCAGAACCGCACCATGCACCCGCTCCTTCCAGTCTAGGCACGTCATTCTCTCCATAACAGCGAGGTACCATCCTGCCACTGTTGTTGTACTCATATACATTTACCGAACCTTGGTGCATATAGTATTTTACCTCGTTAGGTCGTCTGTCCTTGTAGTAGGTGCCAGCGATGTGCATATCGAAGCAACCTGCCGGATGGAGCACGTATTTCTGCATGAAGTCTTGGTATTTCATGCCCGACTTCTTGGCGATGATTTCAGAGAGTATCATGTAGCCCAGGTTGGAATAGCACTTGCTTTCACCTGGCGTGAAACCTAGATTTCTTTTCAGAAGAATGCGCAACAAGGTCTTGTGGTCGGGTGGTGTCTTGAGATGATTCTGCATGATGATGTATCTGGTGGAGAACATCGGGTCGCCAGCCCTATTGGTGAAACCTGCTTGATGGCGCATCAGTTGCTCTACTGTGATGTCGTAGTATCTTTTGTCCTTGATACTGTTGCAGTAGGTAGTATCATTGAGGATGCCCTTCGGACCAAATGCCTTGTCGCTCAGACGGAGCTTCTTCATCTCGTATAGCTTCATGATTCCCACTGCGGTAATCAACTTAGATACCGAGGCAAATCGCATCACCATGTTCGGTTCCATCTGGATGCCTTTCTCTTTGTCTGCGAAACCAAAACCACGGGCATAGAGTAGGGAGTCGTTGCGCGTGATGACGAGTTGGGCACCATTGATTTCCCAGCGTTTCAAGTATCGTTCGATGAGTGAGTCCATCTCGTGGTATGCCGGTCCTTCCGTCAGTGCATTGCTCAATGAATCATTGAGATGGATGGTCGGGATGGTGTCCTTTGATTCGGTATTGGGTGACGTGCAACGCTGGAAGCATCCTCTAAAGGAGAACCCAACGATCACTATGATGATGACACATAAGATGGCGATGCGATCTTTTTTCAGTCTTGTCTTCTTATTCATATTATTTTTTTTCTAATTTCTTGATTCTTCTCTTTGCCTCAGGGTGATATGGACAGAGTTCCAAGGCTTTCTTGTAATTGTTGATGGCGGCTTCGTCCATGTGTTCTTTCTCGCATTCCTTGCCGAGCACCACATATTCTGTGGCGAGTCGCTTGAGAAATTCCTCTTGCTTTTTCTTTTCCTCGTTTTTCTTTGCGATGACTTTCTTCAGCTGTTCGTTCTCTGCTCTCAACTCATTCACAACGTTCAGTTTCTTGCGCAGGAATCGCTTGGCGATAGGCTTCTCAATATCATAACGACTGTGGATGGCGAGGAAGAAGTTATCCAAGGCTCCTTGCATGTCGCCCTTGTCGAAGGCTACCGAGGCATCGTGATATTGTCGGTCTGCCTTGCTTTGTTGCAGTGCGTTGTTGATGATGTTGTGGTCATTGTACTGTCGGGCAAACTGCTTGACCTCATTTCTCACAAACACCTCGTTGTGTCGAATCGGTTCTTGCAGACTGATACCCTCCAGGCTTGTGCAGCGAGACAGTGCCACGTAGGTCTGTCCTCCGGCAAAGACACCGCCAGTAAAGTCTATCTTCACTTGGTTGAAGGTGAGGCCTTGGCTCTTGTGTACGGTGATAGCCCATGCCAGTCGGATAGGGTATTGCAGATACCTACCGATTTCTTCTTCCTCAATCTTTTTCTCCGTCTCATTGAAGTGATAGCGCATATTGCTCCACGAGGCAGGCTCTACCATCACGTCTTCGCCATTTTCCGTTCTGACATAGATGCGACTGTCTTGGTCGTCATCGAATCCGATGATGGTTCCCAGCGTGCCGTTCACCCATTGGTGGTCGATGTCATTCTTGATGAAGATGACTTGCGCTCCCGTCTTGAGATAGAGTTCGATAGGAGTCGGAAGACTGCTCTCCGGGAAGTCTCCCTCGATGGTGCCACGGAATAAGGTGGGTTCTCCGGGTAGCTCCCTCAACTTGTTTTCGTTGATGAAGTCAACGGTGTCTCGTCGTGTCGATAGGGTGATGGCGAGTTTGGAATCTCCTTCATCCAACTCAGCACCCACTCTTTGGTTCAGTCGCATGAGGTCGTTGGTCGCCACCTGACTGGTTCGGATATGGTCGAGAATGTTGATGAAAACCGGGTCGCTCTGCCTATACACCTTCTTGAGTTCGATGCTCACCAACTGGAATTGTGAGAATATCTTCGCATCGAAGAAGAAACTGCTAGGGTAGTAAGGGCTCAATAGTTTCCGGTCATCTTCCTTCACCACAGGTTCCAACTGATAGATGTCGCCCACGAGAAGCAGTTGCTTGCCCCCGAAAGGTTCCCTCATGTTGCGGTTATAGACGCGGAGCACCTTGTCGATGAAGTCGATGATGTCGGCACGCACCATACTGATCTCGTCAATGATGATGAGTTCTACCTCTCTGAGAAGTTTGATCTTCTCGGAGTTGTATTTCAGCGTGTTGCGTAGGTTGCGTACACTATACTTGCTATCATTGGGGAGCAGGGGATAAAAGGGGAGTTTGAAAAAACTATGCAATGTCGAACCGCCTGCGTTGATGGCGGCGATGCCCGTAGGAGCCAGCACCACGTGTTTCTTCTTGGTGTTGGCGGCAATATATCTCAGGAATGTAGATTTACCAGTACCTGCCTTTCCTGTCAAGAAAAGGGAACGACGGGTATATTGTATGATTTGCAATGCGTTTTGCAACTCTTCGTTTTCTAAATCTATATTCTCTGCCATAAGTTCTCGGTAAAATAAAAGAATCGACAGCTTCTGTCTTCTGAGAGGGAAGTCGCCGATTCTCTGTTTGTTATTGTTATGGGGGTGATGGTTTTAATCACACCCGATTTCTTTCTTTTTCCTTGGAGGAGCTTAGAGATCATCGAAGTTGATGACTTGCTCAGAAGGTTTAGCTTTCTTCTTTTCCTTCTTTTCTCCAGTCTCTTCACCCTTCTTCTCTTGAGCATTGCTTTCGCCTGTAGGAACCTCACGGATGATTGGGTTGCCGTTCTCGTCCAGGATGATTTCCTCTTCTACGGCGGAGCTATCTACACGAGTAGTGTCAACCCTTGCCTTAGGTACATAACTTGCACACTCATACATATCTCGTGTGATGTCTGCGTCCTTCGGCTTATCAAACTTGCCATGATATTCCTTGAAGGCTGGGTCCTTGAAGAGGGCTTGCAGGAAGTAGCCACATACCGGCAATGCCGTTCGAGAACCTTGTCCCAATGCTCCCGTTCGGAAGTGGATGCAACGATACTCGCCTCCTACCCACGCACCGACCACGAGTTTCGGACTGACGCCCATAAACCAAGCATCGGAGTGATTGTTGGTAGTACCGGTTTTACCTCCAAACTCAGTGTCTCTGTAGTCACCCACATAGCCCCAAAGACTCTGTGACGTACCACCTGGCTCACGCATACCACCTTGTAGGAGTTGTTGCATCAAGAAGGCACTCTTGTATGGGATGACTTGTTCGGCGGTAGAAGGACCCGAATAGACCTCCTTGCCATCACGGTCCACGATTCGTGTTACCAAAACTGGGTCGTGGTGCATACCATTGTTGGCGATCGTGCTATAGGCACATGCCATTTCCAAGAGGTTGACATCGCTAGAACCTAGTGCCAAGGATGGTTGGTCATCCAATGGACTCTGAATACCCATCTTATGGGCGGTTTCGATGATTCGCTTGATGCCCATCTCCTGACCGAGGCGTACTGCCACAGAGTTGATACTCTTGGCGAAGGCACTCTTCAGAGGGATGGAGTCTCCAGAGAAGGAACCATTGGCATTGGATGGAGTCCATTTCACCATCTCGTGCTTCTTCTGGTCATACACATCCATGGAGATATATTCGTCACGACGCTTGTCGCATGGAGTCAAACCTTGATTCATCGCCTCGGTATAGACGAAGAGCTTGAAGGTTGAACCAGGTTGGCGCTCTGCGGTCACCTTGTCATATTTCCAAGCGTCGAAGTCGATGTCACCCACCCAAGCCTTCACGGCTCCAGTCTGTGGTTCCATAGCTACGAAAGCACAGTGCATGAAGGTGGTCATGTACTTGATGGAGTCCTCTGATGTCATCATCTTGGTCACCGAACCCTTGTCATAGTCGAAGACCTTGACTGGATGAACCCATTCCTTGTAATAGTAGTTGACAGAGTCTGGGTTGTTAGGGAATTTCGCTAACAGACTCTTATAGAATGGTTGTCTCTCAGCGATGCCTTGGATGAAGTTAGGAATTTCCTTGTGATTCTCATCCTGCCAAGGATTCTCACCGAGCCATTTTCCCTTGCCAGCCTGGGTGCGATAGATGCTCCAGTGATTGTTGAAGTTCTGCTGTACTTGCTTCATCTGTTTGCGAGCAGCATCTTCGGCATATTTCTGCATACGGGTGTCGATGGTGGTGTAAATCTTCAAACCACTGGCATAGAGGTCGTAACCTTCCTCCTTGCACCAGTCTTTCAGATAGTTGGCAACAGCCTCACGGAAGTATTTCGCCTGTCCGTCGTAGTTCTCCTCTACCTTGAAGTCGAGCTTGATAGGCATCTCCCTCAGTTGGTTGTAACGATCCTTGGTGAGGTCGCCGTGTGTCATCATATTATATAATACGGTGTTGCGTCGAGCCAAACTGTTCTCAGGATTGGTGCGAGGATTGTAATAGGTCGTTGCCTTCAACATACCCACCAAGACAGCACCTTGTTCGGTAGTCATCTTGGCTGGTGTCGTATTGAAGTAAGTTTTGGCTGCAGTTTTGATTCCGTATGAATTGGAACCGAAATCCACCGTATTGGCATACATGGTGATGATTTCCTTCTTGCTGAAGACGGTCTCCAACTTCACGGCGATGATCCACTCCTTACTCTTCACGATGAGGATGCGGAGCAATGGAATCTTGCCAAGCAGACCAGTGGAGTATTGAGAGCGAACACGGAACATGTTCTTCGCCAACTGCTGTGTGATGGTGGAAGCTCCACGAGCGTCATGATGCAAGAAAGCATCCTTTGCCGCACCAAACACGCCAATAGGGTCGATACCGATATGCTTGTAGAAACGCTCGTCCTCCGTGTCAATCAAAGCCTTGAAAAAATCAGGGTTAACTTCCTCATACTTAACAGGAGTACGGTTTTCGTTGAAGTATTTTCCAATCAACTTTCCATCTGCGCTATAGATCATGGAAGCTTCGCTGGTCTGTGGATTCAAGATACCAGAGAAATAGCCCGGCGACTTACCGAATAACCACAGGAAGTTGATATCGACAGCACCCAGATAGAGGATGAAGGCGACAATGCTGCTGGCTATTGCTACCAATGTTTTCGTGTACCATGCTCTTCCTTGGTATAAACTCTTATACCATGGCCAGAAAGAACGGATTTTATGCCACAACCAGGCAAAAAAGGTCTTGAGTTTGTTCATATTGTTTCTTGTTGTTGCTTTCGCGAGGGTTTCGATATACGTAACCCCGTTGCGAATGGCAGTTTTTATTTGCAAAAATAGCAAAATTATTTATTATGCAAGCAAGGAATCTATATAATTTATGATTTCTTTAATGTTATCGGGATGAAACCATGTGATTTCTTCATCTCTCTTAAACCATGTCAACTGTTTGCGCATATATTCCCTGCTGTGCGATTGTATCTGTCGGATGGCTTCTGCTTGGTCTATCTCCCCATCGAAATAGGCAAACATCTCCTTGTAACCTACGGTTCTGAGTGCAGTCAATCCCTTCTTCGGATATACTTTGCGAGCTTCCTCTTCCAGTCCTTCTTCCATCATCATGAGTACTCGCTGGTTGATGCGGTCATAGAGTTCGGCTCGGTCTCTGTTGAGTCCGATTTTGATGATGCGGAAAGGACGCTGTTTCTTTTCGGCGGTGCGGAAAGACGTGTAGGTCTTGCCTGTCTGATGGCAAATCTCCAAGGCGTGTACCACTCTTCGTGGATTCTTCTGATCGACGATAGCCCAGTGCTCAGGGTCGAGTTGGTGCAACTCTTCAACGAGTGCTTCGAGTCCTTCCTTTTCGAGTCGTTCCTTCATCCAGGTTCGGATGTCGTCACGCACAGTCGGTATGTCATCGATGCCCTTGCAGACTGCGTCGATGTACATCATGCTGCCACCTGTCAGGAGGGCAGTATCGTGCTGGGTGAAAATGTCGTTTTGCAGGAGTTTCATCACGTCAGCCTCATACATGGCTGCACTGTAATAATCCTCGATGTGATGGTTGCCTACGAAATAATGCGGCACTCTTCTTTGCTGTTCTTGGGTAGGAGCAGCTGTTCCAATGGGTAATTCTTGGAATATCTGACGGGAGTCTGCATTGACAATCGGGGTTCCCAAATGTTCTGCCAACGTGAGGCATAGTTCAGTCTTCCCGACACCTGTAGGTCCGAGAACGACAACGAGAGTCTTCATTTTTAATTAAGAATTAATAATTAAGAATTAATAATGAGCATTCTTGTTTGCGTCAATGCTATTTCTTATTTTTGCGAAAACAATATGCGGAACCTTGGGCTATGTGATGATAGTCCAAGATTCCGCATGTTATGTGATTTCTGTTTATCTGATGATACCACGCTTAGATGATTCCACGAAATCAATGATGTATTGAATCTCTGGAGTTATCTGAAGGTTGTTCTTGATTTCTTGGATACCTTCCTTCAACACGCCTTTGGAGTAGAGCAAGCGATATGCCTCGTGGATGTGCTGAATCAACTCATTGCTGAATCCACGACGGCGCAAGCCTACGAGGTTCAAGCCAGCATAGCGTGTAGGCTCCTTGCCTGCGATAACGTATGGAGGAATGTCGAGTGAGAAACGGCATCCACCCTGAATCATCACGTATCCACCGATGCGGCAGAACTGGTGACAGAGTACGGCTGCACTCACGATGGCATTGTCATCTACCACAACCTCACCAGCAAACTTGGTGGAGTTGCCGATAATCAAGCCACTACCCAACTCACAGTCGTGAGCCACGTGCATGTTCTCCATCAAGAGGTTGTTGCTGCCTACCACGGTCTTACCCTTGGAAGCAGTACCACGAGAGATGGTCACGTTCTCACGGATGCTGTTGTTGTCGCCCACCTCACAGGTCGTAACCTCGCCACGGAACTTCAAGTCTTGTGGCTTGGTGGAGATGCTGGCACCTGGGAAAATCTCGTTGCCGTTTCCGATGCGGGCACCTACGTTGATGGTGACACTGTTCTGCAGAACATTGTTGTCGCCCAATACTGTGTCCTTGTCAATATAACAGAAAGGACCGATGATATTGTTGTCTCCGAGCTTTGCCTCAGGATGAACGTATGCTAAAGGACTGATCTGATTCATTTTCTATCAATTAATAATTTATAATTAAGAATGAATAATATATCTCCTCACTACTTGTTCTTTACGATTTGTGCAGTGAAGGTTGCCTCTGCCACTACTTGGTCGCCAACGAACATGTAGCCCTTCATCGAACTAATGCCGTGGCGTACTGGAGCGAGCAATTCTACACGGAAGAGGAGGGTGTCTCCTGGCACTACCTTCTGACGGAACTTCACGTCGTCGAGCTTCATGAAGTAAGTGCTCCAACGCTCTGGCTCCTCCAACTGGTTGAGCACGAGCAAGCCACCACACTGTGCCATTGCCTCAACCTGCAATACACCTGGCATCACCGGCTCCTCTGGGAAGTGACCTGTGAAGAATGGTTCGTTGCTAGTCACGTTTTTCACGCCTACGATACTGGTTGGTCCCATAGCTATCACCTTGTCCACCAACTGCATAGGGTAGCGGTGTGGAAGCAACTGTCGAATGCGGATGTTGTCCATGATAGGTGCCTCGTTAGGATTGTAGATAGGAGCCTGCACCTCATGTTTGCGAATCTCCTTGCGCATCAAGCGAGCGAACTTGTTGTTGATGGTATGGCCTGGACGAGTAGCGATGATGCGTCCCTTGATAGGCTTGCCAATCAATGCCATGTCACCGATGATGTCGAGCAACTTGTGGCGGGTACATTCGTTCTCCCACTTCAATGGCTTGTGCTGGATATAACCAAGTTTGGTGGCATCCATGTGAGGCACCTTGAGGTGGTCGGCGAGCTGGTCGAGCTGAGCCTGCTCTACCTGGCGCTCGTAGATGACGATGGCATTGTCGAGGTCACCACCTTTGATGAGGTTTGCCTGGAGCAATGGCATGATGTCACGTACGAATACGAAGGTGCGGGCATCTGCAATCTCCTCGGCATAAGTCTCCATCTTGTCGAGGGTGGCAAACTGGCTGTTGATAAACTTGCTTTCGAAGGAGCACATCGCTGTGATACTGAACTCCTCGTCTGGCAGGATGGTGATGACAGAACCATTGTCATCCTTCACCTCTATCTTATGACGGATGATGTAGTAGTCTTTCTCCGCATTCTGTTCCTGGATGCCTACGCTCTTGATCTTCTCCACGTACATGGCAGCGGAGCCGTCGAGGATAGGGAACTCAGGACCATTCACCTGAATCAAGCAGTTGTCGATGCCGAGGGCATAGAGTGCTGACATACCATGTTCGATGGTAGAGATGCGTACGTCGCCTTTTCCTACGACAGTACCACGTTGTGTCTCCACCACATTCTCTGCGATGGCCTGGATGATAGGCTCACCTTCGAGATCAATACGCTGTATCTTATAACCGGTGTTCTCTGGGGCTGGGTTGAAAGTCACTGTAAGACTCAAACCTGTGTGCAAACCCTTGCCGCACAAGGAGAAACTACCCTTTAATGTTTTCTGTTTTGACATAGTGCTATTTATTCTTTTTCAATTCTTCAATTTCCTTCTTCAACTCATTCAGTTCCTTGTACATCTCAGGCAAGCGACGGAAGATGGCTTGCGACTTGAAGTAAGAACGCTGGTCCATAGGAGGAGTTCCGATGAGTTGCTGTCCATCCTTGATGCTGCCTGGCACACCGCTCTGTGCTCCGAGGAACACCTTGTTGCCGATGTTGATGTGACCAGCAATACCTACCTGACCGCCAAACATACACCATTGCCCCACCTTGGTAGAACCGGCGATGCCGACTTGTGAAGACATCACGGTATTCTCGCCGATGTCGGTATTGTGGGCAATCTGAACCAAGTTGTCGAGCTTCACACCCTTGCGTACATAGGTGCTACCCATGGTAGAGCGATCGACGCAAGTATTGGCACCTATCTCCACATTGTCTTCGATGGTGACGATACCAATCTGTGGAATCTTGTCGTAACCATCAGGACCTGGAGCGAATCCGAATCCATCGGCACCGATGACACATCCAGAATGCAAGGTGACATTATCGCCGAGACGGCAACCATGGTAGATACTTACGTTAGGGTAGATGAGAGCATTCTTGCCAATCTTGACACCTTCTCCTACATAAGCGTGAGGATAAATCTGGCTTCCTTCACCCACCTCGGCACCATCGGCGATGTATGCGAAGGCACCCACATAGACATTCTCAGCCACCTTTGCCTTAGGAGAAACAAAGGCGAGCGAGTCGATGCCCGTCTTCTTCGGTTTCATAGACTCGTACATCTGGAGCAACTTAGCCACGCACTCGTAGGCGTTCTTCACACGAATCAAAGTGGTGCTTACTGGCTTCTCCAACTCTACGGTCTCGTCGATCAAGACCACACTCGACTTAGTGTCGTAAACATAATGTGTGTATTTCGGGTTAGAAAGGAAAGAAATTGCCCCTTCCTTACCTTCTTCAATCTTAGCGAAGGTGTTGACTTTAGCGTTCTCATCACCTTCCACTTTGCCCTGAACGAATTGGGCAATCTGTTGAGCGGTAAATTCCATATCTATCTATTCTTTTTGATTCTTAGCTAGCAAAATCGAAACTCGGAATCTGCATGCTATTTCGTTTATTTGGTGCAAATATAGCAAAAAAGATTCAAATACTTGTCATTCATTTGTAATATTTTACTTTTTTCGCTCACAAACCCTTCTTTTTTAGGATAAAAAGGCATTTTTCTTGTATGATAAAGGCGCAAAGCCACTTTCTACGGTGAAGCTTTGCGCCTTCTTGATTCATTCGTTTTTATGGGAATGAATGTCTGATATTATCTTTCGATTTTTGCCAATTCCTCAGCCATCTGCTCCTGCAGTTCCTTGGCTTTCTGACCAGCCACCTCGGCGAAGTCCTCGTCATGGCTAGCATAGATGATGCCACGGGATGAGTTGACTAGCAAACCGCAGTCCTTGATCATGCCGTACTTGCATACCTCTTGCAAGCTACCGCCCTGGGCGCCTACGCCTGGAACGAGCAAGAAGTGGGTAGGGGCTACCTTGCGGATGTCCTCAAACATCTGTCCTTGTGTGGCACCTACTACGTACATCATGTTCTCGTCGTTGCCCCATTCCTGACTCTTCTTCAGTACCTTCTCGAAGAGGCGAACGCCGTCCTTGTCCTCGGTGAGCTGGAAGTCGTGACTTCCCTTGTTGCTGGTGAGGGCGAGCAGGATAACCCACTTGCCTTCGTACTCCAGGAATGGCTTCACGGAATCCTCGCCCATGTATGGAGCCACGGTGAGAGAATCGAGGTCGTACTCCTTGAAGAAGGTCTGGGCGTACATCTTGGAGGTGTTGCCGATGTCACCACGCTTGGCATCTGCGATGATGAAGTGGTGAGGATAGTGAGCCTTCAGATACTTGATGGTGTTCTCGAAGGCGATCATACCCTCTACACCACGGCTCTCGTAGAAAGCCAAGTTAGGCTTGTATGCCACACAGTAAGGGGCTGTGGCATCGATGATAGCCTTGTTGAATCGGAACATCAACTCAGGCTCTGCACCCTGGATTTTCTCACTCTCGATGATGCACTTAGGCAACTTGTCAATATCTGTATCGAGACCTACGCACAAGAAGCTCTTCTTGGCGAAGATTTGCTCTACTAGTTCTTTTCTGTTCATATTTTTACAATTCTGTTTCTTTTAGTTTTTCAGCATTCTCTGCCACGGTCAAGGCATCGATCATAGCCTGGATGTCGCCACCGAGGAATCCACTCAAGTCGTGAGTGGTATAGCCGATGCGGTGGTCGGTGACACGACCTTGTGGAAAGTTGTAGGTACGGATCTTGGCACTGCGGTCACCGGTAGAGACGAGGCTCTTACGGCGGCTGGCGATGTCATCTACGTACTTCTGATGCTCACGGTCGTGGATGAAGGTATAGAGTCGGCTCAAGGCACGCTCCTTGTTCTTTGGCTGGTCACGGGTCTCGGTACACTCGATGAGGATTTCCTCTACCTCGCCTGTGTTAGGGTTCTTCCAAGGATAGCGGAGGCGAACTCCAGACTCCACCTTGTTCACGTTCTGACCACCGGCACCTGAACTTCGGAAGGTATCCCACTTGATATCGCCTTCGTTGATGTTCACCTCGAACTTATCTGCCTCTGGCAATACTGCCACGGTAGCAGCAGAGGTGTGCATACGGCCCTGAGTCTCAGTAGCAGGCACACGCTGAACACGGTGAACACCAGACTCATACTTCAAGGTACCATAAACGTCTGTTCCGCTTACGGCGAAGTCGATTTCCTTGTATCCACCCACTGCGCCCTCAGAGACAGATGTCACGCTGACAGACCATCCCTTAGACTCACAATATTTCTTATACATAGAGAAGAGGTCACCGGCGAAGAGGGCAGCCTCGTCGCCACCGGCACCGCCACGAATCTCCATCTGAACATTCTTGGCATCTTCTGGGTCCTTAGGAACCAGGGCAATCTTGATTTCCTCTTCGAGCTTAGGCTGCAGAGCCTCGTTCTCGTTGAGTTCCTCGCGCGCCATCTCCTTCATTTCTGGGTCGCTTTCTTTGGCGAGGATATCCTTAGCCTCCTTGATGCTGTTCAGACAGTTGATGTATCGCTTGCGTGCATCCATGATGTCGCCAAGGTCTTTCCACTCCTTGGTCAGCTTCACGTAGCGTGGCTGGTCGGCGATGACATCAGGGTCGGTAATGAGGGTGCTTACTTCCTCGTATCGGCTCTCTAAGCCTTCTAGCTTCTGTAATATGTTGTTATTATCCATTAATTTTAATTCTTTTTTTAGTATTCGAATGTTCCGAATTCGCTCTTGATGGTCAGGCTGCGCTTGCCTTCCTCGATGTGACCCACAATCTGGGCATCGATGTTGAAGCTCTTGCTGATGGCGATAACCTTCTCGGCTACCTCTGGGCGAACATAGATTTCCATGCGGTGACCCATGTTGAATACCTGGTACATCTCCTTCCAGTCGGTCTCAGAGCAGTCGTGGATTGCCTTGAAGAGTGGAGGTACTGGGAACATGTTGTCCTTCACTACCTTGCAGTTCTCGCCTACGAAGTGGAGCACCTTGGTCTGTGCACCGCCTGTGCAGTGTACCATACCATGAATCTCTGGGCGCAACTCATCGAGCAACTTCTTGATGACAGGGGCGTAAGTACGGGTAGGAGAGAGTACCAACTCACCTGCATTGATAGGGGAACCTTCCACCTCATCGGTCAACTTATACTTGCCGCTATATACCAACTCGTCTGGTACGGCGTGGTCGAAGCTCTCTGGGTATTTCTCAGCCAAGTACTTGGCGAAGACATCGTGGCGAGCGCTGGTCAAGCCATTGCTACCCATACCACCATTGTACTTCTTCTCGTAAGTAGCCTGACCGGTAGAGGACAGACCCACGATGACATCACCCGGACGGATGTTGGCATTGTTGATGACATCGCTGCGCTTCATGCGGCAAGTCACGGTAGAGTCAACGATGATGGTGCGTACAAGGTCGCCCACGTCTGCTGTCTCGCCACCAGTAGGATAGATGCCGATGCCCATCTCACGCATCTCGTGGAGGAGCTCATCGGTACCATTGATGATGGCGGAGATTACCTCGCCCGGTACGAGCATCTTGTTGCGTCCGATGGTAGAAGAGACGAGGATGTTGTCAACGGCACCTACACAGAGCAGGTCGTCGGTGTTCATCACCACGGCATCCTGTGCGATTCCCTTCCAGACGGAGAGGTCGCCTGTTTCCTTCCAATACATGTAAGCCAAGCTAGACTTGGTACCTGCACCATCGGCGTGCATGATGTTACAATACTCAGGGTCGCCGCCCAGGATGTCTGGTATAATCTTGCAGAAAGCCTGTGGGAAGATACCCTTGTCGATGTTCTTGATGGCGTTGTGCACATCTTCTTTTGCTGCGCTCACACCGCGCATCATATATCTATTGTTGCTCATTTTCTTAATTTACTTAAAGTTGTTCTTTGCCTCCCCAGAAATCCCATGATGCGAATGCTTGGAGGAGCAGCATTTCTAGACCATTCTTGACGGTAGCACCATGCTCCTTTCCCTTCTTCATGAAGAGGGTCTCGTCAGGATTGTAGATAAGATCATATAATAAGGTGTGACTGTCCATTGCCTCGTAAGGCAATTCTGGACACTCATCCACGTGAGGATACATACCTACAGGCGTGCAGTTGACGATGACATTGTACTCCTTGATGACCTCAGGGGTAATCTTGTCGTACTGGATGGTACCAGGACGTTCGTATCGGCTCACGAAGACGGTCTCAAGACCGAGCGACTTCAGACCATAGTTCACAGCCTTCGACGCACCGCCCGTGCCGAGAATCAAAGCCTTCTTGTGGAACGACTCGATGAAAGGCTCGATGCTCTGGGTGAATCCTATGACATCACTGTTGTAACCTCTCAGCACAATGTCCTTGCCCTTGTGGATGACTCTGATCACGTTGACGGCACCGATGGCATTTGCCTCGGGACTGACATAGTCTAGATAACTGATTACCTTCTCCTTGTAAGGGATGGTGACGTTGAGACCTTTCAACTCTGGGTTGGAGTCGAGTACCTCGGTGAGGTCTTCTATGCTAGGTATCTCGAAGTTGATGTACCTGGCATTGATGCCTTCGTTCTCAAACTTCTCGTTGAAGTAATTCTTGGAGAACGAATGCCCCAAGGGATAACCTATGAGTCCATACTTGTCCATAATATTTTTGTTTTTAATGATTATTTCGTTGCGAAATACAGGGTGCAGATGCCGAAGGTGAGACGCTTGAACTCCGCCTTCTCAAATCCAGCCTTCTTGAGTACCTCCATCATCACCTCGCCCTGTGGAAAGGCGGCGATGGTCTTGTTGAGATAGTCGTAGGCACTCTGGTCTTTCGAAATCAACTTGCCGTAGATGGGGAGCACGGTACCGGAGTAGATGCGGAAGAGCTGCTTCATCGGGAAACTGACCGGCGTGGTAAGTTCTACAATGCAGAGATGGCCTCCCTTCTTCAGCACTCGGCACATCTCGGAGAGACCTTGGTCGAGGTTCTGGAAGTTGCGTATGCCAAAGGCGGCAGTGACGGCATCGAAGGTCTCGTCTTCATAGCCCAGGTGCAGACAGTCTTGCTTCTCGAAACTGATCACCTTGTCCAGTCCCATGCGCTTCACCTTCTGCCTTCCTATCTCCATCATGCCCTCGGAGATGTCAGCACCCACGAGTTGTTCGGGATGGAGCATCTGAGCGGCGAGAATGGCGAAGTCGCCCGTGCCGGTAGCGATGTCGAGCATCTTCTTGGGAGCGTAGGGGAGGAGGCGCTTGATGGCTTTCTTGCGCCAGCCCTTGTCGATGTCCCAAGAGAGACGATGGTTGAGGGTGTCGTAGGTAGGGGCGATGTTGTCAAACATCTCCTCTACCAACTTTCCCTTATCTCCTGTGCCCTCATAGGGCTTGATTTGTTCTTGCTTATACATTATTTTCTTGTTGCAAGCCACTCACTTACGTTCTTCTCGATGCGAGCGGCGATGTCACCTTCCTCAGTAGCCTTGTCGAACTTCTCGCCAGTGATGTGCTCGAAGAGTTCGATGTAGCGATCTGATACGCTCTCAGCGTACTCGTCTGTAATCTCAGGCATGGTCTGACCAGGCTCGTTCATGAAGTTGTGCTCGATGAGCCACTGGCGAACGAACTCCTTGGAGAGCTGACGCTGAGGCTCGCCCTTCTCAAACTTCTCCTCGTAGCCATCAGCGTAGAAGTAGCGGCTAGAGTCTGGAGTATGAATCTCGTCGATGAGATATACCTTGCCGTCACGCTTGCCAAACTCGTACTTGGTATCGACGAGAATCAAGCCCTGCTTAGCGGCAATCTCCTGACCACGCTTGAAGATGCGGCGGGTGTAGTCCTCCATGATGGCGTAGTCTTCAGCACTAACGATGCCCTGGGCGATGATCTCCTCCTTGGAGATGTTCATGTCGTGACCCTCGTCAGCTTTGGTAGTAGGGGTGATGATAGGCTCTGGGAAACGCTCGTTCTCACGCATACCGTCAGGCAACTTCACGCCGCAAAGCTCACGGCATCCCTTCTGGTACTCTCTCCAGGCACTACCGGTGAGGATGGAGCGGATGATCATCTCCACACGGAAGCCCTCGCACTTCAAACCTACGGTTACCATTGGGTCTGGGGTAGCCAACTTCCAGTTAGGACAGATGTCGGTTGTGGTATCCAGAAACTTGGCTGCAATCTGGTTGAGCACCTGTCCCTTGAAAGGAATACCCTTAGGCAGTACAACGTCGAACGCTGAGATTCTGTCGGTAGCGACCATCACCATGAGGTCGTCGTTAATGTTATACACATCACGTACTTTACCGTGGTAAACACTCTTCTGTCCATCGAAATGGAAATCTGTCTTTGTTAATGCTTTCATTGTTTATTTTGATTTTTGAGTTCTTTTTCTTTGTCGTAAGCATCGTAGGCATTGACGATGCGGGTGACGAGCTTGTGCCTTACGATGTCCTTCTGTGCCAGGTGAACCACACCGATGCCTTCCACGCCATCGAGTATCTTGAGCGCCTCCTTCAGTCCGCTGCGCTGCTCACGAGGCAAGTCGATCTGCGTGAGGTCGCCTGTGATGACCATCTTGGTGTTCATTCCCATACGGGTGAGGAACATGCGAATCTGTTGGGAGGTGGTGTTCTGTGCCTCGTCGAGGATGACGACGGCATCGCTGAGGGTGCGTCCACGCATGAAGGCGAGAGGCGCTATCTGGATGATGTGCTTCTCCATCATGTCCTGTAGCTTGACGGCAGGAATCATGTCTTCGAGCGCATCGTAGAGAGGTTGCAAATAAGGGTCTATCTTATCTTTCATATCACCCGGCAGGAAGCCGAGCTTTTCGCCAGCTTCGACGGCAGGACGAGAGAGGATGATTTTCTTGGCGGTCTTTTCCTTGAGTGCCTTCACGGCGAGAGCGATGCTGAGGTAGGTCTTGCCCGTTCCGGCAGGTCCCACGGCAAACACCATGTCGTTTTTCTCGTAGGCGTCGATGAGCCTCTGCTGGTTCTCGCTTCGGCTCTTGATAGGCTTTCCGCTGATGCTATACACCAGCACTCCCTTCACCGAGTCCGCCTTGGTTTGCTTGCCCTTCACAATGTCGAGGATGTCTTCCTCCGAGAGCATGTTATATTTGGCCAGGTGCTTGCGCATCTGCTCAATGTCTTCCTCCGCTTTCGCCATTTCCTCCTCGTCGCCAAGCACACGAAGCACGTTGTCACGTGCCACGATACGCAACTTCGGATACAGTGACTTGATCATCTGCAGGTGAGCGTTGTTCACTCCGTAGAACATCACTGGGTCTATGTCTTCGAGTACAATATGCTTCTCTATCAAAACTTAAAATATCAAATAGTTTAAACTCAATTATTATATAACGCTTGCAAAAGTACTACTTTTCCGTGAAATGAGCAAATTTAAGTTCTCAAAATCATACTTTTGTTGGTAAAATTTGGCTTTTAAAATGATAAATAATATAAAAAAGTGGGCAGATGGCTACTTTTTGCTTTCTTCTTTTGCCATTTTTCGTTCCTTTTTATTACCTTTGCGTTTGCAAAACCCAAGGACAGCGTGCCTTGTGATCAGTTGCTTGTAAAATGAGTGTCTTCATGTTTAGACTTTGATAAAATGAAATCGAAATATACTCTTCAAGAGATTATACATATTATTATAAATAGGCTCAGGGTGATGTCGGGCAAGAACCGATTCCTCTTGGGCTTCATCGTCGTAACGTTGTTGCTGGCGATGGTGAGACTCTGTTGCCCTCGTGTGGCTGAATCTCGTGTGGCTACACTTCCTGCCAAGGACAGCGTGGCAGTCGATTCTTCTGTCTCGGCTGGCAAGTGTTCTGCCTCGGATGAATCTGTCAACGAGATGGAGTCGCCCGCCTTGGCGGATACTGCCCGACAGAATGGCTCCTCCATCTTCTTCGACAAGGAAGGCAAGGAGGTGAAGCATCGCATCTTCTCCGTGCCTCACTTCGGCAATACCTTCCCAGACCAACAGAATGTGCAGATCCTGGCAGCCAACCAGCATGGTGTGTCGCCCGTCCAAAATCGTGATGAGGCTGAGCACAGCAAGGGTAGGTTGGTGTATGTGGGGAGCAATCCTTTCTTCTACGTCGATAAGTTGAAGAACAGCATTCCGTATCTCGTGCCCCGTGCCTCAGTCTTGTTGCAAGACATCGGTCGTGCTTACTTCGATTCCTTGCAAATCAAGGGCATCCCACTGCACAAGATTATTGTGACGAGCATCCTCCGTACCAAGGACGATGTGGCGAAGCTCCGTACTCGCAATGGCAATGCCACCGAGAACTCCTGTCACCTCTATGGCACCACCTTTGATATATGTTATAATAGGTATAAGACGGTGCAGACGGCTGAGCAACCTCGTCGACAAGTGCGCAACGACTCCTTGAAGTGGGTGCTGAGTGAGGTGCTCCGCGACTTCCGTGAGCAAAACCGTTGCTATATTAAATATGAGGTGAAGCAAGGTTGCTTCCATATCACGGTGAGATAGTAACGGAGGAAAATGATAAATTATACATTATAAAAGGGCTGACGCCTTTGAGATATTTTCGATATGATGAAAAGATTATTTCTAGGTTTTCTGCTGAGCCTTTCTTTCGGCTCGGCGATGGCGCAAGACGTGATGAACGCAGACAAGGTGACGGTGCTGAAGGGCATCGCCGTCGAGGGTGTAGATACGGCTGGGGTGCATCAGGACAAGACTTGTACGGAAGTACTCCTCGAAACGACGATGGGCAATATCCGTGTCGCTCTCTACAACGATACGCCACTGCATCGTGACAACTTCCTGAAATGGGTGAAGGAGGGGTATTATAATGGCTGTATCTTCCACCGTGTTATCAAGAACTTTATGATTCAGGCTGGCGACCCTACCACCCGAAAGGTGACGCCGGGCAAGGAAGAGAAGTTTGATACCGCTTATACTGTACCAGCTGAGATACGCTATCCAAAGTACTATCACAAGCGTGGTCAGCTCTGTGCGGCTCGTGAGGGTGACGACGAGAATCCGAAGTTTGCCTCAGCTCCATGCGACTTCTATATCACTTGGGGACGTAACTTCTCGCCACGTCAGATGGAATATACCGTGGAGAAGGAGAAGCGAGAGGGCAAGGCATACGTGTTGCCCAACAAACAGGTGATAGATGGCTATATTAAATATGGTGGAGTGCCTCATCTGGATGGAGGGTACACCGTCTTTGGCGAGGTCTTGGAGGGAATGGATGTAGTCGATAAGATACAAAACGTTGCCACCGACAAGGGCAACAACGACCGCCCATTAGAGGACATCGTCATCACGAAAGCGGAAATAGTAAAGGAATAATTATACATTCTAAATTGTTAATTATTAATTAAATACACGATGGTAATAGATTTTGAGAAAATTGCGGAAGCCCACTTAGAGGGTTTCAAGGGTGGACAAGGCAAGCTCGACACCCGTAACTATGTGGATGACAAGGTGAAAATCATGTATTCCACTCTTCGTCCGGGTGCATCCACCGGTCTTCATGTGCATGAAGGCAACTGCGAAATTATCTATGTGGTGAGCGGCACTGCCACCTTCCATTATGATGATGCAGTGGAGGAGGTAAGTCAGGGACAGGTGCATTACTGTCCGATGAACCATTCTCATTACATGGAGAATCTCACCGATCACGACTTGGTGTATTTGGCGATTGTTCCAGAGCACCACTAAGAATTACTTTAGCCTTTGTAGGAAAATGCCCATACCTATGGGCAATGGATTCTCAGCCTACGGGCATTGACTGCCCAGCCTATGGGCGGCGATTGCCCATAGGCTGGGATTTTTGTATGCCTGCCTTTGTAGATTTTCATCCTAAGCACCGCCTTTTTTAAAAGAAAATGAGTGTTTTGGATAGCTGTTATCTACCTAAGTACATGGTCGATCCAAAGATTTGCTTTTGTTGCGAGCAAAAAGAAAGTGACCTGCTTGGCGTTGGAGTTCTCCAAGGAGAGTAGGGGATTGAAAGACTGGGAGATAGTGGAATAATAGCAAATATTTTCCTCAGTTTCTCTTGATTTATCAGTAAAAACAAACAAAAAAGGTCGAAACCTTTGGCGTTCTCGCAGAAAATGCTTATTTTTGCCAATGATTTTTGCATTAAAAAGAAAGGTTATGGATACATTAGCAATAAATAATTTTACAGTTACTCCTTTGGAAGCTCTTTGGGCATTGTTTAAAAGCCAGCCAAAACCAGTTAGGAAGGCCTTTGCGAAAAAACTAATAGAAGAGGATGTCGAGTCTGCGACTTTACGTCAACAGTTAGAAGTAAAGCAAAGCTTAACACAGGCATTTCGTGAACTGAAAGCTGCTGAAAAGTCGAATTCCGAACTTCCCAATGCTAGAGATTTATTCAGATGAAAGCCAATATGATAGTTGATATTAAATATTTGCCTGAGTTTGAGCGTCGAGCCAAAAAAATGGCAAAAAAGTATCGGTCTTTTATTGAAGATTATGATAAGTTCTTGGGTTCTTTAGAGGAGAATCCATTTCTGGGAACTTCTTTAGGTATGGGCGTATATAAAACTCGTATGGCAGTCTTGTCAAAAGGAAAAAGTGGTGGTGTACGAGTGCTGATTTACACAGTTCAAAAAGTAAATCCAGAAAAGATAGTCATTACTCTTTTGTCGATTTTTGATAAAAGTGACATAGAAAATGTAAGTGATGGCTATATAAAAAGTTTGGTGAAAGAGGTAAAAAATCAATATGAGGATTGATAGCAGCTATCTGTATTTTAGATACTTGTGCTAATAAATATTAGCCGCCAGGAAGGGATGCAACATCATCCTCTTCCTGGCGGCTATTCTCTTTCTGCCAAATTTCTCAGAACTTCTTTCCAAACACGATGTTGATGAAGGTCTTGACGAGAATCTTTGTATCAAACCACCATGACCGATGCTCCAGATAATAGAGGTCAAGCTCCAGTCGGCGCAGCATCTTCTCCATGGTGTCGGTGTATCCATTGTAGAGCGTGGCGTATGATGTCACCCCCGGACGAATCTGGTAGAGATACGGATAGCGGGCATCACGCTCCATGATTTGGTCGATGTAGAACTTGCGCTCCGGACGAGGACCGATGAACGCCATGTCTCCGATGAAGACATTCCAAAGCTGGGGCAACTCATCGAGGTGATGTGCTCGCAAAAACTTCCCCACCTTGGTGAGGCGAGGGTCGCCACTTACCTCCAACAGGTCAGGACCATCCTTCTCGGCATCCACTCTCATGCTACGAAACTTGTAGATGAAGAAAGGCTTGCCATGCAGTCCGATGCGCTCCTGCTTGTAGATGACAGGCAAGCCATCCTCCATGCGGATGGCAAGAGCACAAGCTAAAGCCAAAGGAGAAAAGACAATAAGACAGCACGATGCAATGAGAAAGTCAAAGCAGCGTTTAAGAATCTGCTCCATTTTGCTCATGCTGTCTATATATTGTTGTTGTGCCATTATGGTTATTTATCCAATTTTTCGTAAACGGAGTTGTTGCTCTTGTATTCAGGAACAATCTCTTTCATCTTCTTGACCGTTGCCATCTCATCATATGATTTGCTGATTTCAATGAGTTCGTTAATACTATTGACAACATCATTATAATTATATTCACGTACAATGGCAATTCTAATCTTGTCATTGAAAGATGGTTTTGTCGATTCTTCGTTGTTCAACAATTCCTCGTATAGTTTTTCACCAGCTCTTAGTCCAGTGTATTTGATTTCGACATTCTTAGCACCGCTGAGGTTGATCATACGTTTTGCAAGGTCTGCAATCTTGACAGGTTTGCCCATATCAAAGACAAATATCTCGCCACCATTTCCTTTCGTTCCAGCTTCTAGTACGAGTTCGCAGGCTTCTGGAATTAGCATGAAGTATCTGATGATGTTAGGATCAGTAACAGTAACAGGTCCTCCGTTTCTGATTTGTCGTTTAAATAGAGGAATAACGGAACCATTCGAACCTAATACATTACCGAATCTGGTAGTGACAAACTGAGTCTCGCCTTTTACTACTCCTTCTTTGATGGCCTGATTCAAACTTTGCACATAGATTTCACAGATTCGTTTTGAGCAACCCATGACATTCGTAGGATTTACAGCCTTGTCTGTAGAAATCATGACAAACTTCTTGACTCCATATTTTACAGATAAGTCAGCCAAAATCTTTGTGCCATACACATTGTTTTGGATACTTTCACAAGGATTGTTCTCCATCATGGGCACGTGTTTGTAGGCTGCAGCATGGAAAACGTAATCTGGGCGATAAGTCTCAAATATATGTTCCATTCTCGACTTACTACAAATTGTAGTGACAATGGTCTCTGCCTTAATGTATGGGTATTGCTTTGCCATCATCAGTCGGATGTCATGCTGTGGAGTTTCTGCGCTATCAATGAGAACCATTTCCGAAGGATTATATTCTGAGATTTGTCTTACCATCTCACTTCCAATACTTCCAGCAGAACCTGTAATCATGATGCGCTTTCCTCTCAGCATCATACCAACACTCTCCATGTCTATGCTGATTTCATCACGAGGCAGAAGGTCTTCGATGCTAACTTCCTTGAGCTGCTGTACCTCATTGGCGTTCCATTCTTTGGTTGTAGGAATGTAGATTTTTATATCCGCCGACAAAAGTTCGTCTTGGAATTTCTTGTTGTCTCTGAATTGCTTGATGGCAATAGGGGATATCAATAGAATCTTGATGTTGTTCTTGTTCATCGTTTTGATGACATTTTCATCTAAAGGATAGACTTTGCATCCCATCAAATGCATATTTCTGTTGCCATCATCATCAGAGATAAATCCACAGAGCTTAAATTTCATTGGCTTTGCATTTCTGATTTGCTTAGCAAGACCGATGCCTCCATCGTTAATTCCATATATATATGCATTCTTGATGTTGTAGTCTGCCAGCGAAACGTCAAAGACAGTCTTGACAAGAACTCTGACTGCCCAAAGAAGTAGGGTGGAGAGGAGTGATGCCAAAACGATCCCTTTATAGTTTACTAAAAGGCGATGAAAGTAATTGATATCTAGCAATGCGTTATATGATGCAAGGGTAAGTGTAGTACCGCATAATACTGCATAGAATACTTTTTGCAAATCGATGAATGAAGAATACCTCAATATTCCATCATAAGTATGAAATATACGGAATCCTATGGCATGGAACACGGTGAATATTCCAAATAGAGTAGAAAGTTGGGTCAGTACACCTAGTGTTTTTGCTCCGGAATTCATCTGTTGATAGATGAATAGGTAAGAGCAAAATACAATGGCGCAATCCAACAAGAAAATACACCAATATGGTAGTGATTTCTTGCTAAAATACCAATCTGATAATTTATTGAAAAGTTCCATTTTTATTACGTTATCTAATGATGCTTTCTTTAATGGAGTTTACAATGTACTTTACATCTTCGTCAGTTACACATGGACCACTTGGCAAGCAAAGCCCCTTCTTGAAGAGCTCTTCGCTGACTCCGTTAGTATAGGCTGGACAATCTTGATATACAGGTTGACAGTGCATTGGCTTCCAAAGTGGTCGTGCCTCAATGTTGGCTTTGTCAAGTGCCACACGCATAGCCTCCACGTTCTTGTTTGGTTCTAGGTCTGTGTGGGCAAATTTTGCTGTGTGGGTAACACCAGCCGCTCCACCCACGGCTCCTTGAATGACTGTTTGGTAGGCTTCCTCTTCACCTTTCACATGAAGATTCTCATCTAGTATGATGGAGTTGAGCCAATAGTTCGAATCGAAGTCTTCGTTAGGATTTGTGTGTACTGTAATCCCCTTTATATCAGATAAAAGCTCCTTGTACAGGGCTAAAACGTGCTTGTGATGAGCTATATGTTCGTCAAGTACTGTCATTTGACCACGTCCAATGCCAGCGCATACATTGCTCAATCTGTAATTGTAACCAATATGCTCATGCTGGTAATATGGATAAGACTCACGAGCTTGGGTGGCGTAGAACATAATTTGATTTTTACTGTCGGCGTCATCGCAAATCAATGCACCACCACCGCTAGTCGTTATCATTTTGTTGCCATTGAAACTCAATACACCAAATTTTCCGAATGTACCACAAACTTGTCCCTTGTATTTTGAACCAAACCCTTCAGCAGCATCCTCAATAAGTGGAATGTCATACTTTTTTGACACCTTGAGAATTTCATCAATCTTTGCAGGCATACCATATAGATAGACTACCACGATAGCTTTAGGCTTTTTGCCTGTAATCTTGAGTCTGTCAGCAATAGCTTTGTCCAAAAGTTCTGGATCCATATTCCAGGTGTCTTTTTCGCTATCAACAAATACTGGTGTTGCTCCAAGATACTTGATAGGGTTGCTGGAGGCACAGAATGTAAAAGACTGTACCATCACCTCGTCGCCTGCTTTGACACCGCAATCGATAAGGGCAAGATGGACGGCAGCAGTTCCTGCACTCAATGCTACAACCTTTTTGTTCTGTCCTACAAAAATTTCAAGATCTTCCTCGAAACCATTGACGTTTGGACCCAATGGCACAACCCAATTGGTATCAAAGGCATCTTGTATATATTTCATTTCGTTGCCGCTCATGTGAGCTAGACAAAGATAAATTCTATTTCTTTTCATCATTTGATTGAGTATTTTTTAGATTAGTTCATGATTATATTCTATTCTCTTGCCTAAAACTGTAGCGACAATCATTTTGATATCCATGATGAAACTATAGTGTGAGAGGTAATAGAGATTGATTCTAACTTTGTCAGGATAGATAACCTTGTCGTTGTATTCCTGTGGATTGTCTTGCTTAGCAAGCAACTCTTCCTCGTCTCTGTATTTTAGACTGGCAGGTCCTGTTATTCCTGGTCTAAGTCTTAAGATATTTCGATTTTCACCTTCGAGATTGTCTGCATATCCTGGTACATCAGGGCGAGGACCTACGAAACTCATATCACCAATGAAAACATTCCAGAGCTCAGGCAATTCGTCAATCTTATATTTTCTGAGTTTAGCTCCGAGGGGTGTGATACGGCTTTCACCTGCAACCGATACCGAAGAACCGTCGTGGTGAGCTGACATAGAACGAAATTTGTACATAGTGAATGTCTTTCCGTTTCTGCCCACTCTCTTTTGTTTAAATATGGCAGGTCCATCTGGCATCTTAACGTGAATGAGAATCCAAGTCACAAGCAGTACAGGACTAAGACATATAAGTCCTATTAATGCCATGATTTTGTCGAAAATATATTTAATTATCATTTCTTTTGCTATCTTTTTCTTATAAACGTTTAATGATAGCGTTTATTGCATAGCCGAAAAAACAGAATGCAGAATATATAGGATTAAGCTGTTCTATATCTCTATAAACTCTCCAAACATCTTTTGCAGCTTTCCATTTCTTGGATGTGTTGGAAGTGGAAACAATTCTGTAATGCGCTAATGTCTTGTTGTAACCGTATGCCTTGAACCCCCTTTTCATGATGAGAAGCCATAAGGCCATGTCATGAGAACTTTTGATGTTTGGCATTTCAAAATAGCTAGTTTGTTCCTTGTCGATGATTACAGTTAGGCATCCAATAATGGTGTTACGTAAATAATTATGGTATCCAATGACTTTTGGGACGTGTATGGTATTGCCTGTAGATTTGCCTTCTTCTGTCATAACATCATAATCACTGAAGGAAAATGCTATATGTTGGCTTTGCATAAAATTGATTTGTTCTTCTAATTTATTTGGCTCCCAAGTGTCGTCGCTATCTAGGAAAGCAATGTATTTTCCTGTGGCATTCTTTAATGAGATATTTCTTGCGATGGCTGCACCACTATTCTTGCCAGTTGAAAAAGTCTTGACTCTGTGATCTTTTTCTGCAAAAGTTTTGGCAATTTCTGCAGAATTGTCTTTTGAGCAATCATCTGTGATGAGTAATTCCCAATCTGTATATGTTTGCTCTATCACTGATTGGATGGAAGCAGCAATAAACTTAGCTGCATTATATGAGGGCATGATGATACTTACTTTATTCATAATTTTTGTTTTTTGCAAAAGTAGCACTTTTTGATGAGATAACCAAATTTTACTATGTGAAATGAATAAATGCTTTAAATAATTTGGTGCTATCGATAAAAATCCTTATTTTTGCATTAAATAATTTTATAGCTATGGTCAATAAAGAGAATTTCCAATTGTATAAACATGCTTGGATAGACAAGCGTCCCCCGCATTGTTCTAAGAAAATCGATGAAAAAGAAATTTCATTTTTGCTAGGGATAGGGGGATTAATGGTTAGAAATACCTATGATTTTGATTGTGGGTACCCTACATCTTTTTGGTATGTCATAAAAGATTCATGCGAAGGTATTGAAGGATTATCTACGAAAATGCGCAATCAAATTAGAAAAAGCCTTAAAACGTATGATTTTGTGCGTGTTTCTGCCGCAGAAATATTGTCTGTGGGATTGCCTGTATATCAAGAAGCTTGTAAATCTTATAAGGTAAAAGTACCTGTTATATCGCAAAAAGAATTTAAAGAACGTATTGAAAATTGTGCTAAAGAAGGTGTGACAGATTTTTGGTGTGTTTATCATAAAAACACGCATGATTGCGTGGCTTTGGCTATTAATACTGTGCATCAAGATTGTTGCGACTATAATACAATGAAATGTAAGCCGTCAGTGATGCATAATTCAACTTATCCATATTATGGTTTGTTGTTTGAAATGAATCGTTATTATTTGGATGAGTTAAAGCTTAAGTATGTTAATGATGGCGCTCGAAGTATAACAGAACATTCTAATATACAACCTTTTTTGATTGAAAAATTTCATTTTAGAAAAGCTTATTGTAAGCTTCAGCTAGGGTATAAGTGGTGGATGCGATTGGCGGTAAATTTGCTTTATCCTTTTAGAAACGCAATTCCATTCTTACCTGTTAAGGCAATCTTAAGCATGGAGGAAATGGCAAGAAATGTATAGTTCCCTCCTTATATTATTAGGTAGGGTTGAAAGATAGAAATTACTTCGTATTTCTTTAAAACTTATAGTATTTTCATTTTTCTGTGGAATATATCGAAAGAATTTCTTAAATAATTTGGGACTTTCATAAAAATGATGTAATTTTGTGCATGATAATCAATCAATGAATAAATATGGCTGGCAAGAGATTTCCTTTGGGCATACAAACTTTTTCGGAAATGATAATCGGAAATTATGTGTATGTAGATAAAACGGAATTGGCGTATGATTTAGCTCATTATGCAAAATTTCAGTTTCTAAGTCGTCCTAGACGATTTGGTAAGTCTTTGTTTGTCTCCACTTTGCAGGCATATTTTGAAGGTCGCAAAGAATTATTTAAAGGTTTGGCAATTGAAAAACTTGAAAAAGAGTGGAATGTTTTTCCCGTTATTCACATAGATATGAGTACGAGTAAATATTTTAGATTGAAAAATTTACATTCTGCACTTAAGGATATATTGTCTGCGTATGAACGTGATTACCATATAGAATTGGACAAGAATGATGCTGATGTGTATAGCGTCAGGTTAAAGAATATCATTTTATCTGCGTATCAACAGACTGGACAAAAGGTGGTTGTGTTGATAGATGAGTATGATGCCCCAATGCATGACTCGATGAAAAATGAAAAGCTCCAGGAAGAGATGAGAGAGGTGATGAGGGATTTGTTTAGTCCATTGAAATTTCAAGAAGCTAATTTGCGTTATGTTTTCATTACAGGAATCTCTAAGTTTAGTCAGTTAAGTATTTTCAGTGAATTAAACAACTTGAAGATATTGACGATGAAGGATGAATATTCTGAAGTTTGTGGATTTTCAGAAAAAGAATTAGAAACCTATTTTAAAAATGATATTGAGGCTTTGGCTTATGAGAACGGCTTGTCTTATGCTCAAGCTATGAAAGAACTACGTATTCATTATGATGGGTATCATTTCTCTGCAAAATCAGAAGGGATGTACAATCCTTATAGCATCATTAATGCTTTGGATGATAAAACATTCAATAATTATTGGTTCTCTTCTGCTACTCCTACATTCTTGATAGAATTACTTCAAGAAAAAGGAATTGATATGATGGATTTGGATGAAATATGGGCATCAGAAAGTCGATTTAATGTTCCTACAGAAAAAATGTCAGACCCAATACCAGTGCTTTATCAAAGTGGTTATTTGACCATAAAAGAATATGATGCAGATAGAAAACAGTATCGTTTAAGTTTTCCTAATGAAGAAGTACGAAAAGGTTTTTCTGAAAGCCTTTATCGTTACTATGCACCAGATGAGTTTGGACAATACGATGCACTTGTCGCTGCTTATAATGAAACTATTGTGAAAAGTGATGATATTGAGAAATTTCTGCCTCACTTGAAAACATTTTATGATAAGTTTCCTTATTCGTTAGTAAATAATAATGAGCGTCATTATCAAGCTGTGATGTACACGATATTCGCTATGCTCGGTGCTGATGTTTCTCCAGAGTTGATGACATCTGATGGTAGGATTGACTTGTTGGTGAAAGGCAAGAAAAGTATTTATATATTTGAGTTGAAGTATGATAAAGATTCAATTATTGCATTGAATCAGATCAGAGACAAGAAATATGCTAATGCTTTTGCTGATGATGGAAGGCGAATTTATGTTATTGGTGTGAATTTCTCAAAAGATCAGCGAACAATGGATGATTGGAGGGTATTAAAAGTCGAAAGAAACGTAAGAAAACAATTTTTTAACCGCTCGCAATAAGTTTTGCTTGCGGTTAAAAAGTATCTTAATTACATTTGATAATATAGCATTTCTGTTTGTTTGCTAATTTCATTCCAATCATAGAATTTTTCTATTTTATTCCAACCACTATCGTTTTTTTTCTTTCTTAAAATTTCTTCTGGCGTATGTAGAATGTGAAGAAGGGTCTTTTGAAGATTTAAAAAGTTGGCTTTACCTATATTCCATCCGATGTCTGCAATGGTCATAGGCTCACTAATTCCACCGACATTGGAGGCGATTACTGGAAGATGGGCTGAGAGCATTGTCAATAAGGCACCACTTTGTGAAATCGTTTTGTATGGAAGTAGGTATGCACTAGAGTGTTTGACCCAATATATGTATTCCTCATTAGAAATACGTTCGTTTTTTATATATACATTTTTGCATTTTTTAATTTCGCTTTCGTCAATTTTGTAGAATTTTCCAGCGATGACAAGAAAACACTTGTTGGATTGGTTGAGCTCTGGAGTTTTCAACCAAACATCTAAAATTAGGTCACTTCCTTTGTACATACTTTGCTCACCTAAGGATGTAAATACAATTTTATTCTCTATTTTTTTTGACAAATTTGATTCTTGGCATAGTTTTTTATATATGCCTTCATCGTATTTAAAACATAGAAGGCCATGCTTTATTACAGCTACTTTGTTGTCTTCGATTTGAAATAAATTGCAGATTTCCAACTTGGTGTTGGCAGTATGAACGATGATTTTGTCAGATAATTTTTTGTAGATTTTTCCATATATATATTGGTATGTTTTTCCTGTGTTGTGAGGCAAGATATTGTGTGCTGTGTGAATAATTTTTATATGAAAAATTTTCTTTATACACATCCAATACTTATAGTCCAAAGTAGGTAGCTTAAACCATTGTATATGAACTAGATTTGGTCTATATATCATTATAAGTAAGGCGATATGTAAAAGAGATATTATATAACTTATAGCTTTGCTTAATTTGCTTTTTTTATGGTTATATTTGAATACTGGAATATATTTAAGTTTTGGATTGACATGGTAATCATAAAACTTGCTACATAAATAGATAATGCGATACTTTATTCCAAAAGTGACAAAATAATCATATTCTGCCAAATTACTCATAGATTGCGGATTTATATAAAAAATGATTTTGTCCATTATTTTGTTATTTAGTTGAAACTTTTTAGAGTCAAAGAATTCTATCTGTATTCATTAAGCCCTCTTTTTTTGCAAATGAATTGGTATAATGAGGGACGGTATATGCGAATTTTTCTAAGAATCCAACAAAATATGTATTTGTGAGGAAAATTTCGTCTGATATAGTGAAGATAATCTTTGTCTGAGTGGATGGGGTTCTTGAAATATTTCAATCTTTCTGCCAAACTCATTGCCATAAATTTATCGATTTCTTCATTTCCAGAAAAATGATCATATTCACATTCGCCGCAGATGTTAGCTGTAACTAAAGTAGGATACCCTTTACGACTTATTTGCAGAGAATAGTCATAATCAGCTCCGCCATGAATAAATCCATCGTTAAATATACCAAATTTATTGACAATTTCTTTAGGAACAAGAAGAATATTGGCATTTGTCTGATTTACTTTCTGTGGAAATTTAGCAGATGAAGCTTTTTTGCTTTTGGTAACTTTTCCATTGGCAAACAATTCTCCTCCATAAGTAATTTTTTGTTTGTCATTGATGTCGCAAGTTATTCCACTATATATACCAAAAATGCCAAATGTCTTGATTGCGTATTGATGCGTATTGAGCAGTTCTTCAAATACGTTATCCATTACCATAGTGTCATCATTCAATAAAAGGTAAAAGTCCCATTTGCCTCTTTCCTTGTGAGCTTCTTTCCATGCCAAGCGCATTCCTCCTGCCCAATAACAAAGTCCATCTCCTTGAATGATGTGTAAGTCATAACTTTTACAACAAGTTTTGACAGCATCTGGTGTCCCATCAGTGCATGCATCATCAGTAAGATAAATAGATAATGTTATAGGGGATTCGGTATGGAAGTTATTGTAACTTTTGCATGCCTCGAAAAGGTGAGAAAGGCAAGCTATGGTTTTATTCTTGCGATTATAACATGTAATAATTACGGCTATTTTGATTTCCATATTTTTATTTTTTCTTTTTATAACGTTAAAATATGAATTATATTGCATAATTGCGATATAATGTGAAATCCTTATAAGAAACTTTGAAGATAATTTGGGCATTTCAGAAAAACATTGTAATTTTGTATTTGAAAAGCCATCTAGTATGTCTGATTTTGAAGTCATTGTTTCTGATGGAGTGTGTTAAGTATGCTAATTGCAAAAAACACTTTACTGAGTATTAATAGAATTTATTATGATGAAAAAAAATACTAAAATATGTTGTTTCTTTAATTACCCTCCTCATTATCGTTTTCCGATATACGATGCAATGTCAGAGGAGTTTGATTGCGATTTTTACTTCGGAGATTCAGTTTTTGAACCTTTGAAGCAATTTGATGTCCAACGATTAAAAGGGTTTAAGTCATTCTTGCATGCTACAAAAACTAACTTTAAAGGTTATATTTGGTATAGCAATGCACAAAAGCTATTTAATTTGAAATATAAAACTTACATTTTAACTGGTGACGCATCGATGATAACCAATTGGCTTATAATGTTATGGGCAAAGGTTTGGCGTAAAAAAGTGTATTTATGGACTCATGGTATTCATCGACATTATGAGAAATGGACTACCAATATAATATATAAAGCATTCTATAATTTTCCAGATGGCTTGTTGATGTATTCGAGTTATAATTGGAAATATATGGAAGAATTGGGATGCGAAAAAAAGCAATTTTATGTGATTCATAATTCTTTGAATACGGATTTACAAACACAAATATTTAATACAATACATTCTTCGGAAATCTATTTTGATCATTTCGGTAATGACAACCCTGTTGTGATTTACATTGGGAGATTGCAAAAACGAAAGAGGGTTGACCAGTTGATTGAAGCTATAGGTTTAGCTAAAGCACAGGGGTGCTATTTGAACTTGGTTTTAGTGGGGGAACAAGTAGATAGCGTGAATCTTCAAAACCTCGTGGAAAAATATCAAATATCCCAAAATGTATGGTTTTATGGTCCATCTTTTGATGAGATAAGAAATGCACAATTATTGTATGATGCTCATGTTTGTGTTTGTCCAGCAGCTGTTGGATTAACTGCGATTCATGCATTGAGCTATGGCTGTCCTGTTATATCCAACAATAATACTGAAACACAAATGCCTGAGTATGAAAGCATTAAGGATGGTGTAACAGGATCGTTGTTTAAGGAGGATGAAGTTGGTGATTTGGTGGATAAAATTAAATTATGGTGTAACAGAGATTTGATGCAGAGAGAAATTACTAGGAAGGAATGTCGAAAAGTTATTCTTGATGAGTGGAGCATTGAATATCAGATAAAAGTATTAAAAGAAATTTTGAGATGAAAATATTATGGATTTGTCAGAAGTTGCCATCTGAAGCTGATGCTTTGATTGGCGGTCAAAAAGAGTTGAAAAGTACTGGCGGTTGGATCTTGGGTATGGCGGGTGAAATTATAAAGCATGATGTGAAATTGGCTATTCTTTCAAGTTCTCCGTTGGTCAAAACTTTGCTAGTGTTGGAAGGAGAAAAAGTTCGTTATTATGTTTTACCTAAGCCTAAGGGACGTGGAGATAATGCCTTTTGGGAATTTTGTAGAAAAGTTAAAGCTGATTTTTGTCCAGATGTTGTCCACATTCATGGTACAGAATATATTGATGGGCTGTTGTGGATTAATGCAAATGGGTGTGAGCATACTGTAGTGAGCTTGCAAGGCATACTTACCTCTTGTGCTCATTATTATTATTATGGAATGAGTCAATGGGATGTTCTTTCAAATATAACTTTACGAGATTTATATCGTGGTACGTTATTTTCTTATGCAAAGAATTTTGAGAGGTGTGCACTATATGAACGAGACCTTCTAAATAAGGTATCTTTTGCAATTGGTCGTACATTTTGGGATAAGGAGCAACTATGGGCTATTAATCCAAAAGCTCAGTATTTTTTAAATAATGAAATTCTGAGAAATGACTTCTATCAAGGAGATGTGTGGCAATATGAAAAGTGCAATAAATTTTCTATATTTGTGACGCAAGCATCAGTCCCTTATAAGGGCTTGCATCAATTAATTAAGGCTCTTCCTATTATCAAGCAGCATTTCCCGAATGTAACAGTCAGAGTTGCAGGTTTCAACCTTTGTGAAATGTCTTTAAAATGTAAGGTGTTGCGTACTGGCTATGGTAATTATTTACTTAAATTGATGCGCCATTTACATGTGGAAAATATTGTGTCATTTTTAGGATCTTTAAATGCTGCTGAAATGAAGAAGGAATTACTTTCAGCAAATCTATTTCTGCTACCATCTGCAATAGATAATAGTCCTAATGCGCTTGGTGAGGCTCAAATGTTGGGTGTTCCTTGTGTCGCTTCTCGTGTAGGTGGTGTAGCGGAAATGATTCCAGACAAAGCGTTAGGTGAAATGTATCGATTCTCTGATGTTGGTGAAATGGCATATGTTATATGCAAGTCTTTAGAGAACTCACCCCATTTTGATAATTCCAAGATGATTTTGAAGGCTGCTATGCGTCATGATAGAACGGTTAATTGTAACCAATTGCTTTCAATCTATGATGTCGTTCGTAATATTCCGTAAATGTTAGTATAAACGCCCACAAATCATATGATGAAAGATATGATTTGTAGGCGATTTTATTTTTGTGTTACTTTTTTGTAAATTTGCTTTTAATAATAGACAAGATTTTATTTCTGTCATCCTTTTTCAGGGCAATCAGATATATCAATAAACTTAAATATATATAACTGATGACTATGAGCGCCCATTGGTTGATCAGTAACCTCAATGGCCATAATGCCAAACTTAATATAGAGATGGCTATGGCAGGGATGTATGACTCTATGGCTAATGCTTTTATATTGAACGATGATATATGCTTAATAATGATAGGTCTGATTGCGGATACTATTGTTGAGAATCCTATGTATATGTAGAATAAGTATTCAGGGGACAAGCCACATTTCAAGGAAAAGTATCCAACGATGACGGATAATATTATCAATGTATTGGTTATAATCTGATATGCCTTAATTCTTCCAGTTGCAAATACAAAGTCAGAAAGTCCTGCATTTATACTCATTATGAGTAAATTAATGATTAATAGCCGGGTAAAGCTAATTGCATATGGGGGTATTTGTTGGAGCCATAAGCCATATATGGTTTCTGGGATCAACAGGAATGGCATCGAGATATAAAGCATACTGCAAAATGTAAGTTTTGATGAAAAGCATACAAGGCGAATACTCCGAGATATGTTGTTGCTAGCGTAACTTTTTACTACTTGTGGAGATATCGACTTTTGTGCATTATTAGCAAATGTTTGTAAGATATTGCTTACAGATGTTGCTACAGCTAATCCTGCATTCATTGCTGTATTGAAAAATATATTGATAAGTAATGAACTCCCTTGTGTTTGGGCAATTAATGCAAAGGCTCCATATGCAATGGATGTTGAGAATTTTATAACTTCCCAATATCGAGAACGATCTTTTACAAGCAAAAAATGCGTGATAGCTGGAAATTTACGTTTACAATACCCGCAGTAAATTAGTGTGGGAAAGGAGGTCATAAAGGCCATAATCAGGGCATATATAATTAGTTTGTGTTGAAAATGGTCTATAAGCAAGTAGGTGAAAATCAGTTTTACGATAGATGCGAATACATCTGTAGAGCAGAATACAATAAACTTTTCTTTAGCTAATAATAACCCATTATAGGGTACTCCTATAAAAGAAAGGGCTGAAGCTATGATTGAGATATAGAAAACATAATATACATTACTTATGTTACCATCGTAGTTGATGTAGTTAGTTATGTATAGATGCCCTATAGGTAATGCAATCATAATAGTGAGTATGGCAATCCCTATATGAATGATCAGATTGGTATTAAAGGTCTTGCGACTTTCGTTTATATTGCCTTTTCCTATTGCCATTGCCATGTATCTGTTTGATGTGACAATCATTATGGTGTTTATCATCGTGGCGAATGTAATGATGCAGGCGACAACAGAATATATTCCGTAATCATTTGTGCCGAGGGCTTGCAAACTAAATCGAGTATAGAGTAAACCGCTGACGGATACAATTAGTAGTCTGATGTATAATATGGCTGAGTTGACAGCTATGGTTTTATTTGTGTTTTCTTTCATTTTTTAAATAGGGATAATAATACATAAGAATGAGTATATAAAACATAATAGGATATGGATACATTTCCATTATTCCCATAAAGTATAGGCAAATAGCTGCAAATATAAGACATTGGCCAGTCCACTCGGACATATATGGTTTGATAGATTTAAATGTCTTATATGCTATGATTATAAATATAGAGAAAAGTAAAATACCGCCATTAACGAAGATGGAAAGAATGAAATTATGTGGTCCTGCTGCAAAAGAGGACATACTTTTTATATACCAATCTAGCGACGCAAATCCCCAACCCCAAATTGGTGATTCCGCAATAACTCTCAATGCACTATCCCACATATACGTTCGATAAGTAAAAGTTATGTCTTTGTGTAAAATATCTTCTACAATATATACTGCCGTCTCATTATTTTCCAACCCCTTTCCTGAAAAAACAACAAATGTTAGAAAGAGTGCGTAAATCAAAAATAGGCTGATAATTCCAACTTTACGTAATTGTATAGATGGTATGATGCAAAAAAAAGCAAATACAGCAACCATGCTTAAGGAGGTCATTGAACCGACAAAAAAGAGTGAGGCAATGCTCACAATGATTAATATGACGAAGTTGATTCTCCAAAGTTTTGAAACCTTGATGCATGCCACATTGCTAGCTATTGCAATCATCATTCTGCAGCCCATTTGGTTGTAGTTGTTACCGAGTAAATATCCTGCTCCTTCTTTTTCTGTTTGTATGAGCCATAGGGCGGGATGGGTAATTAAATGTAAAAAATTGGCATAAATACAGAATGTTAATGCTATGCAAAAAGAACAAATTATCATCTCGATTCTATCACGATAATAACTAAAGAGCATAAGGTTTAACCAAATGCTTATGGAAATATATATGCAATTTTTTATATCTTGCGAATACACAACTGTTAAACCAATTAGAAAAATAAAGAATACAACGTATAAAAATCCATATTGTGACATTTCTTTGTCTTTTACAAAAAGAAAAAACATAAAGAAAAAACTTGCAAGAACGCTAGCTAATGTTGCATATGACATCAGTTGCATCCCAAAGTCTGTCAAAGACATACACATATATATACAATTGAAAAATACCATCATAAACGGTAAAACCTTCATTTCATGTAAATTTATTTTACATGAAATGAGTTTGAAATATAATGGTACTCGTTTAATCTTTAACAATGACATACTTACTCTTTTGTCTGTTCCTCTTTTTGGGTTGTCTTGAATAAACTTTTGCGTGTTAGCCAAAAGGCTGTTACGAATGTAGCCATGATGCACGTTCCAATGACAAATAACATGCGTTTTGGACCAGCTGGTAACACAGGAACGGTTGCATTCTGCAAGGTCGTGAACGCAGGAGTCTTTTCTTGAAGCTTGGCTTTCATTGCTTCCAATTGTGTCCTGAGTGCACTGTATGTGTTAAACTTCAATTGCATATCGTTTTCTAACTCATCACGCTTTGACATGAATGATTGTAGTTGTACGTCCTGGTTTGCATCACAGAAGCTACTGTATTTTATGACACTTGCATCATATTCTTTTTTTGCATCTTTTGTTAGCTTCAAATAATGTTGTACATCAATGCGAGCTTTATTTGTTCGGTATTGAATGATAAAATTCTGAAGATGTTGACGTACAGAATCAGCCATAATAGCAGACACTAATGGGTCTTGGTCTTGTACACTGATAGTGATAACCTCTGTCTTTTTATCTACATTACAAGTTATCTTTTGTTTTAACCCTTGTACGAGATCATAGTCTTTCTTTGACATTTGAAAAGCATTCATTGCTGTTCCTTTGCTCTTGCTTTGCAATGTGTCTTTCTTTACGAAAAGTCTCGCAATTCCTCCCATCATTTTTTTGAAAGGCTGTTTGAGCCAATTCTTCTTTTGGTGTTTGGTCATGTAAGTATAGTAATCAGTACTGATACTTCCATCCAAAGTTTTTATTTTGATTTTCAAAAGATTGATGATGAATTCATTAGAATTCATTACGTCAGGATAGAGGGTAGGGTAAATGGCATCTGTTCCACCGCCTCCTACATTTACACCAAACTGTGATGCAACAGATGCTAATCCACCTCCAAGATCTTCTCCCGTCATTTCTGGTGCAAGAGTTACATCGCATTTATAGAATCTTGGTTCTGGAAAAATCCATAAGCATGATAGTAAAAATACTATAGGTAAAACTATGAAGAAAATTTTCTTTTTCTTCTTTAGTTGTTGATATACTTCTGTTAAGTCTATTATATCTTTATTTTGTTCCATGTTTATCTAATTTCTAATATAACTGCAAAGGTACAAAGATATTTTATTTTGACCAAAGAAAAGATGGAATAAATGCAATTTGGCTATGTCAAAATGCGACCTAGACTAACAAATATACGAAAAATCAGTGTTTTTTTATGCTGTTGTTTTTTTGTGAGGTGGTTTATCTTAGTAGGTGATATGTTTTTAGTTGTAGTTAATTTTATATGTTTTTAGAAATACTATGCTGTCAAGGCCCTTTCTATCTCCAAGTTCTCCTTGATGTATTCCTTCATCGCCTCAGAAGCATGGGCGGATTCTGCCAAGTCCATCGTGGCAATCACTTTCTTGCCTTTACCTTCTTTGTAGTTTTTCAGCCAAATCTTGTCGTGCGACTTGTTCTTTAGTTGCTCGAAACTGAGGGAGGCGTTCTCCAGGATAGAGGCATCCAAGGCTTCTTTCTCAGACTCAGAGAGGTAGTCTTCATTAGCTTGCCGCAAGGGAAGCATAATGTTGGAGGCATCTTCTGAGGCGAACTTGAAGGCTGATTTTAGCATAAGAGATAGTTCTGTCTCATGTGAGTCGCCCTTTATGGCATCGAGCAAGTGGGAGAGTACTGGACCGTAGGGCATAGCGCAGACATCGTCTGCCGTTATGCGTTGTCCCCATTTCGCCAAGTGCTTCAGTTCAGCGAAATATATGGTTTTCAAGAGGGTGTAGTAGTCTAGCTCACCCGTCTTGTTGAGGACGTAGAGCACGATTTCCACCAATCTTTCTTTATCGTATCTATCCATCTTTCCGAATTTTTCTGCAAAATTACAACTTTTATTTTAATTGTGCAAATATCATACTATTATTCCTGCCCTGGCTTTTCATTAAGAAGAGCTATTGTATTGGTGAATTCTGACACTAAATCGAGAATGTGAGGATTGTCTCGTTTTATAATCAGAGCTGCATAGTTTTCATTGTCTTCTTCGTCATACACCAACTGAGGCAAAAAGAGATATTCATCGTGGTCCTTATAAATATTGAACCAAAAAGAAAAGAGCCGACTGCGCATTTTTTGCATTCCATCACCCGTCTCACAAATATAGAGTAAGGCTGCTTGGTTCTTTGCGAAGAATTCCTCGACAGTAGCCAAAATGGTTTCTCTAACTTTTGGATCACGTGGTGACTGTTTCCCTTCGTAATTGGTTAGACCAAACTGGTATGATTCACCACTGAGCAGTAAATCGTTTACTTCAAATGCAATGCCGAAGTTTACGCCAAAGTCGCTTACAAACTTATATAAGCCTGTAGTTGAATCGAACTCAACTCTATATGGTGATACAGAATTGATTTTTTCTAGAGATAGATTCTTCATTATAATATGTTGAATTTTACAGGCTCTTCACCAGTTCTTGCCTTATAATCTTCATAAAGCATCTTCTGCATTTTCTCAATCATCGCTTTCTTGGTAGCCTTGGCTGCTTTCCAACGCCTGATTGCTTCTTCTCTTGTTATTTTTGCCATATTCAAATCCTCCATTTAATTTTTCTGCAAAAGTAATATATTTTTTTTATATAAACAAATTTTATGTAGTTTTATTGTTTTTCTTTTGCGTAACAGTTGTTTTTCTTAGTATTATCGGATTCAATGGCGGTTGTTTAGTTTTTTGTCTAGTTATGTCAAAGTCATTCGTGTCTTTTCATAAATATTTCTTTAGAAAAAAATGCAATGAATGGAAGTAAAACAAGATGAATTGATGAATAGAGGATGATTTTGTGTTTGATATAAAGACGAGCGGAAGAAAAAACTTCCGCTCGTCTTGCTAATGTTTATATATTTCCAATCTCTGTCGTCTTTTATTTCGCAATGGTCTAAAATGAAACAATGCCTAAATTATCCCACCTTCCAACTCTCTACTCCTCTTGTCTTGCTGGAGAAGTTGATGCCGAGCTTGATAATTGTTCGCTTATCCATAGCGAAAGGAGCTGCATAGTTTTTGACTTCTATCTGTTGCAGGGCTTCTTCTGCACTTCCGTCTAATTTGCATTCAATGATGTAAATGTAGTCGGAAGTTTGAATGAGAACGTCCATCCTGCCATCACTTGTCGGTATTTCTACCTGTGTGCGGAATCCCATAATCTTAAAAATGAGATATAGGGAATTTTGGAAGTAAAGTTCTGCTTCGCCTGCTACCTGATAGCTGTTGTCTGCAAAGAAAGCGGTAAGCCGATTCATAAATTGTTCAACATGTCCTGCTTCCACATCCTTCACAAACTCATCAACCATAAAGGCGGAACGGTCACCTGCAGAACAGTATAGCGGCAGCAGGAAGTTAAGGAAACCTTCTTCCACTTCCTTGTTAGGGAAACCAAGTAGGTATTTCTTAAACCTTTCGTCATAGCCTTTGATAGTGAGATAACCACTTTGGTATATCACAGGTATCGGATTGGTTGACAGCGAATCCACGCTGTTGATTACATCGTCTGATACCCTTTCCTTTGTCATGTCTGGCAAACGATAGTTGTGCATTTTCAGCAAGTCAACTAGAAATGTGGGTGTGCCAGTCTCAAACCAGTAGTCTTTATAGCGAAGTCTTGACAAAGTGTTCAGTACGCTGAAAGGGTTATAGAGACCTGCTGTATTTTCCTCGAAATGATATCCGTCGTATCTTGCTTTCAGTTTTGCTATTGTGGCTTCTTCTGTATCGCCATTGGCTTCGGCTAATTCGCTGATACCTTCCTTGAAATTCGTAAGCAGTTCCTTCTCTGTCATTCCGCAGATGCTGATATAACGATGGTCCATCGAGATATCCGTCAGGTTGTTGAGGTCGCTGAACACGCTAACCTTGCCAAACTTGGTTACACCGGTGAGGAATGCAAACTTGATATATCGGTCTTGGGTTTTCAAAACCGAATAGAATGCTTTCAGCTGTGCACGGTGTTCTGCCTGTAACTCAGGGTCGCGCAGGGTCTGAAGTATAGGCTTGTCGTATTCATCTATAAGAATAACGACACTACATCCTTCTTTCTCCGCAGCTCTTGCTATCACACCCTTGAAACGAAGAGCAAGTGTGGCTTCTGACTCACGGGCTCCATATTTGCTTTCCCAAGTTGTGAGGTAGTCATTAAGAACTGTATACAGACTATCTTTCTCTCGAAAGTTGGCTGTGTTGAGATCGATATGGAAGATTGGATATTTCTTCCATTCGGTCTCCAAGTCATATATGGCTAAGCCCTTGAAGAGTTCTTTCTTACCCTGGAAGTATGCTTCCAAAGTAGACAGAAAGAGGCTCTTTCCGAATCGGCGTGGGCGACTGAGAAAATAGTATTCTCCCTCTGTCGCCAACTTGTACACGAATCGGCTCTTGTCTACATACGAATATCCATTTGTACGTAGTTTTTCGAAATCTTGTATTCCTATTGGATATTTCATTAGAATGACTCCTTCCTTGAGGTGTTAAATTGATTCTTACTTCGCCATTTTAGCAACAGTTGCTATCTTATGGCATGCTTCCTAAATGCAAAATTAAGCATTTTTTCTGAGTTACCCAACTTGTGAAGTGTTAAATGTTCGTTGTAAACGAAATTATGGCACTTTTCGCCCGATTTGGGCTTGGGTACTGTATTGGTAAAGTATTATTTCCCTTTTAATTCTTCTTCATTATCTTCTTCGTTTTTCTTCTTGATCTTACCCTTAATCTTGTCGAAGCCCTCGCCATATACACCAATCACGGCACTCTGGCTCACAAAGGCGTGAGGGTCGATCTCCTCGATGAGGCGGAAGATGGTCTGAGACTGGCGCTGCTTGGCAAGCACGAAGAGCATCTTGACTTCCTGACCGGAATAAAAACCGGAGGCATCCACGACGGTCACACCACGGTCGGCATCCGTGTTGATGCGCTTGCCAATTTCCATGTACTTCTTCGAGATGATGAAGAACTGGACGGAACGGCGGCGACTGTTGACCACTTGGTCGATGCAGAATGCCTGGACGTAGAGCACTACATAACCGTAAAGTACTTTCTCCCAGTCGTGTACGACGAAATAGCTGGAGGAAATGATGAAGATGTCACAGATCATGATGACACGACCCAAGGAGATGTCGCGATACTTGTTGACGATGGCTGCCACGATGTCGGTGCCGCCTGTGCTACCGCCTGCCGAGAATCCCAATCCGATACCGCATCCGCAGAAAACTGCACCCAGAAAGGCAGCCCAAAGTGGTTGGGTCTGAAGTACGTGGATGTTGCCAGCCTCTTGGGAGAGAAATGAGGTGATGGTCGTCACGACGATAACAGCATAGATGGTCTTCACGCAGAACTTCTTGCCCAAAATCATCCATGCTGCAATGAGTAGGCAACCGTTGACGATAGCGTAAGGTATCTGTACAGGGCATCCCGTAGCCCAATAGATGATGGAGGAGATACCAGGCAAGCCACTGGCGGTGACGTTGGTAGGGAGGAGGAAAATGTTCCATCCGATTGCGTATGAAATCATGCCGATGGCGATGAATACATAGTCTTGTATTTCACGATACAAGGGTCGCTTTGTGAAGTTTGTAGTCATTTTCTTTTCTCTTTTAAATTATTACCAGAATTTCTTCTGTTCCTCCGACCATTCGAAGCCCTGGCTTGCCATTTTCTCTTCCAGTTCCTTGCGATCCACATTGAAGTGGTAGCAAATCTCGTCTAATGTTTCAAACTCGTGGTCACGAAGCAGAAAGTTGATGGCACTTACGAGCATCGGCACGTCATTCATTGGTAACTTATCCATAATATTTATCGTTTTAGTTCTTCTTTCAGGAATCTTGGGGTATAGCCCTTCTTGCTCTTCGCCACTTCCTCTGGTGTTCCGGCACAGAGCAGTTGACCGCCGCCACGTCCACCTTCCGGTCCCATGTCGATGATGTAGTCGGCGAGCTTGATGACATCTAGGTTGTGCTCGATGATGAGCACCGTGTTGCCTCGATCGACTAGCTTTTGGAGCACGTCCATCAGGATGCGGATGTCCTCGAAGTGAAGTCCGGTGGTCGGCTCGTCGAGGATGTAGAGCGTCTTGCCCGTATCTCGCTTCGAGAGTTCGGTGGCGAGTTTCACTCGCTGGCTCTCACCGCCGGAGAGGGTAGTGGAGCTTTGTCCCAACTTGATATAACCCAAGCCTACACTCTGCAAAGCCTTGATTTTCTGCAAGATCTGTGGAACGCTCTCGAAGAACTCCACAGCCTGGTTGATGGTCATGTCGAGTACGTCGGCGATGCTCTTTCCCTTGTAGCGCACTTCCAGTGTCTCTCGGTTGTATCGCTTGCCGTGACAAACCTCGCATGGCACCATCACGTCGGGAAGGAAGTTCATCTCGATGGTCTTATATCCATTTCCGCCACAAGCCTCGCATCTGCCACCCTTCACATTGAAGGAGAAGCGCCCTGGCTTGTAGCCACGAATCTTCGCCTCTGGCAATCCTACGAAGAGGGAGCGGATGTCGCTGAACACACCCGTGTAAGTGGCAGGGTTGCTGCGAGGGGTTCTGCCGATAGGACTCTGGTCGACATTCACCACCTTATCTATATTTTCGATGCCCTCGATGCTATCGTAAGGCATTGGCTTCTTCAGGGAACGATAGAAATGCTGCGAGAGGATAGGCTGCAAGGTCTCATTGACCAGCGTTGACTTGCCCGAACCGCTCACTCCCGTCACCACGATGAGCTTGCCCAGAGGGAACTCCACATCCACGTTCTTCAGGTTGTTGCCCTTGGCTCCATGGATGATGATGCTCTTGCCGTTGCCCTCACGTCGGTGCTCTGGCACCTTGATTGCCATCTCGCCATTGAGATACTGGGCGGTGATGGTCTGGGTCTTCAACATCTCCTTTGGCGTGCCTTGGAAGACTACCTCGCCTCCCTTGCGTCCTGCCTTCGGACCGATGTCAACGATATAGTCGGCGGCAAGCATCATGTCTCGGTCGTGCTCCACGACGATGACCGTGTTGCCGATGTCTCGAAGCTCCTTCAGGCTATTGATGAGTCGTTCGTTGTCTCTCTGGTGCAAACCGATACTTGGCTCGTCGAGGATGTAGAGCACATTGACGAGCTGACTGCCAATCTGTGTGGCGAGTCGGATGCGTTGGCTCTCGCCTCCGGAGAGGGAAGCCGACTGACGATTGAGCGAGAGATAGTTCAAGCCCACATCCAAGAGGAAGTTGACACGTGAGCGCAACTCCTTTACAATCTCGTGAGCCACCTTCGCTTTCATCTTAGGCAGATGCTCCTCCACATGGTCGAGCCAATCACGCAGTTCGTCGATGTCGAGCGTAGCCACGTCTGAGATGTTCTTCTCCCAGATGCGATAGGAGAGGGACTCTCGTTTGAGTCGCTGTCCGTGGCACTCAGGGCATTCTATGGTGGAGATGAATTGGTCTGCCCACTTCTTGCCGTTGGCGGAATCATCGCTCTCCATCACCTTGCGCAGGTAGTCGATGATGCCATCGTAGGCACAGAAGTAATCGGAGGAGGTGTGTACCTTCTCCTTGCTGATCTTCACGTTCTCCAGACAACCATACATCACTTCCTGCATGGCTTCCTCGCTTAAGTCCTTGATAGGAGTCTTGAGGGTGTCGCCATACTTCTCCAGCAATGCCTCTATCTGCCAGAAAATCATCTGGTTCTTGTATCTTCCTAAAGGAAGAATGCCACCTTCGTGGATGCTCAACTTGTCGTCGGGTATCACCTTCTTGATGTCTATCTGGTTCACCTTGCCGAGACCCTTGCAGTGAGGACACGCACCTTCAGGAGAGTTAAAGGAGAACATGTTTGGAGCAGGGTCTTGGTATGCCATGCCAGTCACGGGGTCCATCAGTCGCTTGGAGAAAATCTTGGCTCCTTGGTCCTTGTTGGCTTTCTTGCCAGAAGGATTGGCTGTGGCATCCTTGTCGGCATCCTTGTCGATGACCATCACCATACCGTCACCTTGTTTCATGGCGGTGGCGATGCTCTTGCGGATGCGTTCTTCGTCCTCCTCCTTGACAGCCAACTTGTCGATGACCACCTCTATGTTATGGTTCTTGTATCGGTCGATTTTCATGCCTCGGGTCAGCTCCATGATTTCGCCATCTACACGCACGTGGAGATAGCCCTTGCGTCGCATACTCTCGAAGAGTTCGCGATAGTGGCCCTTGCGTTGGCGGACGAGAGGAGCGAGGAGGAAGATGCGATGACCTCGGTAGTCGTTGAGTATCATGTCGATGACCTGTTCCTCGGTGTATTTCACCATCGCCTCGCCGCTGTGATAGCTGTAGGCGGTGCCGGCACGAGCATAGAGCAAGCGTAGGTAGTCGTAAATCTCGGTAGTGGTACCCACGGTAGAACGAGGGTTCTTGTTGGTGGTCTTCTGCTCGATGCTAATCACCGGACTGAGACCTGTAATCTTATCTACGTCAGGACGTTCCATGTTGCCCAGGAAGTTGCGGGCATAGGCAGAGAAGGTCTCGATGTAACGGCGCTGTCCCTCGGCAAAGATGGTGTCGAAGGCAAGCGATGACTTTCCCGAACCAGAAAGTCCTGTAATGACTGTCAGTGAGTTGCGGGGAATCTCCACGTCCACGTTCTTCAGGTTGTGTACGCGTGCTCCCCACACATTTATCTTTTCGTCTTCTGCGTTCATTGCTCTTATTCGTTTGTAGTTGAGTTTTCGATGTACCCTCTCAGCAGGTTGACATCCCGCTTGATGTTGTAGGTCTTTCCGTCGGCACCTTTTGCCTTGACCAAACAGAAATAGACACCATCCTTCACCGGCTTTCCCTTGTAGGTGCCGTCCCATCCATCGGCAGGGTTGGTCCACTCGAAGAGTTTCTGTCCCCACCTATTAAATATATAGGCATGAAATTCCGTCAGACTCTGGTAGCCATCCTTCGCCTTGTAGATGTCGTTGATGCCATCGCCATTGGGCGAGAAGGCGTTCGGCATCTGGAGAATGCTCTCGGCGACCGTGATGGAGAGAGGTGAGTCCTCGTTGTTCTGTTCGAGGGTCATGCCATCCTTGGTGAACTTGGCATAGAGGAAGATGCGGTGTAAGCCCGATTGGTTGAACTCCAGGTCGGTGTTCTCCTCATACCTTATTATATAGGGTACCGTATCATTGTCGTGGAAGATGCGCCACTCGTAGTGGCAGTCCCATCCGATGTCGTCGTTGGCATTGGCTTTCAGCGACACCCTGATAGGGGCGGAGCCAGAGTAGTTGTCGTCATCGCTGGTCTCTCCATCAGCTGTGGTGATGCTCATCGACGGAGTGATGGAGGGATAGTCCTGTGCCTTGCTGACTTGGCAAAAGCCCAACAAGAGCACCAAAAGTGTCAATATTTTCGTATCTAATTTCATGTCTTTATGTAAATTTCTGCAAAGATAGCGCAAATTTCCGAATTAGAGTATGGTTGAATGAGAGTTTTTTTGTATTTTTGCAAATGAAATCATAAAATTAGTTGGATATGAGACAAAAAATGAGATATTTCATCATGATTTTGGGATTGATGCTTTCATTGGGCATCTTCGCCCAGACCACCAAATGGCGTGACATCTATACAGTCAAGAAGAAAGATACCGTCTTCGGTATCGCCAACAAGTATGGTTTGACACTCCCTGAACTGATGGACGCCAATCCTGAGATGAAGAAGGAAGGCTACATGTTGCAGAAAGGTGCTACGCTCTTTATTCCTTTTGAGAAAACTACAGCCCCAAAAACTGCTACTACGCAGCGTACCACTGTAGCGAAGAAAGCCAACACGGTGAATGTGGGTGTGATGCTTCCTTTGCATGATATAGATGGCGATGGTAAGCGAATGGTGGAGTATTATCGTGGCATCTTGATGGCTTGCGAACAACTGAAGCAGCAAGGTATCTCTACAAATATCCATGCTTGGAACGTGCCTATCGATGCTGACATCCGTACCACCTTGGTGCAGGAGGGAGCTGATGCTTGCGACCTTATCTTTGGTCCTCTTTATACCAAGCAAGTGGCTCCTTTGGCAGACTTCTGCAAGAGCTATGGCATCAAGATGGTCATCCCTTTCTCCATCAATGGTGACAACGTGGAGCGCACCAAGGAAATCTTCCAGGTGTATCAAGCTCCAGAGTCGCTCAATGATGCTACTATCAAGGCATTCTTGAACCGATTCAAGAATGTGCATCCTATCTTTGTGGATTGTAATGATACGACTTCTCGCAAGGGTAACTTTACCTTTGGACTTCGCAAGGAACTGGAGAAGCGCAAGATCGCTTACAATATTACCAATGTCAATTCTTCGCTCGACTATTTTGCTAAGGCGTTTGTTCCATCCAAGCAAAATGTCGTAGTACTCAATACCGGTCGCTCACCACAGTTGACGCAGGTGCTCAACAAGTTGGATGAGTTCTCTGCCAAGTACCCTGGAGCAGTCGTCTCTCTCTTCGGCTACACCGAGTGGTTGATGTATGCGAAGTATAACCTCGATCGTTTCTATAAGTACGATACTTATATCCCTTCTACCTTTTATTATAATGCCAACTCTGCCAAGGTCATCGACCTAGAGCGGAGATACAATACTTGGTTCCATCAACCGATGCAGGTGGCGATGCCTCGCTTTGCCATCACTGGCTACGACCACGCCATGTTCTTCATCCAGGGTGTCAACAAGTATGGCAAGGACTTTACGGGAGACAAGTCGCAGGTGAACTATCAGCCGGTGCAGACTCCGCTTCACTTCGAGAAGACCAAGAAGGGTGGCTACCGCAATCAGGTGCTTCAGTTGATACACTATACCTTCAACCGACAGATAGAGGCGGTGACGTATTGATAAATAACAAATGATAAATAATAGATAATAAATGAAGAATCAGATATGGGTGCTGCTCACGGCGGCTTTCCTCTTGGGGGGTATGAAGGCCTCGGCTCAGATAGGTGAGCACCGCAACGACTTTTCCGTCGGTGCCAACGGTGGTTATGTGTTGAGCAGCGTGGGCTTTACTCCCGACATCCCTCAGAAGCAGCATGGGGGTATCACTGGCGGTTTCTCTTATCGCTATGTGTGCGAGAAGTATTTCAAGACCATCTGCTCCATCTATGGTGAGGTGAACTATTCGCAGGTGGGATGGAAGGAGAAGATTCTCGACATCAACAATGCGCCAGTCATCATCTCGCAAACGGGTGAGGCGATGGCATACGAGCGTACCATCAACTATATCCAGTTGCCTATCATGGCTCACTTGGCATGGGGTAGGGAGACACGAGGTCTGAACTTCTTTGTCAATGCCGGACCACAGTTTGGCTTGTATCTCAGTGAATCGACCAAGACTAACTTCGATGTGAAGAATATGCCAGCCACCGATAATGACCGTGTCAACAATATCATGGCACAAGATACGATGGCAGTAGAGAAGAAGTTTGACTATGGTATCGCCCTGGGCTTGGGTGCGGAGTATAGCATCCCGAAGGTAGGACACTTCTTGCTGGAGGCTCGTTACTACTATGGACTGGGCAATATCTATGGTTCTTCCAAGAAGGATTACTTCGGTAAGAGTAACTTCGGACAGATTGTCATCAAGCTGGGGTATCTCTTCGACATCACCCGAACGAAGGGAGTGAAACGTAAATAGTAAATGATAAATAATAAATAGTAAATGACAACACAAGCAATTCAACAAAAACTGAGCGACTCTAAGTCTGCTCGTTGGACAGCCCTCCTCATCGTGAGCTTCACGATGATGTTTGGCTACTTCTTTACTGATGTCATGTCACCATTGGAGCCGCTGTTGACGGCTGCCAAAGAAGATGGTGGTCTAGGACTCGGTTGGTCTTCGGATGAGTATGGATTTTTCTCTGGAGCATACGGCTACTTCAATGTGTTCCTCCTGCTCCTTTTCTTCGGTGGTATTATCCTCGACAAGTTTGGCATCCGTTTCACAGGCATCATGTCCACCATCTTGATGTTTGGTGGTGCTTTGATTAAGTGGTATGCCGTAGGTCACGACTTTACTGGCACTATCGCAGTTCCATTCTTCGGTACCTACCAGACGCAGGTGGTATTGGCAGCCTTGGGCTTCTCTATCTATGGAGTGGGTTGCGAGATTGCAGGTATCACCGTGAGCAAGGTCATCGTGAAGTGGTTTACGGGTCATGAGTTGGCGCTTGCCATGGGTGTGCAGGTAGCTTTGGCTCGTCTTGGTACAGCCGGAGCCTTGGGCTTCGCACTTCCTTTCGCCAAGTGGATGGGTGGTGTTTCTGCCTCTGTAGGTTTGGGAGCCGCATTGCTTTGCGCTGGTGTTATCGTCTTCCTCGTTTATTGCGTAATGGACAAGAAGGAGGATGCTTCAGCAGCTGCTGTTCAGGGTGAGCCAGAGGAAGGATTCAAGTTCTCTGATTTGAAGGTCTTGCTTACCACAACAGGTTTCTGGTATGTGGCAGTGCTCTGCTTGATGTTCTATGCAGGTGTATTCCCATTCTTGAAGTTTGCTACCAAGTTGATGATCTTCAAGTATGGTGTGGCAGAGGATGTTGCTGGCTTGATACCTGCGATGTTGCCATTCGGTACCATTTTCCTGACCCCATTGTTTGGAAGTATCTATGATAAGTATGGCAAGGGAGCAACCTTGATGCTCATCGGTAGTGTGCTCCTCACTTGCGTACACATCATCTTCGCTTTGCCTTTCGGCACATGGATTCTTGCTGTGGCAGTGATGGTGGTATTGGGTATCGCCTTCGGTTTGGTGCCATCTGCCATGTGGCCATCTGTTCCTAAGATTATCCCAATGAAGCTGTTGGGTACTGCTTACGCCCTCATCTTCTATATCCAGAATATCGGTTTGGCTCTCGTACCTGTTTGGATTGGTAAGGTGAACCAGGCTAACACGGGAGCCAATGGCGTTATCGACTATACAGAGACGATGACCATCTTCGCCCTCTTTGGTGTGGTAGCCATCGTCATCTCGCTCCTTCTGATGTGGGAAGACAAGCGCAAGGGATATGGCTTGCAGCAACCTAACATTAAGAAGTAATTACACATTATTAATATATAAAGGAAAGGACTAACCATGAACACGACACCTGAGGCTCTTATAAAAGAGTATGCTGACCCGATAGAGCAGCAAGAGATAGACAAGTTTGTTTGTGCAGAAATGGGAAGACAGATTCACCGATATATCAAAGGTATGTCGGGTACCAAGACTGCCATGTTGGAGTTTGAGAAACGATTGGCAAGTTTGACGGTGCCAGAGAAGGAGAAGGCGATAGCGAAGTATATCGACCTCAACCGCAAGGCGCTCGATGGCTTGGACCTCAAGATGATTCTTGTGCGTTCGGTAGCCAACTATTGCGACACCTTCCAATACATGTTGGAGTTTGTCAACGACAAGCGCAAGATGATCTTCTATTATCTTCGCTTGAAGGAGAAATACATCCAGTATCATGAGGTGTTTGAGCAAGACGGCAAGTTTGGCATGAAGAATCACAATGGCGAGGTCATGCTTTCGCCTCAGTACGACTTCCTTCGCACCTGTTACATCTACAATGATGACTTGAGTATCATGCCGGTTATCGCAGAGAAGGGTGGCAAGATGGGGTTGGTTCTTCCTGACGGCAAAGAGACGGTTGTAGCCGACTTCATCTATGATGAGATTTGCCTCCGTGACGAGTACCCTTATTTTGAGGCAGTCAAGGATGGCATGTCGGGATTGATAGATAAGGCAGGAAACTTCGTACAAAACAAATAGAAATAAAAAAGGCTAGCAAAATTTGCTAGCCTTTTTTATTTCTTAACCCAAATATTTCATCAAAATCTTGATCTTTCCACTTTCACGGAGCTTGATAATGCTCTTCTCTCGGATTTGGCGAACACGTTCACGAGTGAGGTTGAACTCGCTACCAATCTCTTCGAGACCCTTCTCGTGGCAGCCGATGCCGTAGCAGTAACAGAGGATGTCACGCTCACGAGGCTTGAGCACTGCGTCGAGCACACGCTTCAACTCGCTGCTCATAGACTCGAAGTCAACCTGCTTGTCGGTACGGGTGTCGTCGCCAGAAGCCATCACATCGACCATGGCGTTGTCATCGTCCTCGCCACCGAATGGAGCATCGATACTCATGTGGTGGTTGTCAGCCTTGATAGTCTGGTCGATCTTGGTCTCCTCCATGTTGGTGATCTTGCTCAACTCAGAAACGGAAGGCTTGCGCTGGTGCTCCTGCTCAAACTTGCTGATCTCTGCCTGAATCTTGCTCAACGCACCTACCTGGTTGAGAGGCAAGCGAACGATACGGCTCTGCTCGGCGATAGCCTGTAGGATGCTCTGACGAATCCACCATACGGCGTATGAGATAAACTTAAAACCACGAGTCTCGTCAAACTTCTCGGCAGCTTTCACGAGACCGATATTGCCCTCATCGATTAGGTCGGTAAGCGAAAGGCCTTGGTGCTGGTACTGCTTTGCCACAGATACCACGAAACGGAGGTTGGCCTTGACCAATTTCTCCTTGGCACGCTCACCCTCGCGTCCGCCCTTGCGAATCTTCTGTGCGAGTTCGATCTCCTCGTCGATAGAGACCATAGGCTCACGACCAATCTCCACCAAGTACTTGTCGAGTGCTTCACTGGAACGGTTGGTTATACTCTTGCTAATCTTAAGTTGTCTCATAAATGATAATCTCTTTTTACCTAAATAAAATGTGTATTCTAATGTCCTAACAACCCACCTCTGGGGTTTCGGGGTGCAAAATTACAAAAAAATTCGCAACTTCTTTGTAATATAAATAGAAAATGTTCAGTTTTCTTGTTTATTTTTCTTAAAATCTTTCTTCTTACGGAAGCGCATTATGCATGTTTGGGTGGAAATGTGACGTGAAATTGTCAAGGTTTGCGCCAAAAGTTAGCCTGAAATGCGGTTTTTTCTGCATAATGTTTGTATATTCAAAGATTTTCCGTATCTTTGCAAACTGTAGCTGCAAGCTACTTGATAAAGCAAATAACAATTAAAAATAAATTATATTATGTTTGAGAATCAACCTAAAGGTCTTTATGCGTTAGCTTTGGCTAATACGGGTGAGCGTTTTGGTTATTATACCATGCTCGCCATTTTTACGTTGTTCATGCAGGCTAAGTTTGGATGGACAGAGTCGCAGGCAGGACAGGTGTATGCTATCTTCCTGGCTGTAGTTTATTTCGCACCTCTCTTCGGTGGTATGATTGCCGATAAGATTGGTTATGGCAAGTGTGTTACCATCGGTTTTGTCACTATGTTCCTAGGTTATCTGGGATTGGCAATTCCTACAGATGCCGACACGACTGGTCAGGTGTCCATGTTTGCAGGTTTGGCTTGTGTTTCTTTGGGAACAGGCCTTTTCAAGGGCAACTTGCAGGTTCTTGTGGGTAACTTGTATGATGACCCCAAGTATGCTGAACGTCGTATCGATGCGTTCAGCCTTTTCTACATGGCAATTAACATCGGTGCTATGTTCGCACCTTCTATGGCGAAGTGGATAACGAATGTGTATCTCGGTCAATTTGGCTTCGTGTATGATGCTGCCAATACCAATCCTGAATATTTGAAGGCACTTTATGGTGCTTATGGCTTGTGCTTTGGCGTAGCTTGCGTTTCCTTGGTCGTATCTGCCATCATTTATTTTGCTTGCCGTTCATGGTTCAAGCATGCTGACGTTACAGCTAAGCAAGCCAAGGAGCAGGAGGGCAATGTCGAGGTTCTTACTCCAAAGCAAGAGAAAGATCGCGTCATTGCCTTGTTGCTTGTTTTCGCAGTTGTTATCTTCTTTTGGATGGCTTTCCATCAGAATGGTTCTGCCTTGACTTTCTTTGCCAAAAAATATACTAATTTGACCGTGAGCGGTGGTATGCGCGTATGGTTTAATATTTTTAGCTTGGCTCTCATCGCACTATCTGTTTACACTGGTTTTGGCGCATTCCAGGCGAAGACGACCAAGAATAAGATGATTTGTGGTATTTCAACTGTTGTCTTGTGGGGGGTAGCCATCTTGCTTTTTATGAGAATGGAGAATCCTACGATGGGTCAGCCTTCTGATTTCCAACAGTTCAATCCGTTCTTTGTTGTCGCATTGACTCCATTCAGCATGCTGTTCTTTGGTACACTCACCAAGAAGGGCAAGGAAGTGAGTGCTCCAACTCGTATCGCTTGGGGTATGTTGGTGGCAGCTCTTGGCTTTGGTGTGATTACCTTAGCTTCGACTGATTTGATTTCGCCAGTGGATTTGGGGGATAACACCCAGAGTGTCTTGTCTCCTGGATGGTTGATTTCCACCTATTTCACCTTGACTCTTGCAGAGTTACTGCTTTCTCCTATGGGCATAGCCTTTGTTTCTAAGGTAGCGCCTCCTAAGTATAAGGGGTTGATGATGGGTGGCTGGTTTGTAGCAACAGCTATCGGTAACTATTTGAGTTCAATCCCATCTATGCTTTGGAATAAGATTCCTTTGATGTATAACTGGGGTATTTTGATTGCGCTCTGTTTGATCAGTGCTATAGTTATGTTTGCTCTCTTGAAGAAGTTGAAGCAAATGACAGCGTAAGTCTCTTAAAAATGAAGCCTACTTCGATGCTTGTCGAAGTAGGCTTCATTGCGTTATGAAGTAAGGTTCGTTCGGGGATGAAGCTTACTCCTTATAATTTCACGGTTTTATTCAATAAATAGTTGTCGAGGATGACCATGGCAGCCATTGCCTCCACGACTGGTACGGCACGCGGCAATACGCATGGGTCGTGACGACCACGAGCTTTCAAGAGGGTAGGGTTGCCTTCGAGGTCAACGGTGTGTTGCTCTGTCAGGATGGTTGCCACAGGCTTGAAAGCTACTCGGAAGTAGATGTCTTGTCCGTTGCTGATGCCACCCTGGATGCCACCACTGTGATTGGTCATCGTTGTGATGTCCTTGCCATCGGTAGGTACAAACACATCATTCTGTTCGCTTCCCCTGGTGGTGACACCCTCGAAGCCTTCACCGTACTCGAATCCCTTGACGGCGTTGATACCCAACATCGCTGCACCCAACTGGGCGTGCAACTTGTCGAACTCAGGCTCGCCCAATCCCACTGGACAGCCCTTGATGACGCAAGCGATGACACCGCCAATGGTGTCGCCTTCCGCCTTGACGGATGCGATGAGGTCTTCCATCTCTTTCGCCTTCTCTTGGTCTGGGCAGCGCACGATGTTGTCCTCTATCGTGTTGAGGTCATACTTGTGGTAATCTCTGTCGAGGGCGATGTTGCCTACCTGTGAAGTATATGCGGTAACGCTGATGCCCAACTGTCGGAGTGCCAACTTCGCCAATGCGCCACCTACGCAACGAGCGATGGTGATGCGAGCAGAGGAGCGACCGCCGCCACGATGGTCACGGATGCCATACTTCTCATGATAGGTGTAGTCGGCATGGGAAGGACGGAAGAGACAACGCATGTTCTCATAGTCCTGAGAATGCTGGTTGGTGTTGCGTACCTCGAAACCGATAGGGGTGCCCGTTGACTTCCCCTCAAAGACACCGCTCAAGAACTCCACCTTGTCAGCCTCGTTTCTAGAAGTGGTGATGTGGCTTTGTCCTGGGCGACGACGATTCAGTTCGCTCTGCACGAAATCCATGTCGATTTCGATGCCAGCAGGGAATCCATCGATGACACCGCCGACCGCCACGCCATGGCTTTCACCAAAAGTGGTGAGCGTAAAGAGATTGCCAAATGTATTTCTCATCTTTATATTGATATGATTAAAAAAATGGGGCATAAGCCCCATTCTGTATTTAGTACGATATGATTACTTGCCGCAGTTCTCGCAGCCGCCTTCACCGCAGTTGCCATCCTTGCAACCGCCGTCCTTGCAGTCGCCACAGTTACCGCCGCAGCCACCACCATCTTCGCCGCTCATGAGCTTAGCCATGTGAGCCACTTCCTCGGCTGTAGCCTCACGGCTCTCCAAAACCTCGCCGCAGAAGTTAAGCTTCTTGCCAGACAAAGGGTGGTTGAGGTCGATCTTCACCTTGTCATCGCTGATGGCGAGGACGAGGCCCAAAAAACGGTTTCCGTCCTCGTTCTGAAGAGGGAGGACTGCACCTACCTGTACGTGCTGAGCGTCAAACTGACCATTGATGGTGAAGATTTGCTTGTCCAACTCGATGACACGCTCCTCGATGTGCTCACCGTAAGCCTGGTCTGGAGTCAACTCGAAGTCGAACTCGTCACCCTTGTTGAGGTTGACTACCTGAGCCTCGAAAGAAGGGAGGGTAGCTCCCATGCCACTGACGAAGATGAAAGGACGATCTTCCTGTGTCTTCTCAATCAACTCCTCGTTACCATCGTCACCTTTTGTAGTGTCATACAAAGAGTATGACAAAACGATAAATTTGTTTTTTGTTTCCATTGTTTATCTTGTTTTTATTATTGTCTTCTGTCTGTTCCGTCTCTCATTATTATGGATGAGAGGGGAGGGTTATTTCTTGCTGCGCTTTCTTCTTTGGATGCCTTTCACCATCTCCATTCGCTCCAAGTAGATAGGACGCCATTTGTCGATGAGGTCTTGCAGCCCTTTGCTTTGCTGGGAGAGGTGAGCATATTCTTCAGAGTCGGTCTTTTCCTCTTTCTTCAGTTCGAGCATTCTTGCCAACAGCAGTTTCTGATGGTCTTCAGCCGCCTTGAGTTGATTGCCCAATTTCTCCAGGCTTTCCATGAAAGCAAGCGCTTTATCTATATGATTTTGTTCTTCCATATACATTATTTTAATTATATGATATGCAAAGGTACAATAAAAAATCGACATAGACGAAGAAAAAAGACGAAATATCCATCGAATAGTGTTTTTTCTCTCCCTTGTGGGGCTCCCTTCGGAGATTTTGTAGCGGTGTCTTTCAGAAACCCAAGAGAGGCTTTTTCTAAAACGTCCCGATGTTTTTGGAAAAACGTCCCGAGGTTTTTCTAAAAATGTCGGGACGTTTTTTGAACGGGGTAGGTAGGGATGTTTAGCCGATAAGGAGGGATAGTTTGCCTGAAAAGTGAGGATAGTTGGAAATCTCTTGCTTTTCCTTTCATTTTGAAAGCCTATTTTGTGATAAAATGACGATTTGTAACAGATTCGTAGCATATTCCTTTGATTTATATCAAGAAATGGTGAGAATTTCTCACTTTTTTCCAGAAAAGTTTGCGGACACAGTGAAAAGTTCGTATCTTTGCAGCGTCAAAAAGAAAATGACAAAGTTAAGTTTTTAGGATAATGTAAAACGAGCCGTTCTATCGAGTATGGGACATGTTCAACGCAAAGGCATACTTAATCAAAATTTGCCGTGCGAATGATGAGGCTCACAAAGTAAAGAAAGGTAAAAAGATTATGAAGAAGTTAGTAGTTTTGGCAGTAGCATTGTTGAGTATGACAACTACTTTTGCAGCAGATGAGAACGCAAGCGCAACAAACGCAACAGCAGCTTACAACATGAACGTCAACATGAGCAGTTTGGCTGATGCTTTGGCTCTCAACATCGATCAGGCTGAGGCTGTAGCAGATGTTCACAAGAACTTCTCTGCTGAGATGATGAACGCAGCAGTTGCTCCAGCTGAGGAGCGTGATGCTATGGTAGGTAAGGCTATCAACAAGGACTTGAAGTACATGCACTCAATCCTCAATGACAAGCAGTATCGCAAGTACTTGATGCTCTTGAACACTACTCTCAAGAACCGTGGCGTCATCAAGTAATTGATAAGAATACATATTAAAAGAGAGAGAATAAATGATAGAAACTGTGTGTTGGTATTGCCGGCACGCAGTTTTTTTTGTTTTCGCTCGATTTCTTTTCCCAAATATTTGCTTATTTGCCAGTTTTCCCTTAACTTTGCCTCCATGAAACGAACTCTTATTTATATATTGCTAGGATGGATGGCAGGGCAAATGGCTTTTGCCCAGCAAGCTTGTCTGTCGAAGTTGTCACCTATGCTCCGTCGTTATGTGTTGGAACAGAGGGCGGAACAGAGGCGAGGAACGATTTTGCAATCCAAGAGTCTTCATCCTAAACAACTAGAGGAAGAACTTTTCACGACGGCTTTCGTCAAGTTAGCACATGCCGATGCCGATCTTTTGCGCAGTCAAGGATGTCGGATGTATGCTCGGTGGGATAACGTGTATATCGCCTCACTTCCTATGTCACGACTGGCAAAGTTGTCTTCTCTTCCGCAGGTGCTTCGTATTGAGGCTAATATGAGCACGAAGTGTACGATGGATTCTGCCATTGTGCAGGTAAACGCCATCCCTGTTTATGAAGGTAGAAGTCTTCCGCAAGCATATACGGGCAAGGGGGTGGTGATGGGTATAATGGACATTGGTTTCGATCTAACCCATCCCAATTTCTATGATATGCGTATGTCGGATTATCGTATCAAGGCTCTCTGGGACATGATTTCTTCTGATACTCTCCAGGGCACTTTGCCTGTGGGAAGGGACTTTGTGGGTGAGGAGGCCTTGCTGGCTCAGGGCTGCTCCACAGATGGGCATGACCAGACGCATGGCACTCATACACTTGGTATAGCGGCAGGCAGTGGTGGCGAGGGTGTACCTATGGTGGTGCCAGGCAAATATCATGGCGTGGCATACGAGAGCGACATCTGTTTGGTAGCTAATGCGACATCTGAGAATCAAGCACTTATCGCTCCGTCACAACTTAGTAAGTTTACTTATGCCATGGATGCACTTGGCTTCAAGTACATCTTTGACTATGCAGACAAAGTCGGCAAACCATGCGTCATTTCTTTCAGTGAGGGCGCAGGTCAGGATTTTGATGGAGAGGATGTCTTGTACAATGAGGTGTTGGATAGCTTGACGAGCATTCCGGGGCATGTGATTGTATCTTCGGCTGGTAATAATGGACACTTGAAATACTATATGCACAAGCCTGTAGGGAAGGAGAGTGCTGGCTTCTTTGCCAATAATTCTCGCTCCTACGTGTATCATATCGCCAAGTCGGCTCAGCCCTTCACTTTCCGAACTAGTATCTATGAAGGCAAGACTCATCCAACCCCGATAGATGTGACTAGCGAGCAGGTGTTGGAGGCGCCTGATTCCACCTATTTTGTCAACTTGGTAGTGGCTGGCAAGCAATATGAGTTGATCATCGGTGCCTATCCGTCTGTGTATCATCCTGATGAAATCTGTTATGACTGGATTGTCAAGACTGATGACGAGGAGAAGATAGGCACAGGTAATTATATTTCTTATCAAACAATGGGTGTTGATGCGGATGTGGAGGTATTTCATGGTTCAGGCAATATGTACGTTAGCTCTGTCGATCCCAGTCTGACTGATGTCGATGGCACGCATAGCATCAATGCGCCATCGGCTTTTGGAAGTGTCATCTGCGTTGGGGCAACCATCAACCATACTTATTCGATAGATTTGAATGGCAACAAGCAAAATGTCCAGGTAAGGCCCATTGGCAGCTTGGCAGATTATTCCTCCCAAGGACCTTCTTTTGCAGGGCTTGTCAAGCCAGACGTGGTGGCTCCAGGCAGTAATGTGGTGGCTTCATATAGTAGCTTTTATGAGGAATCTCATCCGACGGCGAATGACATCTTGAATTCTGACGTGGCTCATTTTGATTATCAAGGTCGCACGTATGCATGGAATAATAATGCGGGAACTTCGATGGCATCGCCTGTGGTGGGTGGAGCAGTTGCCTTGTGGCTGCAAGCCAATCCTACGCTGAATCGCCAGGATGTGATGGAGATTATCAAGAAGACGAGCAAGCCTTTGGATGAGAGTCGTGAGGTGCCGAATAATGATTGGGGATATGGAGAGATTGATGTCTATCGTGGCTTGTTGGCTGCATTGCAGTTGGATGGCATTTCCGAGATTAGTCAATATCAGCCCAAGTGTGCCAAGATGGGTGTCGAGGGCGATCAAGTTGTCGTGCGATTGGATGCTCCTGCCACTTCTTTGCTAATGGTTTCTGTTTATAATACGGCTGGCATCAAACTGAAAACTGAAAAGATGAGCGTGGGGCAACAAGAGTGTCGCATCGACCTCTCGGGGCTGCCATCGGCGGTGTATGTCGTGCAAGTTGCTGGAAATCAGAATGTGCAAGGTTCTTCCTTGGTCAGAAAATGACCGTCCTAACTGTCTAAAAGAAAATGGAGAAAGCTGAGTCAAAACTATCATCATTACTAGGTATTGTCGCAAAACCCTCATTTTTAGGTATTGCGGCATCCAAAAAATCGTTGTATCTTTGCACCGTGAAAAGCAGAGGCTTCGCCTATAAGTGATTTGACTTATAGCTGATTTGAAACTTTTAGATAGATTAGTAAAAAGTAGATAGTAACAAAATATCGAATCTTGTTCGCTAATTAAATAAAATTCATAATGTTTTTGTATAATATGAAAGAAGGGCTGTCCGTGAGGATAGCCCTTTTCTCGTATTGTAGTATGCTTACTGATGTGTATGCTTATTTTCTAGTATGCTTATTTCTTCAACCACTTATCGAGCCAGCCGAAGAAGGTTCTCTGCCAGAGGATACCATTCTGTGGTTTCAATACCCAGTGGTTCTCGTCTGGGAAGATGAGGAGTTCGGCAGGGATGCCACGCAAGCGAGCTGCATTGAAGGCTCCCATGCCCTGGTTGGCATTGATGCGGTAGTCTTTCTCGCCATGGATGCAGAGGATAGGAGTGTCCCACTGGTCAACAAACTTGTGAGGACTGTTCTCGTAAGTCTTCTTGGCATTGGCGGTCTGGTCCTTGTTCCAATATGCGTCATCATACTCCCAGTTGGAGAACCAAGCCTCCTCGGTGTCGGTGTACATGCTCTCCAAGTTGAAGGCACCATCGTGAGAGAGGAATGCCTTGAAGCGCTTGTTGTGATGACCGGCAAGGTAATATACTGAGAAACCACCGAAGCTGGCACCTACGCAACCCAAGCGATCCTTGTCAACGTAAGGCAAGTTCTCGGCTGCATCGTCGATGGCAGAGAGATAGTCGTTCATGCACTGACCTGTCCAGTCGCCACTGATTTCCTCATTCCACTCACTGCCGAAGCCTGGGAGACCACGGCGGTTAGGCAATACGACAACATAACCATTGGCAGCCATGATCTGGATGTTCCAACGATAGCTCCAGAACTGGCTCACTGGGCTCTGAGGACCACCCTCGCAGAAGAGAAGGGTAGGGTACTTCTTGTTGGCATCGAAGTTGGATGGTAACATAATCCATACCAACATCTGCTTGCCATCGGTAGTCTTTACCCAGCGCTGCTCGCACTTGCCGAGGTTCAACTGGTTTAAGATGTGGTCGTTCTCATGGGTAATCTGCTCCACCTTGGTGCTCTTGCTGTCCTTACCTGGTGTCACCATGTAGATGTCGGTAGGATGAGACATGCTAGCACGGGTGGCGAGAATCTTGTTGCCGTTGTTGGCGAGAGCCACGCTTCCGTAGTCAGCCCAGTCGTTGGTGATTTGCTTCACCTCGCCCTTCAGGTTGGTCTGGTAGAGGTTCAAGGTTCCATGCCATACACCGATGAAGGTGAAGCTCTTGGAGTCTTTGTTCCATGTGAAGCCCTCGACGTTGGAGTCGAACTTCTCGGTCACGTAGTTCTTCTGACCTGTGGCGAGGTCATATACGCAGAGACGATTGCGGTCGCTCTCATATCCATCACGAGCCATGCTCTGCCATGCGATGTACTTGCCGTCGGCAGAGAATTGAGGATTGGTGTCGTAACCAGGATTGTTCTTCAGATTCTCAGGCGCATTCACAGCCTGGTTTCTCATGCTCTTGGTAGCGTCAATCTTAGGCTCCACGTAGCCAGCCTCCTTGCAGAGGTTCTTGGTCTCGCGCGTACCTATATTATATAGATAGATGTCAGAGTCGGTAGAGATGGCATACTGAACGCCCTCCTTCTTGCGGCAGGTATAGGCGATAGACTTGGAGTCTGGGCTCCAAGCCAACTGCTCGATGCCACCGAATGGAGCCATAGGGCACTCGAATGGTTCGCCCTTGAGGATGTCCTCGCCCTCATTGATGGTTCCGTCTTCAGCCACGTCGGCTACGAAAGGATGAAGGATGCTCTCCACGTAGTGGTCCCAGTGACGATAGTTCATATCGGTGACCAGACGACCGGTAGCCAAAGGAAGGTCGGAAGGATTCTTCTGGATAGTGCCATTGTAAGGCAACTCCTTGATGAGGATTACCTTCTTGCCGTCTGGAGAGAACTTGTAGCCCTCGATGCCAGCTTTGTCGTGGGTGAGCTGCTTGCGGTCGGAGCCATCGGCGTTCATGCTCCAGAGCTGACCCTCACGGATGAAGGCAATCTTCTGTCCGCCGTTCATCCAAGTAGCATCGCTCTCGCTCTTGGCGTCGGTGGTCAATGCCTTCTGGTTCTTGCCGTTGGCATCCATCACGAAGAGCATCTGGTGGCTCTTGTTTTCCTTTACGCTGTAGTAGCCTACCTGATAGACGATTTGCTTGCCGTTGGGTGAAGCCTCGGCACCGCCGATACGTCCCATAGCCCAGAGAGCCTCAGGAGTCATCAGGCGGTTATCTACCTTGATCTCATTCTTTTGAATCATAGTTTGTGCATCAACTGTAGTGGTACTCATCGTGAGTGCAGCTGCAGCTAAAATCATTGCTTTAATCATTGTATTTAATTTTATTAGAGTTTTTTCTTAACAACAATAGCGTTTTTTCTCAACTTGAATAGCGCTTATTCCTATTTGAATATGGCTGGGTGAAGAGAGAAAATGTAAATGGGAGTTATTGATTATTAACTTCTTCGCACACCACCATCTCAGTACCTCTGTAAATGACGACAATCTTGTGAAGTTGGGTGGTCTTCACGGCGGAAGTGACCACTTCGCTTTGAGCGTAGCGGTTCACTTGAACCTCGGCTTCTTTGAAAAGCTGTTGGATGTGTGCGTCAGTATCTTTCGATTTGGCGTACTTGAGTTCCACAATATAAGAGTGGGTCATGTCGCTATAGATGTCGAGCAGCGGACATAGGAAGATGTCAGCATATCCTTCCTGAGTATCTTTTTCGGAGATAGGACGATAGTACTGATTTTGGCAAGTCATAGCAAGCGTGAAGCCATGCACAAAATACTCCCCTTTCTGATGGTCTCGTTGGGAGGCGTATTTATGCAGGCTGTCGGCAATGTACTGGAAGTATGCCTTCCATTTTCCATCATAAGCAAGATTGCTTGCCAACTCATTCTTTTCGTAGCTGTCGAATGAGAGGTCGTTTTCTTTGTAGGTATCGAGCAGATAAGTAAATAGCTGCTCGCGTACAACCTCGTTTGGAATAATAAATTTGGTCTTTCCTTTGTATGTTCCGTCGATGGTGACCATTCCGAAGTAAAACAATAGGCTGACGAAATTGTCGGGATTGCCTATCAGCTCGGCAGGAAATCCCGACTTGAGTTCGCCTGTGATGTAACCTTGCTGCACCAGTTGCTGGATGATAGAGGCATCGTGGGCAAACTCCTTGTCTCTGCGGATGAGCATGCGGAGCTTGTTGTAGTCGGTACGGATGTTTTCGTCTATCATGTGGTCGGGCACCTCACAATCATTGTTCACATAATTGTCGATGAAGTAAAGCACCATGTTGGAGTTGTACATCGTCACTTTGCCGTACTTCTTGAGTGCAAAGCAATAGTTGTCGTACCATGGCTTCATGATGGTTATCAACTCATCGATGGTATGGTTGAACTCGTATTGGGTGGAGTAATATTCGAGCATGTCACGCACTTCTTTCTCCGTGAATCCCGTCAGTTCATTGAATTGGGCACTCAGAGTGTAGTTGGTGCCGATGTTGAATCCACTGGTCAGGTCGTCTAATGTGACAGGGCTGACTCCTGTCACAAATACACGGGCAATGGTAGAATCTGTACCAGCCTTGATCGTGTCGAAGAAAGTGCGCAAGTATCCCTCGCCATGAGTCTCTTTGCGATATTTGTCCAGACAGTTGGGCTCAGCAAGAATCTTGTTGGTGAAATGGTCGTATTCGTCGATGAAGAGGAACACCTTGGCGTTGGTCTTCTCGCATTCACGGCACAGAAAGTTCAGTTGCTTGACCGCACCATCCAGTTGGTTCATACCTTCTTTGATGCCTTTCGGCAAATATTGCGCATATACATCGCAGAAAAAATTAAAGGCTATGCGACAATGGTCGTCTAATCCCTTTTTATAGTCATTTAGTTCTGCATTTACTATTGCAAAGTTGAGCTTGATGACAAGATATTTGTTGTGCTCGGGTGTGGGATGTTGACCGATGTAGAGATGCCCGAAGAGCTTGTCGAAGATGTTTGCTCGATTGATATCGTAGTAATGCTCAAGCATGGAGAGAGTAAGGCTCTTGCCGAATCGGCGAGGGCGGATGTAGAAGAAGAACTTGTTGGCTCTTTCAATCTTCTCCACGAATGGAGTCTTGTCGACATAGTAGCAGTCATCCTCTATGACGGCTTTGAAGTTCATCATGCCGTAAGGGATGCGCTTGGGATATTTTCGAATGTTCGTTGATTGATTCTCTACCATATTTTTACACCTTTTTTATATTGTTCTGCAAAAATAAGGATAATTTTCCGAAAGAACAAGAAACTCTTCAAAAGATATGTTAAACATTTTACCATGTTCACTTTTCTTTGTACTTTTGTGCAAAGAAAAGTGGCTCATGAGAGATTGTCTATCCACGGACAATCTCCCATGAGCCGTCGAGGGCTATCATGGATAGGACAGAACGTTGAAAAAGACCAAGAGTTTCTTTTTCGTCGAAACTTCATAGGAAATGCTTGTCTGTCTTATGAAATAAGCATCATTATAGGGTGTGCTTATATTATATCTTGTCTAAAGCCTGCTTGATATCATCCAGAATATCCTCCACATCTTCAATACCTACTGAGAGACGGATCAAGTCTGGAGCTACGCCAGCTTCTTTCAACTGCTCGTCTGTCAATTGGCGGTGGGTATGACTGGCTGGATGGAGTACGCAGGTGCGAGCATCCGCTACGTGAGTCACGATGTTGATCATATCGAGCGAATCCATGAACTTGATAGCTGTTTCACGGTCACCCTTCAAACCAAAGGCGATGACACCGCAGGTACCATTTGGCATGTATTTCTGAGCCAGTTCGTAATAGGCATCGTCTTTCAGTCCACTGTAATGAACCCAAGCTACGCGAGGGTCGTTGTGCAGGAATTCTGCCACCTTTTGAGCATTCTCACAGTGCTGGCGCATACGCAGATGCAGACTCTGCAAACCCAGGTTGAGGATGAATGAGTTCATTGGGGCAGGGATACTTCCGAGATCGCGCATCTGTTGGGCAACGAGTTTAGTGGTATAACCCATCTTGCCAAATGCCTTCACGTATGTCAAACCGTGATAGCTTTCGTCTGGTGTGCAAAGGCCAGGGAACTTTTCTGCATTCGCCATCCAGTCAAAGTTTCCACTATCTACTACTACACCACCTACTTGAGATGCTGTTCCATCCATATACTTGGTGGTAGAATGAGTTACGATGTCAGCTCCCCATTCAAAAGGACGGCAATTGATAGGAGTGGCAAAAGTATTGTCAACAATCAGTGGAACACCATTTTTGTGGGCGATGCGGGCAAACTTCTCGATATCAAGAACGGCACATCCAGGGTTGCTGATGGTTTCGCCGAAGACAACCTTGGTGTTAGGGCGGAATGCTTTCTGGATTTCTTCCTCGCTATCGTTAGGATTGACGAATGTACATTCTATGCCGAGTTTCTTGAGTGTTACACCGAAGAGATTGAAGGTACCACCATAAATCTCATTGGAAGTCACGATATGGTCGCCAGCTTCGCAGATATTGAAAACGGCATAGAAGTTGGCAGCCTGACCGCTACTTGTCAGCACAGCACCCACGCCACCTTCAAGCTGTGCTATTTTCTGCGCTACAGCATCATTGGTAGGGTTCTGGAGACGGGTATAGAAATATCCTTCTTTCTTAAGATCGAAGAGCATAGCCATCTCTTCAGAATTGTCATACTTAAATGTTGTACTCTGAATGATAGGCACTTCAATAGGCTCACCATTCTTTGGCTGATAGCCTCCCTGTACACAGATGGAAGCTGTACGTAATTTCTTTTCCATTGTCGGTTATATTTTAATTGTGTAAATTCCGTTCATCATTCTTGTTGTTTTTTTCTTTTTTGTGTGCAAAGGTACAATTTTTTTTTGATATTTCGATAGTTTTTTGTACTTTTGCACTCGATTTGTTCAATCAATAGAGAATTAGTTATATCAGTAAAAAGAATATGAAGATAGGATTCGATAACGAGAAGTATCTGAAGATTCAATCCGAGCATATCAAGGATAGAATCTCACAGTTTGACGGAAAGCTCTATCTGGAATTAGGAGGAAAGCTTTTCGATGACCATCATGCAAGTCGCGTATTGCCTGGTTTCCAGCCAGATAGTAAGCTCCGTATGTTTCAGAAAATCAGCGATAGCATTGAAATTGTTATCGTGATTAGTGCTGCAGACATTGAGAAGAATAAAAAGCGTGCCGACTTGGGTATCACTTATGATGAGGATGTTCTCCGTCTTCGTGGCGAGTTCCAAAACCGTGGTTTCATGGTAGGCTCCGTTGTCATCACCCATTATAATGGTCAGCCTGCTGCCACTGCCTTCAAGCAGCGCTTGGAGCGTGATGGTATCAAGACTTACTGCCATTATCTCATCGAGGGCTATCCTCATGATGTCAACCTGATTGCTTCTGATGACGGTTTCGGAAAGAATGATTATGTAGAAACTGAGCGCCCTCTGGTTATCGTGACAGCTCCTGGTCCTGGTAGTGGCAAAATGGCTGTTTGCTTGAGTCAACTCTACAATGAGAACAAGCGTGGCGTGCGTGCTGGATATGCTAAGTTTGAGACTTTCCCAGTGTGGAATCTTCCTCTGAAGCATCCTGTCAACATCGCTTATGAGGCAGCTACCGCCGACCTCAACGATGTCAACATGATTGACCCATTCCACTTGGAGGCATACAATAAGATTGCCATCAACTATAATCGTGACGTAGAAATCTATCCTGTGCTCAACGCCTTGTTTGAGGGCATCTATGGCAGCAATCCTTACAAATCGCCTACAGATATGGGTGTCAACATGGTGGGCTTCTGTATCTCTGACGACGAGGTTTGTTGCGAGGCTAGCAAGAACGAGATTGTTCGTCGCTACTATGCCGCTACCAATAAGTTGGCGATGGGCGCTTGCAACGAGGCTGAGATTACCAAGATTCAGATGCTTTTCAACCAGGCAAAGATCAATACCGACTATCGCAAGGTGACTGTGGCTGCCAAGAACCACAAGAAGGAGACGGGGCATACCTCAGCAGCTATCGAACTGGAGGATGGTACCATCATCTGTGGACATAGCAGTGAACTGCTCGGCTGTAGTGCTGCTTTGTTGCTCAACGTGATGAAGCATTTGGGCTGCATCGACCACGAACTCAAGTTGATTCCTCAGTCGATGATCAAACCTATCCAGCATACCAAGATCAGTTATCTTGGTGGTCATAACCCACGTCTTCATACCGATGAGGTGCTTGTGGCTCTCTCCGTGCTCTCTGAGAATGACGAGAACTGCAAGAGGGCTTTGGAACAGTTGCCTAAACTTCGTGGCTGTCAGGCACATTGCACCGTGATGCTGAGTGAGGTAGATCAGAAGATCTTCAAGAAGTTGGGTGTCGATATGACTTGCGAACCCGTATTGAAAAAGTAAATCATGAGGGAGCTTTGTCTCCCTCTGTTATAAGATTCCCTATATGAAATATCTCTTGTTTTCAGATATACATGGCTGTTTGCCAGCCTTGGAGAAAGCGCTCGACTTCTTCGAGCAGAGCCATTGCGATATGATGTGCATCATGGGTGACATCATCAACTATGGTCCTCGCAATCGCATCCCGGAGGGCATCGACCCGAAAGGTATCGTGGAGCGTCTCAACCGATTGGCAGACAAGATTATCGCCGTGCGTGGCAACTGTGATGCGGAGGTCGATCAGATGTTGCTCGATTTCCCAATCATGGAGACTTACGCCCTGTTGGTGGATGGTGGCAAGCGCTACCTCCTCACTCATGGACATATATATAATAAGGAGAACATGCCAAAGGGACCCTACGATGCCATCATCTATGGACATTCTCACCTTTGGGAGCTTTCTCATATCGAAGTGCCATCATTGCAGGAAGGTAAGGCACCTATCCTGCGCCTCGTGGTCAATACCGGCAGTATCACCTTCCCTAAGGGGGGCAATCCGCCAACTCTAGCCACGCTAGAAGATGGCAAGGTGACGATGTATCACCTTGATACTCATGAGGTGTTGGGAGAGATAGAGATTTAATATGCAAAGAATATGATTCAAGAATACCAAATCAGGATTCTGCCCGAACAGGCAGCTAGTGAGGAAGGCATCAAGCGTTATCTCTCCAAGGAGAAAGGCTTGGATGTCAGAACTCTGAACCAAGTGCGTGTGTTGAAGCGAAGCATCGATGCACGCCAGCGTACCATCTTCGTCAATCTGAAGGTGCGTGCTTACATCAATGAGTTTCCTCAAGACGACCAGTATGTTCACACCGAATATCCCGATGTGAGCAGTCGCCCACGTGTCATTGTGGTGGGAGAGGGACCCGGCGGTCTCTTTGCCTCCTTGCGACTGATAGAGTTGGGTTATCGCCCTATCGTGCTGGAGCGAGGCAAGGATGTGCGTGAGCGCAAGAAAGACCTCAGCAACATCACCAAGACACAAAAGGTGGATGGTGAGAGCAACTACTGTTTTGGTGAGGGCGGTGCTGGAGCCTATAGCGATGGCAAACTCTATACTCGAAGCAAGAAACGTGGTAGTGTCGATAAAATATTGAATGTATTCTGTCAGCATGGAGCTAATACGAATATCCTTGCTGATGCCCATCCGCATATTGGTACCGACAAGTTGCCACGTGTCATCGAGAATATGCGCAATACTATCATCAAGTGTGGTGGTGAGGTGCATTTCCAGACCAAGATGACTCGCTTGATATTGGAGAGCGAAGGCAAGCTTTCGACTACTATTGATGCGTCGGCTTCTGACAGAGTGGTTGGAGTGGAAGCTGTCAACTTGGCGACAGGTGCCGAGGAAACTTATCGCGGACCTGTCATCCTCGCTACGGGGCATAGTGCCCGTGACGTGTATCGCTATTTAGCTTCTGCCAAGATTGACATCGAGGCGAAAGGCATTGCGGTGGGTGTTCGCTTGGAGCATCCTTCCCAGTTGATAGACCAGATACAATATCACAACAAGAATGGACGTGGCAAGTATCTGCCTGCCGCCGAGTATAGTTTTGTTACCCAGGTAGATGGCAGGGGCGTGTATAGTTTCTGTATGTGTCCGGGTGGATTTGTCATTCCTGCAGCTACGGGTTCAGAACAATTGGTGGTCAATGGTATGAGTCCTAGCAACCGTGGTACGGCTTGGAGCAATTCTGGTATGGTGGTGGAGACGCATGCTGAGGATGTCGAGCAGTTTGTGAATGATGCTTTAGCTAACGGGCATGCACGTGAGGACTTTGCCAAGCGAGAAGGTCTAGAAGATTCTTCACTCTTCACTCCTCACTCTTCACTATATATGATGTATTTCCAAGAGATTTTGGAGAAACAGTGCTGGCAGCAAGGCAATATGAAGCAGACGGCACCATCTCAGCGTATGGCTGACTTTGTGAACAACCGTTTGAGTTACGACTTGCCTAAGAGCAGTTATGCGCCGGGACTGATCTCCAGTCCGTTGCATTTCTGGATGCCGTCATTTGTGAGCAAGCGCCTGCAGGAAGGATTCAAGACTTTCGGTAAGAATGCGCATGGATTCCTGACCAACGAGGCTATATTGATAGCCACGGAGACTCGCACCTCCTCCCCGGTCCGCATTGTTCGCGACCGTGAAACCTTGCAGCATGTCCGCATCCAGGGGCTCTTCCCTTGCGGTGAGGGAGCCGGCTATGCTGGTGGCATCGTTTCTGCTGGCGTGGATGGAGAGCGCTGCGCCGAAATGTGTGCGAAGTATATGGAGCAGCTGTAAACCGCATTTGGTAGTATCTGGCTTATGCAGTAATCGGGGCTTGTCTGAACAAGCCCCGATTTTGCGTTTCTTAGACTCTTCGTTCTATCTGTTACAGCAACAGTTCAAACTGCTGTTTGTGCAATCGGTTGCATAGCGATGAGTGTAGAAAGGTGTAGAACAATGCTTGCATTTCGAAAAAAAAATATTTATTTTGCGGCGGTAAAGATAGTGTACTAATAGCTTTTTACTAAATATGTGGATATTGCTACAAGCAATGTTTATCTTAAAACGTTAGAAAAAAAACCGTATAAGTTCCTAAAAGAAGTGATGATTACCTAGCTGAAAAGTACAAGGTCACCTAGCTGCTCAAAGAAGCTTAGAACAATATATATAACTAACTTAAGTAAAAAATAAAAAATAATAAAAGATGAAAAGATTTTTTACACTTTTAATGGCGGTCTGGGCATTATTGTCCATATCGCAAACGGTAAAGGCAGTCGATTTTTGTATAATGGGCACCTTTACTGGGGAAGACAGAACCCATTGGACCAAATTAGATGGTAAAAATATGGATCTTGTTGGAACCAATAAGTATTCCCAAACGTATCAATGTACAAAAGCTGGAGAGTATCACTTTAGATTTATAGGAATTGGATGGAAGGGGGAAATGTGTCCAGAACAATCATCCTATGATCTCACTCAAGCTTCTCCAAGTTATACAGTTTCTTGGACTGACCTGCCTGGTAAGGAAAATAATTACTTTTCTGTAAATATGGAGAGTGGCAAGACTTACACATTTACATTTGATGATTCTAATTCTAAAAATAGAACGGTAGCTTGTACTGTTAGTGGTTCTAGTGTTGTTACTAAGGTAATTAAATTATTCAATGGTTCTTCTGAAGTAACAGGCTCTAACGGAAAGTACACTCTTGATTTGAGTGGCGAAACTTCTACAGATGCTACTATTACTCTTACTATTGATGGTACAGCTTATGGTTTGGCTACTGCTCAAGCTATTTCTACAGTTGGTACAACTTCTGATATTGCCTTCACAGCTGAAGGAACTGAAAAATTGACATTGAAGGCTGGTCTTATCTATTCTCTTACTGTAACAGAGGATGGAAAGATGACTGTTGAAGCAAAAGAAAAGGTTAATCCTTATAAGGTTGCTGGTGCAGGTTTCTATTTGGTAGGTGATTTCATGTCACCATACAATCATTCTGACGTTAATCCTGGTGGTGATACCCCTGGTACAATCAATTACGAAAGACTCTATTTCAAGTTTGAACAGCAGGGTGATGGTTCTTATAAAATTGATATTCCTGCTTGTTTGACTGCTAAGATGCAGATTCTTGGTATAAGTGTTGATGGAGTTCCAAGAGTATATGGTCCTTCTGGTATTGTAGAATTGTATGGTGCAAAGGATCATGGAAAAGCTTCTCCTGTTACTGATGGTTTTGTAGGTGGTAATAGTAAGACAAACAATTTGGTTGTTGTTGATGGATTTAAAGATAGTAATAATTTTTGGAATCTTGTTACTCGTAATGATGGTGTGACAGATGATGATGGTATTTATGAAGTTAGTTTTGAATACAACCCAAAAACTCAATCTCCAACAACTTGGACTATTAAGCATAATAGTTTAAAGCGAGTTATATATTTGTTGAGTAATGCTCAAGGAGCTACAGCGCAACCTTTATATGATTCTCGTATCAACATCCCATCTGGATACAGTGATGTCGCATCTGCATTAGCTGTTTACTTAGAGGGTATTACTAACAAATACTTCGTTTTAGGAACTGTTGTTAGAAATATGACTAGTCCGGAAATTTATAATCAAGCAATTAAAGCAGATGATGGTATTCATCAGATTTCAGATGAAAAAGGAGGCAAACAATGTGGTACTCATACTAAGTTTTTCTTCTTAGGTGCTGATCCTGTTTATGAATCTGATAATACCACAATTAAAACGCAAGATAGTTATCAGCTCACAGCAAATAAGCCTGCTGTTGCTATATCAAAGCTTAAAGGTAATAAAGTTGTACAGGTAAATCCTACTAAAGGTAGAGATGATGTGGCAGGAAAAGATAACAGTTATGGTATGCAAGCTGAAATCTTGGTTCCAAATTCTTCTAAGATAGATTACCCTGATGCAATTTCTATGGTTGGTCCTGCCATCCCAAGTACAACTACTACTGATGTTGATGGAACAACAAAATGGTTGTGGGATGCTACAGCAGGTGATATGACTTATGATGAAAGTGACCATTGTTATAAATTGGTATTAAATACATCTGCAGATTTGTATGGAAAGACTTTCCGTTTTGTTGGTGATCATGCTATTACGCAGAACTGGTATGAGGATGGTACTCCTGCAAATGTTAAGTATCCAGACGAAAAGGTTGAAGGAACCTCTGAAGCTACAGTTGCAGATCCTAACGTTGTAAATTATACTTCAGATTGTACAGAAAATACAATTGAGCATGATAAGGATAAGTAACTGTTCAAAATTAATTTTACAAATATGAATAATTCACGAATAAGTTC